>VFSW01005008.1_pt1 | contig 19714 bp, 14 predicted proteins | sample 5358111 | NCBI WGS metagenome assembly VFSW01 (sample SAMN11554181, study PRJNA540505) | mine drainage metagenome | isolation source: sediment from site ElyBrook_90M | place: USA: Ely Copper Mine, Vershire, VT | collected 2017 | reverse complement strand
CCACCGGCGGCGTCGCCGGCATCCAAATGGCCGACGTCAGCGTCGATGTCGAAACCGGCGTCGTCAAGATGAACCGCATCGTCGCCGTTCACGACTGCGGCCTCATCGTCAATCCCAAAACCGCCGAGAGCCAGATCCTCGGAGCCTGCATCATGAGCGTCTGCGGCGCTCTCATGGAAGAACGCATCGCCGACCAAAACCTCGGCCGCATCATGAATCCCGACATGGAGTTTTACAAGCTCGCCGGGATTAAAGACATCGGCGACATCATCGTCCACCTCGACATCGACGCCGAAAACGACAAACGCGGCGTCATCGGACTCGGCGAGCCGCCCACCATTCCCGGCATCGCCGCCATCGGCAACGCCGTCGCCAACGCAATCGGCGTCCGCGTCCCGTCCGTCCCCCTCACCCCGAACCGTGTCCTGGCCGCTCTGGCCGCCAATGGGAGGAATTCCTAATGCAGCCGTTTGAATATTCCAGCCCCGCCACTCTCGCCGAAGCGTTCCCTCTTCTCGGTTCCCAATGGAGCGACGCCCAGGTCTTAGCCGGCGGCACCGACCTCATCAGCCTCATGAAGGAATTCGTTCAGTCGCCCAAACGCGTCGTGAACGTCAAGGGCATCAAGGAACTCGGCGGCGTCTCCAAAACCGCCCACGGCCTGCGCATCGGCTCCGCCGTCACCTTCGACGAGCTCGCCTCCAGCGCCGTCGTCCGCTCGGAATATCCGTCCATTCACGAAGCCGTGATGGGCGTTTCCAGCCCGCAAATCCGCAATATGGGCACCGCCGGCGGCGATCTCTGCCAGCGTCCGCGCTGCTGGTATTACCGCGCCGGTTACGGCCTGCTCGCCATGAAGGACGGCAAGAGCCTCGTCCCCGACGGCGAGAATCGCTACCACGCCATCTTCGGCGGAGGCCCGGCGTATTTCGTCAGCGCCTCCAGCCTCGGACCCGCCCTCGCCGCTCTCGGAGCCAGCGTAAAACTGGTCTCCGCTTCCGGCGCCCGCACCGTCGCCGTCGACAAATTCTTCGTCGCGCCCACGGATGAGAACGCCCGCGAAATCGTTCTCCAACCGAACGAGATTCTCACCGAGATTCTCGTTCCCCACGCCACCGGCGTCAAGAACGCAACCTACGAGGTGCGCCAAAAAGACGCTCTCGATTGGCCTCTCGCCGCCGCCTCCGTCGCTCTTCACATGAAAGGCGATAAGGTCGAGCACGCCAGCATTTACCTCGGCCATGTCGCTCCCACCCCGTGGGCCGCAACCGCCGCCGCCAATTCTCTCGCCGGTCAAACCATTACGGAAGAGACCGCGAAAAAAGCGGGCGACGCCGCCGTCGCCGGCGCTCAACCGCTCAGCCAGAACGAATACAAAGTGCAGCTTGCCCGCGTCGCCGTCAAGCGCGCACTGCTCGCCGCCGTGAAGGCGTAAACATAGGAGGACAATGCAGGAACGCTCCTCTCTCACCGAACTCGACGACGACCGCTGCGATCATCTTCGCTGGAAAGGCATGTACGTCGAAGCCGAGTGGGACCCCACGGTCCCTCACTCGAACGACCGCCTCTTCTGGTGCCAGAAAACCCAGCAATGCATCGGTCCCGATGGAAAAATCGCCGACGATTACGAGTGCAATCCCGCGCGAAAATGCTATCACCCGTTCTAACCGTGCCCGTCAACTGCTAAACTAAAGTTATGCGAACCAGTTATTTCACTTCGCTACCGTTCTTGCTGGCCGCCCCCGTGTTCGCCGCCAGCCTCCCCGCCACCAATCTCCAAGGCGAATACATCGAAGCCCGCACCGCCGACGTCTATACCGGCCCCTGTTTCGCCAACTCCGAAGTCGGCCTCACCGGCGATCTGGCCGTCATGGGCTGGAAGATCGACAAAGGCGAATATCAAGGCGTCTCCCTCGACGGCCTTTCGGTCATGGGCGTTCTCCACGCCAGCAGCACTCTCGGCGACGTCACCGCTTCGGCCTATCCCGTGAAATCGGTCATCATCGTCGATTCGCGCGCCACCGCCGAACAACGCGTCGCGCTGAAGAATTTCGCCCAACGAATGGGCGGCGACCTGCTCTCCGACGTCGTTCGTGTCGATTCGCAACCGATCGATTTCACCATGGCCGGCAACAGCGTCCATAGCCGCAAGCTTTGCATGACCGCGGGCACCGAAGCGAAACTCGAAACGCGTCCGCTCAACGACGGCGACCAGATCTGCCACAACGAAGCCGTCTGGTATCCTCCGCTAACCAAGATCGATCACGCCATGGCCGCCTACACGGTCGCCCACGATTTTCACGGCAACGAACTCGGCACCGTCTGGTCCAGCCCCGACAAGCGCAGCGCCTTCGTCGGCACTTTCCACCTCGACGACTAGCGCCTACTCCTCCACGTCTTCGGTAAAACAGCTATCCCAGGCTTCGTCGAGCAGCGCTTCGGTCAACTGGTGCGGCCGGCTTTCGAATTGAATCAGATCGAGGGCGTGCGTGATGACGTCGCGTGGATGGCATCGGCGGAACGCCTTCCCCGTCGCCAAATAGTGTTTCCGGATGAACCGCTCCACCGTCCATTTTTCGTAGGGCAGTTCGCGCGCTTGGCAAAACGACTCGAAAATCTCCGCGTATTCGGCCGGCTCCGGGCTGCGCAATAACATCTTATATTGAATGCGGCGCAGGAACGCCTCGTCGCCCAACTGCTGCGGTTTCAGGTTGGTCGAAAAAATCAGGAACGTCTCGAACGGCACCGTCATCTTCCCGCCGCTCAAAAACGTCAGATAATCGATCCTTCGCTCCATCGGCACGATCCACCGGTTGAGAATGTCGGCCGTCGAAGCGCTTTGCCGGCCGAAATCGTCGATCATGTAGATGCCGTTGTTGGCCTTCATCTGGAACGGCGCTTCGTAGATTTTCGACGTCCGGTTATAGCTCAGGTCGAGCATGTCCATCGACAACTCGCCGCCGCTCGCCAGGAACGGCCGCCGGCATTTTACCCAGCGCCCGTCGTGCAGAGTTCCCTTCGTGAGCGCCATCTCCGGCGCGACATCGTCGATGCGCTGATGCTGAACCGGATCGTAAACCCGTATGATATGGCCCTGGCAAAACACCGAATGCGGAATGTATACCGGCGTATCGTCCAGATTCACCAGCGCCTCGGCCAGGAATGTTTTTCCGTTTCCCGGCTGCCCGTAAATCAACAGCGATTTTCCCGAACTCACCGCCGGCCCGATCTGCGAGAGAATTCTCGGCGTCACCACCATGCGCCGATAGGCGTTCGCCAGCTTGTCCGGCGTCAGCCAGCCATCTCTTTGCTTCTGCCGCCGCACCTGCTCGATGTACTGCTCGATCGGCACCGGCGCCGCTCCGCCGTATTGGTTCGTTTCCAGATGCTCCCGCGCCTGGCTTCGCCCTTCCTCGCTCAACTCGAAAACCGACGTCACCGCGCCCAATCCCTGCGCCCGCTTCACCGATACCAAATGCTGCCGCTTCAATGTCTCCAGCGGCCCGTCGATCAGGCTGAACTTCACGCCCATCGCCGACGCCAGATCCCACGCCGACAGTTCCCCGCGCTGAAACAGCATCTTCAGCGCAAGCTGCTCGATCAGCGACCCCGGAATCCCCAGGTCGTCCAGCGTCTCCGGCACCCGCGGCACGCCTTGCAGTTGAGGCTCGCGGTACAGGGATAGATCGATCGCTGCGCTCATAGCTCTACCCCTAGCCTGCGCCCAATCGTGGGCGGTCGCAATGAGGTTTATTACCGCCTTGTCCTCGGGAGAAAACCTGAGAGACCTTAGCCTATTGCTTTCGCGGCGGCTCGGATCGTCCCAGCGTATCGTAGAGCGGTTGGGCGGGCTTGAGCTCCGAATTCTCTTCCGCCACCGACACCGCGAGCACGTTGATTTTGTCGTCGTTCGGAAACGTGATCGTCTTCGCGTTCGCCGGCAAGTCGATCCCGTACGCGAAAAGATACGAGTATTGATAAGGTTCGTTCAAGCCATCGGCGGTGTGATGATGAGACGCGTACCAGCCGATGCCGGCCCGTTTGATATAACCCGGCTCCAGCCCAACGTAGTCGCCCGGATATTCCGGCTCCCATCCCTTTGGCCAGTTGGCCGCCGGAGGCCACGGGGCGTGATTCGCCGAAACGGCCCAATCGCGCTGGGGCTCGTTTTTCCAAATCCGCGTGTCCCATTGGCCAACGAATCCGCCCCAGTCTTCCACGTTCAAATCAACCGGCGTTTCGCCGATCTTAAACGACGCCGTCCGGTCGCCGGCGGCGGAGGCGGCCAAAATATAGATCCGGTTGTACCGTCCCGAAGGCAAGGCAACCGTCTGGCCTTTCGCGACCATCGCGTTGGCTGCGCCGGTCTTGGCGGGCGCGAGGTTAAAATGCACGTCGTGGAAGTCGAGTTCGGCGGGCAGCATCTCGGCGGGAAGCGCGTTGCCTTTGCCGTCGAATCCCCCGCCGCCGGTTTTGGTGTCGTCGTCGCTGGCGACCGCCAAATCATACGTCAGCGCGACCGGCGCGGAACGGACCGGCTGCGCTTTCGCCGGCGCCGCGGCGAGCCGCAAGGCGAACGTCCGCGGCTGATACGCCGTGAAGGAAGTAACGAGCGCGCCGCCCCGCACCGTCGCCGCTCCAAGCGGTTGCTCTTGACCGTTTACCTCGCGCGCCGCGGCGATCGCTCCGGCGAACGAAACGCTCACGTCCGCTTGGGATTTGCCGTCCATTTCCACCATCCGGAGGATCGTCTCGTCGCTCATCTCGGCTTTCTTGAGGGCCATCACGCGGATGCGCGGGTTATCGACGTGAAGCAGCGAAAAACTTCCGCCGAGTTTGCCGGTGTGCTTCGGGGTCTCGAAGGCGATCAGCGGCTCGTTCAGGCGGTAGCCCCGCCAATCGGTCTGCCCCTGCCGCCAATCTCCGGCGTGCCCCGCAAGACCAAACACGATTTCGTGATGACCCCAATCCTGGTTGGCTTGATCGCTAAAGCTTCGATCCGTGCCGGGCGTTCGGACCAGCGTCAATCGGATCGTGTGATCGTCCGGCTTGTCGGAACCGTTTTTGCAATCGGTAAGAATCGTCGCGCCGTAGGAGCCTGTTTTGTCGGTGAGATCGATCCAGCGATGAGAGGCGACTTCGAATTGCCTCTCGTTTTCGGTGGGTCGCTCCAAGGTGCCGACGTCCCAGTTATACGTCGCGTTCTCGTTGGACGCGCTGAGCGGGAAGACGGCTTTGAGATTGGCCGACAAAGTTTTCCAATCGATGGACTCGCTGAATTCCACGCGATCACCCGCTTCGCCCGCCGCCAGACTCACTGTTTGGACGAATTTGGAATTTTCGGTTTCGCGCGTTACTTCGATCGAAACGCGGGCCGGGCCGTTCTCCTTGATTCGGATTTGCGGCGTTCCGCCGACATAGGCGCGCGGCGCGGCGCGCTCCTGATCGAAATCCATGTTCCAGGCCGGCCACTGCCGCGGCTTATCGTTGGAGATGGCGAGGCGAATCGGAGCGGAGAGCAATTCCCGGTTCAAGCTCTTGTCGAAGACACTCGAAACGTCGCCGTTGCGGTCGAGTTTCACCGCGTAGCGCGCATTTTCAAGCGTCGATTCAGTCACCTTGAGCGACGACGCACCGGCGGGACGGTTGGAAGGCCGGACATCGTAAACGGCGTAGCCAACCGGCGGAGCTTTGGCGACAAATAGAACCTTACCGCCCTCCCGTTGCGCGGGCGCCTCTTTCCCATCGGGGCCGAAGACCCGCACGAACTCAGCCGCTTCACCGGGAAACGAAACGTCGGCTTCCACAAGATCCTCGCGAGGAACGTTCAGCGAATTAAACACCACGATCGGAACGCCCTTGGCGCGCGTATCCATGACCGACGCTACCGCTTCCGTTGCGCTCGTCAACACTCCCGCGAATTGGTTCAGGGCGATGACGTCGTCGTTCCAGGCGAACTGGTACGACAGCGGAGTGGCGGTGCCGGCGGCGGTGTCGTGGAAATGGCCGCCCATCACCAACGTCCACGCCTCGTTCAGCCGTTCTTTCGGGTACGATCTCCCGCCGAACCATTGCGCGGCGACCGAGGCTTTTTCGGCGGCGTCGGCCAGCACTTCATTCTTGCGGATCCAGCGCTTGTGATAGGCCTGCGAGGTCAGCGAACCGGCGGAGTGGTTGATCAGTTCCAGGTCGCCTCGATAGCGCGGCATCCGGGAGGTCATCGCCGGCGTGATCGCATTGAACATCTGATCGGCAGCCGCTTCCACGATATGCAGCGGACCGGTTCCGACTTGCACCGGAGGTCCGGGCGGAGGAGGAGGAATTTCTTGATCCCGCCGGGGACCGAACCGGATCGGCGGAAGCGGCGGCAAAACCGTTTCGCTCTTGGTCACGATGGCTTCGAGCAACTTCGCGGTCGATTCCTCGGTCGCGCCGCCGATGTCGCCGGTGCCAACGTATTTGTAGTCGGCAAAGACGCCGGTCACTTTGCCGTCCAATTCGACCCGCTTGATCCAATCCTGCTCGACCTCGCGTGGGCGTTCGATAAAGCGCAACTGCCGCGGCGTCATCCGCGCTTTTTGCTCCGCCGTGAGTTGCGGCGGCGGAAGCGGCGGCGGGGGCGCGTTGCTCAGGTCGGTGTAAACATCGCTGCCGTAACCACCCGGATTTAAGGCGGCGAGGATCGATTGTCCATCCGGGCCGATCCATACGCCGACGTTGAATGGAATGCCTTCCGGCGTCTGTTCCGGCGAGTCCGGCCCTCCGACTTTGGGCGCCGGCTGCCACGCGGCGCTGAGCTTTTGCGTGGAGAAACCTTTCAATCCCGCATGCGCGAGGATGCTGGGGAGCGATGCGGGAAAGCCGAAGCAATCCGGCAGCATGTATTCGGTGCTCGCCTTGCCGAACTCGTTTCGAAAATAGGTGTTGCCATAAAGGATCTGCCGGAGGATGCCTTCGGCGCTGGGTAGATTGACGTCGCCCTCCTCCACGGACGAACCCGCCGGGAACCAGCGTCCCGCGGCGACATACTCCTTGATCCTAGCGTAGTCGGCGGGGAAATATTCTTTCATCAGGCGATAGCGGTTGGCGCCCGTCCAATTGAAAACGTAATGCGGGTATTTGTCGATGTAGTCGAAGTTGACCCGCATCGTTTTTAATAGGTACTCGCTAATCGTCTGGGGAAATTCCCATCGCCACTGCGTATCCAGGTGCGCGTAAGGAACCACGAAAAGCGTTGGAGTTTTCGTGATATCCGGCGTCTTCATGGTCTGGCCGCGAACCGCCGCGAGCGTCGCCAAACCCGCGAACGTCAAATGGCCGAAACGTTTGAGCATAAGCCGCATCCATCCGCCCGGCAATGGCCGCCGGACGGTCCCATTCTGGCATAAACGCGCACAACGTTTCCGGAGACCGTGCCCTTCACGAGGGGCGGCGGCGATTCTTACGAAATGGGCGTGCGGATGCGGCCCGACAGGTGTTCGATCATCATCCAAAACGGCGGGAGTCCGTTCGCGGTGACCAAAATCCCGCGAATCCAATGGGTGCCCATGACGCGGACATACATGGGGTAAAGGGATCCATCCGGCAGTCTTGCATAGTGTGTTTGCGCTTGCCACCGCCCCCAAAAGGCCGCCGTCAGGGCGTAGACGATCAAGTGCAGAGCCACGTTGATCCCGACCGACATCGCATCGACCCCTTGCGGGCGCCACCAGATGAGCGCGATGGAGCCGGAGATCGCGATGGCCTCGACCGGAAAAATAACCGGTTTGATCATCGACCACCACGCGGCGTGATAGGCGGTGAAGTCCGCGGGGGACACATAGGGCCAGAGCCGCCAGCCGAACTGCGTCATCCAGATCGTACCGACGCTGTAGAAGCTCGCCGCGAAGGTGAGAAGCAAAGCCCATTGCGCTTTGTTCATGATTTAGTCTCCTTTCGCTTGTTTGCCAATGGCCGGCAGACCCGCTACGAACCGGCTCAACAGCTCGACGAGCTCGCGCCGTTCGGACGCGGTCATGCATTCCAGGCTCTTCACGAGAACGCTGCTTGCGTCCATCGCCGGGATGCTATTGAAAAGAGCCGCGCCTTTTTTCTCTAGCGTTAGCGGTTCGCGGCGGCGGTCCTTTGGGTCCTTCCCGCGCCGCACCATTTTTTTCTTCACCAGGCCGTCCACGACGTACACCAGCGTCGACGGCGCGACTCCCATTAATTGGCTGATCTCCGCCATCGAGCCGGCGCCGCGGGACAAATGCCGGAGAACTCCGTGTTCGATGGCGCTGATTCCCGCCTCGCAATTGTCCAGGCGGGATTTCAAGTCGGCCCGGGCGATTTTGGTGACGATGGCGCACGAACCCCGAATGTCGTTCGCCATGGAGACGATCGCGGCGGACTCGCGTGTTTCATCAGTTTGTATGATTCGTTTTGAATCGTTCAAATTGAATTATCTTTCGACGCGGACCGGGCTGTCAAGTAGATTCCGAATTTTCCAGGAGGCGCGGGGCCCCTTAGCGCGGGGTGATCAGGCCGCCCAGCTTGTCGTACTCGGAAATCGCCGTCCGGGGAAAACGCGCCGAATAGGCTTCCAAATACTTTACGCCGGAGCCGGTGTTGTACACGACGATCTCGTCCTCGGGCTTCAGGAAGCCGTTGGCCAACAATTTCTTTACTGCCGCCACGCAGGCGCCGCCTTCGGGCGCGGGGAACATTCCTTCTTGCGACGCCAGTTCGATTCCGGCGTCGAGCATCTCGCGGTCGCTTACCGCGATCGCGGCTCCTCCGCTGGCGCGCACGGCCCGCAACGTCAGCACGTCGCCGAGCGGCTTTGGTACGCGCAGGCCGCTGGCGACGGTTTCGGCACCGTCGAAAAAACGGCTTTCGGTTTCGCCGCGCTCGAAGGCGCGCACGATCGGCTGGCAGCCTTCGGCTTGGACGGCGATCATCTTCGGACGCTCGGGGCCGATCCATCCGAGCGCTTCCATTTCTCCGAACGCTTTCCACATTCCGATCATGCCAACGCCTCCGCCGGCGGGATAGAAAATGGCGTCGGGAAGGCGCCAATCGAGCTGCTCGGCCAGTTCGTAGCCCATGGTTTTCTTACCTTCCACGCGGTAGGGTTCTTTCAATGTGCTGATGTCGAACCAGCCTTCGGCGTCTTTGCGCTGGACGATGATTTTGCCGCAGTCGCTGATGAGGCCGTCGACGAGAGTGACGTGCGCGCCGGCGGCTTTGCATTCGATGAAATTGGCCTGGGGCACGTCCTTGGGCATGAAAATGTGCGCTTCGATTCCGGCGGCCGCGGCGTAGGCGGCCATCGCTCCGGCGGCGTTGCCCGCGGAGGGAATCGCCACTTTTGTTATGCCCAATTCCACGCACATCGAAACCGCGCAGGAGAGGCCGCGCGCTTTAAACGAGCCGGTCGGGTTGAGCCCTTCGTCCTTCACCCATAAACGCTGCGCGCCAAGCGATTTTCCCAACCGCGCCGTCCGCACAAGCGGCGTCCAGCCTTCGCCGAGCGTGGTTACCGCTTCGGGCTTGCTTACCGGCAGAACGGGAGCGTAACGCCACATGGTGGACGGGGCGTCCCGCAACGACTCTCTGGGCCAACGGCGTTTCGCTTCCGCCAGATCGTAGATCACGAGCAGCGGGCCGCCGCATTCGCAGAGGTTGTGAACGAGGCCCGCCTCGCGCCGCTTGCCGCAGAGGCTGCATTCGAGATGAGAAAGGGTAGTCATGAAACTTTTATCGTTGCACGATTCAGCCTTCCGATTCGTCATACTGGTAGCGGACGATGCGTTGGATTCTAGCGGTGTGCCTGAGCGCGGCGGCGGCCAATGCCGGAGAATATGCTGTGTTGACGAGCGGGTTCCGGCTGCACGCGGCCCGTCACGAACGAATGGGCGATACCGTGGCGCTGATTTGCGGCGCCGGCCGCATCGAGATTCCCGCCGCCGACATCGCCGGTTTCGAGGCCGAGGAAGCCGCACCGGCTCCGCCCGTTTCCGCTCCCGCGACGGCGCAACCGGCCGATGCCAAGGCATTAGTGAAACAGGCCGCGCAGTACGCCGAGATTCCCGAGGCGCTGGTGCGCAGCGTGGCCAAGGCCGAATCCGCGTTCCACACCGATGCCGTATCGAAAAAAGGCGCGCTGGGCGTGATGCAGCTCATGCCCGCGACGGCGGCCGGGATGAACGCCGACGCGCGCGACCCGAAGCAGAATGTCTATGCCGGCGCCTTGTATTTGCGCGAGTTGTTGATTAAATATCACGGCGAAGTGGCGAAGGCGCTGGCGGCGTACAACGCAGGACCGGGCGCAGTGGACAAATACCACGGCGTTCCGCCTTATGCGGAAACGCGCAATTATGTAAACCGGGTGATCGGCGATTACGTGCGGGATTCAGGCGCCGGCGCTTCGCAGTAAAGCGCGAACTCCGTCGATGCAAAGCGCCGCGGCGTGATGCGATTCGGGCGCTAATCCTCCGACTGCGGCGTCCAGATCGCCCGCTCTCAAATCGGACAGTTCGGAGCGTGTTTTTCCAGGGAGCCAACCGGCGAGCGCCGAACCGGCGGCGATGGACGCCGAGCAGCCCCGGACTTGGTAACGGGCTTCGGCGACGCGATCTCCCTCCCAGCGGGCCGACAGGCGCAGGACATCGCCGCAGGCCGGATTCTCGATTTCGACGGTAACGGCGGGCGGGGGCAATTGGCCGACGTTGCGGGGATTGCGAAAATGATCGAGAAACACATCGCTATGCACTGGGAAATCCGTATCCTCTTATTATGGCTTCTTCTCCGTCCCGATCGCCGTTGGGTGTCGTCGCCGCCGTGATTCGCCGCAACGGGTTGATTCTAATCGGCCAACGCCCCGAGGAGAGCCGGCATGGGATGAAGTGGGAGTTCCCTGGAGGGAAAATGGAACCAGGCGAGGAACCGCGCGGCGCCTTGCGGCGGGAACTGCGGGAGGAATTGGGGATCGAGGCCGAGATCGGGGAGGAGATCACGCGGTATGAGTATCGCTATTCCCAACGTTCGCCGATTCAGTTGATTTTCTTTTATGTGGATCGGTTCGAAGGGGAGCCGGAGAATCTGGCGTTCCACGAGATCCGGTGGGAGGCTTTGGAGCGTTTGTCGAGCTACGATTTTCTCGAGGCGGACATTAAATTCATCAAAAGCTTGAACCGGAACTGAAAAATCTCACGCCAAGCGAGCAGGCGCTGGCGGCATGGACGGATAGCGGGGTGATCGTGGCCGAGAATGGCGGCGGCGCCAAGGAAGAAAGGAAAGCTCGGGATAAAAGGGAGAAGGAAACCGATTACCCCGAGCGTAAGCAGCGCATACCCGGCTGCTTGTTTCAGAAACGGAACGGCGGCTCCTCTCACGGACCACTTATCGGAGGAAAGGACCGTTTCTTTACCGGATTCTGAAGCCTCTCCGTTCCGCTTCCACTAATGAAGATGCACGGAACGAGTGCGCGGTTGCGGAATCTCCTAACCATGGAGGATGGCAGTGAAGCCGGCGGCGCCAGACGATCGCGCGCGGGAGCGAGAGGTTCCGTGGTTTTCGAACCTTGTTTACTCCTGGAAAATGTGATAACCATTGGGCTTGACGCCGTTTAAGAACCGCCTGAGGGAGTCGGCTGCTCTCCGGTATCTCTTCGCGCTTGCGCTCGCCGCGATGGCGTTAGTGGCACAGTTGTTTTTCGAGTGGCTGGCGGGAGCGAACCAGCCGTTGGCGGTGGGATCTTCCCATCTATTTCTCGCTGCGCCGGCCCTGAGCTCGGTCTTAGCGGGCCGCCGGAGCGGATTCACGACACTGTCCTTCTCGACGGTTTTGATGCTGTACTTCTGCCTTCCGCCGTACCACACGTTTCTAATCGCCTCTCCCGAGGTATTCATCCATCTGGTTTTATTTGTCGCGGTCGGAGTGGCGATTTGTGTTGGCGGCGGGAACCTCTACGTCTCCCATGAAACGCTATCGAGCACATTGCACAGTATCGGGGATGGGGTGGTGGCAACCGATGAAAAACTGGCAGTCACCTTCATGAACCCGGTTGCGCAATCGCTGAGTGGATGGCAAATCGGCCACGCGAAGGGTAAGAACATCGGGGAAGTGCTCCATTTAGCCCACGAGTACGATTCGCGCCGCCCGGTGGAGCAACCGGCCACAACGGCCCTATACCGCTCGACGGTGACTTATTTGGCGGGAAACACGGTCCTGGTCTCTCGCAATGGACGAAGGACGCCGATCGAGGATAGCGCCGCTCCGATCCTGGGTCCTTCGCGCAAACCGCTCGGCGCGGTGATGGTTTTTCGAGACGTGAGCGAACGCCGGACGGCGGAGCAGTCGCTACTTGAAAGCGACATCCGCTATCACTTCCTGGCCGACTCGGTTCCGGAGTGCATTTTCACCTGCACCGCCGAAGGGCAGTGCGACTATGTCAACCAGCGATGGTCGGAGTACACGGGGCTGGCGGCGGGAAAAACGGCGAGTGAGAACTGGGGATCCGCGGTGCATCCGGACGATTTGGCGAGAACAACCGGCCGATGGAGCGAGGCTCTCCGCACCGGCGGGCTGTTTGAGGTGGAGCATCGGCTGCGAGGCAAGGACTTCGGCTACCGGTCGTTTCTGACGCGGGCGTTCCCGATGAAAGACGTGCGGGACAAGATCGCAAAGTGGTTCGTGGTATCGACCGACATCGAAGACGTCAAACGGGCGGATGCACGGTCGCTGCAGGCGCGGAAACTGGAGAGCGTGGGTCTGCTGGCGGGGGGCGTGGCGCACGACTTCAATAATCTGCTCACGGTGATCAACGGCTACGCCGGTTCGGCGCTGGGACAAATGGCGGAGGACGATCCGTTCTTGCCCGCGGCCCAGGAGATTCTGGCCGCAGGCGAGCGCGCCACGGGTTTGGTGCGGCAACTTCTGGCCTTCAGCCGGAATCAGGTTTTCCGGCCGGAGTCCGTCAACTTGAACGAGATCGCTTCGGGGATGGAACGGCTGCTGTCGCGGTTGTTGGGCGACGACATCGAGATTGTCGTGAAGGCTTTCCCGACGCTAGAGCCGACGATGGCGGACAAGCACCAGATCGAACAGGTGATAATGAATCTCGCGGTGAATGCGAGGGACGCGATGCCACATGGCGGGACGCTGACGTTTGAAACGCGGAACGTCACGATCGACGGCCGGTGTCCGGTTTGCGCCGCGGAGATTCGGCCTGGAGCCTATGTCGGATTGAGCGTGCGCGACACGGGGACCGGAATCGAACCCAATGCCCGCGAACACCTTTTCGAGCCATTCTTCACGACGAAACCGGAAGGCAAGGGGACCGGGCTGGGGTTGGCTACCGTGCATGGCGTGGTCATGCAGAGCGGGGGGCATGTCGACGTCGAGAGCATTCCGGGCAACGGCGCCGCGTTTCACATTTTGCTGCCGGTGATCCGGCAAGAGGCCGCGGCGGCGACGGGGGGCGGCGAGGTGGAGATTCGTGGCGGCGCCGAGACGATTCTGCTGGTGGAGGACGACCCGGATGTCCGGCGGTTTGTGGCGATGGCGCTGCGCCGATCCGGTTACCGCATCCTCGAAGCCGCGGCTGGCGAAGAGGCGCTGATGCGCTATTCGGCGGAGACCTTCGACTTACTGGTGACCGATATCTCGATGCCGAAGATAAACGGCCGCGAGTTGGCCGCCCGATTCCGTTCGCTGAAGCCGGAGATCAAAGTCCTGCTGATTTCGGGCTATGACGACAGCGGCGAATCGGTCGCGATTCCGGGAGCGGCCTTTCTTGCAAAGCCGTTTTCTCAAAAGGCGATCGGCGCGAAAATCCGGGAAGTTTTGGGGAAGCCGTGGCCACTGGGCCGCGTGCTGATCGTCGACGACGACCGAGCCGTGCGAGGCTTCCTGAGATCGGTATTGGAAGGGGCCGGATACGCCGTGGCGGAAGCGGAGAATGGGAGCGAAGCGCTGCGCAGGATCGAGGAGAGTGTGCCCGACGTGGCGATCACCGATTTGGTGATGCCCGAGCGGGAAGGCATCGAAACGATCGGCGAGATGTCGAAGAAATATCCGGCGATGGGAGTGATCGCCGTCTCGGGCGTGGGCGATGGAACGTATCTTCGCGTGGCCGCGGCGCTGGGCGCACACGCGCACTTGCCGAAGCCGATCGATATGCAGCGGCTGCTGCTGGAAGTGGCGCGGCTCACCGCGCGGCGGGAACGGGCCTGAGCGCAAACTGGGGCGGACAGCGCGAGGGATCCGCGGTTAGTGGACCGGCGGATGTTCGGCGATGTCGCCTTCGCGGGCGATCCAAACGTACAAAGTGGGCAGAACGAAGATGCTCATGATGAGCGTGGCGCTGAGGCCGCCGACGATGACGATGGCGAAGGGGCGCTGCGAATCCGATCCGATGTCGTGGCTGAGCGCGGCGGGGAGCAGGCCGAGGGTCGCCACGAGCATGGTCATCATAATGGGGCGAAGGCGAAGGACGGCGCCTTCGACGGCGGCGTCGACGAGTTCGAAGCCGCGTTCGCGGAGTTGGTTGATGTATTCGACCATGATGACGCCGGTTTGCACCGATACGCCGAAGAGGGCGAGGAAGCCGATGCCGGAGGAGACGCTGAAATGGGCGCCGGCGATGAGGAGGGCGAAGATGCCGCCGATGGGGGCGAGGAGCACGGTCATCATCACCAAGGCGGCCCATTTGAAAGAGCCGAAGGCGGAGTAAAGAAGCAGAAAAATGACGGTTACGGTGATGGGGACGATGACGGCGAGACGAGCGTTGGCGCGTTTCTGGCTTTCGTATTCGCCGGCCCAATCGAGGGTGTAACCGGGCGGAAGTTTGACGGCTTTGGCGACTTTGTCCATGGACTCCTCCACTGTGCTTCCGAGATCGCGTTCGCGGACGCTGTATTTGATGGCGATGTAACGGGAGTTGGCCTCGCGGTAGATCATCGACGCGCCGTCCTCGATCTTGATGTCGCATAGTTGGCTGAGGGCCACGCGCTCGCCGGAGGGAGCGAGCAGGCGGATGTTGCCGATTTCCTCGATGGTGGAGCGGTAGGGTTCCTGGTAGCGGACGGTGAGGTCATAGCGCTCCTCGCCCTTCAGGACTTGGGTGACGGCGTTGCTGCCGACGGCGGTTTGGACGGCGTCCTGGACGTCGGAGACGTTGATGCCGAAGCGGTCGGCCTTGGCGCGATTCATCACCAGGTTGACGTTCGGCTGGCCGATGACGCGAAAGACGCCGAGATCGGCGACGCCGCGGACCTTGCTCATGACGGCGACGATTTCGTCGGCTTTCTCTTCGAGGACCTTTAAATCGGTTCCGAAGATCTTGACGGCGAGTTCGCCTTTGACGCCGGTGACGGCTTCTTCGACGTTGTCGGAAATGGGTTGCGAGAAGTTCCACAGAACGCCGGGGATTTTCTCCACCTGAGCGTCCATGGCGGCGATCAACGCTTCTTTGTTCTTGTGGAACATAGGGCGCCATTCGTCGTGAGGCTTGAGGTCGACGAAGTATTCGGTGTTGAAGAAGCCGGCGGAATCGGTACCGTCGTCGGGGCGGCCGATCTGGCTGACGACCTTGGTGACCTCGGGGAACTTGGCGAAGATGAGGCGGGCGCGATGCATGATTTCGTCGCCGCTGGTGGGGCCGGTGCTGGGGGCGAGAGTGCCGCGGGCCCAGATGGCGCCTTCGTCCAGATGGGGGAGGAACTCGGAGCCGACGGCGCCGCCGAAGAAGAGATAGAGCGCGGCGGTGAGCAGCAAAGCGGGGACGCTTAAGGTGACCAGGCGATGGTACACGCACCAGCGGAGCAGGGAGCGGTAACGGCGAATGACGAATTCGAGCACCGGGTTATGCCATTCCTTGGCGCCTTTGCCGAAGAAGTAACTGCACAGCACGGGGGCGAGCAACATGGAGAACATCAGCGCGCCGAGCAGGGCGAAGGCGACGGTCCAGGCCATGGGGCGGAAGAGGCGGCCTTCCACCTGTTGCAGCGTGAAGATGGGCAGGTAGGCGGTGATGATGATGGTAATGGCGTAGAAGACGGGGCGTTGGACTTCGAAAGCGGCGTGCTTGATTTTCTCGAAGACGGTGAGATCGGATTCCTCCCGCATGCCGAGATGGCGGATGATGTTTTCCACCATGACGACGGCGCCATCGACGACCATTCCGAAATCGAGAGCGCCAAGGGAGAGGAGGTTGGCGGGGATGTGACGCAGGTCGAGACAGATGGAGGCGAACAATAGGGAGAAGGGAATGGTGAGGGCGACGATGAGCGCGCTGCGTAGATTGCCGAGGAAAAGGAAGAGGATGACGACCACCAGGATGATGCCTTCGGCGAGATTATGAAGGACGGTATGGGTGGTGAAATCGACGAGGTCGCTGCGATCGAGATAGGGAACAATGCGGACGCCGGGCGGGAGGAAATGGTTGTTGAGGTAGTCGATCTTTTTGTGGAGGGCGGCGAGCGCGGCCTGCGCCTCCGCGCCTTTGCGGAGCAGAACGATGCCTTCGACGACGTCGTCGTAATCCACGACTTTGCCGTTTTCATGGTGGATGGCCTTGGCGATTTTTCCGAGACGGATCTTGGGGCCCTGGACGACGTCGCCGATGTCGCGAACGCGGACGGGCGTGCCGTTCTGGACCTTGAGCAAAGTCATGCCCACGTCGCCGGTATCCTGGGCAAGACCGACGGCGCGGACGTTGAATTCCTGCTGGCCGTGCTCGATGAAGCTGCCGCCGGCGTTGATGTTGTTATTGACGAGGGCCTGCTCGACCTGGCCGATGCTTAAGCCATAGTCGACGAGTTGGTTGGGATCGACGCGAACCTGGTATTCGCGGGTGGTGCCGCCGAAGCTGGCGACATCGACGATGTTGGGGACGGACTTGAATTGCTTCTCGAGCACCCAATCCTCGAGCGACTTCAGTTGCATGAGATCGTACTCGGGATTGGTGCTGGTGAGGGTGTAGAACATGATCTGGCCGGTGGGGCTGAAGTCGGGGCCCATTTGAGGGCTAAGACCGGCGGGGATGTTGACGAGCGAGAGACGTTCGAGAACCTGTTGGCGGTTGGTGAGGTTATTCGAGGCGTCGTCGAAGATCATGGTGATGCTGGAGAGGCCGAAGAGGGAGACCGAGCGAAGGCTGGTCATGTGGCCGATGCCGTTCATTTGAAGCTCGATGGGGATGGTGACCTGCTGCTCCACCTCTTCGGCGGCGCGGCCGGGCCATTGGGTGATGACGTTGACGTAGTTGTTGGCGACGTCGGGGTAGGCCTCAATGGGGAGGTTGTGGAAACTCACCATGCCCCAGACCAGGAGAACGATGCCGGCGCTAAGCACCAGCAAGCGGTTGCGAAGGGCGAAATCGACTACGAAGCGAATCATCGAATCAAGTTCTCCGGATGACTACTGGCTGGTGGCGGCGGAAAATTGCAGCGCGGTGGTGACGACGCGATCGCCGGGCGAGAGGCCGGCGAGAATGTCCTGCATGCCGTCGGAGGAGACGGCGCCGGCCTGGACTTCGACCCGGCGGAATTGCCTGCCGCCGATCGGCACGAAGACGGAATCGCGATCATGGAGGCGAAGGATGGCGGTGGCGGGCACGAAGGCGCGAAGCTGGGCGGTTTGCGCGCGGAAGGTGGCGGTGGCGAACATGCCGATGCGGAGAATGCCGCCGGGGTTGGGCAGATCGATGCGGACTTTCGCGGAACGGGTGGCGGGATCGAGCACGGTGGCGATATTTGCAATGCGGCCGCGGAGAGGCTTATCGGGATAGGCGTTCAGATGAATGACGGCCGCATCGCCCACGCGGACTTGCGCGAGGTTGTTTTCAAACACGTCGCAGACGAGCCAGACGGAGGAGAGGTCGGCGATGGTGAACAGGTTGGGGGAATTGTCGGTGGAGCGGACGGCGGTGCCGGCGGTGACGTTTTGCTCGACGATGAAGCCGGAAGCGGGAGCTTTGACGTCGATGACCGGGCTGACGTGGGCGGGATCGGCACCGAGAATGCGAATGCGCTGGGCGGAGGTGGCGACGTCGACTTTGGCTTTGTCCTCGGCGTCCTGCGCCACTTCCATGTCCTTGACGGCGATGGCTCCTTTGTCGAGCAGGAGTTGGGAACGTTCGAATTGCTTCCGGGCGAGGAGTTCGTCGGCGAGGGCGTGTTGATAGTCGGAGAAGGCTTGGGCGACGTCGGGGCTGTCGATGCGCAGGAGGAGCTGGCCTTTTTCGACATGGTCGCCGAGGCGGGTGTGGATTTCAACGGCGCGTCCGGCGGCGAGGGAGAGCACGGCGACGGAACGGTTGACGTCGAAGGTGATGGAGCCGTTGGCGGTGAGCTCGGAAACGACGGGGCGCCGGCCGACGGTGGAGAGGGCGTATCGCTCCGGATGCGGGACCTCGAGGACATTGACGTCGGGGGCTTCCTCGACTTTCACCTGGGAAGGATCGGCGGCGTTGGCGGCGGGTTTGGCTCCGCAGGCGGAGGAGAGAAGGACGGCGCACAGCGACGCCGCCGCGAACGGGACGAAGAGGAACCGGGTCATGGAATCACCTCGCGGCCGACAGCCATGTTCAATTGATTGGCGGCGTTCAAATAGGCGGAAATCAGGTTGCGATAAGCGAGCTGGGTGTCGCGGTATTCTTTCTGGGCGTCGAGAAAATCGAGCAGCGACGCGCCGCCGCGAGCGAAAGAGAAGGAAACGGTTTCGCGGATTTGGGTGGCTTCGTCGAGATACTTCGTTTGATAAGGGCGGATGAGATTGCGAACGCTTTCCACGGCGGCGTAGGCGGAATCGACGTCGGAGTAGACGCCGGCGAGCACGGCCTCGCGAGCGCGGCCGGCGCGGTCGATTTCCAACGCAGTGCGTTCCTTTTCGCCCTGGTTCTTGTCGAAGATGCGCAGGGGGAAATCGATGCTGAAGCCGCTGCCGCCGGGCGAGCCGTTCAGAGTGGAAGCGAATCCGACGGTGGGATCGGTGGAACCGTTGGCCCAGGCGAGTTGGTTGTCGGTGCGCGCTTTGACAACGGAGCGAACGGCCGCTTCGAGATCGGGGCGGTTGGCGAGGGCCTGTTGGCGCAATTCGGCGGGCAAGAGGATGGCTTCCTTGTAGTCGAAGGGGCCGGCAATATCGAACTCGTCGACCGGAGTGCGGTCGTTCAGAAGCTGGAGGAGCTGAATTTTCGCCGTGCGCAGATCGACGATGGCCGATTGGAGATCGGTTTCGAACTGGACGCGTTGAATCTCGATGCGTTGAAAATCGATCTTCGCCAGGTCGCCGGCTTTGTAGCGTTCTCGATTCAGGGAGATGACTTTGTCGTAGTAAGCGAGGTTATCGCGGGCGAGTTCGAGCAGCGACTTGGCCTGGAGCGCGGCGACGAAGGAACCGCGAAGCGTGAAGAGGAGATTGCGGAGGAGATCCCGCTGGGCGGAATCGGCGACTCCGGTGGCCTGTTTGGCGCTATCGACGCGCAACTGGCGTTTATTGCGGCGCTCGATGAGGTAGCTGACGCCGGCGATCACTTCTACGTTCTGGAGAGGGCGGTAGGGAGTGGCGTTGAATTTTCCGAACTCGTACTGATCGTTGGTGAGGTTGATGTCGGGATTGGGGCGGAGACCGGCGGTGATTTCGTTGGCGCGGGATTCCTCGACGTTGAGTAAGTCGGCGGCGACGGTGTGGTTATCGATCTTAAACCGTTCGACGACCTGTTAGTAAG
>VFSW01005007.1_pt1 | contig 19719 bp, 15 predicted proteins | sample 5358111 | NCBI WGS metagenome assembly VFSW01 (sample SAMN11554181, study PRJNA540505) | mine drainage metagenome | isolation source: sediment from site ElyBrook_90M | place: USA: Ely Copper Mine, Vershire, VT | collected 2017 | reverse complement strand
CGAACACGCGGATGCCGGCCTCGAGCAGCGGCCGGTAGCCGGCGCGCGACAGCGCGGCGACTGCGTGCAGGTTGCTGCTGCCGGGTACCAGCAGGCGCACGTCGACGCCGTCGCGTGCGGCCGACACCAGTCCCTGCACATAGGTCGGGATGCCGACGAAGTAGGCGTCGGTCAGCCACAGCGTGCGCTGCGCCATCGCCGCCACCAGCTGGTCGAGGCGATACAGCCCGGCCGTCTGCGGATGGGTGGCGATCACCCGCAGTGCGATGGCGCCGACGGGCGCGGGCACCGGCGTGGCGGGCAGATCCAGCGGTTCGCCCAGACCGGCCCAGGAGTCGCGATAGGCCAACTCCAGATCGCCCAGTGCGGGGCCGCGGATCACCAGTCCGGTATCGCGCCACGGCGGCACGCCGCGCGCCGGATCGCCCAGCCACTTGGCGGCGGCGCAGACGCCCGACAACGAACCCCAGACGCCGTCGACCAGCACCAGCTTGCGGTGGTCGCGGCTGATCCAGCCGAACGGGCTGTCGGCGCGCAGGCGGTTATAGACGCGCACCTCGCCGCCGGCGGCGCGCAGCGGCAGCCAGAACGCGGCGCGCGCATTGCCGAGATTGCCCAGCCAGTCGTGGATCACGCACACGCGCACGCCGCGCTGCGCCGCGGCAACCAGCGCAGCGCGCAGCTCGCGGCCGACGGGATCGTCGGCGATGATGTAGTTCTCGACGAACACATGCGAGCGCGCCGACTCGATCGCCGCCAGCCAGGCGACGAAATGCGCGGCGCCGTCGATCAGCAGCTCGACCGCATTGCCGGCCACCAGCGGTGCGCCCGCCGCGCGGCTGAGCGCCTGCTCGGCGAGCAGGCGCGCGTGCAGGGTCGGGCGCGGCAGCGGGGCGGTGGCGTTCACGGCCCGAGTGTAGCCGTCCGTCGCGGAACCCCGGGCGCATCTGCGAAGATCGGCTCATGAGCGCGCCCGAACGCTGCGACGATCTGGACACCCTCGCCGAACGCATCCTCGCGCGCGTCGGCCCGCATCTGGTGCTGGCGACGCCGCTGGGGCTGGGCAAGCCCAACGCGCTGCTGAATGCGCTGTACCGGCGCGTCGCCGCCGATCCGGCGCGTTCGCTGACGATCTACACCGCGCTGTCGCTGCTGCGGCCGCGCGCGCGCAGCGACATCGAAGCGCGCTTCCTCGAACCTTTCCTGGTGCGCCAGTTCGGCGCCGATTACACCGACCTCGACTACGCCCTCGCGCAGGCCGCCGATCGCCTGCCGGCCAACGTGCGCGTGCACGAGTTCTATCTGCAGTCCGGCGCCCTGCTCGCCAGCCGCAGCGCGCAGAGCGACTACATCAGCCAGAACTACACCCAGGTCGCCCGCGATCTCGCCACGCGTGGCGTCAACCTGCTCGTGCAGCTGGTGGCGCTGCGCGAGGGTGCGGACGCGGATGCGCCGCGCATCAGCCTGTCGTGCAATCCCGACCTGACCCTCGAACTGCTCGAACGCATGGCCGCCCACGGCGCGCCGCGCCCGCTGTGCGTGGCGGTGGCGCATCCGGCGCTGCCCTTCCTCGGCCACGCCGCCGAGGTGCCGGCGACCTTGTTCGATCTGCTGCAGGTGCCGGCGGCGCTGCCGCCGCTGTTCGCGCTGCCGCGCGAGCCGGTGGACGACGCCGAGCATGCGATCGGCCTGCACGCCAGCGCGCTGGTCGCCGACGGCGGCACCCTGCAGATCGGCATCGGCGCGCTGTCCGATGCACTGGTGTATGCGTTGGGGCTGCGGCACGCCGACAACGCGCGCTGGCGCGACGCGCTCGGGGCGCTCGACGCCGGCGGCGGCACGCGCGCGCTGGCGGCGCGGATCGGCGGCCTCGATCCGCTCGTGCGCGGCCTGCATGGCTCCAGCGAGATGGTGATGGACGGCTTCATGCACCTGCGCCGCGCCGGCATCCTCAGCCGTGAAGTTTTCGACGATCTGGCGCTGGAGCGCGCACTGACGCAGGGCGTGATCACGACGACGCTGGCGGCCGGCGCTGCGCAGCGACTGCGCGACGCCGACGTGTTGCCGGTGCGGGTGGATGCCGCGCAGCTGGCGCGGCTGCGGGCATTCGGTCTGCTGCCGGAGCATTGCACGTTGGCGGGTGATGCTCTGGCCTGGCCGGATGGCCGGCGCTTGCCGACCGACCTCGATCACCCTGATACCCGCGCCGCGCTGGAGGCGTGGCTGCCGGGCCGGCACCTGCGCGGCGGTCGTTATCTGCGCGGCGCGTTCTTCCTCGGCTCGTGCGATCTCTATGCCTGGCTGCGCCAGCTGGACGGCGCCGACTGGGACGGTCTGGAGATGACCTGGGTGGCGCGGCTCAACCAGATCGCCGGCGCCGGCGCCGCGCTCGACGCCCTGCAGCGCCGCGGCGGCCGCTTCTTCAACATCTGCATGATGATGACGCCGCTGGGCGCGGCGGTGTCCGACGCGCTGGCCGACGAGCGTGTGGTCAGCGGCGTCGGCGGCCAGTACAACTTCGTCGCCATGGCGCATGCGTTGCCGGATGCGCGCTCGATCCTGATGCTGCGCGCGACCCGCAACGCGCACGGCCGCAGCGACAGCAACATCCGCTGGGCCTACGGCCATACCACGATTCCGCGCCATCTGCGCGACGTGGTGATCACCGAATACGGCGTCGCCGACCTGCGCGGACGCAGCGACGGCGAGTGCGTGCGGGCGATGCTGGCGATCAGCGACACCCGCTTCGTCGATGGTCTGGTGGCCGACGCGCAGCGCGCCGGCAAACTGCCGCGCGATTTCCGCGTGCCCGACGCCTGGCGCGCCAACACCCCGCAGCGTCTGCACGCCGCGCTGGCGCCCGCCCGCGGTGCCGGCCTGTTTCCTGCGTTCCCTCTCGGCAGCGATTTCGATGCCGCCGAGCAGCGCCTGCTGCCGGCGCTGACCTGGTTGCAGGGACAGTCGGCGCGCGGCCTGCGCGGCTGGCCGGCATTGGCCGGGGCGCTGCTGGCGCCGGGACCGGCGGCCGGCACCGCGGCAGCACTGGCGCGCATGCGTCTCGCTGCGCCGCGCGGTCCGGGCGAGCGGCTGCTGGCGCGGCTGTTGCGCGGGGCCTTGGCGCGTGTCTGAGAGCTTGTGAATCCAGCGGCTGCGCGGCCGGACCCCTGCGCGGGACGGCGCTCGCTCCGCGGCCGCGCGGCCGTGCGCGGTCCCGACGCTGGGGCCGTTCGTGGCGAGTGCCTGGCGCGCGCTGACTCGGCCGTGACCGTCACGCCGGCACCCTGCTTGGCTTACACTGGCATCGCCGCCATGGTCGGCGGTGCCGCGTCGGCACGAGGAATGCCATGCAATCGGCTTATGCCCGCCTGACCGAAGGACTTCCGGCTCGCAGCCCGGCTGCCGCCGGTGCTCCCGCCCATCCGCGCGAAGTTCAGCAGCGCGTCGCCCAGTTGCCGCTGGCCAGCCCCGAGCTGGCCGCACGCGAGCTGTCGCGACTGCTGGGCGAGATGCGCGCCAACCTGTGGTCCGGCGGCGAGCGGCTGGATGCGCTCGAGTTGCTGCGCGCACCCGCCGAGCAGCTCAGCAGTGCGTTCGAGTGGCCGCTGCTGGCCGAGAGTTTTCCGCTGCCGCCGCTCAAGGCGCGCATGGTCGACATGGCGCGCGAGGTGCACCTGCGTCTCGGTGAAGGTTATGCGCTGGCGGCCTGCGAATTGTGCGCGCCGGCCGGGAAGGTGCCGATGCTGCGCGGCAAGGCCGTCACCCTGGCCCTGCTGCGCGCTCAGCAGCACCTGGGCCTGGCCCTGCTGTGGAGTTACCGTCTGTATCGCACGCCGCCGGCGGGCATCTGGCGCCGTCTGCATGCGGTCTATGGCTTTGCGCTCGATGCCGGCGTGGTCACCAGGGCGGTCAGCGGCGGCGGCCATGAGAGCGGGCGCGATGTGCGTGGCGCTTACCTGCACACGCTGCTGTTGGCGCTGTGCAACCCCTATCGGCTGACCCTGCGCGAGATGGGGGATGCTTATGCGCTGACCCAGGCACTGGCGCCGCACTGCGGGCTGACCCGCGGCGGCGAGGCGGGCTTCGCGATGCGCGCCGATGCCGACAGTGGTCCCGGCTATGTGCCCGAGGAGCGCGAGCAGGCGCAGGGCGATCTGCTGGCGCTGGACGTCGAGCCGGTGATGCGTCTGCTCGAGCAGAACGCGGCGTTGCTGCCGCCCGGTGCCGAAAAGCTGAGCTTTCGCGCCGGGCGCGGCACGCTGGAAGTGCCGCACGCGTTTGTCGAGCGGTTGCGCGCCGCCTGGATCGGCACCGCCGCGCGCGGCCACGCGCGCATCGGCGCGCAGCACGCTCTGGATACCGTGATCGGCTTGCACGGGCTGCACTACCTGCTGGCGGGCGGCCAGGACTTTCAGGCCTTTCTCGCCCGGGTGCGCGGAGCCGGCATCACCCTCAGCAGCAGCGAAAACGCCGCCGCCTGGGCCAGTAGCAGCGAATTATTGCGTGCCGCGGTCCTCGGCGCGCGTGTGCTCGACCAGAGTGTCGGTGGTTACCGGCTGCTGTGGGAGCCCGGCGCAGCGGTGCGGCTGAAAGTGGGCGAACTGGTCGGACTGGCGCTGCCGGCCGAGCGCGGTGACGTCCAGGACTGGATGGTCGGCCTGATCCGCTGGCTGCGCGTGGACGACGAAGGGCGTCTGGACGCCGGCGTCGAGCTGCTGGCGCGGCATGCGCTGGCGGTCGCGGTGCGTACACCGGACGCGCAGGGCCAGCTGCGGCAGCCGCTGCGCGCGGTGCTGCTGCGTCAGGACGACGGCGAGGCGCTGCTGGTACCCAGCCTGTTCGATCGCGCCGCTTCCGCCGTCGAGCTCAGTCGCCCGGGCGATCCGCGCGACTGGCATCCGCAGGCGCCGGTGCAGCTGCTGCTGCCGGCAGCGATCGTCGAGATCAGTGCCGCCTACTGGCGCATCGCCCTGGCTCCGATGCACGCCGAGGTCGTCGCGCCCGCGGTCAGCGTCGCGGCGGGTTGAGCATGGCCAATCCGCAGACCTCCGCGCCGTTGCCGCGCCGCGCCAGCGTGGCCGTCGCTGTCGGTGGCGTCCGCGTCGGCGCCGGCGCGCCGGTGGTGGTGCAGTCGATGACCAATACCGACACCGCCGACAGCGTCGCCACCGCGCGGCAGGTGGCCGAACTGGCGCGTGCCGGTTCCGAGCTGGTGCGCATCACCGTCAACACGCCGGAGGCGGCGGCGGCGGTGCCGCGCATCCGCGAGCGCCTCGACATGATGGGCGTGACGGTGCCGCTGATCGGCGACTTCCACTACAACGGGCACCAGCTGCTGGCGGTCGAGCCCGGCTGCGCCGAGGCGCTGGCCAAATACCGCATCAATCCCGGCAACGTCGGCTTCGGCAAGAAGCGCGACACGCAGTTTGCGGCCATCGTCGACACCGCTCTGCGTTACGGAAAACCGGTGCGCATCGGTGTCAACTGGGGCTCGCTGGACCAGGCGCTGGTGGCGCGGCTGATGGACGAGAACCATGCCCGTGCCGAACCCTGGGACGCGGCACGGGTGGCGCGCGAGGCGCTGATCCGCTCGGCGCTGGATTCCGCCGCGCAGGCCGAGGCGCAGGGGCTGGGCCGCGACCGCATCCTGCTGTCGTGCAAGGTTTCGGGCGTGCAGGAACTGATTGCCGTCTACCGCGATCTGGCCGTGCGCTGCGACTACGCCCTGCACCTCGGACTGACCGAGGCCGGCATGGGCAGCAAGGGCATCGTCGCCTCGACCGCGGCGTTGGCGGTGCTGCTGCAGGAGGGCATCGGCGACACCATCCGCATCTCGCTGACGCCGGAGCCCGGCGAGTCGCGTACGCGCGAGGTGATCGTCGCCCAGGAGCTGCTGCAGACCATGGGCTTGCGCGCCTTCACGCCGCTGGTCACCGCCTGCCCGGGCTGTGGCCGCACCACCAGCACACTGTTCCAGGAGCTGGCGATGCGCGTGCAGGAACACGTGCGCGCGAAGATGCCGGAGTGGCGGATCAAGTACGACGGCGTCGAGAACCTTACCCTCGCGGTGATGGGCTGTGTGGTCAACGGGCCGGGCGAGAGCAAGCACGCCGACATCGGCATCTCGCTGCCCGGCACCGGCGAGACGCCGGCGGCGCCGGTGTTCGTGGACGGTGCCAGGACCGTGACTCTGCGCGGCGAGCACATCGCCGAGGAGTTCGTGGCGATCGTCGAGGACTACGTCAGCCGGCGCTACGCGGCGCGCGGCTGAGCGCAGCCGGGCGCGCCCGGCCGGCGGGTACAATGGCGGTTTGCCGCCCGGACGCCCCGCATGCCGCGCTCGCCCGTTCCCGTGCTGACCATCGACGGCCCGTCCGGCTCGGGCAAGGGCACCGTCAGTCGCCTGCTGGCGCAGGCGCTGGGTTGGCATCTGCTCGATTCGGGTGCGCTGTACCGTGCCGTGGGTTATGCCGCGTCCATGGCCGGCATCGATCTTTCGGACGCCGAGGCCGTCACCCGCTGCGCCGAGACCACCCGCATCCGCTTTCGCGACCCCGGCGACGGCGGTGAGACGCGGGTGATCGTCAACGGCCACGATGCCAGCGACGAGATCCGCACCGAGACCTGTGGCGCCGCCGCATCGGCGATTGCCGCCATCCCCGGTGTGCGCACGGCGCTGCTGGACCTGCAGCGGGGTTTTCGCCGGGCACCGGGGCTGGTCGCCGACGGTCGCGACATGGGCACGGTGATCTTCGCCGACGCCGCGACCAAGGCGTTCCTGACCGCCAGTGCGGCGGAGCGTGCCCGTCGCCGCTATAAGCAGTTGAAGGCAAAGGGGCTCGACGTTACACTTGCAGCCCTTTTGCACGAGATCGAGGTCCGCGACGCGCGTGATGCGTCGCGGGCGGTCGCGCCGCTGCGGCCGGCGCCGGATGCCGTGGTGATCGATACCACGGGCGTACCGGCGCAGACGGTGGCCGACAAGGTATTGACGCTGGTGCGCGACCGTTGAGGTCCGTGCGGCGTCGGGTCCGCACCGCAGGGTGCGGTTTTGCAACGGTGCTCCGGCACCCTTCGACCGGTGGGCCGCCGCGCAACCCATTGCGGCGGCCTCAGTCAACCTGGAATTCCCATGACCGAAAGTTTTGCCGAGCTGTTTGAACAGAGCCAGACCCTCTCGAAGCTGAAGCCCGGCTCGATCGTCTCCGGCATCGTCGTCGAGATCCGCAGCGACGTGGTTGTGATCAACGCCGGCCTCAAGAGTGAAGGCATCGTTCCGATCGAGCAGTTCCGCAACGAGCGCGGCGAGCTCGAAGTGCAGGTCGGCGACGAGGTCAAGGTCGCCCTCGACGCCATCGAGGACGGGTTCGGCGAAACCAAGCTGTCGCGCGAGAAGGCCAAGCGCTCGCTGGTGTGGGACGAGCTGGAGGAGGCGTTCGAGAAGAGCGTCGCCATCAACGGCAGGATTTCCGGCAAGGTCAAGGGCGGCTTCACCGTCGACATCAAGGACGTGCGCGCGTTCCTGCCCGGCTCGCTGGTCGACGTGCGTCCGGTACGCGATCCGGTCTACCTCGAGGGCAAGGATCTCGACTTCAAGATCATCAAGCTCGACCGCAAGCGCAACAACGTGGTGGTCAGCCGCCGCGCGGTCGTCGAGAGCGAGTTCTCCGCCGAGCGCGAGCAGCTGCTGGAGCGCCTCAAGGAAGGCGCGGTGATCAAGGGCGTGGTCAAGAACCTCACCGATTACGGCGCGTTCGTGGATCTGGGTGGCATCGACGGCCTGCTGCACATCACCGACATGGCGTGGAAGCGCGTGCGCCATCCCTCCGAGGTGGTCAACGTCGGCGACGAACTGGAAGTGCGCGTGCTCAAGTTCGACCGCGAGCGCAACCGCGTCAGCCTGGGCCTGAAGCAGCTGGGCGACGATCCCTGGGTCAACATCGCGCGCCGCTATCCGGTCGGCAGCCGCCTGTTCGGCAAGGTCAGCAACGTCACCGACTACGGCTGCTTCGTCGAGATCGAGCCGGGCGTCGAAGGCCTGGTGCACGTCTCCGAGATGGACTGGACCAACAAGAACGTCAATCCGGCCAAGGTGGTGCAGGTCAGCGACGAGTGCGAGGTGATGGTGCTCGACGTCGACGAGGAGCGTCGCCGCATCTCGCTCGGCATCAAGCAGACCCGCTCCAATCCGTGGGAAACCTTCGCCGCCGTGCACAAGAAGAACGACCGCGTCAGCGGCAGCATCAAGTCGATCACCGACTTCGGCATCTTCATCGGCCTCGAAGGCGGCATCGACGGCCTGGTGCACCTGTCCGACATTTCCTGGCAGACCACCGGCGAAGACCTGGTGCGCAACTTCAAGAAGGGCGACGAGATCGAGGCCGTGGTGCTGGCGGTCGATCCGGAGCGTGAGCGCATCAGCCTCGGCATCAAGCAGCTCGAGCAGGATCCGTTCGGCCAGTTCATGGCCGGCAATCCGCGCGGCAGCCTGTTGACCGGGGTGGTCAAGGAAGTGGACGCCAAGGGTGCCCTGATCGGGCTCGAGGACGGCGTCGAGGGCTATATCCGCGCCAGCGATATCGCCAAGGAGCGCATCGACGACGCCAGCCAGCACCTCAAGGTCGGCGACCCGGTCGAGGCCAAGTTCATCGGCATGGACCGCAAGGGGCGTCTGTTGCAGCTTTCCATCCGCGCCAAGGACGAGGAAGACCTGCAGGAGGCGCTGACCGATTACCAGTCGGCAGCCGGCGGTACCACCAAGCTGGGCGCGCTGCTGAAAGAGCAGATGAAGAAGGCCTGACGGACTCTGGCATGGCGAAGCCCGCAAGCTTCGCCATGCCCTCTGCGGCGACCGCATCGTGACCATGACCAAGTCCGACCTGATCGAGACATTGGCTCGACGCCAGGGCCATCTGGCCTTTGCCGACGTCGAGTTCGGCGTGCGCAGCGTGCTCGAGCAGATGACCGCCGCACTGGCCGCGGGCCAACGCATCGAGGTGCGCGGCTTCGGCAGTTTCGCTCTGCATTTCCGCCCACCGCGCATGGGCCGCAATCCGAAAACCGGCACGGCCGTGGCCCTGCCTGGCAAGCATGTACCCCACTTCAAGCCCGGCAAGGAGCTGCGCGAGCGCGTCAACGCCGCCGTGGCGTGAGCGTTTCGGCTAAAGTCTTCGGCTGAGGGATCCGGCCATGCGCCTGCTGATCGTCTTCCTGCTGCTGCTGTTCGTTTTGCTGGGCGCTGCGTTCAGCGCGCTCAACGGCGGGCTGGTGCATTACGACCTGCTGATCGTCCAGACCGACCTGCCCAAGGGTGTGGCCCTGATGCTCGCCCTGATCGTCGGCTGGCTGCTGGGCGGCCTGACGGCCTGGGTCGGACTCGGATTGGCTCAGCGTCGTCGCGCACGGGCGCAGCACGCCGAGGCCGATTCGGGCACCGGCAGCGCATGAATCTGCCGGTTCTGCTGATCCTGCTGCTGCCGCTTGCCTATCTGTCGGGCTGGTGGACGGCGCGACGCCACATCGCGCGTCATTCGGGTGCGCGGGTCAGCGAGTTGTCGTCGAGCTATTTCCGCGGCCTGAACTACCTGCTCAACGAGCAGCCCGACAAGGCGATCGAGGTCTTCCTCAAGCTCGCCGAGTTGAACCGCGACACCGTCGAGACCCACCTGGCGCTCGGCAACCTGTTCCGTCGCCGCGGCGAGGTCGATCGCGCCATCCGTGTGCATCAGCATCTGATCGCGCGGCCCAATCTGTCCGAGGACATGAAGACCATCGCCCTGCTCGAACTGGGCGAGGACTACATGCGCGCGGGCCTGCTCGACCGCGCCGAGACCCTGTTTGCCGATCTGGTGGCGATGAACGCGCATGCGCCCTCCGCGCTGCGCCATCTGATCGGCATCTGCCAGCACGAGCGCGATTGGCACAAGGCCATCGCCTATGCGCGCCGACTGGAGGAGATGACCGGCGAGTCGCAGGCCCAGCAGACCGCCCATTTCTACTGCGAGCTGGCCGAGCGCTCGCACGCGCACGGCGCCCGCGACGAGGCGCAACGTTATCTCGAGCAGGCGTTTCTGTGCCTGCCGGACTTCGTCCGCGCGCACCTGCTGGCGGGCCAGTTTCTCGCTGCCGAGGGCCAGCATGCCGAAGCGGTCGAGGCTTTCGAGAGCGCGGTGCGCGCTGACGTCGAGTTCGTGCCGGAAATCCTGCCGCCGCTGCTGGACAGCTACGCGCGCTCGCAGCAGATGGAGCGCGCCGAGCGTTTTCTGACCGATGTGCTGGCGCGCTACCAGGGCATCTCGCCGGTGCTGGCGCTGGCACGCATCTACGCCGGCCGCGACGGCGAACGGCAGGCGGTCGATTTCCTCACCCGGCAGCTGCGCCAGCGCCCCTCGGTGCGCGGCCTGATGGCGCTGATCGACGCCACCATCGACCGCAGCAGCGGCGAGGCGCGCGAGAACTTCCTGCTGCTGCGCGGCCTCACCCGCACCCTGCTGGAGGGGCAGGCGATGCACCGCTGCAGCCGTTGCGGCTTCGGCGCCAAGGCGCATCACTGGCAGTGCCCCAGCTGCAAGAGCTGGGGCACGCTGCGGCCGATCCATGGTGTGGCCAGCGAGTGACGCGGTGAAATCCGCGATCCTGTCGCCGCTGGCTGCGCTGCTGATCGCCGCTGCGGCGGTGGCCGTGAGCATGACCTATGCGCGCCGGCGTGGCCTGCTTGATGCTCCCGGTCGCCGTCGCCTGCATCGCGCGCCGACCCCGCGCGGCGGCGGCGTCGGCATCGTGCTGGCGGCGCTGGTCGTGGTGCTGATTCCGGCGGCACGCGGGGCCTGGGGCCTGTCGCCGTCGCTCGGCGGTGCCTGGCTGGTTGGCGCCCTGCTGGTGGCCGCGGTCGGTTTTGCCGACGACCACCGTCATCTGCCGGTGTGGCTGCGGCTGCTGGCGCACCTGGCGGCAGCCCTGCTGCTGGTCGCTGTGCTGGCGCCGCCGCCGCTGTTCGCCGGCGTGCCGCTGCTGTGGTGTGCGGGCGTGCTGCTGGCCACGGTATGGTCGATCAACCTGCACAACTTCATGGACGGCAGCAACGGTCTGCTGGCGCTGCAATCGGTGTTCGTGCTGGCCGCGATCGCGGCGCTTGCGGCCGCTGGCGCCGCACCGGGCATCGCGCTCGCCGCGCTGGCCCTGGCCGCCGCCACGCTGGGGTTTCTGCCGTTCAACTTCCCGCGCGCGCGGGTGTTCATGGGCGACGTTGGCAGCGGCACGCTCGGCTTTCTGATCGCGGCGGTCGCGTTCACCGCGATCGCCCGCGGCGCGCTCGGCATCGCCGAAGCGGTGGTCGTGGTGAGCGCGTTTGCCGTCGATGCCAGCTGCACGTTGTTGTCGCGCCTGCTGCGCGGGCGCCGCTGGTACCGGCCGCACCGCGAGCATCTGTATCAGTGGATCGCGCGGGTGTCGCATTCGCATGCGCGCGCGGCCACGCTCTACGTTGTGTGGAATATGCTGCTGGTGGCGCCGGCGCTGCTGCTGATGCGCGTGTGGCCGGCGTGGGCGTGGGCGCTGGCCGCCGCCGTATTGGCCGTCGCCGTGCTGGCGTGGTGGCTGGGCAAGCGCGCCTGTCTGCGCGCGGCGAAGAATGCGAAACTGCACCATGCGCCTGCGTAACCTGATCGCCTTCATCCATCCGCGTGCCGCGGTCGTGCTGCACGATCTCGGCATGGTGGTGCTGGCGTGGTGGCTGGCCAAGATACTGCGCTATGCGCTGCTGGGCGATGCGTCCGACACCCCGTTCGTGGCGGCCGAGTTCGTGATCGTGCTGGTGGTGCAGGGGGCGACGTTCGCCTGGACCGGGCTGTATCGCGGGCTGTGGCGGTTCGCCAGCCTGCCGGATCTGTGGAACATCGTCCGCGCTGCGGTGATCGGCGCGCTGGCCACCGGCGTGCTGCTGTTCCTGTACAACCGTCTGGCCACGGTGCCGCGCTCGGTGCTGGTGATCTACCCGCTGCTGCTGATCCTGCTGCTGGGGCTGCCACGGCTGGCCTACCGGTTCTGGAAGGACAGCCGGCTGGATCTGTTCCAGGCCACGCCGGCGCAGCGCGTGCTGGTGCTGGGAGCCGGACGCGCCGGCGAGGCCCTTGCGCGCGACCTGCGCCGTGACAGCCGTTACCGCGTGGTCGGCTTCATCGACGACAGCGGCGCGCTGCGTGGTGCGCGCCTGCACGACATCCCGGTGCTGGGCGACATCGAGCATCTGGGCGAGATCGCGCGCGAGTCCGCGGCGCAGATGCTGCTGATCGCGTTGCCGTCGGCGAACAGCGCGCAGATGCGCCGCATCGTGACGCTGTGCGAAGCCTGCGGGCTGCCGTTCCGGACCGTGCCGCGGCTGGAGGACGTGGTCGCCGGCCGCGCGCAGTTCAACGAGCTGAAAGAGGTCGCGATCGAGGACCTGCTCGGCCGCGACGCCGTGCAACTCGACTGGACGGCGATCCGCGAGGGTATCGCCGGACGCAGCGTGCTGATCACCGGCGGCGGCGGTTCGATCGGATCCGAACTGTGCCGGCAGGTGGCTCGCCTCGGCGCCGCGTCGCTGACCATCCTCGAGTCCTGCGAATACAACCTCTACCGCATCGCCCACGAGATCAATGCCAGTGACCCCGCACTGCAACTGCGGCCGCTGCTGGGCGACTGCGGCGACGCCGTGGCGGTCGAGCGTGCGTTCGCGCAGGCGCGCCCCGACGTGGTCTTTCATGCTGCTGCGTACAAGCATGTGCCGCTGCTGGAAGAACAGCTGCGCGAGGCGGTGCGCAACAATGTGCTGGCCACCGAAACCGTGGCCGCCGCCGCCGATCGCCATCACTGTGCCGGACTGGTGCTGATCTCCACCGACAAGGCGGTCAATCCGACCAGCGTGATGGGCGCCTGCAAGCGCCTTGCCGAGCTGGTGGTGCAGGCGCATGCGGTGCGCTCGGCCACCCGCTGCATCACCGTGCGCTTCGGCAACGTGCTCGATTCCGCCGGCTCGGTGGTACCGCTGTTTCGCGAGCAGATCGCGCGCGGCGGTCCGCTGACCGTCACCCATTCCGAGGTCACGCGCTATTTCATGACCATCCCCGAGGCCTGCCAGCTGATCCTGCAGGCGGCGGTGCAGGGCCGGGGCGGCGAGATCTTCGCGCTCGACATGGGCGAGCCGGTGCGCATCCGCGATCTCGCCGAGCAGATGGTCCGGCTGGCCGGCAAGCAGCCGGGTCGCGACGTCGCCATCGTCTACACCGGTCTGCGGCCGGGCGAGAAGCTGTTCGAGGAGCTGTTTCATCCGCAGGAGAACTACGCGCCGACCGCGCACGCCAAGCTGTTTCTGGCGCAGCCGCGCGCGCTGGAGCCGCTGCTGCTCGATGCCGCGCTGCGCGAAGCGCGCGTCGCGGTGGATGCCTTCGACGAGGACGCGCTGCGGCGGATGCTGGGGCGTCTGCTGCCGGCATTCCAACCCGGGCGCTGGGACGCGTCGCCATCCCCGTCGCCGTCAACGATCCTGCAAGGAGATTCCGCATGAGTCGCCCCCTGCGCAAGGTGGTGTTCCCGGTAGCCGGTCTCGGCACGCGCTTCCTGCCGGCCACCAAGGTGATCGCCAAGGAGATGCTGCCGGTGCTCGACCGGCCGCTGATCCAGTACGCCGTCGACGAGGCGGTGGAGGCCGGCGCCGACACCCTGGTGTTCGTCACCAACCGTTACAAGCACGCGATCGCCGACTATTTCGACAAGGCCTACGAGCTGGAGACCAAGCTGGCCGAAGCCGGCAAGGTCGATCTGCTCGAGATCGTGCGCAGCGTGCTGCCGGCGCATGTGCGTTGCGTGTTCGTCACCCAGCCCGAGGCACTGGGGCTGGGCCATGCCGTGCTCTGCGCGCGCGCCGTGGTCGGTGACGAGCCGTTCGGCGTGATCCTGCCCGATGACCTGATCCGTGCCCGCGGCGCCGGCGTGATGCGGCAGATGGCGGAGATGGCGGCCACCCACGGCAGCGGCGTGGTGGCGGTCGAGGAGGTGCCCGCGGACCAGACCCATCGCTACGGCATCGTCGCCGTCGATCCGGTCGGCGGCCGCGCCGGGCGCATCCGTCACCTGGTCGAGAAGCCGAAGCCTGCGGCCGCACCGTCCAGGCTTGCCATCGTCGGCCGCTACCTGCTGCCACCGCGCATTTTCGAGCTGCTGGAAGCGACGCGACCGGGCCTGGGCGGCGAGATTCAGTTGACCGATGCACTGGAAAAGCTGGCGCAGGAGCAGGAGCTGCTGGCCTACCGCTTTGCCGGCGAGCGCTTCGACTGCGGCAACAAGCTGGGCCTGGTGCGCGCGACCCTGCATCTGGCGATGGACGATCCGCAACTGGCCGCCGCGGTACGCGAGTTCGTCGCAGCGCATGCCTGACCTGCGCCCCACTGCCGCCGACAGCGTTTACGCCGCGCAGGCGCCGCTCAGTTACGGCTACCCCAGCCTCGGTGGCCAGATCGAGGCCGAGGTAGCGGTCGTCGGCGGTGGCTACGCCGGGTTGGCCGCCGCGCTGGGTCTGGCCGAGCGCGGCGTCAAGGGCGTGGTACTGCTGGAGGCCGAGCGGGTCGGCTTCGGCGCCTCCGGTCGCAACGGCGGTTTCGTCTTCGGCGGTTATTCGCTGGACGGGGAGGAGCTGGTACGGCGCCTCGGCCGGGAGCGCGCGCGGGCGCTGTATTTGTCCACCCTGCATGCAGTCCAGCTGATCCGTGCGCGCATCCAGCGCTACGCGATCGCCTGCGAGGCCACCGACGCCGGCGTGCTGTGGGCCAACTGGTTTCGCGATCCCGAGGTACTGCGCCGCCGTCAGCGCCGGCTGGCCGAGGATTTCGGCATTGCATGGGAGTGGGTCGAGCCGGAGGCGCTGCGCGAGATCGTGCTCAGCGACCGCTACCACGGTGCGCTGTACGAGCGCGATGCGCTGCATCTGGATCCGCTGGCCTTTGCGCGCGGACTGGCGCAGGCGGCGACCGCGCAGGGCGTTGTGCTGCGCGAAGCCTCGCGGGTGCTGCGCCTGGAACGCAGCGGCGGTGGTTTTCGTCTGCATACCGGTGGCGGGCGCGTCGATGCGCGTCAGGTGGTGCTGGCCACCGGCGGCTATCTGGCCGGGCTGGAGCCGCAGGCCGATCGTGCGGTGTTGCCGATCGCCACCTACGTCATGGCGACCGAGCCGCTGGGTGGGCGTCTGGCCGAATGCGTGCGCACCGCAGCGGCGGTCTACGACACCCGCTTCGCCTTCGATTACTGGCGTCCGCTGGCCGATACGCGCCTGCTGTGGGGCGGGCGCATCTCGGTACGCGACCGCCGGCCCGAGGATGTGCGCCGGCTGCTTTACCGCGACATGCTGAAGGTGTTTCCGCAGCTCGAAGGCACCCGCGTCGAATACGGCTGGTCCGGTCTGATGAGCTACGCCCGTCACCAGATGCCGCAGATCGGCGGCGACGGCCGCGGGCTGTGGTGGGCGCAGGCCTTCGGCGGCCATGGCCTGGCGCCGACCACGCTGGCGGGCGAACTGCTGGCCGCGGCGATCAGCCGCGACGATGACGCCTGGCGCCTGTTCGAACCGTTCGGCCTGGTCTCGGCGCAGCGGCCGCTGGGCTATCTGGCGGCACAGGCGCGCTATGCCTGGCTGCAGCATCTCGACGCGCGCAAGGAGCGCCGGGACGCCTGATCCTCGCCGTCCGGTCGCCGGCAGACCAGGCGCCCGATGCGGCCGCCGGTCGATATGCGCGGCTTGCACGCCGCGATCAACGCTGGTGCGGGTCGCGGCAGCGGCGTGGCAAGATGGCGGCCCGCCTTCGCGTTGCGGTGCGCACCAGCGATGAACCCTCCAATGTCTTCGAATCTGCCCGCGCCGCCACCGCCCCTGGCCGTCCTGCCGAACGCTTCCGCGGCCGCCGACTGGGTGCGCGCGCTCACCGCGCCGCTGCAGAGGCGGCGTTGGTGGTGCTGGGCTTTCGCCGTGCTGCTGCTGGGTTTCGGCGTACTCAAGCTCTGGCACGGCAGCTGGCTGGATGCGCTGGTCGCGCTGAGCGGGGCGCTGTCGGCGTGGTTCCTGTTCCGCGCCGCCTCGGTGTTCAGCGCGGCGCATGCCAGCCTGCTTCCGGCGGATGCCCAGGCCGGGTTTGCCGCGCTGGCGCGCTACTTCATGCTGTCGGCGCTGACCAGCGCGCTGGGCCTGTTGCTGCTGATCGGCGCTGCCATCGAGGTCGTTGCGCAGGTGGCCCATGGCCTCTGAGACCGCGCCGGTTCCGGCGACCGTGCCTGCAGTGCTGACCGCGGGCGAGGCTGCCCTGTTCGCCGCCACCATCGCACCGCTGGCGCGCGCCACCTTCTGGATCCGCGCCTGCGGCGTGTTCAACGGGGTGCTGGCGGTATTGCTGGGGCTGACCATCATCGGTCTGCCGTTCGGCGCCGCGCTGGCCTGGGTGGCGTTCCTCGAATTCCGCGCCGCGTCGCGGCTCGACGCCGCGCGCCTGCGGCCCGCGGCGCCCGACGGCATCGACCAGGCCGCTGCCGCGGTCAACGACATCGCGGTGCACTACATCGTCCAGGCGGTGATCACCACGCTGATGATCGTTGCCGCACTGATCGTGCTTGCCCTGTTCGCCCCGTTGCTTGGAAGTGCGCTGCGGATGTGAGCGACAACGGCGGATGTCGGTTTCAGGGTCGTGATGGAAGCCTCTGGCAGATCGAGGATGCAGCCGGCTCAAACCGCCTCGAGCACCATTGCGTAGCCCATGCCGGTGCCGATGCACATGGTCACCATGCCGTACTTCTGCTTGCGCCGGCGCAGGCCGTGCACGAGCGTCGCGGTCAGCTTGGCGCCGGTCGCGCCCAGCGGATGGCCCAGCGCAATCGCGCCGCCCAGCGGGTTGACCCGGATCGGATCGAGACCGATGTCGCGGATCACCGCCAGCGCCTGCGCGGCGAAGGCTTCGTTGAGTTCGACCCAGTCGAGCTGGTCGCGGCGGATGCCGGCGAGCCTGAGCGCGCGCGGAATCGCCTCCTTGGGACCGATGCCCATGATCTCCGGCGGCACGCCGGCGACCGCGGCGCCGACAAAGCGCGCCAGCGGCGTCAGTCCGTAGTCCTTGAGCGCCTGCGCGCTGGCCAGCAGCACCGCGCCGGCGCCGTCGGACATCTGCGAGCTGTTGCCGGCGGTCACGCTGCCGCCGGCGCGGAACACGGTTTTCAATTTGGCCAGACCCTCGAGGCTGGTGTCCTTGCGCGGACCTTCGTCGCTGTCGATGCGGCGCTGATCGGCCTTGATCGCATGCGTGGCCAGATCAGGGTAGCGATCATCCAGCGTGTACGGCGCGATCTCGTCGGCGAACTCGCCCGCACCGATCGCCGCCAGCGCGCGCTGGTGGCTCTGCAGGGCGAAGGCGTCCTGGTCCTCGCGGCTGACCTTCCAGCGCTCGGCGACCTTTTCCGCGGTGATGCCCATGCCGTAGGCGATGGCGACGTGCTCGTTGTCGAACACCGCCGGATTGATCGCCGGGCGATGGCCCATCATCGGCACCATGCTCATGCTCTCGGTGCCGCAGGCCAGCATCAGGTCGGCTTCGCCGAGGCGGATGCGGTCGGCGGCCATCGCCACCGCTTGCGCGCCCGACGAGCAGAAGCGGTTGACGGTCACACCCGGCACCGTGTCCGGCAGGCCGGCCAGCAGCAGGCCGATGCGCGCCACGTTCATGCCTTGCTCGGCCTCGGGCATGGCGCAGCCGACGATCACGTCAGCGATGCGTTGCGGGTCGATGCCCGGCGCCCTGGCCAGCGCGGCGCGGATCACGTGCGCCAGCAGATCGTCGGGCCGGGTGTTGCGGAACACGCCGCGCGGGGCTTTACCCACCGGCGTGCGCACCGCGGCGACGATGTAGGCATCCTGGATTTGCTTGGTCATGCTTGATCTCCAGAGCATTTGGTCCGCGAAGGACGCGAAGACCGCGAAGATTTTCTCGATGATGGATCTTGTGCGATCGCGCACGTCGTGGACCGGTGGACTTGGGTTTCGATGGCTGGGAAGTACGGGTTTGCGAAGGACGCAAGGGTCGCGAAAAAGCATCAAGCCCTGAAATTTTGCGCCCTTTGCGGTCTTCGCGGACAACTGCATTCATGGGCCCGCAAAGGACGCCTGGAACGCGAAGATGTCAATCCGATGAAGATCCTTCGCGCGCTTTGCGTTCTTCGCGGACAGTGGCTCTCAATTCCTCAGCGGCTTGCCGGTGGTCAGGGTGTGCTGGATGCGTGCCTGCGTTTTCGGCATCTGCGCCAGGGTGACGAAGTGTTTGCGTTCGAGACGCAGCAGCCACTCCTCGTCGACGGTCGCGCCGCGCTCGATCCCGCCGCCGCAGAGGGTGTCGGCGATGCGCGCGGCGATCTCGTAGTCGTGCTCGGAGATGAAACGGCCTTCGAGCATGTTGACCAGCAGCATCTTCAGGCTGGCGGTGCCGACGTCGCCGGCGACCGCGATCGCACGCGCCGGCAGCGGCGGACGCCAGCCGGACTCGGCGAGCGAGGCGGCGACGTTCTTCGCCACATACAGCAGCTCGAACGCATTGAGCACCACGACGTCGCTGTCGCGCAGCAGGCCCATCTGTTTCGCTTCCAGCGCGGAGCCCGAAACCTTGGCCATGGCGACGGTCTCGAAAATGCGCTTGACGCCCTCGAAGGGGTCGCCTGCCAGACCGCAGCGCGTGGCGATTTCCTTCAGGCCACCGCCCGCGGGCAGCAGGCCGACGCCGGCCTCGACCAGGCCGATGTAGCTCTCCAGCGCCGCGACCGTGCGCGCCGAATGCATCTGGAACTCGCAGCCGCCGCCCAGCGCCATGCCACGCACCGCGGCCACCACCGGCACCAGCGCGTACTTGATGCGCATGCTGGTGGCCTGGAAGTTGGCGATCATCGCCTCGAAGTCGGCGACCTTGCCGGCCTGCAGCAGGCCCATCGCGCCCTTGAGATCGGCGCCGGCCGAGAACGGCTCGCCGGACTGCCAGATCACCAGCGCCTTGAACTGGCGCTCGGACTCCGCGACCGCGCGCTGCAGCCCGTCCAGCACGGCATCGTTGACCGTGTTCATCTTGGTCTTGAACGAGACGATGCCGATGTCGTCGCCCAGATGCCACAGGCGCACCCCGTCGTTCTCGAACGCGGTGGTGCCGCGGTCGAAGCGTTCGCCCAGCAGCGGGTCGGGGAACAGCTGGCGCCGGTAGACCGGATGCGCGGAGCGCGGCAGCGCCTTGCCGGTCTTGGGTGCGAACGAGCCATCGGCGCCGTGCACGCCGCTGCGGCCGTCGGTCACCCACGCCGGCAGCGGCGCATCGCTCATGGCTTTGCCGGACTGGATGTCCTCGGCGATCCACGCGGCGACCTGTTGCCAGCCCGCGGCCTGCCAGGTCTCGAAAGGGCCCAGCTTCCAGCCGTAGCCCCAGCGGATGGCGAAGTCGACATCGCGTGCCGTGTCGGCGATGTCGGCGAGGTGAAAGGCGGTGTAATGGAACAGGTCGCGGAAGGTCGCCCACAGGAACTGCGCCTGTGGGTCGGCGCTCGCGCGCAGTTGGGCAAACTTCTCCGCCGGCTCCTTGATGGCGAGGATCGCAGCGACCGCGTCGGAGGCCTTTTGCATGGAGGCGCGGTAGTCCTGCGCCTTGACATCCAGGACCACGATGTCCTTGCCGGCCTTGCGGT
>VFSW01005006.1_pt1 | contig 19722 bp, 14 predicted proteins | sample 5358111 | NCBI WGS metagenome assembly VFSW01 (sample SAMN11554181, study PRJNA540505) | mine drainage metagenome | isolation source: sediment from site ElyBrook_90M | place: USA: Ely Copper Mine, Vershire, VT | collected 2017 | reverse complement strand
GTATTTGGAGATGGGCCTATCCAAGGAAGGTACCTTGCCCGACGGCATTGTTCTTGACCTTGACCGGGGGTACGAGAGCGGTTATGAGATCATGCGCTTCTGGCACAGCACCCCGGAGTTACGGAAAATCCCGGTCGTAGTATGGTCAGTGCTGGGAGAAGAACAGCAGGAGATTTGCAAGCTTTTCAACGTCAATCATTATGTCTCAAAATGGGAGGGCGTTGCGGCGATTCGTAGTGCCCTGGCGCAGATCTTTTCAGGGAATGAACGATAGAGTTTCCGACCTTGGTTAGACAAAGAGCAGGTTTGAATCGGGGTATTCTGGGAGCGCGCCAGCTTTCGATGTGCTCAAAAAGTCTCGGTATATTGCGAAACTCAGCGAGTTAGCGCGTGGTCGTTGATCGCCGTTCTTCGCTTTTTGTAGATAGCCGCAAGTTTTTAATTTCGCATCTAATTACACTCAGATGTAACAACAACTTCAACGTCACCTCCAAAGCGCCACCGAAACGGTGACCCGGCCAGGAAATTCCTTTGTGCGTAGCCCTAAGGAGGGCGGAAATGAACGATTTGGCGGAAATTATCGCCCAGAACGAAGACCAGATCCGAACGGAATGGGTTCAAGACCTGGCCAAGTCAGTGCAGCGAACCGACCTGATAAGCAAAACAGAAATTGAAGAGCAGTCGCGCGGACTTTTGGATGCGATAGTTGCCGGAATGAGGACCAGCGGTCCGAACAACGTCTCGGCCCCAGGCTGGAATTCGGCTCGGGAGTTATTACACGAAATATCGGTGTCACGGGCGCGGCAGGGTTTCACGCCAAGCGAGGTCGCCACTTTCGTGCTGTCTCTGAAGCAGCCACTTTTCTCAGCGATTCGCCGCGATCTGGCAAAGAGCCAGGACAAGCTCTTTGAAACCGTTTGGACGGCGACCGAACTGCTCGACAAGCTCGCCTTGATAACGACTGAAGCGTCAATTGCGGCGCGCGAGGAACTAATTTCGAGGCAGCAGCAGGAACTGCTCGAATTGTCAACTCCTGTTGTCAAGCTTTGGGATGGAATTCTGGCTCTGCCGATTATCGGCACTCTCGATAGTGCGCGCACACAGGTGGTGATGGAGAACCTGCTTCAGTCGATCGTCGCTACCAATTCAAAATACGCGATTATCGACATTACGGGGGTTCCCACGGTCGATACCCTGGTCGCGCAGCACCTGCTCAAGACCATTACTGCCGCGCGGCTGATGGGTGCTGAATGCATTATCAGCGGCGTTCGTCCGCAGATTGCCCAGACCATTGTTCATCTCGGTATCAATCTGGAGGACGTGATTACCAAGGCCAAATTGTCAGATGCCCTGGCCTTGGCGCTCCAGCGGAGCGGACGCGTTGTTGTGCGTGCCTCCTCAGAGTCAGCGGGTGGCTCCCGTGGAATTCTTTCCAATCGGGGGGCTTGAGTGGAACGTATTCCCGTACTTCGCATGGGGTCTTTGCTGCTGATCACCATTCAGGTGGACATGCACGACAAGCTTGCACTTCAGCTTCAGGATGACGTCACTCAGCGGATCTCGGAATGGGGGTCGACGGGAGTGCTGATCGACATTTCGTCGCTGGAGATTGTGGATTCGTTTATTGGGAGGATGCTGGCCAATATCGCAGCCATGTCACGAGTGCTGGGCGCGGAAACCGTGGTTGTGGGGATGCAGCCGGCAGTAGCAATCACGCTTGTCGAACTAGGAATGTCATTGCCGGGCGTACGCACCGCGTTGAGCGTGGAAGCGGGGATGGAACTGCTCTATGGGGCCGTCGCCGGACTTCATTCAGGGACCGAGGATGAGCCTGCTGAAGCGTGACGTTTTGCCGCTAAAAAATTCGAACGACATCGTGATGGCTCGCCAGAAGGTGCGGCAGTGGGCGATTGAACTGCAATTCAGCCTGGTGGATCAGACGAAGCTGGTAACGGCTGCCAGCGAACTGGCGCGCAACACGCTGGACTACGGGCTTGGCGGACAGATGACGATCGAGACGCTCAGTGCGGGGGCAAAGGTAGGTTTGCGTTTGACCTTTGAGGAGCAGGGCCCGGGCATTGCCGATGTTGAGAGAGCGCTCCGTGACGGGTACACATCCGGGAAGGGTATGGGACTCGGGCTCGGCGGAAGCAAAAGGCTTGTAAATGACTTCAGCATAGAGACGGAGGTTGGTAAGGGCACTAAGGTTACGGTGGCGCGATGGAAGTGATATTCACCGACTACATTCCAGTTACGGACTCAAGTTCTGTGGGCGCGGTTCGCAGCGCCGCGCTTCTGGCGGCGCAGCGGGTCGAACTGGATGAAACCCGGACCGGTGAATTCGCCCTGTTGGCCACTGAGGTTTCCCGCAATGTCCTGCTGCACGGAACCGGGGGCAATGTATATGTTCTAGCCGGCAAAGACCACGGCGAAGCTATCGTGCGCATCCTGGCGTTAGACAAGGGGCCGGGTATTGCGAATATCGCACAGGCTATGAGCGACGGCTACTCAACCGCCGGCACGATGGGCGGTGGCATGGGGGCGATGAAGCGGATCGCCACCGTCTTCGAGATTTTTACCAATCGGACTGGGACGATTGTCTTTCTTCAGATTGGTCGTTCTTCCAAGTTAGATCGAACGCAGATCGCGGGAATTGCCGTTCCATATCCAGGCGAGCGGTTTTGTGGAGACGCCTGGACCTGTCATCGCAGTCCTGATCGCACGCTGATTTTGGTTGTGGATGGGCTGGGGCACGGGTTTGACGCGTCGGAGGCGGCCCAGGAAGCGGTTGCCACATTCAAAAAACGCGTGGACGCACATCCAGGCGAGATGCTTTCTTACGTTCATGAGGCTCTCCGCAAGACCCGGGGCGCCGTCGCGGCCGTGGCGGAGATTCGTCCCGGCGAAGGCAAGCTCGTTTATGCCGGGGCGGGGAACATAGCGGCAACGGTCCTGAGCGGCGGAACCTCGCGGAGCCTGGTGTCGCATAACGGAACTCTTGGCGTGACGATTCCGCGAGTCCAGGAGTTCACCTCAGAATGGTCAACAAACGGTGTGGTGATCATGCATTCAGACGGCGTGCAGTCAAGGTGGGATACATCTGCATACGCCGGCCTTCTGGCCAGGCATCCTGCTGTCATCGGCGGTGTCCTTTTGCGCGATTTCCGTCGCCAGCGAGACGACGCAAGCGTAGTTGTGGCGAAAGGAGCGTGAGATGACTTCAGTGCCTATCTTCCAAATCCCGCTCCGTACAGAACGCGATGTCGTACAGGCGCGGCAGCGGGCGCGCGAAATGGCTGATGCCCTGGGCCTCGACAATCAAGATCAGATTCGTCTGGCGACAGCTACCTCAGAGATGGCGCGGAACGCGTTTCGCTATGCGCGCGGCGGCAAGGTTGCGTTTTCTGTTGTTCTTGACGTGCCTCAACGCCTTGAAGTGACGATCACCGATTCAGGGCAGGGCATTGGCAATCTGGACGAGATCATGGAAGGGCGTTACAAGTCAGATACGGGCCTTGGCATGGGCATCCTGGGCACAAGGCGGTTGATGGATGAGTTCGCGATCGAATCCACGCCGCGCGGCACGAGTGTTCGGATGGCCAAGCGCATTTCACGAAACGCGGCGTGGACGCAGAGAGCGTTAAACGAACTCATCAAGAGAATGCAGGAACGGGTGCCGGAAAGTCCTTACGAGGAGATCGAGCAACAGAATCAGGAATTACTTAAGACTTTTCAGGAACTTCGCAACCGGCAGGAAGAACTGGAATTACTCAATCGGGAACTTGAAGATACGAATCGCGGTGTTGTTGCCCTCTATGCGGAACTTGACGAGCGCGCTGACTATCTGCGCCGGGCCTCGGAGCTCAAGACGAAGTTTCTCTCCAATGTATCGCACGAATTTCGCACACCGTTGAATTCCATCATTTCTCTTGCTCGACTTCTCATGAGCAAGATGGATGGGGAACTTACCACGGAGCAGATCAAACAAGTGCGGTTTATCGAATCATCCGCCCGCGATCTTCAGGAAATGGTCAACGACCTGCTTGATTTGGCGAAGGTGGAAGCAGGAAAGACCCGGATACGAACCAAGCGTTTCGAAGTCCAAGAACTTTTCAGTGCATTAAAGGGGATGTTAAAGCCTCTTCTGGCTGACAACACCTCAGTCGATCTGATTTTCGAGGATACACGGGATCTGGCGCCGCTCCACACGGACGAGGGCAAGGTTTCTCAGATTCTTCGCAATCTCATCTCGAACGCTTTGAAGTTCACTCCCAAAGGCAAGGTTTTAATCTCTGCCCGCTTCGTAGAGGAAAACCAAGTGCTGTTTTCAGTCGCGGATACGGGAATCGGAATTCCTCGAGAACATCACGAGACTATCTTTCGCGAGTTTAGCCAGATTGATAATCCGCTTCAGGATCGTCATCGCGGAACGGGTTTGGGCCTGCCTCTTTGCCGTAATCTCGCAATGCTTCTCGGAGGCCGTCTTTGGCTCGAAAGCGAGGCAGACCAGGGGTCAACATTTTTCGTACAGATTCCTTCGGTGTACATAGGGGAGTCGGTCCGGCACGAATCCCTGCCTGAACTTCCGGCACCCGAGTTTCATCGGTCTCCCATCCTGTTCCTGGAGGACAATCCTGAGACGGCGATGCTGCTCGAATCCTATGTACGGAATTCGGAGTTTCAGCCAATAGTTGCTTCCACGGTCCATCAAGCAGAAGCGTGGACCTCACGGCACAAGCCTGCCGCGATCGTGTCAGACATCTATATAGGGGAAGAACTTGCGTGGGGATTTTTGGCGAAGATGCGAGAGAAGTGGGCGGATCTCCCATTGATTGCGACCAGCATCTACGAGGACGCCGAAGCTGCTCTCGGTGCCGGAACAGATGTATTTCTTCCCAAGCCTCTGGACCAGACAGTACTGCTGCGCGAATTGAGACGTTTGACGGAGCAATTTGGAACGAAGAGCCTGCTCCTGGTGGACGACAATGATGTTGCCCGATACATCTTAAGGGAACTTTTGGATCAGCCCTGGCTTGAAATCAGGGAAGCGAGTAATGGTACCGAGGCCGTGGCTCTTATGGAAGAGCGAATGCCCGACGGCCTTATATTGGATTTGTTGATGCCTGACGTGAGCGGATTCCAGATTTTGCAAAAGCTGCGAGCAGCAGAGGCAACCGAGAATCTGCCGGTTCTGATTTATACCTCGAAGCCTCTTTCCGAACTTGAGCGGGCGCAGTTGGAGTCGTTGCGGGTGAGGATCGTGCGTAAAGAAGATGTCTCAACGCGCCTGTCTGCGCAGCCGTTTATCGACTGGCTGAGATCTGCTGGTCTGGCGCCCGAAACGTACTCCCGGGAACAGAATGTCTGAAGGCAATCCGCGCATCCTGATCGTGGACGATCGCGAAGAAAATCGATACGTACTCGGCCGTGTTCTGAGGCAGGCAGGCTATCACTGCTCTGAGATTGCCAGCGGGATAGACGCTCTCAATGCGGCGCAGACACTCCCTGATCTGATGATTCTGGACGTGCGGCTACCAGATATGTCGGGATACGAGGTCTGTCAGCAAATAAAGCGGGATGAGCGTACCGCGCAGATTTCAATCCTTCAAATTTCGGCATCGTTTGTGTCGAGCGAGGACCGCGCACGGGCGTTGGAAGCGGGGGCGGATGGGTATTTGACGCACCCCATCGACAGGAAGGTCCTTGTGGCCACCGTGCGCGCTCTGCTCCGCTTGCGTGCGGCTGAGAGTGTCGCCCGGAAATCGGCCGAGCAGTGGCAGGCAACGTTTGACGCTCTCTCAGAAGGGCTTGCACTTGTAGATGTGGAAGGAAGGCTGGTTCGCTGGAACGGTGCATTTGCGGAAATTTGCGGTCCGGACTTCGCCGGGGCGCCTGGAAAAGATGCAGGCACAATGCTGGATCAGGTTCTTGGCTCGAGTGAGGCATTACGGCATCGTGGGCCTGAGCGATATCAGGCCGAATATTCTATCGAGCAAAGGACCGTGCAGTTATCTGCCAGTCAGGTAGACCCGGAGAACGCGGACGCGGGCAAAGTTCTCGTGCTCTCTGACATTACGGATCGCAAACTCGCCGAGTACGCCCTTCGCACTGCCGAGAAGATTGCTGCGACCGGCAAGTTGGCGCATGCGATTGCGCATGAGATCAACAATCCGCTTGAAGCGCTGACTAACTTGCTTTACCTCGCGGAGTCGAGCAAGTCGCTGGAGATGATACACGATCTGTTGTCGCACGCATCGAGCGAAGTAGACCGGATCGCACGAATTACGAAGCAGACGCTCTCATTCCAAAGAGACACCCAGCACCCGCTGGCCCTGGATGTTGGTGAGCTGGTGGCGGAAGTTGTTGCGGTTTATCAGAAGTCTGCGACAGCGCGAAGGGTGCGCGTGGTCTGTCACCGGCGGCCAACGACCGTAATCCGCGGCTTCCCGGGCCAGCTAAGCCAGGTGTTCAGCAATCTCGTCCGCAATGCGGCTGAAGCAGCGCCTAACGGAAGTGAAGTTGTGGTGCGAGTTCGCTCTGTTTGTCGTCATGGCCGAGAAGGAACGCGTGTAACGATACACGATCGCGGGAAGGGAATACCCCTCGAAGTACGAAAGAAGCTGTTTGATCCTTTCTTCACTACCAAGGAACTCAAGGGGTCGGGTCTGGGCCTATGGGTTTCAAAGAACCTCATCATGAAACATGATGGGACGATAAGGTTCCGAACGGCTACAACGATGGGTGCGAGCGGGACGACCTTCGAGGTCTTTCTCCCGGTGGACGGGGTTGCTTCAAGAGGTTTGAATGAAGACGATTAGTGTGGGAACTTAGTGCGGTGAGGCAAGAGTTGATTGAAGAACAACCGCAGTAGTACAAGGGGGCCCACCCAAGAGCATGAAAAGCAATCGCGGATACCTTCGTTCGGTTCGGGATGACAGTTCAATCATTTTGACGAATTCAGACTCCGGACACAAGCTACCGCTCGGACATAATTCAGTAACGCCCTTCTATCGGCGGAGTTTCATGCCACGGGCTACTCCGCAGGTCCCCACCCGCCGCCACCGGGAGACTCGATGCGAAGCCGGCTGCCAGCAGGCAAGTCCCGCGTGAATTTGCCAGGAAGCTGTTCTTCGGTACCGCGCACGACCACTGAGGCTGTACCCGGGGAGGCATCCCCGCCGCCAGCGAGCCCCCATGGCCTTATGCGGCGGCGGTCGGAAAGCAAAGTAACCTGCGCATCGCCAAGCAGTTCAATCTCACGTACCAGGCCATCGCCACCGCTTTTACGGCCCCTTCCTCCCGATCCCTTTCGCAACGCATAGCGGATTGTCCGGAATGGATAAGCATATTCAAGAGCCTCAACCGGTGTGTTGAGGGAATTCGTCATATGGGCGTGGTGGCCGCTGGCGCCGGCAATCTGGGCGGAAGCCCCAAGGCCGCCGGCGATTGTTTCGTAATAGGTATAAGGGGTTCCGGAACGCGGGTCGATTCCTCCGATCGTCAGATTATTCATGGTCCCGGAACTAGCGGCCGGAATGCGATTGGGGAGTGCCTGGGCAAGAGCCCGCAGCAAGGTATCGACGATGCGCTGGGATGTTTCGACATTTCCGCCAGCTACTGCCGCCGGAGGGGTAGCATTCACGACCGTTCCCGGAGGTGCGATGACTGTCACGGGACGCATCAGCCCTGCTGTCGCGATGGCCCCTTGCGGAATCAAGCAGCGGAAAACATAAAACGCCGCAGCCCAGGTAACGGCATACACGGCGTTCAGACTGCTTCTGATTTGGGCATCGGTTCCCGTAAAGTCGACAGTTGCCTTCCGTGATCGCGAATTGCTGCTGATTTTCACGCGTATAGCCACAGGTTCTGAGTTCACCCCATCATCATCAAGAAAGTCTTCGGCAATCCATTCGCCTGAGGGCATGTCGGCAAGGACCGATTGCATCAACCTTTCGGAACCGGTAATCATGGCTTCGCCGGCTCGCAATATGCGGGTATAACCGAAGCGCTCAACTAACCCCTGGAGACGTTCCACCCCTATACGACAGGCGCCCATTTGCGCCGTGAGATCGCCTTGGCGTTCGCGTGGGGTGCGGACATTGGCCAGGAGAATATCCAGTACCTGGTTGTCGATCTTGCCGCCGCGCACCAGCTTCACAGGTGGAATGCGAATACCCTCCTGCGCAATTTCGCGACAAGGACCCATTGAACCTGGATACATTCCACCCACGTCGGCATGGTGCGCACGATTGGCGACGTAGAACGAAGGTGCAGACTGCCTGTGAAGAAACACTGGAGCGACCATCGTCATATCAGGCAGGTGAGTTCCGCCTCGATAAGGATCATTGAGCAGGGCAACATCGCCGCGACCGAGCTGCAATGACTCCAGGACAGCCCGCACAGACATGGGCATCGAACCAAGGTGAACCGGCATGTCATCGCCCATGGCGATCAGATCGCCGGCGCTCGTAAAAACAGCAGACGAGTAGTCGCGGCGCTCTTTGATATTCGGAGAGAACGCGGTCCGTCGCAGAGCGAGCCCCATCTCTTCGGCAATGGAGTGAAATGCATGGGCAATCACCGCGATGTCCGCAGGATCGAGACGGTTCTGTTTCATGCGCGTCCCCTACGCTCAGACGACGTTGGCGAATTTCGCTTCGGCACCGGAGTCAGCACCAGGTTGTTGAACCTATCAACTACGGCACGCCACCCTGATGGCAGGTAAGTTGTTGCGCTTAGCTCCACAATGACCGCTGGTCCGGTGAAGCGATCGCCGGGGAGCAGCAATGCCCGGTCGTAAATGGCGCCCCGCCGCCACCGTCCATCCTCAAAAATGCGGCGCGATCCGATTTGCCCCTGCTTTGCGGCGCCCTGGCGGATCAGCGCGGCACGAAAGGCTGGCTTGGGTGTGCGGGATATAGCCTGAACGCGCAAGGTAACAATCTCTACGGGTCGCTGGCGATCGGAGTACCCATAAGAAATCGCGTGCAGACGATGGAAGTTGTCCACGACCCGTGCGCTCCAGTCAACTCTCAGTTCGAATCCCTGTCCCTGGTAACGAAGGTCGGCCGAACGCGTCAGCGATGCCTTCGATCCCTCGTTTTTAAACACTTCTCGGGCTTCTTCTTCGAGTTCTTCAAAGACTTTTTCGTTTTGTGAACTGAGCGGGGAACTCATCACAGTAAGTGAAAACTCTCGGCGCAGGTCGGCATCCAGAATTCCCAATGCAGAAAGCGCCCCTGGTGCAGAGGGGATCAGCACCTTTCCGATTCCGAGAGCGGACGCCAAGGCGCAAGCATGGAGCGGGCCTGCGCCGCCAAACGCGAGCAATGCGCAGGATCGCGGGTCCTGACCGCGTTCGATGGAAACTCGTCGTAATGCACTTTCCATTTGGGCATCGGCCACCCGAACTACGCCTTCTGCCAATGCTTCAATGCTGGCGAAGTCCCTGAGAGAGCCATAGATTTTTTCGAGTGAATCAAGTGCTCGAGTTTCGTCCAGGTGCATCGCTCCGCCGAGGAAATGCTGCGGATGCAATCGTCCGAGTACGAGGTCGGCATCCGTTACAGTGGCGCGCTCACCTCTGCCGTAGCACGCAGGTCCAGGAGTAGCTCCGGCCGATTCCGGTCCCACATGCAGTGCTCCCGCAGCATCGATCCATGCGAGCGATCCGCCGCCCGCGCCCGCTGTATGAATATCGAGCATGGGCACGCGCACCGGCAGTCCTCCGATCTGGCCCTCGACCGACGTTACCGGCTCACGCGTGGCGTCGTTAAGCGAAACATCAGTAGACGTTCCCCCCATGTCGAAGCTGATGATGCGGCCAAGCTTTGCCTGGCGAGCCACGCTCAGGGCTCCAGTGACGCCTCCTGCAGGTCCAGACAGAATTGTGCGCACGGGCTCTTCTGCCGCCGTCTTCGCTGAAAGAATTCCGCCGGACGACTGCATGATGCTGAAACGCGCGTCGCATTGCGCGAGAGCTTTCCCCAATTCAGTGATATACCCAGCCATTCGTGGGCTTACGTACGCATTCACCGTGACCGTGGAGGCGCGCTCGAATTCGCGAAACTCAGGCAGGATCTGGTGAGACAGCGATATGGGTACAAAGAGAGGTTGCAGTGCTGCAAGTATGGCTCGTTCGTGTTCAGCATTAGTGAAGGAAAACAGAAGGGAAACGGCGATTGATTCGGCTCCAGAGGCGCTGACACGCTCTCGAAGTTCGTGCAGTGACATTGGGGCAAGAGACTTCACTACTGACCCGTCTGAGGCGATGCGCTCCTCAATGCCGAAACACATTTCTCGACCTGCGAGCGGCTCAGGGCGGTGGATATTCCAGTCGTACAGACTGGGGCGCGCCTGTCGCCCGATTGAGAGAGTATCCTCGAAGCCCGCAGTCGTCACAAAAGCAACGCGCGCTCCCTTGCGTTCGAGAAGGGCGTTGGTAGCGACTGTTGTCCCGTGTCTGATATCCAGCGACGTCGCGTTTGTGACGGCTACAATCTTTTCGATCGCCTGCAGGATTGCGCGCCCGGGGTCATCTGGCGTCGACGGCACCTTGAGGACCTGCAATCGCCCGTCCACACGGTAAACGCAGTCAGTGAATGTCCCTCCGGTATCGATCGCGATAGTCAGCCTTTTGGCCATTTCTATGCCAACATAACAGCATTGGCCTGCGAGTATGGACCGATGGTGACAAAGAATGAGACATTTGAATCTCATTTGAGACGCAAGACGAATTCAAATCCGCCGCTATGATTTCATTTGACCGGTCCGTTCAGCCATTCCGGTGGAACAAAACCACGCCCACGGACCGGCGTGTGTTGGCGGTCGCCAGCCTTGGATGGATGCTGGACGCCTTCTATGTAATGCTCTACTCCATTGTTTTAGCGACGCTCATGCGGGTCTTTGGCATGAGTCGGGCGACTGCCGGTCTACTCAACGCTTTGACACTGGCGGCATCCGCTTTGGGGGGGCTGCTTTTCGGCGTTCTAGCCGACCACTTTGGACGCAGGCGTATGCTCAGCGCCAGCATTCTTTTTTATTCGGTCTGCACTTTCGCATGTGGATTTGCAACCACGATCGCCGGATTGGGAATCTGGCGGTTCCTGCTCGGTCTCGGCATGGGCGGCGAATGGGCCACCGGAGCGGCCCTGGTGACCGAGACGTGGCCGGCAAAGTGGCGGGGTCGTGCGATCGGGATTGTCCAAAGCAGTTGGGCCGTAGGTTACGCCTTTTCCGCTGTGACTGCCTGGGTCGTGTTGGCGAATGCCAGTTGGCGATGGGTCTTCTTTATCGGCATACTTCCGGCTTTTGTTGTGCTATGGATTCAACGCAAGGTTCCCGAGCCACCGGCCTGGGAGCGCACGCACATTGCAACCGTGGCCGCCGGCGAGGTGCGACGTGCCTTCCGCCGCTCACTCCGTCCGCTGACGATACTTACCACTACGAACACCCTGGGTATGTTTGGGTGGTGGGGAATATTTACCTGGATCCCAGCATATCTGGTGCTGCCGCTCAGCCAGGGTGGACGCGGCTTCAGTGGAATGAGCCTGACAGGCTTTCTTGTGACCATCAACCTTCTGGGAATGCTTCCCGGCTATCAACTCTTCGGCATTATGGCCGATCGATTTGGAAGGCGCTGGACTTTAGTCGGCTATCTTGCTGCAGCAGCGGCCGCCGTTCCGCTCCTGGCCTGGGCTCGCGACCCGGCAATGATTTTGTTTGCTGCATGTGTCGCGGCCTTTTTCGGAACAGGGTTCTTCACCGGTTCAGGTTTGATCGGAGGAGAACTCTTTCCCACGGAGATTCGGGCGACTGCTTTAGGTGTCTCGTATAACGTAGGCCGGGGGCTCAGCGCGCTCGCCCCGGCAACGGTCGGTGCGCTGAGTGAAAGGCACGGCCTGGCGTGGGCATTCGGCGCGAGCGCCATAGCTTTTGCCGCTGCGGCAATTGCGGCCTTCTTCCTTCCCGAGACGTTGGGAAAGGAAACAGCGTAGACTTGCCTGGATCGCGGACCTTCTCGTGCAGGGATCACTGTGGCGGGCAATTTCTTGATCCGATTGCAAAATCGCGTGGTCCTAATTGACTTACAACCCCGAGTTAATCGTCCTATTCTAAAGGGTGATTATGCATGGTCAGGATCAACTCGGCAAGTCCGTTCGGAAATTGCGAAAGCAGTTGAAAGGATTTCCCGCAGATCCGCGCCCCGAACAAGTTCATCTACTTAGGACTCAAACACGACGGATCGAAGCGACCGTGGCCTATCTTATGTTGGACTCAAACCGAAACGTTCGGCGGCTGTTCAAGGTTATGAAGCCGATGCGTAAGGTGGCGGGTCTTGTGCGCGATCTTGACGTACTGATAGCTGAGGTTCTCACTTTGGAAGACCGACATAATAGCCACATAACGGTTGATCTCGTAGTCCACCTTGTTCGAAAGCGGATCAAGGGCGCCAAGAAGCTGCATAAGATCATCATTAAGCATCGAGACGAAATCCGGAGGCGATTGAAAAGGTCGTCAAGGCTCATTGGTGAAGAGTCGAAGCACTTTAGCAAGATGCCTTCGGTTCGAGAATCGGCAACCCAAAGCATCACTGCTGAAATCGCGCGCTGGCCCGATCTCAACCCTGAAAAGCTGCATCCTTTTCGCATTAAGGTAAAGGAGCTTCGCAACATGCTGCAACTCAATAGCAGGTGCAATCGTGAGCAGATTGGCATGCTGGACGCAGCGAAAGACGCCATCGGCGAATGGCATGACTGGGTGGAACTGCGTAACATTGCTCAGAAAGTTCTGAAAGACGAAGAGTCCTCTGCGCTACTCAAAACAATTGAGGCAACGGCCAGGCAGAAGCTGGGACCGGCTATTAGAAGCGCAAACTCGGTGCGACAATCGTATTCTGCACTGGGTAAAGTAACGCATTGATTCCCGGCTCGTCGAATCGTATGTCCGGTTGGGTTTTCTTGGTTCGCACTTCAAGATCACCGAGACTCATAAGGCCTTCATATGCCCTCGAGTTCTCCCCACGATCATGGTTCTCCCCACGATCATGGCAACATATAATTCAGCTTCAGCTCTAAGATTAATCGAAGAAAAGCCAAAGATTCATTGCGACAATTTGGCGCGGACCGATATTTCGCTTCTCAGGCTGCCGGCGGCAGGTCGCTCGATTCGTTATTGACGGCCTGAACACGAGAGACGCTGCCGTTTCCGAATTGAATCACCTTAGGCCCGGAAGAGAGGGGTAGCAACTGAGTCGAATAACGATGGCCCCAGCGACTTTCCCGGAAAGATCGAATATCGGCTACGCCAAGGGCGGCCAAGGAGGGGGCGCGTTCCTGAGCCTGGTAGTCGAACTGCCTCTCATTCTCATGCCGGGTTGTCAGTACGACGAAACCACGTGCCTTGGCCCGAGTATGGCTGTCGGATTTTGCGCGCACGATTGAAAGGGGCCGGTAATCTGCGATATTGAACGTATATTGGCTCATGACAAGATATCCTTTTGCACGTAGATCTCTCTGTGCTTATGAGAGACAGAAGACATTTCTACCCATCGTTCAGTGGTTCTTTCTTCTGTGTGTTAGGATGCGCGACATTCTCCCGAGTTGTCTTCAGGGCTGAAGGGGGAGCACGGCTCCCCGCCAGCAGGCCGCCGGACGACCGCCAACTCTATTTGCCGCAGACGATCAGGATCGAGTCAGAAGAGACTGTAACCATGGCTTCCCGGATGATTGCGTCAGCTTGTGAAGAGAGCACGATCGACGCAGACTCCGGTACTTCAAAATCATGCGGCTCCGTTCCTAAGTTGCACAAAAGGAGGATCTCACCACGTTCCATACGAAACCACTTGTCGTTGTCATCGAAGTCAATCTTCGTGTTACCCGGCTCACCGATGTTGAGGGATGGTACCGACCGCCGCAACCGTAAAAGTTGCTTGTACGATTTGAGCATTTGAGCGGGCTGTCCCTGCGAATGTTCCTTCCAATTCATTTTCGATCTTGTGTAGGTCTCGGGTTTCTCAGGATCCGGGATCGAATCAGGGCTCCACCCAAATGCCTGGAACTCTTTTTTACGCCCCTCCGATACGAGTCGCGCGAGCTCCGGGTCTTCGTGGTCAGCGAAATATTGAAATGGAGAAGACGCGGCCCATTCTTCTCCCTGGAAGATCATGGGAACGAATGGGCCGAGAATCACGATGGCAGCAGCAATCATGGCGCGATTGAATCCGACGCTCTCGTGAATCCTTTCCCCGACAGCCCGATTGCCCACCTGGTCATGATTCTGGATGTATCCCAGAAATCGATGCTGTGACAGCCCTTGAGGAGCTAAGCCGTGAAAGCGCTGCCGGTGGGACGAAAAAATGCCCGCATAGACGAACGTCTTTTCAAGAGATGTTGCGAGGTCATCCAGGGTTCCAAAATCCGAATAGTAGCCGCCAGCATGGCCAGGATAGAGCGCTGCAAACAGTGCATGATGGAAGTCGTCACTCCATTGGGCATCGATACCGAATCCACCCGCTTCGCGCGGCATCACGATGCGTGGATCGTTGGAATCACTTTCCGCGATCAAAACTTTTGTGCGGCCCAGGAATGCTTCGAGCGCTTCGGTTTCAACGGCCAGTTGTTGGAGAAAGTGAATAGCGGAACGATCAACATAGGCGTGGACGGCATCAAGCCTAAGCCCATCGATATGAAAGTCTCGCATCCACATCAGGGCGTTGTCACAGAAAAACCGCCTGACTACGTGAGACCATTCCCCCTCAAGATTTACGGCACCGCCCCAAGGGGTATGGTGAGCATTCGTGATGTAAGGTCCAAATTTTCCAGTGTAATTGCCGGTTGGACCGAAGTGGTTATAGACGACGTCCAGCAGGACTGCCATCCCCCTGGAATGCGCCGCATCAACGAACCTCTTCAGTGCGTCAGGGCCGCCGTAAGGCTGATGCACCGCGAAAAGCGCAACCCCGTCATATCCCCAACCGTGGTTGCCGGCAAATGCCGCGACGGGCATTAATTCTATGTGTGTCACCCCAAGTTCAGCCAGATAGTCGAGCTTTCCGATGGCAGAGTCGAGCGTAGCCTCAGGTGTGAAAGTTCCGACGTGCAATTCATAGATCAATGCGCTCGAAAGTGGCCTCGGCTGGAAGTCCAAATCGCTCCAAGAAAATTGCCGGTGCTCATAAACGCGCGAGAAACCGTGAACCCCTTGTGGTTGCCATAGCGAACGAGGGTCGGGATACGCCGTTGGGTCATCATCCACGGCGAAGCCGTAATCGGTTCCAGCGACGGCTTCAGCTACATCCAGACGCCACCAGCCCTGCTCGTCGGGCCCTTGCATCGGGCGAATTGATTCATCGACTTTCACCGAAACCTTTGAGGCGAGGGGAGCCCAAATCTCAAACTTATGCATTCTTTACTCCATCTCTCTTTGAAGAAGGGCTACGGGAAAACGATGCAAAACTGATTGAACCCGTACACGCCCGCCGCTCATGATATCGCCCGATAATAGATTTTTCCATCTTCCCTGCGGTAGCTCGATTGTGCTGCCACCCCAACTGTCGCCTAGTTTGAGAGACCATCGAGGAACGATTGTTAACACGTGATTGCCACGCAGGAAGGCTACGAGGTGCGCGGCTTTGGATCCGTTGGCATAAATGGGAGTGTAGGCCGCCTCCGGACCGAACCAATTGGGATGTGTACGGCGCAAGGTCAACGATTGAGAAACAACCCAAAGCTTTGGTAACCCAGTCGCAGATCGACGCATGATCTCTTCCGGCTCAAGTCCTTTTCTGAGTTCATCCAGCATTGCCTGGCGAAGCTCGTAGTCCACAGGAGACCGGTTGTCAGGATCAACCAGGCGAAAGTCCCAAAGTTCACTGCCCTGATATGTATCAGGAATTCCGGGAGCCGTGTTCTTAATCAGCGTCTGTGCCAGGCTGTTAACCTGTCCGGCTGAAGATAACCTTGCAACCATTGTTTCCAAATCGGACACAAAAGGCCGTGAATCAAGGATGCGCTCTATAAAGTTGTGCAGCGCGTCCTCGAAGTCCTTATTCTGCTGGGTCCAACTGGTTTGTTCCTTGGCCTCCCTGGTCGCTTTTTCCATGTAGGCGAGCAACCGCTCGTTAGAAATAGGCCACGCGCCGATCAGCGTCTGATACAAAAAATATTCGGTATTGCGGTCGGGAAGCCCCGCGGTTTTGAATTCCGCGTTCATACGCGACCAACGGTTCAGGGAAGTCTTCCATCTTCCAGGAACCTCTGTCAGTGACGCGAGGCGGGCTCTGACGTCATCACAACGCTTTGTGTCGTGCGTTGACAAGGTCGTCATTGTCAGTGGAAAGGTGTCTTGCATTTGCGTGCAATATTGATGGAATTCTTCGACCGTGATTCCATCCCGATCCGGCGCACCTCCGACCTCATTGAGGCCAACCATGCGGTTGTAGCAGTAGAAGGCGGTATCTTCGACACCTTTTGCCATGACCGGCGAAGTGAATTGCTGAAATCGGAGGAGAAACTCACTTTCGCGAGCACCGCGCTCGCGAAGCAATAAAACATCTCCGATGAAATCAAACAAGGAGGCATCGATATCTGATCTTCGTTCTTTGGCTTTGTTAATAGCTCTTTCAACCTCAGTGCGATCTTCATCTGAGATTTCGTTCCGCTCGGCGACAACGTAGCTGCGGTAGACCTCAAAGCAAGCGGCGACCTCGCGGATCGCACGACGAATTTCAGCGCGCGTATAGTCGCGGCGATCGCGATTGTTTTCACAGATCTCTACGAACAGGCCGGCTAAACGATTGACGTCACTCCCAAGTGCCTCGTGCTCAACATTGAGCTTCTTATCCAAGGCCACGCTTTGGAATGGATCAGCATTGTGCGTGAACTCCGCATAGATTTGGGAAAGCTCCTTGAGCCTGGCACCGGATACCAACAAGTTATTGCAGACATTCATGAAGTCATAGCCACTTGTTCCATCAATCGGCCAGTTGGGTCGAAGGAACTCTCCGGGTTCAAGGATTTTTTCGCCAATGATCCACGCGCCAGGCGCACGGCTGCGCAGCCTTGAGAAATATTGTTGCGGATCTCGCAATCCGTCGGGATGATCGATGCGAACTCCGTCGAGAACGCCGGCTTCGAGCCATTCGATAATCCGGCAATGAGTGGCTTCAAATACGTGGGGCCGTTCCATCCTCAAACCGATAAGCGTATTTACGTCGAAGAATCGGCGGTATCCGAGTTCCTGATCGGCTGTTCGCCAGTAGGCGAGCCGATAATTTTGTTGATTGAGCAGATCGTCCAATGCGTCAATTTCAGTGTTGACATTCTTAATCGTGCTTTCAATCGCCGAGCACGTCTCGGGATGCTCGGCACATTGTCGCTTGAGAAGTCCGTAGATGACATCCTTATCGCGATGGCGCTCTTGAATGAGCGCGGGGTTTGTGGAATCAGGCGAGGGGAGCCGAGACAAGCTGTCGGCCAAAAAGCCCAGTACATCCTCCTGAATACTTTGAGCAGTTCGCGCGAGGATCATGGCGACAGAGCGCGGGGATAAAGGCAAAGCGTGCTCCGAATAGCGAAACGTAAAGCGGTAGTCCTTGAATTCTATGTGGATCTGTCCCGCCGCCAGAATCCGTCCATATTGATCGCCAAGTACCGGGATGAGCACCTTGTTTTGGAGCTTCACTTCATCTGACTGCCAATCGATGTCAAACCATGAGGCATAGCGACTTGACGGGCCATTCTCGAGCACGTCCCACCAATACCGATTAGAAGTTCCGATTGCCATGTGATTCGGGACAATGTCCAGAATCTGTCCCATCTTAAGTTCTTCAAGGCGACGAACAAAGTCCTTATGCCCGTCTTCGCCACCGACTTCCTCGTTTACCTTCTGATGGTCAACCACATCGTAGCCGTGCATACTTCCCGGCGCTGCCTGAAGGTAAGGTGAACTGTAAATGTGAGAAATTCCAAGCGCGCTGAGATACGGAGCGATCTTCGCTGCGTCATTGAATGTGAACTTCGCATTCAGCTGAAGACGATATGTTGATGAGGGCACGCTTCGCATAGATCACCTTTGCGTCGATAACTGCGAGATTTGTAATTTGGGCCGGTTGTTGCGTCTTGTTCTGCGGCAACAAGATGAGCGCATCGTGCCTTCATTTAGCTTGGCGCTTGAGGAGGCAGATGCTGTTCCGTTCCGGACATGTTCTTCCACGGGTTGCGCGAAAGCCGACTCTCCCATTTATGGAGTTCAGATACGAGAAAGTGGGGTAAGTGGTTCGAGTTTAGTTCGGTCCAGCTGAGCGGCATCGCGACGGGTAGTCCTATTCGCGCACGCGGAGAAAACGGTGCTACCGCCGTTGCGCCGCGTTCGTTGCGGAGATAGTCGAGGTAGATCTTTCCTTTCCGTGCCGCTTTAGTCATCTTGGTGATAAAAAGCGATGGCTGATCCTTCTCCATCCTCAGAACGAAGGAGTGGGCAAATTGCTTTACGGCTGGCCATTCCTGTTCAGGGAGGATTGGAATAACAACATGTAGCCCTTTGCCACCCGTAGACTTTACGAAGCTTTGAAGGCCAATTGACTTCAGGCGCTTGCGAATTTCGATCGCGCTATCGACAATGGCCTGCCAACCGACTGCGTCGTCAGGCTCCAGGTCGAAGATGACCTGATCGGGCTTTTCGAGTGAATCGTTGCATGCACTCCACGGATGCACTTCCAGTACGCCGATCTGCGCGAGTTCAACGATCGTCTCCACTTTTGAAAGCGTAATGTAGGGCTCCGGTTTTCCTGTTTTCTTGTCGACTACAGTGACGGTCCCGAAACTTCCGCCGATCATCTGATTCTTGTGTTTCTGATAGAAGCACGGTTTCACGCTACCGTCAGGGCACCGAACGAGAGTCAAAGGTCGATCGGCAATGAACGGCAGCATGTATTTTGCGATTGCATGGTAATAGCGTGCCAGCGCTTCCTTGGTGACTCCCGTTGCAGGGTCGAGAATCTTATCAGGATGCGTTAAACGGGTCGGTAATGGAGCGGGGGAGCCACGTTTGACTGAAGGTCTGTTTTCGCTGGCATGAACGGCTTTTTCGGGTGGCGCCTGGGCCGAGCCCGCCGTTCCAGAGGTTGCTTGCGGCTCTTCACGTCGAACCGACTCGGCCGGTTTGTCTTCCCGCAAACCTTTGAATGCGGCTTGTCGCACTAACATATCCGCTGTCCAGTTGGAGAAGGACACTTGTGCAACCAACTTAGGATTGACCCATTGCACTGCGCGACCTGCTCCGACAGGCAACTTGCCGAAGGGCGAGGTCTTGCGGCGGAGACTCTCGAGACGCTCGCGCATCATGCGGTGTGTCTTTTGACTGAATCCCGTTCCAGTGCGACCGGCATAAACGAAAACGCCGTTCAGATAGTAGCCGAGGAGAAGAGCGCCAACACCCTTGGTACCGTTCGATGGAAGCGTAAAGCCGCCAATCACGAATTCCTGTTCCTGGTAGCATTTTGACTTGAGCCAGCTACCCGCTCGTCCGGATATATATTTGGCGGATGCGAGTTTGGAGACGATCCCCTCGGAGCCCAACTTGCAGGCTTGCTTAAAAATCTTCTCCGCGTCTCCCGCGATGTGATCGCTCAACCGGATCGTGGGTGATTGGCCTCACACCAGTTGTCCCAGGATGAGTTTGCGTTCAAGCAGCGGCTGGTTGCGCAGGTTTCGACAGTTCAGA
>VFSW01005005.1_pt1 | contig 19724 bp, 12 predicted proteins | sample 5358111 | NCBI WGS metagenome assembly VFSW01 (sample SAMN11554181, study PRJNA540505) | mine drainage metagenome | isolation source: sediment from site ElyBrook_90M | place: USA: Ely Copper Mine, Vershire, VT | collected 2017 | reverse complement strand
TTCCCGACGAGCGGCATTTTGGCCGCATCTTCTACAACCAGGCGCAGATGTCGGCGCTGGGCATTCCCCAGATTGCGATCGTGATGGGGTCCTGTACGGCAGGCGGCGCCTATGTCCCGGCGATGTCGGATGAAAGCATCATCGTGCGCAATCAAGGCACGATCTTTCTCGGCGGACCGCCATTGGTCAAGGCGGCCACGGGCGAGGTCGTCACCGCGGAGGAATTGGGCGGTGCCGACGTGCATTCGAGGCAATCCGGTGTCACCGATCATTACGCGCAGAACGATAGCCATGCGATCGGAATTGCACGGCGTATCGTCGCCACATTGAAGCCGCCTGCGCGCGCCGATCTGAACATGCGAGAACCGCGCGAGCCGCTGTTTGCGCCGGAGGATATCTACGGCGTGGTCCCCGCCGACGGGCGCAAGCCGTTCGACGTGCGGGATATCATCGCGCGGCTGGTCGACGGTTCGGAGTTCGACGAATTCAAGAAACTATACGGCCAAACCCTGGTTTGCGGTTTCGCGCACATCTGGGGATACCCGGTTGGCATCATCGCCAATAATGGAATCCTGTTCAGCGAAAGCTCGCTGAAGGGGGCGCATTTCATCGAGCTTTGCTGCCAGCGCAATATTCCTTTGGTGTTCCTGCAGAACATCACGGGATTCATGGTCGGCAAGAAATACGAAGCCGGCGGAATCGCGCGCGACGGCGCCAAGCTGGTGACGGCGGTGGCGACCGCGGGCGTGCCGAAATTCACCGTCGTGATCGGCGGCTCCTACGGGGCCGGCAATTACGGGATGTGCGGCCGCGCCTACAGCCCGCGCTTCCTCTGGATGTGGCCGAACGCTCGGATATCGGTGATGGGCGGCGAACAGGCGGCGATGGTGCTGAGCCAGGTCCGTCGCGACAACATCGAGGCCAAAGGCGAGACCTGGTCGGCCGAGGAGGAGGACAAGTTTCGGGCACCTATCCGCGCGCAATATGAGAGCCAGGGCAGCCCGTATTACGCTACCGCCCGGCTCTGGGACGACGGCGTCATCGATCCCGCCGATACCAGGCTGGTGCTGGGCCTGGGTCTCTCGGCCGCGGCCAACGCGCCGATCGAGCCCACGCGTTTCGGCCTGTTCAGGATGTGATGATGGATCGTCCGAGTGCCGCCGATCCGAAGTTCATACAGCGCTTGCTGCAGCTTCGCTTTGGGAACTTCAGATCGAAAAGCGGCACTGGCATGACAGGTTTGCCGGTGCCATTTGCTTTCCGGAGTTCGTGTAAGAGGCTGCCGCGATGACTGACGAACTTCGGAAAGCGGGCACTGGCCAGTATCGGCGATTTCACACCCTTCTGATCGCCAATCGCGGCGAGATCGCAGCCCGCGTGATCCGCACCGCCAGGGCGATGGGCCTGCGCACGGTTGCGGTTTATTCCGAGGCGGACCGCGACGCGATGCACGTTGCCATGGCCGATGAGGCGGTGCTGCTCGGGCCGGCGCGGGCGCGCGACAGCTATCTCGACATCGCGCGCGTGATCGAAGCGGCGCACAAGAGCGGCGCGGAGGCGGTGCACCCGGGCTATGGATTCCTGTCCGAGAGCGCCGAATTCGCAGCGGCCTGTCTCGATGCAGGCCTGGTCTTCGTCGGCCCGACCGCTGCCATGATCAGGCTGATGGGTTCGAAATCGGGCTCCAAATTATTGATGGAGCAGGCGGGCGTCCCGCTGGTGCCGGGCTATCACGGCGAATCCCAGGATGAACCGACGCTCGTCGCCGCTGCCAACAAGATCGGATTTCCCGTGCTGGTGAAGGCGTCCGCCGGCGGCGGCGGACGCGGCATGCGCATTGTGCGTTCGGCCGGCGAACTTGCGGCCGCCGTGGTCAGCGCCAAGCGCGAGGCGAAGGCCGCCTTCGGCGACGATCGCATGCTGATCGAGAAATTCGTCGAAAATCCGCGCCATATCGAGGTGCAGGTCATCGGCGACAGTCACGGCAATCTGCTGTCGCTGTTCGAGCGCGAATGCACGTTGCAGCGGCGGCATCAGAAGGTGATCGAGGAAGCGCCGTCGCCGACACTTGATGCCGTCCAGCGCGAGGCGGTTTGCGTCGCCGCGCGCAAGGCAGCCGCAGCCGTCGACTATGTCGGCGCCGGAACCATCGAATTTGTTTCCAATGGCAAGGACGTGTTCTTCATCGAAATGAACACGCGGTTGCAGGTCGAGCATCCCGTGACCGAACTGATCACGGGCGTCGATCTGGTGGAATGGCAGTTGCGTGTGGCCTTTGGTGAAAGGTTGCCGCTGACACAGGACCAGATCGTGTTCAGCGGTCACGCCATCGAGGCGCGGGTCTATGCGGAAAATCCGCACAAGAATTTCATGCCTTCGGTCGGCAGGATACGGACCTGGCACACGCCCGAACCGTCGAACGGCCTGCGGATCGATGCCGGCTATCGCGAGGGCGATATGGTCTCGCCGCATTACGACGCCATGCTGGCCAAAGTGATCGCCTGGGCGCCGACCCGGGATGCTGCGATCGACCGGCTCAATCGGGGGCTTGAGGAATCGGATGTTCGGGGCGTCGTTACCAATATTCCGTTCCTGTCGGCGCTGGTCACCCACCCGGACGTGCGCGCCAACGCCATCGATACCGGCTTCATCGAACGCGAATTGAAGAGCCTGACGCCGGCCCCTCCGGCGCCTCACGATCTCGAACTGGCCGCCGCCGTCGCCGCCATTCTCGGCGAAGAGGCAAGAGCGGCGCGCACCGGGGCGCATTCGCCGTGGCACGCCGCTGGCTGGATGCCGGTCGGCCGGCGGCAGCGGGTGTTTACGTTCCGCCAGGGGCAGGGGACCGACCAGAAGGTGACACTGACCTATGGCAGGGGTCCGGCGGCGTTGTCGATTGGCGGTCGCGAAATCGCCTTCACGGCCCTATCCAATGCCGCCGGGGGTATCGATCTCACGCTCCACGGCATCAAGTCCCATGTCGTGGCGATCATGGAAGGTCACGAATTATACCTGCGAACGCGCAACGGCCGCTTCGACCTGCATTGGGTCGATCCTTTTGGCGGTGATGACGAGGAGCAGGTCGGCGAGGACAAGATCGTGGCACCCTTGCCGGGGACGGTCGTGGCATTGCTGGCTGAGGTGGGCGTGCATCTGGAAAAAGGCGCGCCCATCCTCACACTTGAAGTGATGAAGATGGAACAGACCTTGCGCGCGCCGTTTGCGGGTGTGCTCAAGGTCATCAAATGCAAGGTCGGTGATATCGTCGGCGAAGGTGTTGAACTCGCCGAAATCGAGCCGGCAGGCGGATAGGTCGAGATGAGCGACCAGGTGCGCTTCGTTGAAGTCGGCCCGCGTGACGGCCTTCAGAACGAGAAGACGCCAGTGAGCGTAGTGGCGCGTATTGCGTTCATCGAGGCGCTGGTCGGCGCCGGGCTGCACACGGTCGAAGTCGGGGCGTTTGTGTCGCCGAAGGCCATCCCGCAAATGGTGGGCTCGGATCAGGTGCTGCGGGGCGTCAATCATCACCCCGACAGCGAATTCCATGTTCTGGTGCCCAACGAAAAGGGCTACGACGCCGCACGTGCGGCCGGGGCGAGGGTGATCGCGGTATTTGCCTCGGCTTCCGAGGGCTTTTCGCGCGCCAACATCAATTGCTCGGTCGCCGAATCCATCGAGCGGTTCAAGCCCGTGGTGGCCCGCGCCAGGGCCGACGGCATCAAGGTGCGCGGCTACGTCTCCTGCGTGCTGGGCTGCCCCTATGACGGCGAGGTCAAGCCGCAGGCGGTGGTGGATGTCGCGCGGGTGTTGTGGGACCTCGGCTGCTATGAAGTCTCGCTTGGCGACACCATCGGCGTCGGCACGCCGCGGAAAACGCGCGAACTGCTGCGCGCCGTGGCCGGCGTCGTGCCGATGGCCCATCTCGCGATGCAATTCCACGACACCTACGGCCAGGCGCTCGCCAATCTCTATGCGGGGATGGCGGAGGGGGCGCGGGTGATCGATTCCGCGGCGGGCGGTCTCGGCGGCTGTCCCTATGCGCCGGGTGCGACCGGCAACGTCGCGACCGAGGATGTGGTCTACATGCTGGAAGGCATGGGCATTGCGACCGGGGTTGATATGGCAAAACTGGTGGCGGCCGCCAACGATATCAGCGAGCTGATCGGCCGGCCGCCGGTGAGCCGCGTGGCGGCAGCGCTGAACGCGAAGCGGGCGGCGCGATAGGCAGCACCGTTGTTGCGGAGCGAAATAGTCCAGAGACCCAAAAAGGTCCGGAGGGCTTCGTCGCGCAGCCTGTCAACGGGCGGCGCTTCGCGCCGGCCCGTTGGCTCATCGCTATGGCGAAGCAAGGCCGCCAATTCATCTTCCGCCGTCCGGTCCCATCACCAGGTCGGGCAGGTACGTCGAAATCCCCGGCACGAAACACAACACCAAAACCGCCAGCATCATCAACAGCACGAATGGCAGCGTGCCCCAGATCACATCGCGCAGGGGAATATCGGGGGCGACATTGCGAATGACAAAAATATTCAGGCCTACCGGCGGGTGGATGAGTCCCATCTCCATCACGATGGTCATGACGATGCCGAACCAGATGATGTCGAAGTTTGCCGCCCGCAGCGGCGGCAGGATGATCGGCGCAGTCATCAGGATGATCGAGACCGGCGGCAGAAAGAACCCGAGCATCACCACCATGACGAGGATCGCCGCCAGCAACTCCCAGCGCGGCAGCTGCATGGCGACAATCGATTCCGCGGCCGATTGCGAGATGTGCAGATAGCTCATGACGTAGGAATACAACAGCGACATGCCGATGATCATCATCAACATGGTCGATTCGCGGATCGTCGACTTCAGGATCGGCGCGAGGTCGGAAGGCCGCCAAACGCTGTAGATCAGGGCGATCAGCACCAGCGCGAGCAGGCCGCCGAGGCCAGCGGTTTCCGACGGCGTCGCATAGCCGCCGTAGAGTGCGATCATCACCCCCGTCAGCAACAGCACGAATGGCAGCACCCGCGGCAGCACGTTGAAGCGCTCGCCCATGGTGAATTCGTCGCGGGTCAGGATGGCGGAGGTCGCGCCGGTCTTTGCGTAGAGCGCGCTGGCTGCGGCATATTCCTTGCGAAACCGGGTTACCGCGTAGATGCCGAACAGCGTGACCAGCAAGAGGCCGGGACCGATACCGGCGAGGAACAGCCGCCCGAGGGATTTTTCCGCGGCGACCGCGAACAGGATCATGGTGATGGAAGGCGGCAGCAGAATGCCGAGCGTGCCACCGGCGGCGATGATGCCGGCCGCGAAGCCGCCGGAATAGCCGCGCTTGCGCATCTCGGGGATGCCCGCCGAGCCGATCGCCGAGCAGGTGGCGGGCGAGGAGCCGGCCATCGCCGCGAACAAGGCGCACGCGAACACGTTGGCGACCCCGAGCCCGCCGGGAACGCGGTGCAGCCAGGCGTGCAGCGCCGAATAGAGATCCTGGCCGGCGCGGGACCTGCCGATCGCAGCACCCTTCAAAATGAAAAGCGGGATCGACAGCAGCGTGATCGAGGCCATTTCCTCATAAACATTCTGGGTCACGGTATCGAGCGACGCCGCGGGCATGTAGATGCCCATGAACACCACCGCAACGGCACCGAGCGCGAACGCGATCGGCATTCCCGAAAACATCGCAAACAGCGTTGCGGCCCCGTAGCTGACGCCAATTCCAAATACGCTCATCGCCGCGTCGCCCCGAAGATCGGAGCGATGATCTGCAGCAGGATTTGCGCGCACAACAGCGTCATGCCTGATGCCATCAGGCCGTAAGGGATCGCCAGCGGCGGCGACCACATCGAATTGGAGACCTGTCCGTCAACCCATGCCTCGTGCGCCAGCGTCCAGGATTTCCAGGCGAAAAACGCACAGAACAGGAAGCTCGCCAAATCGACGAGCCACAGCCGGATCCGGTTTGCCATCGGCGAAAGCAACCCCACAAAGGCTTCGATGCCGATATGGCCGCGCTGCTGCTGCACATAGGCCGACGTCATGAACGTCGCGCCCACCAGAAGAAAGACCGCCGCTTCATCCTGCCAATAATTCGGGCTGTGGAACAAGGCGCGTCCCAGCACGCTGTAGCTGAGGATAGCGCAGGCCGCGATCAATGCCACGGCTGCGATGACGACGATAATGTTGTTGCACCAGGTAACGGCGCGTTCGAACTCGACGACGAGTCCATTGCCCGTCGCGGTCGTCAACCGGCTATTTTGATCCGGAAGCGGACCATGCATCATGCTGCGACGTCGGATGCGAGTTTCAGCAGATTGGCGGCGACCGCGGTCTTCGCGCTATAGTCCTTCCATGCGGTGTCGCGGGCAATGTCGCGCCATTTGCCCACGGTTGCTGCATCAAGCGTGCTGACCTTGGCGCCGGCCTTTTCGTAGACCTTCGCAACCTCGGCATCGTCATCCTGCGCGCCTTTGCGGCCAAAAGCCTCCAGTTCGGTGCCGAGCGTCAGGATGATGTCCTGATGCTTCTTCGGCAAGCTGTCGAAAATCGACTTCGACATCAGCAGTGGCTCCAGCATGAACCAGTAGGAGGCTTTTGCACCCGATGTCAGCGATTTTGCCACTTCCTCGAGGCGGAACGAAATCAGGCTGGTAGAGGAGGTGATGCCGGCGTCGCAGGCGCCGGTCTGCATCGAAGCGTAGAGTTCGTTTGACGGCACCGACAGCACGGCGGCGCCCGCGGTCTGCAGCACCATGTCCATTTCCCGCGAGCCGCCGCGGACCTTGAGTCCTTTGACGTCTTCCGGGGCGACAACGGGGCGCGAACGGCTGGCAACACCACCGGCCTGCCAGACCCAGCTCAGGATGATGATGCCCTTGTCGGCGAGGAAGTCGGTCAGTGTCTTGCCGACGAGATTCTTTTTCCAGCGCATGCCCTGGTCATAGGTCGAGACCAGGCCGGGCATCAGGGCGATATTGGTCTCCGGCAATTCGCCACCGGCATAGGGCAGAGGATAAAGGCTGATATCGAGCGCGCCTTTGCGCATCGCGGAGAATTGCGCGTTGGTTTTGATCAGGGAAGAGTTCGGATAGACTTCGGCCGCAATTTCGCCGCCGCTACGCTTGGCCACCTCGGCGGCAAACACACGGCAGAGCCGGTCACGGAAATCGCCCTTGTCGATCGTGCCACCGGGAAACTGGTGCGAAATCTTGAGGGTCGTGGCGGCCTGGGCGGTGCCAATGCCAAAACGCAGGATGGCTGGCGCGGCGAGCGTTGATACAAGGATGTGGCGACGCGTGAACATGGATTACCCCTCCCTGGGCGATCAATACCGGGTTGTTGGCCGACGCCTGCGGCGTCCGAGCCTTTCCTTGCCCCAATTCTCTCTCATCTGAAATCTGAAAGTTTGACGGTTCGGGCGGGGCTTGTATTGGTGCGACGCAAACTGTGGCGAAATTCGTGGAACCAGGCTGGCAATTTCATATTTTTTCGATGGTGCCGTCCTGAGCCGTAAGGTTAATGCCTGCCATGCGGCCAAACTTTTTTCAATTCCCGGTAACAAACGCGATCCCGGGACCGTCCCTACACCAGCGGCATATGCCGCTTCAGAAACTGGTTTCAAAAGGGAAGACCATCCATGACCATCAGCACCCGTATCGCGCTCGGAATTTCGGCCGCCGCTGTTTCGCTCAGCCTGGCGCTCGCCCCAGCCGCCTTCGCCCAGGATTCCATGAAGAAGGACGACGGCATGAAGAAAGACACCATGTCCAAGGACACGATGAAGAAGGATGACGGCATGAAAAAAGACACGATGTCCAAGGGCGGCATGAAGAAAGACGACGGGATGATGAAGAAGGACACGATGTCCAAATAAACGCCGGCACCTTGTCCTTCGACAGGCTCGCCCCGAACAGGGCGGGCCTGCAACGCATCAGGGGGGTGCCCGCGGGGCGATCCGCCGGCTATTTCCGCTTCTTGCGGGCGGCATAGCGCGCGTCGCGCGCTGCCTTCCGCTCGGCCTCGAGCGCGGCTTCACGGGCCGCAGCCGCTTCCTTCTCGCGCGCATGCTGCGCCGCGGCGGAAGCGACCGCCTCTTCCTCGCGCCGCTTTTGCTCCGCCTTGGCGGCCTCGCGCGCCAATTTGGCCTTGGCGCGCTCGACGGCCAGTGCCTCGCGCTCGGCCTGCCGCTGCTTGACCGCGGGATCGTCGGGACCCGGTTGGCTGCGGAACTTGGTCAGGATGTTTTGCCTGGCTTCTCGCGCCGCCTTCTGGCGGTCCGCGAAGCTAGGTTCCTTGAATCCACTCATTGAACGGGCCTTGTCGCTTTCGTTTGGGTTGGGTGGGAGGCGAACGTTTTCGCGGTCGAATCTGCCGCGCGTGAAGGCACGCCCTCCACGATCGGGAGCGGTGTACAGCCGCAGCCGTTAGGAAGCCACCAAAATAGACGATCGATTTGAGGGTGTGGTCATTTCCTGGCGGAAAGGACCACTATTCCGGCGCCGCGGGGGCGAGGGGACGCATGGTTACCGCCGGCATGGGCTGGGCCGCAAGGTCGGCCCCATAGCTCGACAGCCGAGCTACCGAAGCGATAGATTCACTTGAAGTCGGAAAAGTTCATGTATGGCTCTTCCTCGGAGGGCGCCGCCGTGCATGGTGGGTTTCAGACACGAGCGCCCACAATTCGGAAATGGCGGTAGGTTGCGATATGCGAGTTCTGGTCACGGGCAATGCTGGATTTATCGGCTTTCACACCGCTGCACGTCTGCTGCAGCGAGGAGATTCCGTTGTCGGGGTCGATGTCGTCAATGACTACTACTCCCCCGAAATCAAGGAGTCCCGGCTCGATGCCCTGGAAAAAATTGCGCTCCAAAGTCCTGAAGACTATCGCTTCCACCGCGTGAATCTGGCCGATTCTGCGGCTGTTAAGCGCTGTTTCTCCGATGGCCCTTTCGACAGGGTCATCCATCTCGCGGCCCAAGCCGGCGTTCGCTATAGCCTGGAGAATCCGCACGCCTATGTCGAAAGCAACATCATAGCGTTCACCAATATTCTGGAGGCTTGCAGATATGCAAAGGTTGATCACTTGACCTATGCGAGCACGAGCAGCGTCTATGGAGCGAATACCAAACTGCCGTTCAGCGAGCATCGGGGCGTCGACCATCCGTTGCAGTTCTATGCCGCCACCAAGCGCGCCAATGAATTGATGGCCCACAGCTACAGCCACCTGTTCAAACTGCCGACTAGTGGGCTTCGTTTCTTTACGGTCTACGGGCCCTGGGGTCGACCCGATATGGCGCTGTTCCTGTTTACCAAGAACATTCTGGCCGGCCAGCCCATCAAGCTCTTCAACAATGGTGAACACATCCGCGATTTCACCTTCATCGACGACATCGTCGAAGGCGTCATCCGGGTGAGCGATGACATCGCCCGGCCAAATCCCGAGTGGGATAGCGACAATCCGGACCCGGCGACCAGCAACGCGCCCTTTCGCATTCTCAACATCGGCAACAACGCCCCGGTGCACCTGACCGAGTACGTTGAGGCGATCGAGGACAAGTTAGGCAAGAAAGCCATCCGGGAGCTCCTGCCATTGCAACCTGGCGACGTGCCCAACACATTTGCTGATGTAAGTTCACTCATCAAGGCTGTGGGCTATCAACCACGCACCCCGGTCCGCGAAGGTGTGGCCCGCTTTGTCGACTGGTACCGGGACTATTTCAAGGTTTAACGAAGAAGACATGCGGGCGGCGACACCATTCAATCTTTACCGGCGTGTGCCCGCCATCGAACAATCTGAGGAATGTTGCGAACGTTTCCGGTGAAGACTAGGTTACGGGAACCGCAACTAACAGGGGGACAAAATGTTTGGGAAATTGAGCGTTTGGGTTTCTGCGTCGGTGGTGGTGGCCACCATTGCTCTGTGCGCCACGGCGCAGGCCAACACCTTGTCGAAGGTTTCGACGCGCATCTTTCCAAATTGGAATAATAGCGGGTCAGACGTTTGCTTTGTGCATAATTCGAACAACGTGCCGGTCTCGGCTATCATTTCGATATTCCCGATGGGCACCGCGGTTTTTGGGATTGACAACTGGACCTTGCCGGTTTGGCTAGGCGCCTCTGGTGGTGCGAAGGTATTTAGCTGGACGCCACCCGTGCATGCGGGGTCTTGCAAGGTATTGTCAGTTCAGTGAAGGCATATCCGATTGCTCGGCTCTGACGGGCTTTGGCAATTTGAACGGTTGAATATTTCTGCTGGCGGATCAATTGCGGCACCGATTCCGTCTCCTCTGCCGCTATTGGCTACTGGCATAGCCGCGTTGGGTCAGCTTGATTGGCGTAGAACGCCGAAGAAACCGGGAAGATGGCCGTCTGATCCGCGATCATCGTGTTTGATCCGAGAGACCGCGCTCGGGAGCGGCTCCTTGGGATCGTCCTGTACTTGCTCAAGAACTAAGCGAATCGCAGCACAGTATTTCAGTCAAATGTCGAAACTATGAGCGCTTCGATGATATTGTTCTGCCGTATCATCCATCATTGAGCAAAAAAACCGTCATGTCGCTGCAATACGCAGGTGCGAAACATGACTTCAAACAAAAGAAAATCGCTACGGGAAACCCCAAGGCAGGCAGAGAACGTGGAGATTTGATCCTCGGGAGCTTTCGATGAATAATGATATCGACTTTCAGATGGTCTGCGGCAGTTGCGGTAGTCTCGCAGTAAAGATTGAAAATCCAGAACACGCCAAACGAGAAGCCGTCATTCTCTGTGGCGATTGCGGTGCGTCACGAGGAACCATTGGTGCGTTGAGAGACCTGGCGGTTCGACCGGATGCGCTTGCTCTGCTGCCGACGAAACAACGGGTACCAAAGGAAAAATTCCAGAACGAACTCGTAGCGCAGTACCGCGAGGTACAGAGCCTTCGTCGGAAAGTCAAAATGGCAGAATTGCGTGGGAAGTGAAAGTTCCACATCTCAGAGAGACCGCCTTTCGGCGGTCTTTTTGCCTTGCAATCATTTTGAACCAAATCCTAAGCCGCGGCGCCTAATATTGGGATCAGGCCGAGCAAGGATCGCGTCATGAACAGCCATACCGAAACGACCGCGTCCGGCAGCGCCGGCGCCTGGAGGCCACGACTATTCAGAGCCGCATATCTTGCCGGAAGTGTAGCTGTCATGATCGGCTGGCTGGTTGCGCTAAGCTGGGCAGGGCTTTCCGTTCTGAGGCTGTTCGTCTAGTCAGCTCAAATACTGGATGAGGTCGGTCGCCTTGATCGCCAGACAGGCGATCATGATCCAAAGAGCGGAGTTAATTTCCAGTACGAGCGCCAACTGCGCCTCCCGCCTTGGCCTGTCTCGACTCAGGCATCTCAAAAACAATAATCCTGGCCGTTGATCAAAAGTTCCAGCCAAAGCTTTAGGCAATTAAGAGTTGTGCGTCGCAGCATCGAGCCAACTGCGCGAATTGGTCGCCCGAATTTCGACGAGGATTCCTGCGGCGAACGATGCCAGCGATCTTGGCGAATGCCGCAGGTTGTCGATACTTGCGATTAGATCGATTTCCAAGTCCGGGACATTACGGATGCAGCTGACGCAGACGCAACCGTGCCGGAACCGCGCCAAAAGCAGATATCGTCTCAGATGAGACGCGTGCCGCCGCATTAATTAAAGTCCCAGACGCCGCAGCCTCTCCGCCGTGCCCGCTTCAAAATCCGGAAACTCCATCAGTATATCTTTCAGGCGCAGGGCGTTCGGGCCAAGTTCGTGCTCTTTCAAGGTAGTCTTGAATTCAACCGAAATATTCGGGACGTGCGGTTGACTCAACATGACCAGACCAAAGATATCCCAATAGCCCTCTGCAACTACCGAAATCCTCTCCGGACATTCAAACGATACGAAGAACAGGAAATCAGGCTTGCCGACAGCCCACCGGAAACTGGCTTGCTTGTGTTCGACATCTTCGTAGTTTGCTGTGAAGCCAGCTCGGCGAGCCGAATGACCCAACTCCTCAAACGACGCCCGCTGCGTGACCAGCCGGAAATATCTCATCTGTTTGGCTGCAATTACTGCACGCTCCGTCAAATGAGACGTCCGCAGGCTGATGATCACATTCCCCAAGCTCGGTGAATTTCCACTGAGCTGGAGTTTTCCAGCTGCATCAATGCGTCGATATAGAGACACCGCCGTTTCTCCAGATCGTTGGTGAGATTAGAGCCCAAACGGCATGTTTGCAGCAACAAAAATCAGCCCTGCCCCTTTTGGACACCGGAGGAACGGTGTCGTTGAGGCCGCGCGAGGGCCCTTCCCATGCGACAAAACGGTCCCGGGGAGGCTTTGCGCTAGCAGGCCACCGGAACGCCGCTCACGCGCCTCGCAAGGCGAACTGAAGGTCGCTCAGGGTTGGCGGCCAAGAGATCGCCGGAATTTCGGAACCTTGGCGGCACGTTCTGCACTTGTGCATTTGATCCTAAGGGGGCAACAATGCCGGACTATCACGCGCTTGCCATTGCTAGCGCGATGTAAGTATTTGTTTTGGATGGTATTTTTGGTTGAAACCGCGATGCGCGTTGCAGGGGCGACCCTACTTGTTATCGGATTCTTGCTCTGCGTTTCCGTCGCATGGGCGGCCATCGGCTTCTTGGCGATGGGCTTCGGTCTCATTTTCTTGCTGATCGCGGAAGAGCGAAAAAAAGCGGCCGCGTTACGTTTGGAGAATTCAGAAATTGAACCGATGCCTATGGGCCCGCCGCAATCGATAGCAGCTCCGGTATCGACTCCGCACGACGACATTCGACAAGAAGCAGCTCTTCGTGAAATGAATAAATGGAGCTCCCTGGTCGCGAGCGACGAAGACCTTTCGCGGGTAGTGAAAATCTTGGCGTCGTTCGGACAAAAATATGTTGATCAACTGGCAAGGGTTTACGTTGTTTTCGACAACAAGTCCTGCCTGCCGACAATTTTGAACATGATAATTGCGACGGCGCGAAAGGATGCAGGTTTATCAGCCGCTGAGGATCAGGCAGCCGACGATTCCAACGTAATCCGGATTGGTCGGAGCGCGGCGAACGGCTTACGAACCAATCGTATTCGCGAGTTTCCTTCCGCCGCAACAACAGATGCGTCTTCCGCAAACGAAAGAGGAATAGACCGCCCCTCCCTGCCGGAAGGGGCATCTGACGAGAGGTCTGAGAAAAATGCGGCTGACGAGGGCGTGACCGGGGCAACCGTCACGCCTTCCGCAACACAGTCCGTGTTCCGAGAAGAACCTTTTGAGGAGGTCGACAATATAAGGGATTTGCTCGGCAGACTGGATTTTTCCTCAAGCAAACGCCAATAGCGGCGTGGCAATACAGGAAATATTTTGGCTTGGGCGCCTTGTCCTCGTTCGGCACCGCTCAGATAGCCGACGGCACGAAACCGCCGTGTATCACCGTGTCTCGCGGATTGAGCGGGACCAAACGGGAAGGCCTGGTATCAAGGGTTTTCTTCAACTAGAAATGAGACACAGCTTTTGCCGGAACAAAACACGTATGCTGAAATAATTGGCGATCCCAGCAGGATTCGAACCTGCAACCCACGGAGTAGAAATCCGTTACTCTATCCAGTTGAGCTATGGGACCGTTGGCGGCCTTATACCATTGCAAATATGAAAAATCCGCATTGCCGCCAAGCCCATTCCGAACCATTCTCCTGAGCGCTACGACAAAGCCTTGGGCGCCGGGCCTTGGCTTCCTTGGCTTTGGCCCGCGTTCGACGCCATGCTGCGCCGCTGCCGCCAGCCGGCGCGGCAAAACGGCCGGCCTTCGACAAATGTTGCATGCGACTCTTTCGCCTGTCGGTTCCAGCGCCATGAGTCCGTCACCTTTTAACGCACTTCTTTTCGATGCGCGGCGTTGGTCCGCGGCCCAGGGAGCTCCATCATGATCGGTTTGGTCCGCGCAGCGACGATTTGCGCCACGCTGGCGTTTGGCCTCGTCGCGGCGCAGGCGGCGGACAAGGCCTTCAAACGCGACGATCTGGCCGATTCGGCCATCAAGCTCGAAGCCCAGATCAAGAGCGAAGCCGGACCCGTGGCCAAAACCAACGCCACCCTGAAAACCGACGCCGACGCGGCCTTCAGGCGCAACGATTTTCGGACCGGTCTGCAAATCCTCGGGCAAATCGCCGCCGCGGCACCTGACGACAGTGCCAATTGGCTGCGGCTCGCCCGCACCATTTTCCTGATACGCCCCGGCAACTCCAGCGAGCAGACCTTCCTCATGGAGCGCGCCTCGACCGCGGCCTATATCGCCTATCGGCGGGCCGCCAATGCCGGCGATGAGGCCGACGCGCTCGCCGTGCTCGGCCGCGCGATGTCGGAACGAAAGCTGTGGCGGCCGGCGCTCGACAGCTTGCGGCTCTCGCTCGATCTGCGGGAGGTCGCCGACGTGCGCGGCCAATACGAAAGGATGCGCGACGAGCATGGTTTCCGGCTGCTCGATTATACCGTCGATTCCGACTCGGCGTCGCCGCGCGCCTGCTTCCAGTTTTCCGAGGACCTCGCCAAGCGCACCGACTTCGCGCCGTACCTCGCGCTCGCCGGCAACGACAAGCCGGCAGTGACGTCGGAAGGAAAGCAGCTTTGCGTCGACGGGCTGATGCACGGCGAGCGCTACAACATCAACCTGCGCGCAGGGCTGCCGTCCACCGTCAAGGAGACCCTGCCCAAATCGGCCGAGTTCAACATCTATGTGCGCGACCGCAAACCGTTCGTCCGCGTCACCGGGCGCGCTTATGTGCTGCCGCGTACCGGCCAGCGCGGCATTCCGCTGGTCAGCGTCAATACTCCGGCGGTATCGATCAATGTGTTCAGAATCGGCGATCGCAACCTGATCAACACCGTGGTCGATAGCGATTTTCAGCACGCCTTGAGCCGGTACGAGCTTTCCAGCCTCGGCGATGAACGGGGCGTCAAGGTATGGTCCGGGGAACTCACGACCGCCACCCCACTCAACCAGGAAGTCACGACGGCGTTTCCGGTCGATCAGGCGCTCGGCGCTTTGCTGCCGGGCGTCTACGTCATGACCGCGGCCGCCAAGGGCCCGGGCAGCGACGATGACGGATCGCTGGCGACGCAATGGTTCATCGTTTCCGACCTCGGCCTGACGGCTTTTTCCGGCAATGACGGCATCCACGTGTTCGTCAATTCCCTGGCCTCGACGGACGCGGTTGCCAAGGCCGAGGTGCGGCTGGTCGCGCGCAACAACGAGATCCTCGCGACCCGCAAAACCGACGATTCCGGTCATGTGCTGTTTGAGGCGGGGCTTGGGCGCGGCGAGGGCGGTCTTTCGCCGGCCATGCTGACCGTAACCGGCGACAACGCCGATTATGCCTTCTTGAGCCTGAAATCCAGCGCGTTCGACCTTTCCGACCGTGGCGTTTCCGGCAGGGCGCTGCCCGTGGGCGCCGATGCATTCGTTTACGCCGAGCGCGGCGTCTACCGCTCCAGCGAGATCGTGTACCTGACGGCCCTCCTGCGCGATGGCCAGGGCAACGCCGTGACCGGCGGGCCGTTGACGCTGGTGATCGAACGTCCCGACGGCGTCGAATTCCGCCGCACGGTGCTCGCGGATCAGGGGGCAGGCGGCAGAACGCTGGCGGTGCCGCTCAACCCGGCCGTCCCGACCGGGACCTGGCGGGTGCGAGCCTTTACCGATCCCAAGGGGGCTTCGGTGGGGGAAACCACCTTCATGGTCGAGGATTACGTCCCGGAGCGGATCGAGTTTGATCTGTCCAGCAAGGATAAGCAGATCAAAGTTGATCTTCCTGTGGAACTTAAGGTGGACGGTCATTTCCTTTACGGGGCGCCGGCCTCGGGCCTGCAGCTCGAGGGCGACATGCTTGTGGCGCCGGCGGCCGAGCGACCGGGGTTTGCGGGATACCAGTTCGGCATCGCCGACGAGGAGACCGCCAGCAATGAACGCACGCCGATCGAAAACCTGCCTGAGGCGGACGCCAACGGGGTTGCGACCTTCCCGGTCAGCCTTGCAAAGCCGCCATCGTCGACGCGCCCGCAGGAAGCTCAAATCTTCATCCGCATGGCGGAGGCCGGTGGCCGCGCGGTCGAGCGCAAACTGGTGCTGCCGGTAATGCCGAGTGCCGCGATGATCGGCGTCAAGCCGCTGTTCGGCGACAAGAGCGTCTCGGAGGGCGACAAGGCCGGTTTCGACGTCGTGTTCGTGTCGCCCGAAGGCAAGCCGCTGGCCCGCGACGGCCTGCGCTACGAGCTGTCGAAAATCGAGTCCCGGTATCAGTGGTACCGGCAGAATTCATCCTGGGAATATGAACCGGTCAAATCGACCAAGCGCGTCGCCGATGGCGATTTGGCCATCGCCGTCGACAAGCCGTCGCGCATCACGCTGTCGCCGCAACCCGGCCGCTATCGCCTCGATGTCAAATCGACCGAGGCCGACGGGCCACTGACGTCGGTGCAGTTCGACGTCGGCTGGTATTCCGACGGTAGCGCCGATACACCCGATCTCTTGGAAACTTCGATCGACAAGCCGGAATATCAGTCCGGCGAAACCATGGTGGTCTCGGTCAACGCCCGCTCCGCCGGCAAGCTGACCATCAATGTGCTCGGTGACAGGCTGCTGACGACCCAAAGCACCGATGTCAAGAAAGGCACCGCGCAGGTCAGAATTCCCGTCGGCAAGGATTGGGGCGCCGGCGCCTATGTGGTGGCGACGCTGCGGCGTCCGCTCGATGCGGCGGCCCTTCGGATGCCAAGCCGTGCCATCGGGCTCAAATGGTTCGGCATCGACAGGAAGACCCGCACGCTTCAAGTCAATCTGTCGCCGCCGGCGCTGGCGCGCCCCGACACCACGCTGAAGCTGCCGGTCAAACTCGGCGGGCTCAATCCCGGCGAGGACGCAAAAGTCGTCGTTGCCGCGGTCGATGTCGGCATTCTCAACCTCACCAATTACAAGCCGCCGGCGCCGGACGATTACTATCTCGGCCAGCGCCGCCTGTCCTCGGAAATCCGTGACCTCTACGGGCAGTTGATCGACGGCATGCAGGGCACCCGGGGCCAGCTCAAGACCGGCGGCGACGGCGCCGGCGCGGAGCTGCAGGGCAGCCCGCCGACGCAGAAGCCCTTGGCGCTGTATTCCGGGATCGTCACGGTCGCAGCCGACGGCACGGCCGAAATCAGCTTCGACATTCCGGAGTTCGCCGGCACCGCGCGCGTCATGGCGGTCGCCTGGACGGCGACGAAACTCGGCCGCGCCACCACCGACGTCACGGTGCGCGATCCCGTCGTGCTGACGGCGACGCTGCCGCGCTTCCTGCTCAATGGCGACCGCGGCACAGTCAGTTTCGATCTCGACAACGTCGAGGGTGCGGCTGGCGACTACACCATCAACGTCAAGGCCTCGGCGCCGTTGAAGGTCACCGGTAACCCCGCAACCACAGTAAGATTAGCCGCAAAGCAGCGAACCTCGATGTCGCTGGCGCTCGATGCCGGAGGTACGGGAACCGCGAACCTCGATGTCGATATCAAGGGGCCGGATGGTCTGACGCTGGCAAGACATTATGCGCTGGACGTCAAGGCGGCGACGCAGATCCTCGCGCGCCGCTCGATCCGCACCCTCGCGAAAGGCGAAAGCCTGACGCTGACAACCGATATGTTCTCGGATCTGGTGCAGGGCACCGGCACCGTCTCGCTGTCCGTTAGTCTGTCGACGGCGCTCGATGCCGCGACCATTCTGAAGGCACTCGATCGTTATCCCTACGGCTGTTCGGAACAGATCACCAGCCGCGCCATGCCGCTGCTGTACGTCAACGATCTGGCCGCTGGCGCTCATCTGGCCATGGACGCCGATGCCGATCAGCGCATCAGGGACGCCATCGACCGGCTGCTGGCGCGGCAGGGCTCCAACGGATCATTCGGCCTGTGGTCGGCCGGCGGCGACGACGCGTGGCTGGATGCCTACGTCACGGATTTTCTGACGCGTGCGCGCGAAAAAGGATTTGCGGTGCCCGATGTGCTGTTCAAAAACGCCCTCGACCGAATCCGCAACTCCGTGGTGAACGCCAACGAGCCCGAAAAGGACGGTGGGCGCGACCTTGCCTATGGACTCTACGTGCTCGCGCGCAACGGCACCGCGCCGATCGGGGATCTGCGTTATCTCGCCGACACCAAATTGAACGATCTGGCGACCCCGATTGCGAAGGCGCAACTGGCGGCCGCGCTGGCGCTGGTCGGGGACAAGGGCAGGGCGGAGCGGGTCTTCGCCGCGGCCCTCGACAGCCTTGCGCCAAAGCCGGCGCTGGAGTTCGGCCGGGTCGACTACGGCAGCGCTTTGCGCGACGCAGCAGCGCTGGTTTCGCTCGCGAGCGAGGGCAATGCGCCGCGGGCGACGCTGACGCAGGCGGTGGCGCGGGTCGAAGTAGCGCGCGGACTCACGCCCTACACCTCGACCCAGGAGAATGCCTGGCTGGTACTGGCATCGCGCGCGCTGTCGAAGGAAACCATGACGCTGGATATTGACGGCGAGCCGATCAAGGCCGCGCTTTATCGCAGCTACAAGGCAGCCGGGATGGCGGGCAAGCCGATCCGGATCACCAATACCGGGGAAGCGCCGTTGCAGGCGGTGGTCTCGGTCAGCGGTTCACCGATCACGCCTGAGCCGGCAGCCTCGAACGGCTTCAAAATCGAACGCCATTATTTCACGCTCGACGGCAAGCCGGCGGATGTGTCGACCGTCAGGCAGAACGACCGCTTCGCAGTAGTGCTGAAGATCACCGAAGCCAAACCGGAATACGGTCACATCATGGTGTCGGATTATCTGCCGGCGGGCCTTGAGATCGACAATCCGCATCTGGTCTCTTCCGGTGACACCGGCACGCTGGACTGGATCGAGGATGGCGTGGAGCCGGAGAACACCGAATTCCGTGACGACCGCTTCACGGCCGCGATCGATCGCGCCAGCGATGCCAATTCGGTGTTTACGGTGGCCTATGTGGTGCGCGCGGTTTCCCCGGGCCAATACGTGTTGCCGCAAGCCTATATCGAGGACATGTACAATCCCTCGCGCTACGGCCGCACCGGTACCGGCTCGGTCGAGGTGCGTCCGGCGAAATGAGCGCAGCAACGGCGATAGGGAGTGCGTCGCACCGCCCCCGCTGGCCACGGACCAGGCTGGTAGTGGCAGTGCTGGGCTTGGCTTGCCTGACGCTGTCGGGGGCCTTCGTCGGGTGGGTGGTCTCGCTCGGCCCGTTGCCGCTGGCGCAGGCCCGCGAAGTCTCCACGACGGTCGTCGACCGTAACGGCAAACTGCTGCGTGCCTTTGCGATGGCGGACGGCCGCTGGCGCTTGCCGGTCGACGCCAAGACCGGTGTCGATCCGGGCTATCTCAAGCTGCTTCTGGCCTATGAAGACCGCCGCTTTCGCACCCACGCAGGCGTCGATCCGCTTGCCCTGGGCCGTGCCGCGTTTCAGCTCCTCACCCGTGGCCATATCGTGTCCGGCGGTTCCACGATCACCATGCAACTTGCCCGGCTTATGGAACCGCGGCGGGAGCGGTCGGTTTACGCCAAGTTGCGGCAGGTGGTGCGCGCGCTCGAAATCGAGCGGCAGATGAACAAGGACCAGATCCTCGATCTGTATCTGGCGATGGCGCCGTTCGGCGGCAATCTCGAAGGAATTCGGGCGGCTTCGATCGCCTATTTCGGCAAGGAGCCGAAGCGATTGTCGCTGGCGGA
>VFSW01005004.1_pt1 | contig 19726 bp, 10 predicted proteins | sample 5358111 | NCBI WGS metagenome assembly VFSW01 (sample SAMN11554181, study PRJNA540505) | mine drainage metagenome | isolation source: sediment from site ElyBrook_90M | place: USA: Ely Copper Mine, Vershire, VT | collected 2017 | reverse complement strand
ACCCGTTTGGTAGTACTCCGCTTCGCAGGCGCTGCGGGGTGTTCTGCCAGTCTCGCTAGGAGCTTGTCCACGAGCGACAGAGCCGCGGAACGGTTCGTACTGCAGTCATAAATCAGCGAGATGATGTGCTGATAGGCCCTGCGCTCCTTGGGAGGGAACTGTTCAAGCGGGTCGGTCTTAGACGCTGCCTGACCCAGTGCTTTCTGTACACGGTCGCGGATTTGAGCAGCCTGCGCCTTAAGGTTCGCCTGGGTCGCCTCGTCAAGGTAGCGATTGACTAGGATTTTATCGATTGCATACGTGGCTTTGGCGATCGAGTCAGCACGAATCTGACGCGCCTTCTTGGTGAGGCCTCCCCGACGCAGGACTTTAATGTCCTGAAGAATGCCTTCTTTCTGCAACTCGAAATCACGCACCCACTTTCGAGCGATGGAGCTGTCCCGACAGCGCGCTGTGATGTCGCGAACGATCGGCGTCAGCTGGTTCAGCAAATTGTCAAAATGAGCGCTCTGTTCGAAATGATCGCGCCGACCATTCGGCATCACTTTCTTGTCAATAACGTGTACTTCGCCGATGGCCCATCCATTGAAGCGGGTTTCGGTGAACATGGATTCAAGGAGGGCGTGGTCGCCGACTTGAACGTTACCGCTTCGAAGCCGAAGGCCCTTGACCAATGCTTTCATCGGTAGGGCTCCGTAGTAGCCGTGGTGGACAACCCAGGCAATTGCGGCAAGGTTGCCGTCAATGTCGGTCAGCGTCTTGATTTCGAGTTGCGTTATACGATCGGTGGCAACTTCGTTAATGTGGAACACATCGCGATGAGGCCGATAGATGGGGGTCTCTCCCTCATTGACCCGAATTTCGAGGTTGCCTAGCTCTACATGTTCTTGGAGCGCAGACGCGATTTCAGTTCCATATTTAAATTCTGGGGAAAATGGTACGGGAGCGACCTGCGAGAGATATTCCGAGACTGCGACGGAATTGAGCAGTCTGTCGTCGCGATGGCGAACGACACCTTTCAGCTCTACCTCGAAGAAGTGCTCGGGTTGGTCGGCGGCCGCAGCGCGGCGTGTTGAGACAATCGACTGCACGATTTCTGCGAGCCGTTGCCGGTTGTCAGCCGAGCGGAGCGCCGACTTTAGTAGACGGCAGTCCCAGCGCATCTCGGAGACTTGCTTCTCGCCAAGTGCGCGCGAGCGGAAGATGAGTTCCTGACAATAACCTAAGCCGGCCAAGCGGCCGACCCCGCGGAAGCCGCGGGCATTGCTGCCTCGCTTCTTACTGGCGCCAAGGCTACTGAGGCGTTTGACGAAGTCGGAAGCAGGTACGCCGCTTCCATTGTCGCGAATTCGAATCGCGCGATTCGCGGTGTTGATGGAAATATAAACCGTACCAGGAGCGGTCTTAGGCAGGGAGCCCTCACGGCGGGCCTCGTCGATAGCGTCCGCAGCGTTTTGCGTGTACTCGCGATAGATGGTCATGGGATCGACGTACATCGAGGAGCTCAAAAGCTCCAGGATGTCTTTGCCCACCACAATTTCATCATCCGATATTGACCACTCTTGCGAATTCAAAGAGAGGCCCGCCATGGGGACAGAGTGGGAGGTTAGTGCCTCGGTCATGCAGCTGCTCGTTTGGCTTTCGAAACTTTGCGGGATTCGTTGTTATCCATTGCGGTGACAATGTCCTGATCCAATCCGGCATCTTCCACGCGTTCCTCTTCCGAGACCCACGCGCTCTGGACCTCCTGCAGCTGTTTTGTCTTCTGGTTCCAGATCTTTAGCAGTTCATGCTTCGGCTTCGGGATGTAGAAAGCGAGAATCCGTTGCACCTTAGTATTGGTTGAAGACAGCGTGTGGAAGTGCCTAGGATCGCAGGAGAGCTGATTCACCAGTTCCTGGCGGTCCGTTGTGTCGAGATCCTTCAGTAGGTTCCGAAATTCGAAGACCTCCTGATTCGGGTCCGCGTTCTCGTACCATTCGCGGTTGAATGTGAAGTCATGAGGGTGGAGCAAAATGTCCTCAAAAGCGTCATAGGTATCACCGAAAGCACGCTTAAAAAACTCGGGCGCACCACTCACCACTCCGTGCGTTGCCTGCAGGATGATCTGCATTGAGCGCAGCTGGTAGCGGCTCCAGTGTTTACCGACGTGGCCGCGATCCGCTCGGTCCGTTGGCTGAAAACGCATGGGGAATGACCAGATTCGAATGTTGAGTTCCTCGTTCAGGGTGACATTCAACCGCATCCGTTCGAATAGGTCTTCCGGCGTATCATGAAAATTATAGAGCATGTAATTCGAGAGCTCGGTCAGCCCAAACTCTTTGGCGTAGCGAACCGCCTTCTCGTACGGCCCCTTGAGGCCCAAGTGATCGAACGCGATCCGCAGGGGCTTTAGGCAGATCGACGCGAGCTCACGCAGGTACATCGGATCTTTACAAAGGATCCGTGCGTCGACGCCTTGGTTGAAATCGACGCGGCGCTGAACAGCCATTCGTTCGTGAGGACGGCGGATTTTGGCATTGGGGAGAAATCCGAGATCGCGTATCTCGGCAATGATCTCCTTGAACCGAGCGGAGGCGACCACGTTGTTATCCATCAGGATTAGATCCTTTTTCGGACCATAAAGACGGTCGATGGACTTGACGAGTGCGGTCAATGATTCAGTGTCTCTCTGACCCCCTTCCAGCTTGGGGACTCCGCAAAAGCCACATTTACGGATGCAGCCACGGGACGTATAAGCAAAGTACGCGTCACGCACCGCGTATCGGTACTCGATCTGATCGAGGATGCTGTAGTCTGGAACCAAGTCTTCGATAGGGACACCCAAGGTGTCGCTCGAGTAAAGCTCCTCACTGAAATCATCTAGCTGCAATGCCGTCGCCGGCGGCTGGCTCAGAAGGCCTTTGATGAAGCGGATCCCGTGCCATCGCGGCTCATCGAGAAATTTCTGGTGCATCAGGGAGGCCGCGATTCCGCCGACGAATATCTTGTCGGCGTGCCCATTGGCTACCGTAAGGGCAAAGTCGATCGACGTAGCGATGCGCTCGTACTCAAAAGAGAAGAGCGTCGTGATATAGATGCGATCCCATGCGGTGCCTAGAACTGATTTATCCTCTCCCTTGATGAAACGCACGCGATCGCCCTTCCCGCGGGGACCGTGATATTGGGCGATCTTCATCAAGCCCAAGGGTGGATACTTGTTCTTGTAACTCGGCTCGATGAGCAGAATATTCTTGTTAGCCACTCGCAACCATCCTGAAGCGTGCTTTCCTGCGCACGTCTCGCACCATTTGCACCGCCTCTTTCACGCCGCTCTCGCCCCCCAAGCCCTTGAAGGGACCTCCCGTCGACCAATCGAAATCACCCGCGAAGTCCGCGAGGGTTGCACAGAAATAGTCCCGGTCGCACACCGACTGGACTGCCTCGTTGAAGATATCCGCCGCGACGTCCATAAGCGCGTAGACCGCAATCCCTTTGGTGAGAAAGTGGCTACGCGGCTTGGCCCACTCTTTGGAGAGCACCAGGGACACCGCGGACCAGAAGGCCAGCACGACCTCGGCAGCCTGTTCTGTCGGCCGTGTCCTTAGGATCTGGGTCTTGGACAGAAAGCGCTTGAGCGCCTTCTGCATAGTTCGAAGGGACGCCCGCCGCGTGAGACCGCTGGTTGTGGTACCCCCGATGTCGAGCTGTCGGTGCCAGGGTGAGCGAGGATCGTTGTTTAAGAAGAGCGCGATAAAAAGCTCCGGCCGGTCGGAAGCGAGATCCGTGCAGAGCTGCGCGTCATGGAAGTCCAACAGACTCGTGCTCAGTCCCTTCGCCTTGCTGTTGATGACATTGAAGATGTCCATCTCCTCTCTCGCGCTGAGCCCGATGAAGCACATGAAGGGGAGTTCGAGGTCGAGGTCCGCCAAGTGCCCCAACCGGTGCTGGCAATCGACCTGCGCGAACACCTTTTCGTACCCTGCTGCGATGGATAAGCGCACCCGCTGTCCATCTAACGGAAAGAGGGTCCAGGTGTTCGCGGGCGTCGGTCGAATATTGAATGTCAGCGGTATCGTCGAGCCGCGCTCGGTTTGGATGTAGCGGCGGAAGTCCAAGCTATGCTGGACGTTGAAGCGCCTCTGATAGCCGCGCTGTGTATCCTGGTCGAGCACGTCGGCAAAACTCAAGGATTTCAGCAGGGAAGCGGGCGCGAAGCCGAGCAAAACCGGGCGTTGCGCGGAAAATCCTCGCAAGCAATCAAGGACAATTCCGCCATTTTCATCCCTAAATTTCGGGTCTTGCATTGGACCAGTGCATTTTGGTTAATCGGTGGCAGCACTTTAACAATAAATCGCTCAAAAAGCGATCTTGCAGTGCAGTGACGTGCATTTCCCCGCCTCCGAGAGAACTCGGATTCGACTCTCGAGACTAGATGCGATGCAAAAAGTTCTAGACAGTATCGGAAGTATCAATATAATGAGTGATACTCGGCACAAGGAGATCGTTGTGGCATTCGACGGCAATCAGGATAAAACAGTGGGGAGTCTATCGATTCAGGGGCGGCAAGTGCGCCAAGAGCGGCGGCGCTATCCCACTACGGACATCCAGCTGGATCCTGAAAACCCGCGCATCCAGCATCTGGTCCGCCAGAAGTTCAAGGATGCCGTCCCAACCCAGCCGCAATTGCGCGCCCTCATCATGGAGCAGCCCCACGTCAACGAGCTCTTCAAAAGCATTCGGGACAACAAGGGACTCCTGGAACGCGTCCTTATTCGCGCGGATGGTCGCCTAATCGAGGGTAACTGTAGGGCGGCCTGTTACATGACCCTGGCAAAAACCTTTGAGACCGTGGAAGAGTGGCAGTCGATTCCAGCGGACGTGCTGCCGGACGTAACTCCCGTCGAGATCGCCATACTACAAGGCCACCACCACGTCGGTGGAAAGAACCGATGGCCGACGTACGAGAAGGCGGGGCACATCCATTACATGCACAACAGGCTGGGCATGTCGGTGAAGAACATCGCCAGTGTTATGCGTATGAAGGAAGCGCAGGTGCAGGATGTTCTGAAAAGCTATGTCCTAATGACCGATCACATCCTGCCGCACATGCCGAAGGGGGGCCTCAAGAAATGGAGCTATGCCCTCGAGTACTACAAGGATAAGAGTCTGCAGCCGCTCGTCTCCGGCAAGGAGTTTGCAGCGATGGTCGTGGGAGGAAAGTTCGGCAAAGGCGCCGATGTGCGCAAGCTCGCCGATGTGCTCGGCAATTCGTCCGCGAGCAAGGCTCTAAAAAGCAAGAATTTCAAGGACGCCCTCTCTATAGTCGGCAAGAAAGATCCCACCATCGACTCGACCACGTTTAAACGCATCGCCGAGATTACTGAACTCTTGCGGGGCATGGCGGGCGAGGATCTGACGCGGCTTAAATCGGAGGCGAAGGCTCAACACTTGCTCCGCCAACTGGCAAAGGCAGTGCGCCAAGTTGCCAAAGCGACGGCGGTCGAACTGTAGGTAATGCCCATGAATTCCGTACTCGAACATGAAGCTGCCACTTTGGTCGTCGATGAGATCACCCTCGACGGCAAAACCGTTCGCGTGCAGAACGCAGAGCTCCCGCTCCGACAGGTCTTGCTAGACCCGCGCAATCCACGCATCGCTAACACGGCCGCCGTCACAGTCGATGCCGATGGCTCGGATGTACAAGAGGAACTTGAGGCGCTCCTCTGGCAAGATTCAGACGTACGTGCCCTCTATCAGCAGGTACTCGCCAATCAGGGCTTGATTGAGCGGATCATCGTTCGACAGGATGGCACGGTGGTTGAGGGGAATTGCCGCACGGTGGTTTATCGGAAGCTGCGCGAGCGGTTCAAAGCAGAGCCGCGGTGGCAGAAAATTCCGTCGCGTGTGCTCCCGGCTGAGATCGGCGAGCGCGAGATTGCGATCCTGCTTAGCGAAATGCATGTCGCAGGCAAGAATACGTGGCGTGCTTTCGAGAAGGCTGGTCACATCTACCGGATGCACAAAGAATTTGCGCTTACCCAAGACGAGATTGCTCAGCGCCTGCGCATGTCGAAGTCGAAGGTCAATCAGGTCATCCGCGCCTTCGACTTAATGAAGACCAGCTATCTCCCGAAGTATCCGGGTACGGCTAGCATCAAGAAGTACAGCCATTTTGAGGAACTGTATAAGAATTCCGGCCTTCGGGACTGGCTCGCGAGTGATCCTGCGGCTGAAGTAAAATTCATCGACTGGGTGGGACTGGGCCGGCTGCCGCTCGGCTCCAACGTGCGCGAACTACCCGCGATCTTGGAGAGCGAGACGGCGATCAGGGTGCTGTCGAATGAAGGTTTCGCTGCCGCTCAACGGGCGATAGCCGAAGACAATCCGGAAGCCTCATCGAAGCTTTTTAGGCGCATGGTGGAATTGACCGAGGCGCTCAAGAAGGCGCAGCTCGATGACATCCAGCGTGTCCGCCGGCCGGGCGCTGCGAAGGCGCGCCGTATCACCAAGGAACTAAAGGAAGCTTTGGGACACTTCATGGAACTTTGCGATATCACGAATTAGGGAGAGGTGGATGACCAGCTATGTACGAAACATCCAGGGCAATTGCGTGTCCTTGACGCTCATCGAGGTTGATCCGGACGAGGTGCGGCTCGATCCTTCAAACCCGCGCGTGGGCTTCTCGATCCGGCAGCTGCCTGATTCCAGCCGCAACGATGCGGCCTGCAATCTGCTGCTTGTCAGCCAGGAGGACACAGAGAGTCTGCGGCGCTCGATCTTCCGCTCCGGCGGTGTCCAAGAACCAATCTACCTGCGGGCGGACCGGAGGGTAGCCGAGGGGAACCGTCGGGTGGTCGCTATGCGGGCCCTCAAGGAACAGTTGCCGGACGACGCGCGCTTTGCCCGCATGCCTGCTTGGCTGATCCCTGAGGGTACGCCCGAGGTCGTGATCCAGGATTTGCTCAACGAAATTCACCTGGGGTCGGTCCGTGGCTGGGCGCCCTATGAGAAGGCCCTGCAAATGCGCGGACTCCTTGCCGGTGGTCTCATCGAGGATGAGGTGGGCGAGCGCTACCGCATTACCGCCCGGGAAGTTCGCCAGCAATTGGCGGCTGTACAGCTGATGGACGAGATTTATTTCCCGATGACAGAGAATCCCCAGGACCCGGAGCACCGGGCCAAATTCTCGTATTTTCTGGAGTATTACAAGAACGGCAAGATCCAGGAATTCCGCGAGGTCATCCCGGACCTACCCGAGCGTTTCTCCCGCTGGGTGCGGGATGCCCACCTCGATACCGGCGTAGGCGTGCGAAAGCTCGCGAAGATCCTCGCCTCGACCGAGGCGACTCGGTTGCTGGATGTAGTGGGCTTCGATGCCGCTACCGAATACCTGGCCAAAGAGCGACCCGAGGAGCAGGAACTCTACGCACAGCTCGAACGCGCGCGGGCTCGACTGGAGGCAATGACCGTCACGGAGCTCGTCGAGCTCGGTGAGAGCCCCGACCGTCAGAAGATCATCGAGGCGTTGGCAGAACAGGCAGCGAGCGTGCTCGAGACCCTAGACCGGTTGCGCAAGGCTTGCTAAAAATATGCCCTCAGTCATCCATCAGTGGCTCCTTGTGTGGGCCGCGCGCAAAATGCAGCAGGACGGGTTCGTCATGTCCGGCTTCGAGGGGCCTGCGCCGCAGGCAGGCGGCTGGAATCAGCTGCCCCGTCCGCCGCTGATCGGTGCTTTCCGACCAGATGGCATTGGATATCACCGCGAGACCGGCCTCGTCGGTCTCGCGGAGGCTAAGTCCGCCGACGACCTCAAAACGGCGCATAGCCGCGCGCAGATTGCCTCGTTTGGCCGCTCGTGGGTACCCGCCCTCGGTCGCACGTGCCGGTTATACGTAGCGGTGCCATCCTCCGCCATGCAAGCCCTCGATCAAGTTCTCATCGGGGCGCGCTTGTTCAATCGCGATTCCATCGTTCGGCTCCATATTCCCGACATTCTCCTTGAGGAGACCTTTCATGCCCCGTCGCGTACCCCCGCCGGCCTCTTTGCCACATCAGCTCGAGGGTACCGCATTCCTGCGTGAGAACGAGCGGGCGGCCCTGTTCGATGAACAAGGGTTGGGCAAGAGCAAGCAGCTAATCGATGCCATCACGGGCGAAATCGCGGCTGAGTCCATCCAGTGCGCACTTATCGTCTGCCCCAACACGCTCAAGGCAATTTGGGCCGAGGAAATCGAGCGCTTCTCCGAAGCCCGGTACGCTATTTTTGGCGCCGGCAAGAAGGCCAGACGTCTCGCCTTCAGCAGCCTCCTTGCTGACTTCTACATCATCAATTACGAAGCGGTAGCCGCCGAGTTGCCCTCGCTCCGCGCACTCGCTCAGTTCAAGCGCATGGCCCTCGTGCTCGATGAAGGTCATCGGATCAAGTCCCCGGGCTCCAACGTTACCCGAGCGATCCATGCCCTGCGCACGGTCGCCGCACGGCGCTTCCTCCTGACCGGAACACCGGTCGCCAACAAGCCCGAAGATCTCTGGAGCCAGATGCTGTTCCTGGACGACGGCGCTGCCCTCGGCGAAAGCTTCCAACAGTTTCAGGAGCGCTATAAGCGTGGGACGGGCTATCAGAATATCGAGGAGATCAGGCACTTGGTCTCAGGCGTCTCGTTGCGCCGGACCAAGGAGGAGTCCCTTAATCTGCCTCGCAAGGTCTACCATCGCGTGAGTGTTCCGCTCGCCGAGCGGCAAAAGGCGATGTATGACCAGATGCGGAGTGACCTCGCGGTCTGGGTGCAGACCCTGTCAGGCGACCAAGTTGAGAAACACGCCGAAGCCATTCTTGCCCGTATCGTGCGTCTCGCACAGATTGCCTCAAATCCGGCGCTCCTTGACGCCGGCTACCTGGAAACGCCCGCGAAATTCATCGAACTCGATGCGTTGCTCGAACAGTACATCAACGGCGAGGGTCGCAAAGTCATCGTCTGGACCTCATTCGTCGGGAACATCAAGACGCTCGCAGCTCGGCACGAACAGTATGGTCCAGTCACCATTTCCGGTGAGCAGGTTCGCGATGAGCGCCAGGACGCCGTACGGCAGTTTCGCCAGCACGGCGATATTCGATTGCTCATCGCCAATCCCGCAGCGGCCCGCGAAGGACTGACCCTAACCGAAGCCTCGGTTGCAATCTATGTCGATCGGACGTTCAACCTGGTGGACTACCTTCAGTCACAAGATCGGATTCATCGTATTTCGCAGACGCGCGAATGCGATATCATATTGCTGATCGGCGCCGCCACGATCGATGAGTTCATCGATTTTAGCCTTGAACAAAAGCACAGACTCGCGGCCTACACGCAGAGTGATCGAGGAAACATCGCCGACGAAGATCTCGCGCTGGAGAAGCCGGACCTCCTCCGTGCTCTCCTAGCGCCAGCCTGATGTTCACAATCTAGTCTTACTCGACGATTCGAGAATAGGGGTACGCTTTGCTTCGCGACTAGCGGGGGAGCGAAACTGGTAGTGAGAGGCACCGGCGTTGAGCGGTGCTACAACGAAGCCGGGAAGTTGGCCGGCCGGTTCCGAGCGCCGCAATCCTGGCGCATATTGCTCCCATTTCCTTCCGACAGCTCAATTTTCAGGTGGATATATTGTTTTCCGCTGGAGCCAAATGAGTTATCCACGGGAACCCGCTACTTGTGGCAGGTTTCGGTAAACACCATGCGGACAACGCCCCCCCCTCCAGAATACTCACTTTAGTCTAAAAATAGTTTGGGAACGCGTCTGGGTTCGTCGGTGTGTAGATTGTCTCTAGAATCAAGTCTTGCCCAATGTGCTCAGTTAGCGCACCAGAAATTGTTCTTGATCGGACGCGCACCACTAACATGTGCCCATTACTCCAACTTATTGTTGGGCTAGGCGCGCTTCGAACATCGCTTTCGATCCGCGTCTTAAATGTCCACGATCGGTTATCGTGTAACGTTTTACTACCTACCACAAGTACATATTGGTATTCGCTACCCATGTCGCAGGAGAATTTCTTTATCTGCGCTAGATATTGAGAATCATCCGACGCCAGCGAAATTACATTAGCTATTGTACATGAGGATTGTCTGTTGTTATTACCGCACGCTAGTAGAGAAAGCGTGGCCATCATAGGCAGCGCGATATAGCACCGACTTGCAGAAGGGCATCGCATGTTTTACCTCGCGGCGCATAACAATTGTTGATTCACAATAATATTAATTGCAAAGGCTAGTACCCAAACATTTTCGGCGGCATTTGCATGCTCGACCTAACAGCACCAGAGTTATATAGTTGATAACCCAACTGAATATCGTATACGGCCTGAACGCGTAAATAGGAATATTGTGAGTCGGCAACAAAAGTTGGTCCGAAATTAGAATGGCCTTCCGCATAATAATTTGCAACCGTCAAAGCGACGGACTGTGGGATGCCGTCGGCAGCAGCGTATAGTCCAATTGCAACATTTGCGAAATCGACAAACTGGGGATCGAACGTGAGATCCGCGCCAACCCGCTGAAAGTCCCACGGTCCACCTTGCGCAAAGTTTTTCAGACCCAGCGGGCTACCGCTCTCGCCGTTCATAATAATATCACCGGGATTAACGTCTGAAGGCCGCATCATCGGGCGATTATTGTAGTCCAGCACTTGCGCACCGGCGTCGGTAGTGAATGGCACCGCGTGTAGGCTGTGGGCAATAGAGTTAAAGAGATATCCCGCCGCCGCAACCGAGAACCCATCCTCGAATTTCCCTCCCACTATTCTCGAGGTCACCCCGCCGATCAATCCGGCCTCCGCAGTGCTCCTGTAGGATCCCCAAGTTCCGAGGGCATAGGGCTTAACCACATCCTCGGTCGCTGCAACATCGGAAATCGCCGCACTCAGCGCGCCCTGCCCACAGTTGCCAGAACTCATTTCCGCTGAAGCGCATCCGACGGCTGCGTGGGCGAGCGCGCTGACGGGTGTGATCCAATTTGTCCCCCGTGCGAATGCTTGGGCAAATGTTCCCGCTCCGTAAAATAACCCTGCCGTCAGAGCTCCTATTATTCCCGCGTCAAAGGCGGCAGAAAGACTACCGGTTGAAACGGCGGCGCCGACAAACCCACCCACAAATCCCGCGCCTACTGCGGTTGTCGCCCACATCGTTTGGCCGACCGCCGCAAACACCTCCGGTTGCATGAACCAAACAGCGATAATCGCCGCCACAATACCGGCAATTGCTCCCAATATACTATGCCCGGATGGATCGATATATCTGAGTGGGTCGTTCCAAGCGTAGGAATAGGGATTGATCGACTGTGTCGCTCCCAATGACTGAATCACCGTATCGGCGGACAGGAACCTGCCCAGCGTCGGATCGTAGACGCGCCCGTTCATGTGCACGAGGCTCACCGTATCGAGCATTTCGTGACCCGTGAAACCTTGGCGCGTTGTCGAATCAATGGCGCTGTAATCCGCAGTAGTTGGCAGCCCTTGCCAATTGCTCCCCCGTCTCGCACCGAACGGCCCAAAGCTTTCACGCACGAGTACGTTGGCAGCGCTGTCCATCACGAGATCCGCACTGCCCAGATGATCGGACGTCGCGTAATACGTGCTGCTGGTCCCGTCCGAGCGCCGAGTATAAATCGCGGTACTCGATCCGGCCGGTATTTGATGCCGATATTCCGTCACGCCTCCCCGATTAACTACCTGTAGCAACCCGCCGATGTAATGAACGGTTTCGATGGTTCCCGAATAATTGGCGACTTGCTTCCACCGCTGATGGTTGGCATCGTAATTGAATTGAGATGAACTACCGTTGTAATTGATCTGGTCGGGTAAATTGTACGAGTAGGAGGTTATCGCGCCGCCCGCGCGCGAGGCCATGTTCCCATTCGCGTCGTAGGTCATCGTCCATGGGCCCGCTGCCGTCACCGCGTGAGGATGCTGCGGATCTCCGTATGTGTAGGTTCCGACATCGCTCTTGGTCTCGATGTCCCCGGCTTGATCGTAGGTCACCGAGAGAGTCTGATTGCCGTTAAGCGTCACCGTGCTCAGGCGGTTCATCGCGTCGAGTGTGAACGTCTCGGTCAATCCCTGCCGGTGATCCACGCGCTGCTGTAGATTGCCCGCCGGGTCCCATGTGTAGCCCAGGTCTTGTAGGTTCGTCGTCGAGCCGCCAGATCCTTCCGTACGAGAGACCATCTCGTTCGTCCATGGCGTGTAGCCTGTCGCCACCTGGACCGAATTGCCGAGCAGTTCGAGCGTCGGCATACCCGCATCGTTCGCCGTCGTCAACGACCAGAAGGTCGTTCCCGCGTTCGCATCTTTGACTTGGTTAAGATACCCCCAGTTGTCATAGACGTATTGGAGTCGGAACCTGTACCCGGATGTACTCGTGGGATATGTCAGGGTGTCGATCGTGCCGTTTGCATTGTACGAGTAATCAAACTGGTAGTTAGTACCGTCTTCCGTGTAAATCTTGGTTTGCAGTCGCCCGTCGCTATCGTAAATGTCTTGCTCGGCGTAACCATTGGGCTGCGCCAGCGACTGCAATTGACCGATGTTGTGGTCAAACGCGCTAACCCCATAGGTCCATGTCGTTGGAGTCGGCGATTCGGGTTCGAGCCGCCAGGTCATTCGGCCGAGCAAATCATACCCAAAACTCGTGATCTGGCCTTTTGCATCCGTTTGCGCGACCAGTTCGTTCAGCGAATTCGGTACGAACGTCCAGTGCCCAGCGTCCGCATCCGTCGAGGCAGTCTTGAAGCCTCGGATGTTGTAGGAATAGGTCGACGGGACGCCGATCGGGTCCACTATTTTTATCAATTGACCGAGCGAATCGTAGGTATACGACGTGGTGCCGGCCGGATCCGGGGCCACTGCAGGATCGGTCACCGACCGTAGCTTGCCTGCTACGTCTGTGACTTTCGTGGTCGTATGACCGTTCGGGTCCGTGACCGTGGCCGTTTGTCCAAGGTATGCCATGGTAATCGTACGGTAGAGCGCACCCGATGACGTATAGAGGTTGTCAGCCGTTGGGCGGTTGGCCAAATCGTAGGTGATCAAGTGGTAGCCGTTGCTCGCCGAGGAGTAAGGCAAGACGACTTCAGTCTTACGCCCAAGGCTATCGTAAAAATTCGCCTGGACTGTCCACACGCCGAGAACGCGATTGACTTCATCGTAACGAAGGCGATCGAGCCCATCGGTGAACCGATCGCGTTGGCGTAGGAGAGTGCTACTTGAGCTATAAAGAGATTCCTGCGTTAGGAAGCGGAGGTCGGGGTCGCCCCAACAGGTCGCCGAGACGCAATCCGAATAAGACCAGGTCGTATACGTTGAATCCGGTCGCATTCCCTTCGTCATGCGTCCGAAGTCGTCGTACGTCCAACTCACCGCAATCCCGTTTGGATCGGTGACTGCGGACTTAAGCCCCAGGTCATAGCGATACGCGGTCACCGTGGTTTGGTTCAATGCGTTGGTGACTAACTCGGGAAGCTGGCAACGCATTCCGTACGATGTCTTTGTTGTACGAGCAGGCATCGCCGCGCCGTTCTGATCGAGGCCGATGACGGACACGGAGTCGGTATTGCCACAGGCGTCGAAGCCAAAATTGGTAGTCACCTGGAGGCGCGGGTCCCCTGGTTCGACGACTTCCTGCGTTGCGCGACAATTGACCGTATCGATAGTGTGACCGACCGTTCTGGTAAGAGACGGCTCACCGGCGGCAGTTTTAGTGGTCTTGGACAAGGAGGGTCGTCCAAGACACCAATTCGTGGTGTCGTTGACAACCGTATTGGATATCGTCGTTAGCCAAGACTGTCCGAGGAATGGCGAAACTGGAAATGCCGAGTCGTCGTCGGTTGTAGTGGACGTGGTATTCGTGGCGGTTCCGAAGGCATCGTACGTGGTGTTGGTCACGTCGGTGGCGACCAGATTGCCGTTCTTCTGGCCGCCCACCTCGTAATGGTAAACGCTCGTCGAGCTGACATACGGGAAACACGCCCAGGAGCAGGTCGTCCCCGATTGCGAGTATCCGGACGAATTGCTCACAAGTTCATTTTGAAGATACGAATTCGTTGTCTTAGACATCAACGTCGTATCGTTCGGTTGGTAGACGTCGATTTCTGACGGTGACCCGGTGTACGGGAAATCCTGGCGATAGGTGGTCTTGCGGTACACGCCGTTCCGGGAATCCCATGACTGAGTCGTCGCGAACCCCTCAAATCCCCGGCCCTGAAGGTTTAGGCGCGCTCCTGCGTAGGTGAAGGAATCATGATAAGTCCCACCACGACCGTCCGAGGCGGAGAACTGATTGACGACATACATCGGCGCCTGAATATCTTTGTCCGGGTAACTCGCCGTCGTGCCTTTTGTATAATTGCTTTGCGTGATGGGGACATAAGTTGGACTGAAGTTGATACCGAACCCGTCAGTGATTGCGGACGCAAGATCGGGCGGCGTATTGGTTCCGTTGTGCGGTAGGTAGCTGATGTTGTAGCCGTTCGCGGAATCCATGTAAGCGAGATCCGGTTGACCATCCGCATTTTGGTCTATGGTGAAAAATGATCGCGTCGTGGGCGCCGAAATTCCCGTGGCGACAGCGCCCGCCAAGCCGCTGCCGGTCGAACGCTCCAAATACCACTCCCCGTTGTAGGCGTACAAGAAATCGGTTTGCCCATCTCCGTCCCAGTCGGTGGCAATGAAGGGAAGCGGGTACCCAAGGTTCGGAGCCAGAGTAGGGACTTTGACGAAGCCGGTACAAGTCGACATGTAGTAATAAGCGTACGTAAACAGATCGGTACATCCGTCGCCATTGATGTCACCAATCGCCACGGGTTCTGCTATACCATTGAAACTGGATGGAATGGCGGCGGTTTCCGTCGCCGGCGCCGCGAACCCGTTTGAGATTAGCGCGTAATACGTATATCCAACGCCGCCTCGTGGTGCGTCGGTCTCTGCCAGGACCAATAAGTCCTGACGTCCGTCGCCATTGAAATCCGCTGCTTCTGTGGCTGGTGCGCCTGATCCCAGAGAAAGGTAGGTATGTTGATATGAAGTGACTAGTGTCCATACCGGAGTGGCGGATGACGCAAAGGTCACTGCACCGCCGGGCGTCGTAACGTTCCGCTGCACAAGAACAGTATTGCCCGAGAATGACACCAAATCCGACAAACCATCACCGTCATAATCAACTGCTCCGGCGACTTCGCCTTGCACATTTACCGCAGCGGTCGTAAATCCGCTTCCATTGAAGGTAAAGACGGTCCAAACATTGTTTAGGAGGGAGAGGAATTGGGTGCCCGTACCACCGCTGAAATTCCCAGGCGTGATTGGTAAGTAATAGGTCGCCGAGAGCCCCGTATAAATTGGCGGTCCAAATCCAGATCGCGTTCCGATACGCGCGTACCAAAGGTAATTGCTACCGGACTTTACAAGGTAGAGTGCGTCCGGGATGCCATCGCCGTTAAGATCAATTGGAATGTAGCTGTATTGTCCGCTGATACCCGTCGATACCGCCGAGGTCGACCAACCAGCTGCACCCGATTGGTAGGTGATGGTCGTCGGTCGCAGGCAATCGGTACCCGCACTTCCGCCGCATTCTTGTACCGATTGAAGTAACGGCCGATTCGTCGTCGGCGACGCAGCGTAAATCAAATTGTATTGGCGAACCGAAGTGCCGCCGCTCATGACATTGATGTTTGTCAATTCTTGAGACTGTGTGACCGCGCTGCCCGCTACGTATTTTGTGATACTGGTGCCACCCGTGCGCTGGGTGTAGTTAAAAGCGACCTTATAGCCATATGTCGCACCGGTCCCAGGTGTCGCCGTGTATTGAATCGTCGACAACGTTGCCGCTGTCCCGCCGGCGTACGTGAAGACCATGTTGTTACCCTGACGGTCCGACACTTTGTCGAGCATCCACATGTAGGGAGCACTTGCCCCTGATGCCGTGATCTTCGAATCAGCCGTATTGCCATATTCGTAATAACGCCCGTCTTTCCCCTTTACGGTGAAGTAGGTCAGTGGGCTCGACGCGGATCCGCCAGCGACCACGAGGGAAAAATCGGCGACCTCAGCCAAGTATGTCGATCCACCCATGCCCGAGGTACCGCTAGTCACGCGTAGACGACTACCATCTAGGCAAAGATCATCCGAGGTCGTTAGGGTTACGGCCTCGGCAACACCATCGGACGCCACGGTCTTGCTACAGCGGACGATCGCCGATGTCCCAGTGAGTGTCCATCCGGGTCCCATCACCCCATCCGGCCCGCCACTCACGAAATGTAGAGCCAAGTGTGGCTTAATATTTCTTGCCCCGGGGGGCGTCCAAAGCGGGATATTGTAAGTCGCAGCACCGTTGGGCGAGATCGAGAACTGACCGGCGGTTCGTCCCGCGGATGTGACCGCCAGTGGTGATCCACTAGTTGGCATCGAATGAGCGACAGACGGAATCACAGAGACCGACGTCGGCGTGGTTGAAACGCTTTCCGTGGTGAGTGGCATTTGGACGGCCATCAGTACGCTAGCGCTGCTGACGTGGCCGAAATAGTTGGATTGAGCCGACGTCTGCCCCTGCATCAGCAAACCCGCACCCTTCGTGCCATCAAAATGACCCACCAACAAACGGAAACGATCCGCGGTTGGCACGATGCTGGAGGTGAGTATCGTGCTAGTCGAGAATATGGGGCCGCTCGAATTACCGTATAGCAAATAAGTCTGGTTGTAGGAGGTAAGCCCTTGCAAAATGACATCGGCGCGACCGTCGCCGTTGAAATCTCCGATGACGACCGCAGAATCCAACGGCGACCAATCTGCGCCAAAGCCCTGTTGGCTCCACGCTTGAACGCCGGCTGCGGTGAACATCTGTTTGCCGGACTGCGCCAAAACCACCCCGTTCATATTGGGTGGAAATACTGCCGGCTGAGAGGTACCCGGCCCAGTGCCGGAAGCGGGTTCGGCTTGGATGAGCAGGTCCGCGCGTCCATCACCGTTAAAATCTCCCGCATAGACCATCGCTTCGCTGGTCGCCCAGTTGAATCCAAGATAGCCGTCGTTCCAACTCTGCACCGGTGCGGTAGCGGTGAATTGCCCGTTGCTATCGGTCAAAATGATTGCGTTAAGTCCACCCGGGGTCGTCGCCTGCAAAAAGACGTCCGCTCTGCCGTCGCCATTAAAATCTCCGACAACGATACGGTGTTGATCAGCGGACCACTCAACGCCAGCGGTCATGTTGGCAATTGTCTGACTAATGGCGACTATGCCGGTTTTTCCGGTCAACAACAGATAACTGTCACCCGGCGTTTTGCGCTGGAGCAAGATATCGTCCTTCCCGTCGCCGTTGAAGTCCGCGACGATCACATTGTAGAGACCGGATGACCACGGTATGCCAAGGTAGGAGTTGCCCCAAGACTGAAAAGGTATGGAAAGAGTAGTTCCGTCGGAGAGAATGATGCCGCTCAAGTGACTAGGATCCTTGGCGATATACAAAAGATCTGTGTACCCATCACCGTTGAAGTCACCGGTGTAAAAATCATAGTCCTTCGCGCTCATCGTCGCGGGTATAGCGACGTTGCTTGCCACGGCAGCGAACACATGGCCGCACAGTGCGCACAACAACAGAAGTATCAATCCCCGGAAATGCTTGGCCATCGCGACCTCCACGGTCTGGCTATTCCCTTTCCCTGGCAACTTGTGACAAAGCGCATCACGGCGATCGCTATAGGGATCCACCCGCCTGTTGTCTTTTACGTAGATAAGCTACAGCAACACGGCACCATCCAACGAAATCGTCTGAATTTGATTTCCGCGTCGAACAGTCGCCGTCAACGCCGCACCCATTAACAACGGGCGAAGCGCCTCGAGTGCCTTCCTCTGATCGGACAATGGTGCTCCATCAATTGCCGTGATCACATCGCCGTTCTGCAGACCGAGACGGGAGAACGCGTCCGATTGCTGGCTTGCAAACACCGTCACGCCTGCGAATGAATGCCCGGCAAACGTGGGTGATACACGCATGACGTTCGTAAGAGGGTCCCGGCTATTGGCTTGAGCAGGTTCAGGTGACGGCAACCCGCCAACAGTCAACAAGGAAGAATGCGGTGATCGATAATTCGCGGGCTGTCGATCGGAGACGTACAAGCGAACGGTCTGCCCGGCGCGCTCTAATACCACGTAATCCCTGTGGATCTCTTTAATCCGTGCACCATTGGCGAGTATTGCGCCTGCGCTATAGGTCTGCGGCGACTGGGCGTTGACGCCAATAAACGCGATTCCCCCGTAAGCATTCCGGCCCAATTGAGTCGCGGTAAGAACGAGCGAAAGAGGGCTGGTGGAAACAGACGAATCGGTGCCAAGGGGTTCCGGCTCGACGACACCCATAGGCGGCGCCACCGCTTGTGCTGACGACTTGTGGGCCGCGAGGGTTGCGATGCGTGCGCCTACCTGACGCCAGATATATAGGGGATCTAGGCCGCTCGCAAATAGCAGAGCGATACCAAATGTTGCAGCCACAAGCAATATGAGCGACTTGCGTCGGTACGAGTGCCACCGACACATCCAATACGTGGACGATACGGAATTTCGCCTCACTACTCCCTTCGCGTCCGCTCATGCCCGAAACCCGTTGTTCACAATTATACGCCGCGTCAATGCGGCTCTTTAGCACGAGTTACATCCGTCTCCCTAAGCGTCGCCGCGCAAATCTACCCCAGTGATTCAGGAAACTCAACAGACTTTTGTGAAAGTTACTCGCCATACAATTTGTACTACCTGCAGGTGTGCGACCTCTCGTATTGTTGTAACTGGCTCGTGTTCGGATGGTCGGGCGTACATCCGTCGCGATGACATGGGCCTTATGCCTTGAATCTCCGTCGATGTGGGCTTAGTGTGGACACGCTCTTAGCCGACTTCTTCGGGGCGAAAATAAAGTGTCCATTAGAGGCCGATCCCGTGGTTGCAGTGTTCCCGCCCCAACGGGCCTCCGTGAAATCGTTCTCCGGACGGTGCGGGTGGGTATGATAACCGCCATCGTCAGCGTCATTAGTGCGTGCCACAAGGAGTCACCCAACTCCGGTGTTGCCAATCGAGAGGCCGCTTTGGCGGCGCAAAGTGCCGCGGCGGGCGTTCGCTCTGCAATAACGGGAACGACGAATACATCGCGGGTACACGGTCCAACAACTCCTGCGGCTCAAAGCCTTCGGAAGTCTAAAGTTGCGGGCAACTGAACAATCCAGATACCGACTATTGAGAAATGCGTAACTGAGTGACACTTTTCCCCGCTCTTGCGGTCCAAGTACCTCGGATGGTTACAATCGGAGCTTCGCTTGTAGCGCCCTATTTAGCTTTTCTGCTTTCTATTACACACAATTTTTGACGAACGGCAGGCATGACGATGATGACAGACGGCAAGCGTAGTCTAGGCGTTGCAGAGCCGGTGCTGGAAGTCGCGGGCGAGCGGATAGATCCAGATGCTTTTGATGGGCTGTGCGCGGCGATGCAGGACGTCGAGCTTGCCGCGGCCCTGGGTGTCCCCGAGGTTCTGCCAGTTGGCGGCCTTGTAGCAGGTGCCGATGAAGCGCGGCTTCTCGACGAAGGTTTCGAGCAACAGCGGCCGATAGGCGTAGCGAGCCTGCCAGTCCTCTGGCAGTCGGCGGCTGACCAAGGCGAGGATGCGCGAGGCCAAGTTTTTGCAGTGGATCCACGGCAGGATGAGGAAGCGGGCGTTGTTGACGACGAGGTGCAGGTTGCG
>VFSW01005003.1_pt1 | contig 19728 bp, 20 predicted proteins | sample 5358111 | NCBI WGS metagenome assembly VFSW01 (sample SAMN11554181, study PRJNA540505) | mine drainage metagenome | isolation source: sediment from site ElyBrook_90M | place: USA: Ely Copper Mine, Vershire, VT | collected 2017 | reverse complement strand
ACGGTGACCGCGTTGCCCTTCGTACGAAAGGCGTCGTCGCGTGGCTGATTACCTCCCGCACACTCCCGAGGAGACTCAGCAGATGCTGTCGTTCCTCGGCATGGACTCCCTCGATCAACTCTTCGCGCACATTCCCGCGTCGGTGCGACTGGCTCAGGGCCTGGACCTCGCCGCGGGAATGAGCGAGCCCGACGTGGCCGCGGTCTTCGCGCAGTACTCCTCGGCCAACACCGGTCAGCTCTCGCGGCTCACCTGTTACGCCGGAGCCGGCGCGTACGACCACGAAGTGCCCGCGGTCGTGAAGATGCTCGGGTCACGCTCGGAGTTCGTCACTGCCTACACGCCCTATCAGCCCGAGGTCGCCCAGGGCATCTTGCAAGCGATCTTCGAGTTCCAGACCATGATCTCTCGCCTGAGCGGTCTCCCCGTCGCCAATGCGTCACTCTACGATGGAGCGACGGCGCTGGTGGAGGCGTTGAACATGGCCGCGGGTGCCACCTCGCGTCAGAAGATGGTCATCTCGGCGGGAGTGCATCCGCACTGGCGCGCGGTGGTGAAGACGTTCGCCCACGGCACCGGACACGACATCATCGAAGTCCCACTTAAGGATGGCGTCACTGACTGGTCCAGCGTCGACACCAGTGGCGCCGCTGCGTTGGTGGTGGCCTACCCGAATTACCTGGGCGTGCTCGAAGAGGTGAGTGCGGTGAAGTCACTGAGCGTGGAGAGTGGTGGACTCTTCGTCGTCTGCGGTGACCCCCTGGCCGCGGGCGTCCTCAAGACCGCGGGCGACTGGGGCGCGGACGTCTTCGTCGGCGAGGGTCAGCCCCTGGGGACCGCGCTGTCCTTTGGCGGCCCCTACCTCGGTCTCTTCGCCTGCACGCACGAGCAAATTCGACGTTTACCGGGGCGTATCGTGGGCGAGACTCTCGATTCGAACAATCGTCGCGCGTTCGTGACCACCCTGCGCGCGCGTGAGCAGGACATCCGTCGCGAGAAGGCGACGTCGAACGTCTGCACCAATCAGACCCTCATGGCGGTGACGGCCGCCATCCAACTGGGTTGGTTGGGGACGCGGGGCTTCGCCGAAGTGGCCACGCGCAGCGCCCGCGCCGCGCACTACCTCTTCGACGCCCTGGTCCAGATCCCGGGGGTGACCCCGGTGTCGACCCGGCCCTTCTTTCGCGAGTTCGCGCTGCGGTTGCCGCGCAACGCCAGTGGCGTGCTCGACGATTTGGTGGGAGAGGGGATACTGGGTGGTCTAAGCGTGGAGGCACTCGTCGGGGGTGTCGACCCCTCGATCGAAGGTGACGCGGCTGACGTGATCCTCATTGCGGTCACCGAGAAGCGAACGCGTGCGGAGCTCGATCGGTACGTCGACGTCCTGAGAAAGGTGCTGTCGTGAGTCTGCCCGGAGGACGCGCCGCGTCGGCCCCACTGCTCGGACACGAGATCGAGCCGACCATCTTCGAACTCTCGGTCGCGGGGCGCAGCGCGTACCAGCTGAGAACGACCGACGTGCCCGCGACGTCGCTGAGCGACTTCATCCCCGGCGAACATCTGGCGACGACTCGCGTCGCCCTCGCCGAGGTATCCGAGCGCGACCTGGTGGCTCACTTCACTCGCCTGTCGCATCGTCAGTTCTCGGTCGATCTCGGGGCGTACCCACTGGGATCGTGCACCATGAAGTACAACCCGAAGTTCTGCGACGCCGTGGCGGCGGACCCCGGACTCAATTCGGTGCACCCGGGCGTACCCGCATCGCTCAGTCAAGGATGGCTCGAGTTGCTGGTCGACCTGGAGGACACCCTCTGCGCCATTACCGGCATGTCGGCGGCGACCCTGCAGCCGGCCGCCGGTGCCGCGGGTGAGTTGACCGGTCTGCTCTTGATGCGGGCCTATCACGAGGCCCACGGCGAGAAGCGGACGCGCGTGTTGATTCCCGACTCCGCCCACGGCACCAATCCCGCCTCGGTGACCCTGGGTGGCTACGACGTCACGACGATCCCGTCCAATGATCGCGGACTCGTCGACCTCGACGCGCTTAAGGCCGCGCTCGGTCCCGACGTGGCGGGCATCATGTTGACCAATCCCAATACGTTGGGACTCTTCGAAGAGGAGATCGTCGAGATCGCCGCAGCGGTGCACGAGGTGGGTGGGCTTCTCTACTACGACGGGGCGAACCTGAACGCGATTCTCGGAGTCATTCGTCCCGGGGACATGGGCTTTGACATCGTGCACATGAACCTGCACAAGACGTTCGCGACTCCCCACGGCGGGGGAGGGCCCGGTGCCGGCCCGGTGGCGGTCTCGTCGCGTCTCGTGGAGTTCTTGCCCGGACCCAAGGCCACGCGTCGCGCGGGTGGGGGCTACTCCTGGTCCTCACCCGAACATTCCATTGGCCGGGTGCACGGCTGGCACGGCAACGCCATGGTGCTGGCTCGAGCCCTCGCCTACATCGATGTGCACGGCGCCGAGGGACTCCAGCGCGTCGCCCAGCACGCGGTCTTGAACGCCAACTGGTTGCGTGAGCGCCTGCGCGACACCCTGCCGGCGGCCTACGACCGGGTGTGCATGCACGAGTGCGTCCTCACCGCCACGTGGCTCAAGAACGAGTACGGCGTCAAGGGACTCGACGTGGCCAAGGGTCTCCTCGAGGAGGGATTCCATTCGCCAACGGTGTACTTTCCGCTCATCGTGGACGAGGCTCTCATGTTCGAGCCCACCGAGACCGAGAGTGTGCAGACCCTCGAGTCACTCGCGTCGTCGATCGAGCGCATCGCGCTGCGAGCCAAGAGCGATCCGGACGGGTTGCACCGCGCACCCCAGAGCACCCCGGTGTCGCGGGTGGACGAGGCCCGGGCCGCGCGACACCTGATCGCCACCGAGGACGCCGCCGAGCGTTCGCACGGGTCGCCGACCCACTGACCGAGAGTCGACCAGAACCGCGACGCGCCGGTGGCTGATGGCACCGCGACCACGCGATGAATCGGATCAGGATGGCGGCGGCGGCATTAGTGGAGTCGAACGAGTGAAAGCACCGGCACGAGTGAATGACGCGAGGGTCCCCGATCCGTGCGCTCGGCGCGGGGACCGCACCGAGACCCTCCACTGTTGAGTCCTCGGTCCGAATGATTGTGCGGACGCCCCGCGACAACCTCGAGTGACATCCACGGCGAGAGTACGGACGAAGCGATCGCGGTGGTTCGTCCGACGAGGCGACCAGTCTCGCAATATGGTGGCGCGGAATCTTGCGGCATGAGCGCCTACTCGAGGTGACTCAACAACCCCTTCGGGTCCAAGGCGACCCTCACTCCACTGAGTCCGACTCAGTGGAAAGGTCCGGATCGGCGTCGCCACGACGACGTTCGCCCTTGCGGCGTTCGATTCCATCGGGAGGGCCGGTGTCGATCACGCGGCGGTCCTTAGTGACACGTCGCTCGTTGTGCGCAAGTGGTCCCTCGTCGCGAGGAGCACTCTCATCGTCAGGCGTAGCATTGACCATTGAGATAAGTTCTATCACTTGCTAGCGCCGAGCGAGCGAATAGTGTCCTCCGGGCATTTTGGCCGCCTTCACGAGGGTCTTTGGACGTCGGTGACCTCGACATCTCGCGGAACTTGTCGAGGAACACGAGGACGAACCTCATCCTTGGACCGTAGAGACGGCCTCGCCGCGGCGGCGGGGCCAACGTCACGGGGAGTGAGTATTCCCATGGAGTCCGGCTAAGTTGCCGCCACGCCCCCGCGCGCGGCTAGGCGACGGCGTCCCTGAGCGCGCGCTGTCGCAGTACGCGCCGCAGTCCTAAGGTCCCGATCCCCGCCGCCGCCACGCAGGAGCCCGCGCCGATGGCCAGGCCGACTCGGGCGCCGAAGAGCGAGGTCATCCAACCGATCAAGGGTCCGCCGATGGGGGTCGTGCCCATGAAGGCCACTGCCCACAGCGCCATTACTCGTCCGCGCATCTGGGGGTCCGTGCGCAGTTGCAGAGTCGAGTTCGCCATCGACAAGAACGAGATCGATCCGTAGCCCACGAGGGCCAGGGCCGCGAGGTCCAGCGCCAACATCGGGGCGAACGCCGCGAAGGCAATGGTGATCCCGAACACCAACGCCGCGTTGATGAGGGCGCGCAGTCCGGTCTTGCCGCGCGTGGCGGTGACGAGGCCCCCGAGGATCGCACCAAATCCCATCGCTGCGGTCATGTAGCCGTAGATGGCGGAGTTGCCGTGAAAGACTCGCTGGGCCATCACGGGCAAGGTCACCTGAAACTCGTAGGCGAGGGTTCCCACGAGGGCCATCATCAGCAGCGGCAGTGCCAGTTGCGGAGAACGTCGCACGTAGCGGAACCCCTCGAGCAGTTGGCCCTTCGCGCGCACGGTGGGTTCGGAGCGGATGAGTTGACCCTCGTCCATCGTCATCAGTGATCCCACGACGGCGACGAAGCTCAGGGCGTTGATGGCGAAGCACCACCCTTCACCGAAGGAGGCGATCAAGAGACCGGCCACCGCGGGTCCCACGGCGCGCGCCACGTTGTTCATGGTCGAGTTGAGTCCGACGGCGTTGCGCAGGTCCTCGGGGCCGACCATCTCCATGACGAAGGCTTGGCGCGACGGATTCTCGAAGGAATTGTTGAGACCCAGGATCACCGCCAAGATGCAGACCGCGACGAAGGAGGCGTGATGAGAGAGGGTGAGTATCGCCAGAGTGGCCGCCTGCAGCCCCATGAAGATCTGCAGCACGATCATGAACTTGCGCTTGTCGACGCGGTCGGCGATGACGCCCCCGTAGGGCCCGAGCAGCAGAACCGGCAACGTCTGGAGCGCGACGACCCAACCGATGTCGGTGGCGGAGTGGGTGAGTTGAAGCACGAGCCAGGACTGGGCGGTCATTTGCATCCACGTACCGACGAGCGAGGTCGTCTGACCGTAGAAGTACTTGCGATAGTTGGGATTCGACAGCGAGGAGAAGGTGCGCCGGGCGGTGCTCTGCATGCTCAACAGGCACCGCCTCGTAGGAGCTCGACCAAATCTTCGAGGGCCGGCAGCGCATCCACGAGGGCGCGTTGCTGGACCGGGGTCAACTGTTCGACAGCCTCGCGCAACGCCAGGGTCCGTTCGTGACGCATCGTCTGGTGCAGCGCCACTCCCTGGGCACTGGCGCTGAGGTGCACGACGCGGCCGTCACGTGCGTCGAGGCGGCGCGTGATCAAGCCGCGCTCTTCGAGTTTGGCGACAATGCGCGAGAGCATGGTCGTGTTGATGCCCTCGCTCGAAGCGAGTTCACTCAAGCGCAACGGTCCGTTGCGGACAATCGCCCCGAAGACCTCACGTTGACTGGGCGACATGTCGTCATCACTGTGGGTGAGGCGTAGGCGACGGTTGGCCTTGGCCAGTACGGTCCGCAGTCGGTCCACGGTCTCAGTCTCGAACTCCAGGGACGGTACGTAGTTCACGGACCCAGACTAGTGGTTAGTTGCTTGCTGGCAAGCAACTAACTGACGTTGTCATGATCCACTCACCGTCTACCCTGAATTTTGACTGCAGTGGGCTCGGCCCTCGTCGACGTTGGTGCACGAGGTGTCCGCGACACGGTGGGCAGCAGCGGTACTCACGGAGGAAGAGCGAACTCTCACAGCGCGCGTCGAGGAGTCCTCGCATTCACGCCCTCGACTCACGTTGCACTCCTCACCGGGGTCGAGCAGCACGACCCGAGGAACCCACACCACGATCCGGTTCACGTTTGAGCTCGGGGCCCCCGAACTGGAGGCCCGACGTTGCTCGAGCACCACCTGGAGGTGACGGCTACGGATTTCACGTCAGCAAGGCACGCTCAGCTGCTCTGCGGACTCGGAGTACGGGGTCATTGGCCAACACTGCGACGACGGGCCACGCGTCGTGCACGCCATGCGCCGCGACCACCTTGGCCACCATTTCCCTCACGCGCCACGATTCGTCCGACGCCCCACGGATGACCGCGGTGGTCGCGCTGTCGTCCCACGCGTGCAGGAGGCCCCGGGCCGCCCATACCCGTGGCCAATAACCGCTCCGACCACCCTCGCGTCCCTCCAAAATGGCGAGGGCCGCGGGACCGGCGAGTGCTGCGAGCAGATCGTCGTCAACGCGACGTCCTTCGAGAAGGTCGACGCATCCGGCGATCAGCGCCGCTCTCCCGCGCCGCTCGCACTCTGCGTGGATGCGCTGTTTGGGTGTCGACCCCCTGTGAGAAGGCATCGATCAATTGCAGCGCTGGCGCCGATCGCCAGACCAGCCGTTCATGCGCTGACGTCCGAGGACTCGTCGATGGGGACTGACGTGATGTGATTCGTCACTTTTCGAAGGAGCCGCGCAAGTTCATGCTGCTCGGCAGCCGACAATGCACTGACGGCGGCGACTTCGTGTTGGTTGAAGGCGGGGAAGAGTTCACTGATCAGACGTTGGCCCTTCGCACTCAGCGAGATGGACACGCGGCGCCGGTCGTCACGATGCGGTGTCCGCTTGATGAGTCTCTGGCCCTGGAGGGTCTTCATCACGCCGGTGAGGGTGCCCTTGGTGACGCCCGCCTCCTGGGCGACGTGGCCGGTCTCTTGGGCGCCCCAGATCCACAGCACCCACAGCACGGTGAACGCGACCCAACTCAGGTCGAAGTCCGCGAGCACCGTGCGTTCCATATGGTTTCTCACGGCCGTTCCCGCGCGGTAGACGTTGGAGACGGCACTCATCGCGAGGAAATCGAAGTCGCGATCCTCAAGACGCTGACGGATATCGGCCTCGGCCTGGAGAACTTCTTCGGGAGTGGGCGACGAGATACGACGACTCATGATGTGTGAAGTGTACGACCGCCCGCGAAGGTCGTACCGACCGTACGGAAATATCCGCCCAGAATCTCGAGTGGCGAGAGAAGGGTCAATTCCTCGGTGGGGGAGTCGAAGAGTTCCAGGGTGGCCGTGCCCGCGTAGACGGGACCGAGTTCGACGTTGGTGCCCGACATCGTGACCACCTCGGACATCGAGTCCTCGCCGTTGAGCTCGATGCTCGGAAACCAGCGGTGATGCAACATGGCGTGGCCGTTGACGAAACCGCCGTTCGGCGCCTCACCCTCCAGGGTGACGGTGGCGTTAGCCAGGCGACGATCACCGGCGGCGAGGGTCATGCCGAATGTGCCGCCGGGTTCGAGACGCGGGCCGGCCGAACCAACCGTGATCGGGCGCGATTGGTGGATGGAGCCGAGCTTCTTGGGATAGCCCTGGAGGTAGCCGCGCACGAGGGCGAAATCCTTGTCCACCCAGATGAAGACACAGCGACTGTAGATCTGACCTTCGAAGCGACAGCGTACGACGACGAAGGCCTCCTTGTACTGCGCGCGCACGGGGTCGAGGATCTCGGTGCGGTCGTCGCCGCAACTCTGCCAGTCCGCCCAGATGAAAGCCACGGCACCGGGATCCTCGTCGTCGTGGACGAGTTCCACGTCGGGCGGCAGCACCGCACGCACGTGGTCGGGGTTCGTGCGGTACTCGACCGTCAACAGGTCACCCGAATAATGCCAGGGGGGAGGGGGAAGGAGTGACGCGCGGCCCGAGGCCGTGCGCGGGAACGGCAGACCGTGGACGTCCACTACTGACCTCCGGTCCAACCGTGATCGGGCCGGTCGAACCAGATGTGCACCTGGCCCGTGCCGATCGAGTTCTCGTACTGAGAGAAGAGGCGCCCGGGCGCGGTGCAGGCGGGTCCGCCCAGGGCCGCCGCCATCATCTGGTAGTGGCCGAATCGACCCTCGGGTTTGACGCTGAGGAACTGATCCATTTCGGCGAGCACCTGGGCGTGGTCGCCCTCGAGTAGCGCGTCGATGACGCGGTGGTCCCAGTCACGCGCCTCGGGCGAGTAGATGTGCTCCTCACCGGCCGCCTCGCGCTCGCGCAGGTCGCGCAGGTGGTGAAAGGTGTGGCTGACCGCTCCCGAGGCGATCAGCGCCACGCGCAAGTCGCTCTGGGCGATTGCTTCGCCCACGACGCGCCCGACCGTGGCGAAGTCACGCTGCTCCGCTGTCTGGCAGACGCTCATCGACATCCACTTCTGTCCGTCGTGGAGGAACGGTAAGAAGTTCAAGGTGGCGTAGGCGAGTGGTAGGTGCTCGTTGTCGATCGGTGTGACCCAGCACTCGGGCGTGTCCTCGGCGATCTTACCGATGAGGTGGGCGAGCTCGGGAGAACCTTCGAAGTCGTAGGGCACGCTCGACATGCCCCTCGGCAATTCGTCGCTGGTATAGAAACCCGTGCGGTGCTGATGAGAGGTGACGACGAACTCCACGGTGGTGAACCAGTGACTGTCAAAGACCAGCACCACGTCGGGCTGGAGGACGTCGAAGACCTCGCGGCGAAGGTTGTGCAGCCCCGTGTACAGCGTGCTCTCGTGGCCGTTGTTGAGGCTGCGACGAATGTCGTCCGGTAGGACGATGGTGGGCACGTGGGCCAACAAGCCCGCCCCGACGATTTCACCCATGGGTGGTCCCTTCTTTGATTTGTAACGTGGTGAGGTCAGAATAGAAGTCCAGGGCGTAGTCGCCCCCCTCGCGACCGACGCCGCTGATGCCGATGCCGCCGAAGGGCGCGGTGAGGTCACGCACCAAGAAGCAGTTCACCCACACGGTGCCGGCGCGCACGCGTGCGCCCACGCGCTGTGCGCGCTCTTGACTGGAGGTGTAGATGATCGCGGAGAGCCCGTAGTCGGTCGAGTTGGCCAGCGCGACCGCCTCGTCTTCATCCCTGAAGCGCTGCAGCGTGAGTACTGGTCCGAAGATTTCCCGTTGGACCACTTCAGAGTCGTTGTTCACCGGTTCGATCACGGTGGGACGGTACCAGAGTCCGACGTCGTTGAGGCCTTCGCCGCCCCAGAGAATCTGGTCACCGTGGCGGCGCGCGCGATCGACGAAACCCTTGACGCGCGCGAAGTGTTCGGGGTGGATGAGCGGTGAGACGGTGGTGCCGCTCTCGCGCGAATCGCCCAGGACGTGCCGTTCGCTCTCGGCCCGCAGGCGAACGAGGAAGTCGTCGAAGACGCTGTCCTCGACCAACAGGCGCGTGCCGGCGAGACACACCTGACCCGCGTCGTCGAACATGACCGCCGCCTTAGCCGCCGCCGCCTCGAGGTCGGCGTCGGCGAAGACCATGAAGGGACCCTTTCCACCGAGCTCGGCGGTGAAGGGCACGAGGTTCTTGGCCGCCGCCTCGCCGATGACGCGTCCGGTTTCGGGCGAACCGGTGAAGGAGATGCGTCGCACCCGCGGATCGCTGACCAACGCGGCACCGACCTCCTCGCCATATCCCTGGACGACGTTGAAGACGCCGGGCGGGAAATCGGCCTCCTCGACGAGATCCATCAGCATCGAGCACGACAGTGGCGACCACTCGGCGGGCTTCAATACCACCGTGTTACCCGCGGCCAACGCCGGTGCGCACTTCCAGGTCGAGAGCATGAAGGGTGCATTCCACGGGGTGATCACCACGGTCGGACCGCTCGGGTGGCGCAGCACCACGTTGTCGGTGCCATTGGAACTCCAGCGACGGGCCTGGTACTGACTCGCCAATTCGGCGTACGCGCGAAAGTTACGCGCACCGCGCGAGATGACGCGCAGACGCAGGCTCTCCTCCAACATGGCCATGTCGAGGCATTCCACGTGGGCGATGCGCTCGATGTTCTCGTCGATCAAATCAGCCAGACGCTCGAGGTAGGGGCGTCGAGCGTCAACCCCGAGAGCCGCCCACGCGGGGAAGGCCTCGAGGGCCGCCGTGACGGCCAGGTCCGCCTCGAGGGCGGTGCCGCGCGCCACGTCCGCCAGCTTCCAACTCCAGTCGAGCGGTGAACGGTCTTCGAAGGTATTGAGGGAGGCGACGCGGAGGCCATTGATGAAGTGATCGGGCGAGACGTCCACCCCGTCGACGTCGATGCGCGGGGAGGTCATGATTGAAACTTGGGGTGGACACGTGGGTACGGCAACGTTTCCTTGGGAGTCGCGACGGGACGACGTTGTCCACGAAATTCCCAGTCACCTCCCAGGGCGGTCGAGAGTACTTCCTCGGTGGCGGTGGGCTGGGCACCGACTTCGTCGGAGACTGCCGTGGGTCCCTCGACGATATGGTTCGTCAGCGTGCCCAGTCCTTCGACCTCGACCGAGACGACGTCACCGGGTTCGACCGGCCGCGAGATCGCCGGCGTGCCCGAGAGGATGATGTCACCGGGTTCGAGGGTGATGAGCCGGGCCAAGTCGGCGACGAGGTAGTGCATATCCCACGCCATCTCCTCAGTGGAACCATCTTGGCGAACGACGCCGTTAACAATGGTGCGCATGGCCTTGTTGTGAAAGTCCCACTCAGTGACGAGTCCGGGTCCGACGGGACAGAGGGTATCTGCGCCCTTGACGCGCAGCATCGAACCGGCGTCGGTGTCGCGAAAGTCGTGCAGACCAAAGTCATTGGCCACGCTGTAGCCCGCGATGTAGTTTTTGGCCTCGTCCACGGTGATATTGCGCGCACTACGTCCGATGATGATGGCGATCTCCCCCTCGTAGTTGAGGTAGTGACAGTTCGAGGGTCGCACTACCGCCGCACCGTGCGCGTTCAACGCGGAGACAGGCTTTTGGAAGTAGGTCGGTGCGGGCGCCAATTCGATGCCGAATTCACGTACTCGTGAGATGTGATTGAGGTGGCAGCACAGGATCTTGCTCGGGCTCACCGGCGCCAGGTGGGTCGCCGTGGCGGCTTCGACGCGTCGACCGTCAGGGGCCACTAGCGAGTCACCGTCGAGAAGAACCCTCGTGGGGTATCCGTCCAGCAGAATCCTGCGAAACTCCACGCCAGTCCCCCAATAGTCGTTTGTGTCTAAATGATAATCTCACTCTACTGAGATGCTGAGGAAAGTTCGCGGGGGCGTGTTAACTTTTGCGGTGTCATTGAGGGGGGCGCGTGAGCGAAGAATTCAATCGATTGCGGGTCCTGTGGCCCGATCACCTCGGCCTGGCGCGGGGTAAGTACGTCCCGGCGAAGTACGCGGCCAACGGGGTGCGACACTGCACCGGGCTGTGGGCGTTGGGGTACGACCGTCAGATGACGCCCGAGACCCCCGGCGCGCACTGGAACGATGGCCTGCCCGACCTGGACGCGACCTATTCGCTCGACGCAATGCGACCGGGCTGGGAGCCTGGCACCAAGGTGGTGGTGGCCGACTTGTCCGACCACGCTGGGCCGATCGGTGTCTCACCGCGCGGGGCGCTTCGTCGAGCCATCGCCGATTGGGAGGCGCTGGGTTTTCGCCCCTACGTGGGCATGGAGTTCGAGGCGTATCTCTTCACCCCTGACGGACAGGGTGGTTGGCAGCCGCTGGACACACCCGGCGCCTACGTCTACGGGACGGGTCCGGCGGTGGACCCCCACGGGCTCATCGACGCGATTTGGGAGGCGTGCGAGGGTGCGGATATTCCTCTCGAGTCGGTCAACTCCGAGTACGACACGCCGCAATTCGAGTTCACCCTGCACTACAGTGACGCACTGCGAGCGGCCGATGAGGGGTTCCTCTTCAAGGTCCTCGCACGCGAGGTGGCTCATCGATTCGGACTTCTGATGACCTTCATGGGCAAGCCCATGTCGGACCGCGGCGGTTCGGGACTGCACTTCAACATATCCCTGCAGGACAGTGACGCGAACAACGTGATCAATGACGCCGCCAGCGACGACGGGATCTCGCAACTCGGCAAGCAGATGGTCGCGGGAATGTTGGCGCACCATCAGGCCCTCGCGGGCGTGTGCGCTCCGACCGTGAACGCGTACAAACGCCTCCGCCCCGCCTCGTTGTCGGGCTACTGGGCCAACTGGGGCTACGACCACCGCGGCGCTACCGTACGTATTCCGCCCGAACGCGGAGTGGGGGCCCGACTCGAGCACCGACTCAGCGACGGCGCAGCCGTCGTGCACACCGCCCTCGCCGCGGTGCTCCAGGCGGCGCGTCTGGGACACGTCAATCAATTGGAGATCGGGGCCGTCGAGACGGGCAATGGTATGGACACCATCGACGCCACGGTCGGGGTCCCCGCGAATTTGAGCGCCGCCCTCGATGCCCTCGAGGCCGACACCGAGTTGGTGACGGCACTCGGTGCGGAACTGGTCTCGCAGCACCTCTCGGTGAAACGAGCGGAGTGGGAACGTTTCCAGTCGGCCACGACGGACTGGGAGATTCGCGAGTACATGCCGTTCTTGTAGCGCCGCACCTCGCGTCGGTCACTGTGGCGACTGCGCCGACAGTACGTAAAATCGTCGATCGAGATGTTGCGTGTGGCGAGATTTCCAGTATTTTGACGTTAGGGAGGATTGGCGTGGCGCGACACTCGAGCACGTTCCATCGGCTCATGGTTGCGGGGTCGCTCCTGAGCGTCGCGGTCATGACCCCCGTCGCGGCGTGGGGGACCACTCTGGCCGGTCGCGTTCCCCCGCAGCCCTCGGCGCGAGTGGCACGTCGCGCCTCACTGAGCACGCTCAACTTCGCGAGACTGGGTGCCCTCAGGGAGTATCGCGCACGTCTGGATGACAATGGATTCGTCTCGACCTTTCGAGTTCACTCACCCACTGACTGGGAGGTGTTCGTGCGTACGCCCACTCCCTTGAGCATCAACGTGAGCGGATCGTCCTACTCGCGGGTGCCCCGGGTGACGAATGGCGCGGTCTCGTACTCGTGGTCGAGAACCGGACCCGCGCAGAGTTACTCGCTGGTGACGCCCTACCCGGGCTACGTACGGCAGTTCATTGGACTGACGCACGTCGCGGGCGTGAAGCTCGTGCGAGGTGGGGCGTGTCGACAGGCGGGCTGGTCGGGGCACTGGTGGGGTTTTGCGGCAGCCGCACGCGGGGCCGTTTTTCCGCACGTCAGCGCGTGCGTGGCCGATCGCACGGGGTGGCTGTTGAATTCGGGTACGGCGGCGTTGACCCCGGGCGGTGAGCCGTCTCACTTCGTCGCGAACTTCGAGATCACGGGCGTCAATGACGTGGCGTACATCGCGGTGCCTCACGGCTAACGACCGGCGATAATTTCGGGTCATCGCGGTAGGTCGCACCACTGCACGATTCGGTGCTGTTGAGGCGCATCAGTGGTGTGTCGCGACAATGTCGGAACCACTTGAAGGCGGGTACCGCACCTTCCCCAACCAACTGCGTCCTTCGACTCATGTTCGCGGATATCGCCAGTGCCACGGTCGATGCGAGGGCCAATGCCGCTGCCGCTCGAGTTGCGAGATTTCTCTACACCACGTGCTGGGTGCTTCGTTGAACGTTCCTAGGAACGTCCCCGCCCCAGCTATCACGGGCGGTGCCCCTTGGAGGGCGTCACCGTCGTTCGACCGACCCGCGGGAACCCACTACTCGTTACTGGTTTCACGCGCAGTGCTGTCCAGTCTCGTGGCACCTCCGGCGAGAGAGTGTGTCGAGCGTCGAGAAATCAACGTGGCGGCGCTGTTAGTGGCGCCACGATCCGAGACACGTCAATTAGCGCCAGGTCACGCGTACCGGCAGCTTCTTCGTTCCCGAGATGAAATTCGAACGCAGACGCTCGCTGTCGCCCGCGAGTTCGATGGAACTCCACGCCTTGGCCATTTCCTCGAACATCACCCGCAGTTCTAAGCGAGCCAAGTGTGCACCCAGACACAGGTGCGCGCTGTGCAGCCCGAAGGCGGTGTGGTCATTGGGCGTGCGATCGGCGCGGAACTCGAAGGGGTTCTCAAAGTGCTCCTCGTCGTAATTTGCCGAAACGTACCAGAGGACGACCTTGTCGCCCTTCTTCAGGTGCTGGCCACGCAACTCGGTGTCCTCGACGACGGTGCGCCGAAAGTGCATGGTGGTCGAGGACCATCGCAACACCTCGTCCACCAGGGTCTTCATCTGGGACTCGTCAAAGGAGGCGAGCGAGACGAAGAGTTCGGGGCGTTCGATGAAAGTTTGTGCGCCCGCCACCATGGTGTATCGCGTGGTGTCATTGCCGGCGGCCACCATCAGGGTGAAAAAGTTCTTGAGAGCGACGTCGTCGAGGGTGTCCCCGTCACTGTTGGGCTGTAGGAGCGCGGTGATGACGTCGTGAGTGGGATTGATTCGCCGCGCGTCCAGTGCCGCCTGGGCGTATTCGAAGAGTTCGAGGGCGACGGGGGAGCGAAAGGGCAGCAGTCGATAGTCGCTCGTATCGGTCTGGTCGACGACGTAGTCCGTGAACTCGGGGTCGGTATTGCCGATCAGCGCGTCGCCACGACTGACCAGCCAGTCCAAATCCTCATCGGGCAGGCCCAAGAGGCGCCCCAGCATCTTCATGGGCAGTTCACGCGCGATCTCTTTGACGAAGTCGAATTCCTTCGCACCGTGCAAGTTGGCGAGGACCTCACGTGCGAGGTCACGAATGGCACCTTCGTACTCCGCGACCTGGCGGGGAGTGAAGGGACGGGCCACGAGACGTCGCAAACGCGTGTGCTCGGGGGAGTCCATCTCCATCAAGGTGCGACGGGCCTCGGTCTCCTCGTCGTCCATGTCCTCCATCCGGATGCCGAAGCGACTCGAGAAGATCTCAGTGTGACGACTGGCGTAGAGGACGTCGTCGTACTTCGTGAGGCTCCAGAAACCACGGCCATCGGACTCCTCGGTCCAGGCGACCGGATTGTGGGCGCGTAGTTCTTTGAAGATCTCGTGGGGCACACCCGCGAGGTAGGCGTCGTGTGATGTCAACGTCGCGGCAAAGTTCTCCATATGGCGCGTCCCCCCAAATCGTCACGTCGGCCAGTTGTTTGTGACCAAACGATTTGTAGCACGTTTCCACGCTCCTCATGCGTAGAATGACGCCATGCGACCCCTGATCGGTCTCTCGGGACGACGTTGGCCGGCTTCTCGCCTGGGTGATTTCCTCCCGCGCGCGATGTCAGAAGTGAGTTTCGACCTGCACTTCTCTGACTACGGGCGCTCCGTCGCGCTCGCCGGGGGAGTGCCGGTAGAACTCACGCGCGACGCCGACGTCGACGAGATCATCGCGCACCTCGATGGTCTGGTCTTGAGCGGCGGGGCCGACGTCGATCCGCAGTCCTACGACGCCGCGGCCCACGAGAACTTGGGCGAGATTGAGCCGGACCGTGACGAGTGGGAGTTCGCTCTCTACGCCGCGGCGCGCGCCAAGGGGATACCGGTGCTGGCGATCTGTCGTGGATTTCAACTGGTGAATGTCGCTCACGGGGGAACCCTGAACCAGCACGTCGAACTCGATGACGGCGTCGGGCACCCCCAGTGGGACATCAACGGGCGCACCGCGACGCACGCGGTCAGTTGTCGCTCCTCCTCACTCATCGCACGGGTGGTGGGAGAATCACTCGACGTGAATTCATTGCATCACCAGACCCTGGCGGTACTGGGCGAAGGCTTGGCCGTGGGTGCGAGCGCTGATGACGGCGTGGTCGAGTCCTTCTCTAGCACCGATGAATTGGTCCTCGCAGTGCAGTGGCATCCGGAACTGCTACCCGCACCAGATCCAACATTCGTCTGGCTGGTCACGACCGCGCTCGAAGTCCAGGACTAGGGACCTCGGCACGTCGTCTCGCTGGCGTGCGTAGAGTCGAGGACGACACGGGGAGAACATGACCGATTCGATGCGCGCGCTACTGGTGCTGTCCGAGAACTGGACGCTTCGCCCCAGTCCCACGCTGAACGACTTGGTGGATATCGCGGTCGAGGCGGAGGCCGCGGGCGTCGACGGGGTGATGATGAGCGACCACGTGGTCCTGGGCGAGAGCGCCAAGGCTCAGGGGCTGCCGTTCAACATGCGCGACTACGCCATGCCCGGCAATCAGGAGCCCGACTCCACCTGGCCCAGTCCCTATATGGTTCTCGCGGCCATCGCCGCGCGCACCACCACCTTGCGCCTGGTGGTCGGGGCGCTCATCTCCCCGTTACGCCATCCCCTGGTCAGCGCCAAGGACCTCGCGACCCTCGACCAGTTGAGTGGTGGGCGCCTCGTCGTGCTGCCCACGGTCAGTTGGCACGAGGAGGAGTACGCAGCTCTCGGGGTGGCGTTCCACCGTCGCGGCGCCATCTTGGACGAACAGCTCGAGATTTGGCGCCGGGCTTGGTCGGGTTCCCCCTTTCACTTCCACGGCGAGCACTACGACTTCGAGGACGTGTGGCTCGAACCACGCTGCGTGCGCGCGACGGGCCCCACCCTGTGGTTCGGTGGGTCTTCGCTGCACGCGGCGGTGATTCGTCGACTGGTCACTTTTGGTACTGGATTTAACCCCCTGGGTCAACCACTGCTGGAGGAACTACGCAGCCTCGACGACGCCTTGGCGCGGGCCGGACGTTCGCGTGCCGAGATCGAAATGGTGGGGGGAGTGCGGGGTCGATTCACCTCGGCGGACGACGTGGCCGACCTCGAGGAGGCTCTCGACGGCCTCGCCGACCAGGTGGCGTCGGGGTATCGCACCTTCTGCTTCAAACCCTCGATGTTCACTGACGACCTCGGACACGTCGGCCGCGTCGCTGCGCGCGTCGTGGAGCGCCTGGGGGAGTGGGGTTAGGTACTTGACAGGAATCGTTTGCTCCCGTACGGTTTCACCAACGTTGTCAGCGTCGACGTCGGGTGGGGCGTGAACAAGATGTGAGGTGCCGTGTCTCGTGCGAGTTGACGGCTTACGCAGTGTCGTGGTGCGCGGTGAACAGTTCGTGATCGAGCGAATTGCAATTGAGGGGGGAATTGATGGAGAACGATGGCGGCGTCCTGCTGGGCCGTGGCAAGGGAAACCTGACAACCACTGATGCGGTGGCCCAGTCGATGGCGGTGGGGCCAATCTTCTCGGCCGCGGTCATCGGTGGGGCGCTCGCGGGGCTTTCTGGTGGAGTGGGTCCCTTCGTCGTCATTTTGACGATGATTGGCATCCTGGGACTGGGCTACGTGATCAGTGCCTTCGCGCGCAAGTTCACTGGTGCCGGCGCGGTGTACGAGTTCCTCGCCCACACGATTGGCAAGAAGACCGCCATCTTCGCGGCGGCCTCCTACTTTCTCGCCTACGCCTTCTTGGTCGGGGGACTGCCCATGGCGTTCGGATCCATCGCGGTGCCCTTCTGGGGACAGGAGTTCCACCACAACGTGGCGTGGTGGGTCTTCGGTATCGCCTTGATTGTGATCGTTACCATCATCAACATCCTAGGCATCCAGTTCTCGGTCAGAGCCCAGTTGGCCGTGGTGGCATTGTCGATGGTCCCCTTCGCGATCCTCATCGTCGTCATCATCGCCAAGGGTGGCGTCAACGGCAATCATTTCGGCGTCTTCGAGCCGAGTCACATCGCCGCGGGCGGCTCGATCTTCAAGGGTCTGTTATTCGCCATCTTGATGTTTGTCGGGTTTGAACTCGCTGCAGTCCTGGGCGAGGAGACGGCCGATCCCAAGAAGTCGATCCCGCGTGCCGTCTACGCGGTCATCTTCATCACCGGTGTGTTCTTCATCCTGACGCAGTACGTCGGCACCATCGGTGCTAAGGACCTCAGCATGAACTGGCAGGCGATGTCGACACACTACGTCGGCACCTGGCTCTCGACGCTGATCGGCATCGCAATCATGCTCGACATCATCGGCATCGCCATCGGATTCTCTGCGGCGTGCGCGCGGGGGCTCTTCGCGCTGTCGCGAGACGGTCTCCTGCCCAAGGCCTTCACCAAGGTCAGCTCGCGCCGTGTTCCCATTGTGGGCACGGTGTCGATCTCGGCGTTGATGGCGATCTTGATGATCCTCGCTGGTGTGATCTGGAACTGGAGCAACGCGACCAAGTCGGTGCTCGTTCCTTTCGACGCGTTCTGGATGTTCTTGATCGCCTCGGCCTTCGGCTCGTTCTTGATTTCTTTGATCTACGCCATCTTGTGCATCGCGGCGGTCAAGATGTTCCGCCAGGACGGAACCCTGGGGAGGGGCTTCATTCCGGCCCTGCTTGGTTTTGGAGTGTCCGCCGGGGGTATCGCGGCCCAGTTCATCAGCGGCTTGGCGCCCACCGGTACCGCGCTGTGGGGTCGCAACCTGGCGTTGATCGGCATCGTGGTCATCGTCGTCTGGCTGATTTACAACGTGACGCGTCACCCCGACTCCGTCGACAAGGCGGGTCAGCACGCCTTGATGCACGAATTGACCGAAGCTGGGATTTAGAACGTGCCTTCGTGGGTCATCGTCGTCACCGGTGGCGGCCCGGGAATCGGTGCCGCCACGGTGCGAGTGTTGCGCGCCCAGGGATTTGACGTCGTCGCGACCGGGCGGCGCGAGGCACCACTGGCCACCCTCACTCAGGAGTGCGGTTGCCTCGCCTTCGTCGGTGACGTGGCCGATCCCGCCGACAATGTACGACTGGCCCGATTCGTCGACGATCTGCAGGTGCCCCTGGTCGGACTGGTCAATGCGGCGGGCATCATGCTCGCGCACACAGTCGCTGAGACCACCCTCGAGGAATGGGGTCGGGTTCTCAGCGTCAACCTAACGGGTGCCTTCGACGTGACGAGGAATCTCCTACCCGCACTGCGCGTGGCTGGCGGCGCGGTGGTGATGGTGTCGTCAGTAGCGGCCGATCGAGTGCCGACCGGCGCCGCCTCCTACGCGGTGGCCAAGGCGGGTCTCGTGATGCTGGGCAACGTCATCGCGCTGGAGGAGGGTAGGGGAGAGCGTCCCGTGCGCTGCAATATCGTCAATCCTGGCTGGACGCGTACCGAAATGGCCGACGCCGAGATGGACGAGGTCGGCGAAGTAATAGGGCTCTCACGGGAGGCGGCCTATCAGGAGGTCGCCAAACTGGTGCCACTCGGACGTCCCGCCCGCGCCGACGAGGTGGCCAGTGTGATTGCCTTTTTGTTGAGCGATGCCGCTAGTTACGTCAACGGTGCGACGGTCTCGATTGACGGCGGACACCGACTCGTCGACGTTGGCGTCGTTCCGATCGATTATGTCGTGACCCCACGGGGATAGCGAAGCGGGGGAGGGTCGCTCCCCCGCGATTCAGTGCGAGACAGCGGCGCCGAGGGCGAAGGAAGCCCCGCACAGTATCGGGGTCGCTACCACGAGCGCCACCGAGTAGCCCCAGTGGTGCTCCTTGACGAGGAGGGCGGGGATGGCGAACGCTGACGAGAATGTCGTCAGTCCGCCACAAAATCCGGTGATCACGACGGCGCGTAAGTTCGCGTCCATCATCGAGGCGAGGTGATAGGCGCCCCAGCCCGCCACGGCGCAACCCAACGCGTTGGCCGCCACCGTCGCCCAGGGACGCATCGTGGGGTGATGGCGTCGCACGCCGTACTCCATCAGGTAGCGAAGGACGCAGCCCACGGCGCCAGCGAGGGTGACGAGGAGCAAATTCATCTCGACCACCGCTTCGCCCCGAGCCACGCCGCGACGACTCCGCTGAGAACGGCGACGAGTCCAGCCAACACGGCGCCCAGTACCGAGACGTGCCAGATGGCGCCGAAGGAGACGTACAGACTCGAATATGAGGTGAACCCGCCGAAGAAACCGGTGATGACCACCAGTCGGGTCAAATCATTGGGATCGTGGTGTGCCAGTGGCCCGCGCAGGGCCCTAGTGGCCAGATACACGCCCACGACGTTGACGAGTCCGAGAATCCACGGGACTCGGCTGGCCCAACCCGTTACTCCGACCAGACTCGCGTACCAGTGGGTCGAGCCAATTCGCAATGAGAGATCGCGCA
>VFSW01005002.1_pt1 | contig 19729 bp, 15 predicted proteins | sample 5358111 | NCBI WGS metagenome assembly VFSW01 (sample SAMN11554181, study PRJNA540505) | mine drainage metagenome | isolation source: sediment from site ElyBrook_90M | place: USA: Ely Copper Mine, Vershire, VT | collected 2017 | reverse complement strand
CAGTTGGGCTATTTGTGACGATTTTCCGCCTCAAATTATCGCCAAAATGTCAGTTGTAATTGCCGCGGCCTCTTCCACCTCCTTCGCTTCCGCCGGGGATTGGCCGTTCCGAATTAACGAAGCTAGACGCCCATCGTTCGGTGTCGTGGCTGTCCACCAGATTCATTTGGTCCAGCGATACTTGGAACGGATAAAGCATGGTCATTTGCTGGAGTCGTTGGGCGAAAACACTGGCGGAAATCGCCGAGCTTGACGGATTGACAAAGAATGCTTTCAGAGCATTGGCAAAAGGATACTGCATGGTCGCGTCCCACGCATCGCCACCGAGATAGCTGAAGGCCGGCGTCCAGATCTCGCCCGTGATATAGGCATCGGGCTTGATGGATTTGATCGCGTTTCGGTATGTGACCCAGAAAACACGCGGCACGTTCTGCGCGTAATCGAGTCGGAATCCATCCACGCCGCGCGAGGGATCTCCGCCGGGAACCAGCCACCGCTTGGTGACGTTAAGGACGAAATCTCTCGGGCCGGGGGCCAGACCCATCACGGGGTCCTTCTTGAATTCGGGCATGTTGCCATTGAGGGAGTCGCCAAAGCTCATCCATGAGAGCGGATCCCAACTCGTTACATTATACCAGTCCGCGTACTTGGAATTACGGCCATTGTGTTTCAGGTCCGCGAACGGGAAGAACTGCGGGCCGGAGTGGTTGAACACACCGTCGATGACCACCTTGAAACCTTGCCGATGCGCCTCAGCCACGAAGTTCAGAAACAGCTTGTCCGATTTCGTCCATGTCCACGTCGATGGATCCTCGGTTTCACCTATCGGGTCACTTCTGTCGTCAGTGACGCCGAAATTATCATCCACATGACGATAATCGGAAGTGTCATACTTATGCGCGCTCGGGGATTTGAAGATGGGGTTCAAGTAGATGCAGGTCGCACCCAGACTCCGCAGATAGGGCAATTCCGCCTCAATCCCCTCGATGTCGCCACCGTAGCGGCGGTTGTTTCCATTCACTCGGCCGCCACGTCTGCCGCGAGCCGCATTCGGGTTAGTCACGCCGGGAGCTTCGTTCGCGGGAGCCGGAGGAGGCGACCATCGAGCCGTCCACGATGTGACGTTGGCGGGATCGTTTGAAGCACTGCCATTGCGGAATCGTTCCGGGAAAATCTGGTACCAGACCGCGTGCTGCGCCCAATCCGGCGTGCTGAAGGATGGCTGCATTGCTCCTTGCCACGGATTCCTGCGGGCCTGGGCCAGTGAAGTGTAGTATTTGCCGCCCGCGTAATAACCTTTCGCGCTGCCATCCTGCAGCTCGAAAAAATAACTCAAATTCGTCGTCTGGCTGAGGACAACACCGGCGAAGCAGGTGATTCCGAGGCGAGTCTCGACGGGATACAGATCGTCGCGCCGCCAGCGTTTTCCGGCCAGCGAATACACCGCTGCGCTGGAGAGGTTTCCCGCCCGGGCGCCAAAGGCAATCCGGATTTCGTTCGTCGAAATCGGATCGAAGTAACGGATGTTGCCCGGCACATGGCGCAACGCGGCCGCCGCGAGCTTTCCTGGTTGAACTTTGGGAAGGTTGCGCCCGTCCGGCCCGACCATGACCGCCGAGTTATGGCCCCTGATTCCATTGGATTCCTCAATATCGGCTTCGCTGTGGCTGGCGCTGTCATTTACCCAGGTCCCATCGACGCAAAACCGGTAGGCCCAAGGCCCCTCGGCGAGCTTTACGTCGCCAACAAAGTGGCCGGCGCCATCCGAAGCCATTGGATTGGCGGTCTGCGACCATTTGTTAAAGTCTCCGCCGACGGCAACCTGATGCGGTGAATGAGTCGGGGGCGGATCATACTCGAAGTGGTGCATGTAAAATCCCGGCTCTGCCGTCGGCACATCGGCTGGCGGCGTGGCTGCGGCGGTCTCCGACGACGGCTGAGCTTGGGTAATACCTGCGAGGCCGACGGCCGCCCCAACTGCGAGCAGCCACGCCACGCCATAGCTTGGGGAGAATCCTGATTTCATCGTTTATTTCGAATTGTGAAGCTCACTTTAGTTTGCTTCTTGTGACCGTCACACCGCCCGCTTCTATAGCGTGGGCGCTGAGTTGCGCGGGGCCGCTTCGACGCGATAAAGGGCGGCCCTGGTGCGCAGGTAAAATGATTTCCCGGATGCGGCGGGCGAGGCCATGAAGCCGTCGGCCAGGGAATTCGTCGCCAGCGGCGCAAAGGTCCGGCCGGGCTGGAGCACGGTGGTCTTTCCTTCTTGACTGAAGAAGTAAAGGCGACCGTCCGCAACAATCGGCGAGGCCGCGTAGCTTCCTTCAATCCGGTCGGTCCAGACGACGGCACCGGTCGCGGCATCGACGCAAGTGACGAAACTTTGGTCGGCCACCGTGTAAATCAAACCGTTCACCAGCAGGGGTGAAGCGTATTTCCCCACATGCGTGCGCAGGCACCAGAGCACTTTCGAATCAGCTACATCGCCGTGCCCGTCGGTCTTGACGGCGATAAGCTCCGTCTTGGCGAGGCCGGTGACAAAGTAGGCGATCCCGTCTTGGAACAAAGGCCGGGGAGCCGCTGAAAAATCGTTGTATTGCACCCGCCAGATTTCCCTGCCGGTCAGCGGATTATAGCCGTAGGCAGCTTTGGCGCCGGCGCTGAGCATCAGGAGTTGACCGCCGGTCTGCACGATGAGCGGGGTGCTATGGGCCTTGCGGCGATCACCGTCCTTGACCATCTGGCTAGTGGCGTCCTGATCGTTCCATTCCACGGAACGAGTCGTTTTCCAGACGGTGGCGCCCGTTTTCTTGTCGAGAGCGGCCACGTACTGGAGATCCGCGCCGTCCATCGTCAGGATAATCAAGTTGTGTCGGGAAACCACGATATTTCACGACGCTGGGCACTATGGATGATGCGCCATCCGGCCAACGTCGGCGGCATCGTTTATCCTTCCCGTCATGACGCTGCACAGCGCAATCTCGCGTTGTTCAAGCGGCCCGGGCTGACTCCTCGATCGTTTGAGGCAACACTGCAACCTCCTGCAGCAAGGCACGGGACAGGAACCGCAATGGCTGCCAGAACGCTTGTTCTTGGTCCCGCAACGCTGCTTCGCGACGATCCCGAGTTGAATGTAGCACAGCAAGAACTCGAAGCCGCTGTCCTCCCGTGAGCTTAACCGCAAGCCGTGAGTTTGGGCGCACCGAAAGGTCTCGATGGCCCCAAAAAAGATCGAGAAGCCAGTCTTGATCGTTTAAACCGCCTCTGGTCGCCAGCCGTCGGAATTCTCACCCAGAAACCCGGGCCACAGCAGGGCAGTGTTGTGTTTGCGATTGCATGGGCATTTGCGCCGGAGGACTCCAGTTCCTTCGGCGGCATTTTCAATTCCCGCCGAAGCCCTCTTGCGTCGACTTGCTCGATAGAGCGGTTAAGCGTTGACGAAATCTTTTTTGACGACTATAAGTAGCACTATGACAGGCGCCGAAATTGCCCATAACAACTCAGCAAACCTGCGCAAATCAACCGGGGCGCACTACACTCCACCTGCTCTTGCCTCCTTCGTTGCGGCTAAAATCGTTCAGGCTTTGCGTCCGAATGGGAGTGCTAAATTGATTGGGATACTTGATCCGGCAGTAGGGATGGGGAACTGCTCAATTCCCTTTTGAACGAACTCCCTCAATCCATGTTGCAATGCGCAATTGTGGATGGCTTTGACACAAACCAAGCGGCGCTAAAATCGGCCCGACAACGACTCTCCAAGGCCTTTCCGATGGTTGCGCTTAACTTGTCGAATAGTGACTTTCTTGAGGTTGTACGGGAACATTATTTGAATTCTGACGGCGGTCTCTTCGCGCCGACGGCGCCGCTGTACGACGCTGTAATATCAAACCCCCCTTATGTCCGAACTCAAGTCATGGGGGCGGCTGAATCTCAGCGGCTTTCCAAACAGTTTAAATTAACAGGACGCGCAGACCTTTACCACGCGTTTCTTGATTCCATCGCTCAAGTGCTGCGAGTCGACGGAATTGCTGGCATTATTTGCTCGAACAGGTTTATGACGACCCGGACGGGCGTCACGGTAAGGCAGCGACTGGCTGGAACCTTTAAGCTTCATCACATCTGGGACCTGGGTGACACTCGCCTTTTCGACGCTGCTGTGTTGCCCGCAGTGCTCCTTCTAAGCAAGAAAAATTCGTCCGCCGATATCTCACCATCCCGCTTCACATCCATTTACTCCGCGGATGGGCGGGCGCAGGCGCGCGTCGAGACGCCGATTATCGCCCTCGAATGCGATGGCCTGGTAGCTGTGAAGGGTGATGTCTTTCGAGTTCGTCATGGAACACTCGACTATATGCAAAATCCAGATTCCGTTTGGACTCTCTCAAATTCGGAATCCGACGAGTGGCTCGACACCGTCGCTGCAAACACCCATTGCACTTTTGGGGCGGTGGGCAAAATCCGCGTTGGAGTAAAAACAACCGCTGATAAAGTCTTCATTCGATCGGACTGGAAATCTTTTCTTCCCGAAAAATGTCCGGAACTGTTGCGGCCATTAATCACTCACCGCGTTGTAAATCGCTTTCGAGTTCCGCCAGGCACTGAGAGCCCGGAGATTTTATATCCCCATGAGGTAATAGACGGCAAACGGACTGTTGTTGATTTGGCGCAATACCCTAATTCTTGTCAGTATTTGAACACGCATCGCCAAATTCTTGAAGCCAGGCAATACGTGATTGAAGCGGGGCGCAAATGGTTTGAAATCTGGGTGCCGCAAGATCCGTCTGCCTGGGCAAATCCGAAGCTTGTCTTTCCGGATATCGCTGAAAAACCAACTTTTTGCATGGATTTAGGCGGTTCGGTCGTCAATGGTGACTGCTATTGGATTGCGCCCGCCGACAAAGGGGATTTGGGCCGATTGTGGCTCGCTTTGGCCGTTGGCAATTCTACGTTCATTGAGCGCTTTTATGACCACAAATTTAACAATAAGCTGTATGCGGGCAGGCGTCGATTTATGACGCAATACGTGGAGCAGTTTCCCCTTCCCAATCCCAAAACATCGACCAGTCTGGAAATCATCCGCAAGACGAAACAGATCTATGAGGCGCTGTCCGCTTTGTCCACGGAGCCGCACGACCTGATCGCGGAAGTAAATGACTTGGTTTGGAGTTCATTTGGGTTCAGTCAGGAAGAAATCCTTCGGGAGAGGGATTTGCAGCTTTTTGTTCAAGACTCGACCGCCGAATTGAGGGAATCTCGAGAAGAAATCTTTGCCGGTCGTAAGAAAAAAGTGAGTCAAAAGAACCCCAGGCCCTTGCAGTCGTCCATAAAATAGAGCGTAGCGGACGTCGCAGTGCCGGATCTGAACGCGATTGATTTGAGGGACGTCAAGCGCCTTTCTGCTTGAGGGTATGACCAGGCCGAGGTCGATGGTCGGTGATGTTTGTAACTTTACCTCAAGCAACTGATGCCGCACGTCGGGAAACTGGCCATCGTCCGCGGTTTTTGCATAGCCCAGCGCTTGACAGACCTCGCGGTGGAGTTCGCCGCCTCGGTTTCGCTCTTGGTCAACTCCGGGTTCACAACCAGACGTCCCACCAAAGGTGATATTCTATCAAACACCTCAGCGATTGGAAGCATGCCTTCTTCTGTCGGTTGGTCCGTTGGCGTATCAGCAAATTTGGTGAGAAGCGGCGTTCCCAAGCAACTCAGAATCCGGTCAGTGTCCCGCGCGGATACTAGCTCTTTCGTTGCGCTCTTGATTTCGAGTCTTGCTTGGTATTTTTGCGTGAGTGTTCCAGTAGTGTCCAGGAGCGCAAGTGTTTCCCCGGTCACAACCCTGACGCTTTTGATTAAATAATTATCATCCACCTGAATTAACGCATAGCGGCGCATGGCTGAGAACTCCTCGTTCCAAAGCTGGAGATTATTGGATTTTTGAATATATGTGTCAAAGCACTGACCGAGGAATCGGGGCTGCGTTCTAGCGAAGGTCTTCGGAACAGGATACCCCAAAGCTTCGGCAACACGCTCCTTCACCCGTTTAGATCGAGTTCTTAAAGGAAGGCCCGCCAAATTCAGCCCTCGAAGCGCTCGATTTAAAATTGTTTGCAACTCTGGGGCTGGAATCCAAAGCTCGGATCCAACGGCGATCGGATCGTAAATCGTCAGCCCGCCCGCCCTGATTTTTTCCGGGAAGACATCCCATGCGCTACACATTGGCATGGGGCTTTCGCGTCAATAATTCCGGCGCAGTTGTCTTTAGAGCCTGAGCCAATAACTCGATGGTTCCCAGCGTGACATTTCGCTCACAGCGCTCCACCGAGCCGATGTATGTGCGATGCAGTCCGCACTCATCCGCAAGTTCTTCTTGCGAAAGCCCCTTGGCCTTTCGATAGGCCTTAACGTTATCCGCCAAGATTTTCCGAAGGTCTGCCTTAATCACGTCACATTTTTACGAGAATGATGACTTTAATGCTACAGACTCCGAGTAGCGGGAATTTCGCCTGTCCGCGCTTCGTACGATTCTTGGTGCAAGAGCGTGATATTTGTCTGGGGAGCATGCGTCCCGGCAAGCCGGGATGTCGCGTTTGGCGCCCTCGCCGAACACTCCGAGGAACGCAATCGGCGGGGGTGAGATTTGGCTTGGACGATTCAGTGGCTCGGGGATCGCGGTCGTCTCGACCGCCGTTTTCGGCGTCGCGCCGGAAACTCTTGCGGCGCGCCGCGATGCACTCATCAGTCACCGTAGTCTCCGGCAAAGACTGGCTGGGGGGAGATCAGAACAAATTATTGGGAGGACGCTTTCGCGTGGGCCAGCCAGGACGACCGGGACGGTCGCGCTCCCAAAATCCGATTGAACCGCGCCGGATTGATCCCACGCCCAGGAGGGGGTTGCATCACACGGGCTGCTGAAATGTTGCTGGTTTGTTGCCACCCTGTTGCCCTTTTTGTAGCTACTTAAATGCCTTGCAATCAACAGTGTAGCGGATGTTGCCTCTTTTTGGAGATTATATAGTTATCCAACGAATAACGAGTTCCATAGGAGCGGCATATTCCGAGTGGCGTCAAATCAGATGCCGCCCCTGCGAAGCTTTGATTTCAAAGGAAGCGGGAGCTTCTTGAGAGATGTCGCGCCTACAGCGCTGCTGCAAAGTGAAATGCGCCCTGGATCTGAAGTTCCGCTTACCGAGTCGCTCCTTACCCGGATTTGGATTTTGTGACGGCTCTGCGCCGTCCCGTGTGTCGGCATTTGTGACACCTTAAGTGGTTGATTGACAATGTTGTGACCGTCCGCCGCGCAAAGCTCCAGACGGCTGGCGGGATCCCGCCGAGCCATTCCCCCCCTCTGAAGATGGCTCGGCGGCGGCCTCGCCCTGCCATGTTTTATTTGTGCGCGTAGAATGCATCTTTTTACGGAACGATTGGGTTTTTCCGATTTGTGTTAATCTGCGTTAATCTGCGTCAATATGCGGCTCTTTAGCCGGGCAGGACTTGCCTTCCGCAGCGGGGTTTGGTTCAGTGGCTGAGGGTCGGACTTCGGCCACCTATGAAAATCGAATTGCAGGGGATTGTGAAATCGTTCAAGGCGCGGCGGGCGCTGGATGACGTTTCGTTGACAATCGAACCGGGGCAGGTGGTGTCGCTTCTCGGGTTGAATGGCGCGGGCAAGACGACTCTGCTGCGTTCCCTGGCTGGCACCGTGGCGCCGGACAAGGGGCAAATTCTCTACGACGACGAAGTCTTCCTTCGCGGGCGGATGGATTTGCGGAAGCAATTCATGTTTCTCCCGGATTTTCCCGCGATCTTCGAGGAATGGTCGCCGATCAAGCACATCGGCATGGCGCTGCGACTCTACGAACTCGCGCAGCCCGGCGTCGAGGAGCGCGTGGTGGAAATCTTGCGCGAATTGGACATGCTGCCGCTGGCAAATGTCCCGCTCGCCACGCTTTCGCGCGGGCAGCGCTACAAGGCAACCCTCGCCGCGCTGCTGGCCGTCAATCCCAAACTCTGGCTGCTGGACGAGCCTTTCGCCTCTGGCATGGACCCAAACGGCATCAACTGTTTCAAGCGCCGCGCCCGTGAAGCCGCCGCCGCGGGAAAGACCATTGTTTACACGACGCAAATTCTCGAGGCGGCGGAACGCTTCGCCGACCGCGTGTGCGTCATCCATCGCGGCGCGATCCGGGCGTTTCAACCGCCCTCGGAACCGCGGGCGGAATCGCCGACTGGCGCGAGCGCGCTGGATGAACTCTTCGAGCAAATGCGCCGGGAGGATCTCGCGTGACCTGGTGGTCGCTGAAGCGCGCCTTGCGCAATCGGGTGGACGCCGAGGTGGATGCTTCCGACAAAATGCGCGAAGAACGACGCCTCGCCCGCGCTGCTGCCAGAGGACGTTGGCGGCTCTTGCCGTGGATTTCGATGCTGGTTTGGATTCCAATAGCGTTTGGCGCCATGAGTTTTGGGCGCGATTCCATCAATTACATCCTGGCATTGCTCTTATTGTGGTCGCTGGGCGAAATATTCGCAAAAGCGGCGCAGTTTCGCGCGAAGCTCTTTGATGCGCCCGAATTGGCGATATTTGATTTCCTGCCGATTTCCGATTCGCAAATTTTTCGTGAGCAGGGGAGATCGTTTTTGCGCGGCACTGTGTGGTTGGCCTGCGGGTTGTCGCTGGGTTACATGATGCTGCTCTCCAAATCCGGCATGGGATGGAGAGCGCTGCCCGGCGGAATGGCGCTCGGCGCCGTTCAATGGCTGTTTACGATCTCCATCGCGCTCTGCCTGGTGGCTTACGCGCCGCCGAGAAGGTTCGCCGTGCTTGGCGCGTTTTTCCACTTTGGCGCGGTCGGCGTGATCTTGCTTGGCTCCCGCACACCCGCCATCTGCCAATGGCTGGCCCATTGGGCGTGGGTCTCGCCGCCGATGGGCTGGATCATCCAGAGCCTTGGCCTTTCGCAGCAGGGCGGATGGCTTTACATGCTGACGCCATCATTGATGAGCGCCTCTGTTCTTGCCCTCTCGCCCTTCGCTTATCGAAGAGCTTTGCAATCGTTTCTCCGCACCGAGCCCCAGCATGAGACTGACGGACGCAATGCGGAAGTCATCGAGTTCGGTGAGGAGATGGTTCAAAGCCCGATTGAATCGATCACGGCAATTCAAAGCGGGCGATTCATGGCGGAGTTCGATTGGAAAAGCGCTGGTTTTCTCGAAGGACTGCTTTCGCGCTGGCTTAACTCCCGCGAACGCTCGATTGCCGAATATATGCTGGGGCGGGATCCAAATTGGAATTCAACTGTAAAGCGATCTCGCCTCGGCGGGGGTGTGCTTGCAGCAGTGTGGTGGGCCGAAAGCCGCTATGTTGGATCAAACAATTTTGGATTTTTGATTCTTTTGGGTTTTTCAACCTTGGTTAGTTTCTTCAGTTCCCTCCCCGGGTTTTCGCTTCCGCCCAATGGCGGACTGACGAGTCCGTATTTTGCGATGTATCCCATCGGATTCTGGGAAATGGCCCGGACGGTTATAAAAATTAACATCGTGAAAATGACCGTTGGGATTCCGTATCTTTTGGCGTTCTTCGCGGTGCCCATGATAGGAATTCTTGCGCCCGGGGCTGGAACTTGCCTGCGAGTGGTATTTGTTGTGCTCGCCATCCAGCCGGCGGTTATTGTCGGCAGCATTTCACATAGGACGAACGACACGCGCTACGCCTCCATGGTCCTGCTCGCCATCTTGGCGATGCTGGTAATGGTGGTTGCGGGAATTGTGCTCTTTGCGGCTACAACATTTTTGGTTGTTGGATTGGCTGGAATCGCATTCGCCGTGATGTCGGGAGTTGTTCTGATCATGTATGGCCGGTGGTTTGACCAAAGCCGCTTCGATTTGGTGCCGATCCGGAGAATTGATGAGGACGACCCAATGCGTAATGAGTGATCACCACTGCTGCGCCTCTATATGGCTGGGCTTTTGCGCGGGATTTTAGTAAAAGCTATTGACTGTCCAAATCATTTACCAGATATTCCCCCCATGAGCGAAACGAAGCCTGATGAAATAGAACTTGTCATGCCCGCCTTGCTCCGTCATGCGCGGGTCACTTATGGGGTGGCGATGCGCAAAGCTCTGGCGGAAGCCGGCTACGATGACGTCCCGCGAAACGGCATGTATTTGATTGGCGGTTTGGCGGTGGGGGCGGCCGAGATTCCGCTGGGCCAGCTTATCAAGGAATTGCGCGTCTCCAAGCAGTCAGCCGGGCAGCTAGTTGATACGCTCGTCCTGCGGGGATACCTCCAGCGCACGGTCGATTCCGAAGATCGCCGCAAATTCACCGTGACGCTGACGGAACGCGGCCGCGCCGCCGCCGCCACCCAAGCCGCCGCCCGCGAAAAAATCGACGCCGAACTCTTCGCCCGCGTCGGCCAAGCCGATCTCGCCATCACCCGCCGGACGCTCGCCGCGCTGATCGACATGGGATGCGAGGCGGAGCAGGAGGGCGGGGACGAGTAGTGTCATGCGCTTTGGAGTTGAAATACCAAACGGCGCGCTGGCCCGGATTGTTGCGGAAAAACTGTTGACGATGAAAGAATAAGCACTAAATTCTGTCAGAGATTTAAAGGTACCGCCCCGATGACAAAAGCTCATGGAGCTTTCTCGCAAGAGTAGTCGGGGCGGTCAATTCTTAATAATACTTCTTGTTTCCAGTCTCAAAAATTTTGAATTCGCTTTTCACGGCTTTGGCGATTTTTGAAAACGACCGTTCGTCATTTCGATCATGTTTCCGATAAATGGCCCAATTGCAATAATCCACTATTTGAAGGTCAATACATGCTTTTGATGCGTGATGGAAAAGCCTGTATCTGGCCGTCTTAGGGAGCATTTCCGCCAATGTTTCCTTTATCGCCTTTTGCATCGCGTTTTTGAGTTTCTCAACGGGCATGGAATCTGTGAAAACAAGAACTTCTTTGTAATTGGCCAGGGTGAACTGGCTTAAAACGTATCTCAACACATACCCCACCATCTTCGAGTAAAATTTTACAGGCTCTTGAAGGGCTGGCCCCGTTTTGCATTTGTCGACAATCACGGAATCCACCCTGATTCCTTCGATGTTGTTTTCGATTATTGAAAACACCTTGTCCCTGACAGCTTGCTTATCCTCTGTGGCATGAAAGCTCTCAATGTGAATTCCCTGTTCGATGAGGTCATACTTTAGCTCGAATAATTCTTTATACGCTTCAAATGGCCGCTCTTTGGCCAATGAAGTGACCAAAAATAATTTTGTGCCGTTGGGAGAAAAATCTAAATTCCCGCCTTCATCCAAGAAAATATACAGGTACTTTTCCATCGCAATTGAGCCACCACCACGCAAATGGGAATAATCAGCAAGACAGCCCTACAACCTTGCCACCAGCAATTCCCGCTGGAAAATAAGCTCCTTCGGCAAATCGGCGTAGAGGCGCAGGAAAAGCTCGTCGTGCAGCAGCGCTTCGCGGCGCCATTCTTCCAGGTCGATTTCTTGGGCTTTGGCCAGGCGCGTGGCGTCGAAATCCTTCATGCCTTCCAGATCGAAATCGCGCGGGCCGGGCACCCAGCCCAGCGGCGCTTCCCAGGCGTCGGCCCGCCCGCGGGTGCGGTCAACGATCCATTTCAGCACGCGCATGTTTTCGCCGAAGCCGGGCCACAGAAATTTTCCGGCTTCGTCGCGGCGGAACCAATTCACGTAAAAAAAGCGCGGCGGGTTCGAGAGTTTTTTTCGCAGTCGCAGCCAATGATGGAAATAATGCCCCATGTTGTAACCGCAGAAGGGCAGCATCGCCATCGGGTCGCGCCGGATTTTTCCGACTTCGCCGATGGCGGCGGCGGTCGTTTCAGAACTCATCGTCGCGCCAATGTAAACTCCGTGAATCCAGTTGAAGGCCTGGTAAACGAGGGGAATGGTGCTGGCGCGGCGTCCGCCAAAAATAATCGCGCTGATCGGCACGCCGTTCGGGTCATCGACTTCCGGGGCGCAGGCGGGATTGTTTTTCATCGGCGCGCAGAAACGGCCGTTCGGATGGGCGGCCAGCTCTTTTGATTCCGGCGTCCACTTGCGTCCTTTCCAATCGGTCAATTCCGGCGGCGGCGCGTCGGTTTTGCCTTCCCACCAAACATCCAAATCGGGAGTCAGGGCGACATTCGTGTAAATCGTGTCGCGCGAAATGGAAGCCATCGCGTTGGGATTCGTTTTCTCGTTGGTTCCGGGCGCCACGCCGAAATAGCCGTTCTCCGGATTGATCGCGTAGAGGCGCCCATCCTCGCCCGGTTTCATCCAGGCGATGTCGTCGCCAACCGTGCGAATTTTCCAGCCGGCAAAATGCGGCGGCGGCACGAGCATGGCGAAATTCGTTTTCCCGCACGCGCTGGGAAACGCCGCCGTGACGTATGTTTTTTCGCCGGTCGGCGATTCCGTGCTCAGGATGAGCATGTGCTCCGCCAGCCAGCCTTCTTTGTTGGCCAGCCACGAGCCGATGCGCAGCGAGAGGCATTTCTTTCCGAGCAGCACATTGCCGCCGTAATTGGAACTGGTGGAAATGACGGCGTTATCCTGCGGGAAATGGGCGATGTAACGGTCGCGCGGATCCATCTTCAGCATGCAGTGCAGCCCGCGATTGAAATCCTCGCTCGCCCCCAGATGCGCGTAAGCCACCTGGCCCATCCGCGTCATGATCCGCATGCTGAGCGCGACATAAATTGAATCCGTCAACTCGAGTCCGACCTTCGTCAGCGGCGAACCCGGCGGCCCCATCAAATAGGGAACGACATACATCGTCCGTCCGCGCATGCCGCCGGCGCAGAGCTTCCGTAGTTTTTCGTAAGTCGCCGCCGGCTCCGCCCAATTATTGGTGGGGCCCGCTTGGTCCTGAGTGGACGTGCAGATCAGCGTTCGTTCCTCGCTGCGCGCCACGTCATCGAGGGTGGAGCGATGGTAATAGCAACCCGGCAATTTTTCCTGGTTGAGCCGGATCAAAATGCCTTTGGCCAAGGCGTCGTTCACGAGCTGTTCTTTCTCGGCCTCGGAGCCATCGCACCAGAAAACGCGGTCGGGCTGGCACAAGCGTGTCATTTCCTCCACCCAATGAATGATGGAGGAATTGGCTGTGTTTGGGGTGGTCATAATGCCATTGGAGGGTCCATGGGGAATCCCCGCGCGGCCTGCAATCGCTGGATGGCGATGGCCGCCACGCGCTTCATCAATTCATATCCCAAGTCGTGATCCTGCTCCGCTTCTTCTCGCAAGCGGGCGCCGTAGAAGAAAATCGCCTTTGTCGGTTCGACGGCCCGCGCATCCATCCGCCAATAAAACGGCGGAAAGAGCCAAGACCATCCGATGACCCCGCCCGCGCCGATCTGTTCAATCACAGCGCAGCCCTTGTCCTTGGTGTAGGTTTCGAGGACGACCGCACCCTCGTTGATGAGATAAAACCGGTTCGCCGCTTCGCCTTCGCGAAAAATGACCTCGTCCGCTTGAAATTGAACGGGCAAGGCGTTGGCCAACAGCAATTGGAGGTGCTCAGGCTTGAATCCCCTCAGGAAGGGGTGGGCTGCTGCCGCGGGATCGAGTGTCATAGTGTGCCTGTTCTGCGGGCTCCTAATCGGAAACCATGGCAAAGTATGAGCGTTGGAGTTTTCAAAGTCAACCGAACCGCCGACAGACAAGTGGCAGGCCCAGATTCATCGCCAGCAGGATTCATGGCCGCAGATTGACACAGATCAACACAGATTTTTAAAAGCTGGTTGATTGACAAACAACAATCCGCTGAAATAATTCGCGGACGGCTCGGGAACTTCGATTTTTCCCATTGAATTTATCTGTGTTAATCTGTGTCCATCTGTGGCCTTTTATTTGATGTGAACGCCGCCGCGCAAAATTTCGTCTTGGACGCTTCCACGCAGCCGGACCCGGCGCTTCAATCCAGCCTCGAGAAAATTGATTCGCGGCTGCGAAATGAATTTGGCATGGCGGCAGAGCAAACCGCCGCCGGCTTGCTTGATTTGCAAACCGCGCGCGTGGCAATGATCCGGCCCGATTGCGAAGAATACGGCGCCAGCGTTCCGAAAATTGGAATCCTGCTGGCATATTTCCAACTTCATCCTGAAGCCGCGGCTCATCTTGATCCGCAAATTCGCCACGAACTCGGGCTGATGGCGAAAGCGTCGAGCAACGAAATGGCGTCCAAGTTTTCGCAGGATATGGGATTGGCCCGGATTCGTGAGGCGCTGGACGCCTATCAATTTTATGATCCCGCGCGCGGCGGCATCTGGGTCGGGAAACATTATGGATTAACCATCGAGCGCGTGGGGTCGCCGATGCGGGATAATTCGCACGGCGCGACGATCCGGCAAATCCTGCGATTCTATCTTTTGCTGGAGCAGGGGCAGCTTGTTTCGCCGGCGGCTTCGCGGGTGATGAAGGAAATTCTTGAATCACCGCAAATTCCGCATGACGACATCAAATTCGTCCAAGGATTGGCGGGGCGCGGCCTTCACATTCTGCGCAAATGGGGATCGTGGGAGGATTGGCTGCACGACACCGCCATCATCACCGGCGCCAGCCGGCATTATATTCTGGCCGCGCTCACGCGCCACCCGCGTGGCGATGATTATTTGACAGCGCTGGCGAGCGCCGCCGATGATTTGATGATCGGCAGGCAGGGACGCCTCGGCGAGGCGTCCGGGTCGGGGCCTTATTAGGGACCGAGGTCGATGACATTGGCGCCGCTGGAAAGCTTCTGCTCTCTGGCATGCCAGTCAAACACACCGGTGATGCCGGGCGGCAGTTCGACGTTCCCCCGGCAGCCACCGTCCGCGAACGACAGATCGAGCGCGATGAAGCCGTCAGGATGCGGCGTGCGGCTGACGATCCTCGGCAAATCGCCGGGTTGGGGCGCGATGCGCGCCGTTCGAAAACCTGGCGAGCCGGGGCGAATCCCGGCAACGCTCGCGTGGAGATGAAACAGCGGATGGCTCCCCCAGCCATGACAATCGGAACGCGTGTCGCCCGGCATCTCGACCGGCGTGCATAGCCCTTGCTTGACGAGGTCCTTCCAAAAACTCATCCGCTGGACAATGAGGTCGCCGCGGCCGAATTTCTGAAATGTTTCAAAGAGGTAGAAGCTGAAGTAGATTGTCGTCCGTTTGAGGTCCGAGGCTGTCAATAAATTTGTGAAGCAGCGCGCAGCCTGAACGCCGCTCAATGTGTCCGAAAGCAGGGCCAGGCACTGGCCATGCTCGCTGAACTCGCTATGCGCCAGATTGTCCGCCATGAGTCCGCGAGCTTCGTCCCAGAATTTGGCGCGGACGGACGCCGCGGTGCGATCGGCCTGCTCGCGCAGCCGCCGAGCCAGCAACGGCTCGCCCAGGGAATCTTCCGTTTCGGCGGATTGCCGCAACGCATAGACGTAAAGCAAATTGTTCAGGCCGGAAACCCCATGAGCCCCGTCCGGGGCGTCTCCAATGCTCCACTGCGGAACCCAGTCCATAAATGGCCAGCCCGGCAAATCTTGCAGAAGGTTGTCGCCATTGAGGCAGGGCTGAAACTCTTCGAGCATCGAGCGCAGTCCGATTGCGCGGGCTTTGACAAAGGCGGGGTCATTGTGCCACCAGGCAAAGTCATGCAGCATGAGCGCCCATATCAAAGAAAAAGTGGGCGAATTCTGCGGCAAGAATGCCGGATAGCGCTCGTTGACAAAACCCCAATTGCGCCGCGAGAAATCCAAAAGTTCGATGGCGCGTTTGATCAGGCGATCGTCGCGCGTCATGACGCCGGTGGTGAGCAACTCGAGGCGCGAGTCGCCGTCATACATGAGCTGCTCGTAAAATGGGCAGTCCATGTAGGTTTCATGGGCGCACATTTGGATGCCGCGGGTGGCGAGGGCGATGACGCCTTGAAGGGCTGGATCGCCTCCTTCAAAGGATCCCTCGTTTTCATAGTTGTAGCGGCATTCGTCCTAAACGACTCGATGAAGCGTCAAAGGCTCGGCCCCGGTTTTGATGGAGAGCAAACACCAGCGGCCCGCGCGCCACCAGAGCGTCGAAAATTTCTTGCGCGCCCCGCCAGACGGAAGAAACGTATCGGTCATGCCGCGAAAGTTTTTCCCGATGAACTCGTCGCGCTGGCCCTTGCCTTCGGAGCCAGGAAGATAGAGCGATTCCGCCCAACTCCATGCCAGAGCGCTGCCAGCGCCGCCGCTTACTTCGCACAATGGATAGGCGGTGTAGTAATTTCCCAGGTCCCAGAGAAGAAACTTTTCCGCATGGGGCGGAACGATCACTTCCTCGCCGCTTGAGAGTAATCTCTGCCATTTGGCCAAGTCAGGGTTGCGAGCCTCCTCCGCCGTGACCACATCCTTTCCTCCCAAAGCTCCGCTGCCCAGCGCGACAGCTCGGCCAGCATTGGTTTCCCGGTCCACTTGGTCCGGAAGCCGCGTTGGGAACAATTTCCAGCCCGGCACAGTTTCGCCCACGTCGTTGCTGTGAACCGGCCCGCGGACAACAACGGCTTTGACATACTTGCCCTCCTGCCAAGCTGGGCCGCTGCCACGCGCAGTCAACGAGGCGCCAACAAAGACAACTCCCGGCGCAAACGCGCAGCCGTCAAGCCGGGCCACCTCCCAGTCCGCTGTTCCTGTGGTTAGCTGGCGATCATAATCGCCTTCAGCCTTGAGGATAAAGCCTCCCCGCCAGGATAGCTGCGCGACGGGAGCGTAAGGCCCAACACTCCATGCCACCGCCTCAAGCCGGTGCGATCCTGGCGGCAGATTGATTTCATAGGTCGCATAACACCAATGCTCAACATCAGATCGATCCGGGCCGCGCGCGACGCGGTTGCCATCAAGGAACAACTCGAAACGTTCGTCCGCGCTGACATGGATGCGCAAGGGCGCCGTCGCCGCATCGAAGGATTTGCGGAATCGCAGCAAGACCGGCTCCTTCCAGCCGCCGGCGAAAAACGCGCGATGGGCGGAGGCTGGCGGATCGCCGAAGTCCGGATGCCAAATCCATGCGGCGCTGTCGATGGGTTGGAGCGCGGCAATGCCGGTGTTTCCCAAGTGCAGGCGCGAGGGCAGAAAGACTTTGCGGATGACGGGAGGCTGGCTCTCAGAGGCGGCAACAGAGAACGCCAGAGCGACGGTCAAGACGATGCGGGCGATCATGGATATCACCGTTACGAGTTTTCGAGCGGATGGTCGAGCAAAACCTTCGAGCGTGGCGCAATGCTCCTCATGGCGCGCGCGAACACGACCGGCAAGCAAATATCGAGGAACGATTAAACAACGTGATGTCATATCGCTCATTGCGGCAACACAGCGGCAATCCTGACGGATGGCTCGCCACGTCCACGCCGCTGCAACCGTGGTTGCGGCCCTTGGCCCATGTAATCTCGAAATTACTCAATTGCGCATTTTTGCACTGCATCGTTTCTTTGGATTTGAATAGCCTTATTCCAGCGGATAAAACGGCATTTTCGGAGCCATAATCACATGCGATCGGGAAAATATGTGAGGCAACTGGAGGGATACCGGGCCTTTGTCCCGGCTCCCCTTCCAATCTCAAGTCGATCCGGCAGGCCTGGGTAAGACCAATCGGCGGCCGGTATTTTCTGCTTCTACCGGGTCAACAAAGGCGTTGGTTTCTTGGAGATCTGCGCGCGCAGTGTCAAAATTCTCCCAGGGAATGGTGGACGTATATTTTTGGGCGAAAGTTAATACTCGCACCAACGGGGTTGGCTTCCCCGTTTGCGACAGAGCCTTCAGAGCCGTGAAATAGTCATTCCTAAAAACCGTGGGCACGATGATCTTCTGCTCCGCGGCCTTCACCAACTCTGCGTTCATCATGATGCGCGCCACTCGGCCGTTGCCATCAGCGAACGGATGCGCTTCGGTAGTGAGAAACATCATGAAAATCGCCCGCTGCAGAGGAACTTCAAGGCCTCGATAAATCTCAAACCCCTTTTCGAAAGTGCCCATCACCAAATCGGGAGCGACAAAGCAGGTGTTGCCAGCACGATTTGCTTTCTGCTTGAACTCCCCGGGCATCATGTCCGGGCGCATACCCATGACGATGGCATGGCGCGTTTTCAATATCGAAATGAATTCCCCAAAGTCTCGGGGAATGCGGGCCAAACTCTCGTGATCGGAAACCAGCCGATACGTTCCCAGAATATCATGAGCGTCCGCCGGGCGTTCTCTCGGGATGACTCCGTTGAAGACGATATCCATCGCCTCTTCAACCACAAACTCGGTTCCCTCGATAAAATTGGAAAAATAGGCCTCAAAAAAAGCCAGATTTATTCGAGCGGATCCGACAATGTGGGCAGACGGGCGCGTCACTGGAGATTGACTTCGCAACTCCGAAAACAGGAGTTGGAATAACTCCAATCGATCCGGGTCGAATGGCAGCCCTCGGTTTCGTGCCTTGCCAGCAACAGTCTCTAAAACAGCTTCGCGCGTTCCTAGAAAGGCTCCAATCATTTTGTCCAGCTCTCGGAATTCCGAAACCGCTTCCAATTGTTCGCTGATTTTTCGAGCATCATCGCGCAAACGATTGATGGCGTCTTCGCCCCCTTGGCGGAGCAGAGAATCCAGCCGATCCTCCAATTCGCCGCGCGTCAGAGTTCGCGAAACGGAATCCCCACGAACTCGGGTTTTGCGCATGTTTTCCAGCCAGGCCCGTGCTTGTGAGGCCAAACGGAGAGATCCCAAAAAGGGAGCATCGTTATCGAGCGGAGGATGCCCTTTGCGCGGCCTAAAAATGATTCCTGGAAGGCGAACATCTCTGGTACCCGATGAGATAATGAATACCGAACCGTCTTCGGCGGGCCGATTTTCCAATGCCGTCCGATCTGCAATCAACGCGTCTGGAAAGTAATCTTTCAAAAGCGAAAACCAGTTTCGTTTGATCAACTGTTCGGGTTGCTCCGTTAGATTTCGGGTATAAAGGCGGGAGCCAAGTTTTCGCAGACGACCGGCGGCCACCGCTTTGGATACAGCAGAACTCATCTCCTTGCTGGAAACAAAAACTTCCGGCAGGGCAGCGAGTCTAAAAGGCAACTTTTTGACGTCTAAGGCCATTGCGGATATATCTTATTCCATTTTTCGTTGTTTAGCAAGGCTCTGTTTCCATTTTATGCTATTTTAGATAATGTTTGAGCGGACAGACAAAAAATCTCAATGAACGGCTTAATCTTCAATTGTTTTCCACAATTCCAAATTAATCGTCAAAAAGTTGCTCCGATGGTGAAGTGAAGCCCTTAAACGGCAAAAATGCACGTTTCGCCTCGGGCCGACACCTGCCCGCTGAACAGTGGACCGAAAGGAGTACCTTCCAGCCTTATTCACCAACTGGCCCGTCTTCGGCGACTGGTCTCATAAACAATTGCGCCTTTGCAGGTTTCCCCGCAAAGGCGCAACGTGTAATTTCTTCGGCTCGGTTTAGCCGGCCATCGGGGCGTCGGAACCGGCTGTCAAGTCGAGGGGTTCTTCCACCGGGAGCGGTTCCACCAGCGGTTTCAGCTCAACACGGCGATGCGTGCTGTAGCCGGTCCCAGCAGGAATGATGTGACCCATGATGACGTTTTCCTTGAACCCGCGCAGGTAATCCACTTTGCCCATCGTGGCGGCTTCGGTCAGCACGCGAGTCGTGTCCTGGAAGGACGCGGCGCTCAGGAAGCTTTCTGTTTCCAGCGAGGCCTTCGTGATGC
>VFSW01005001.1_pt1 | contig 19730 bp, 15 predicted proteins | sample 5358111 | NCBI WGS metagenome assembly VFSW01 (sample SAMN11554181, study PRJNA540505) | mine drainage metagenome | isolation source: sediment from site ElyBrook_90M | place: USA: Ely Copper Mine, Vershire, VT | collected 2017 | reverse complement strand
AAGGCTGAAAGTACCGGCGCGCGCGGGCGCGGACGCTGCCGCCAAACCCAACGCCAGCAACGCCGCTATAACGGCAACCGTAGTGATGGTTCCGAGTATCGCGCCGCGGGCGATCGAGTCGACGATGCGCGCCGCCCGTCCCAATGGTGCCCCGCCTTGCGCCGCCCGCCGGCTGAATTTGCCAATCGTACTCATGTGCCTCGCTCGTCCCGGCCGACTTTACCCCGACGGACCACTTCCCCGATGCCCGCGAGATATGGATGCGCCGAGTTATCAAACTGCGCGGTCCGCGCGCAAGCTCGGGTGTGCGCGACCCCGGCCTCCAGGGCTCCCGCGGCACCACGGGCGCGTCAAACCCTGGTCTTCCGTTCGCAATCTCCACCAATTCGTCGCTTGCGCTTGCAAGATTTCATAGCCCGTTATATTGCTTGCGACGCCGCACCATTAGACGGCCTGCAAACGGCAAGTAGCGTGCAGGGCACGAAAGCATTGATGGCGTGGACGGTTGACGCGGGAGAACCGGCTCCGATAGACGCACGCGATCGTTGAAAACCTCGGTCGGGGGACTTGGGGGACACTTGGGGAAGAGCGCATGCGAGTGAAGGTTCGTCTGGCAGCGTTGACGCTGCTGTTTGTAGGCGCCTGCCTGGGCGGCACAGTTTCGGCGGCCCCGTTCGCCGTCATGCCTGCCTGGCTCGGCACGCCACACGATATGGTCTTCAGCCTCGGTATGCGTGGCGAGCAAACCTGGGCGGTCGGCAGCTTCGGCATCCTCGTCAAACGTACTCCACAATCGCCCTGGAAGCTGGTGTCCGACACGGGTGGCATGGCGATGCTGGGGATCGCCTTTGCGCCCAGCGGCGACGGCGTCGTGGTGGGCCAGGCGGGCAGCCTGTACGAAGTGGCCACGGGCTACGACACCTGGACCCGCCATGATGTCGGCACCACCGAGCGGCTGTTCGCGGTCGCGGCGAGCGCCAAGGGCGAGTTCGTGGCGGTCGGCTCCTTCGGCACCATCCTGGACCGCCCGGCCGGTTCCAAGGAATGGCGCCAGGTGAGTACGACCTGGAGCAGCGGGACCACGCCGCATCTCTACGCCGTGCTGTTCGCCGACGACACGACGGCGATCGTGGTGGGCGAGGATGAGACCGTAGTCACCGTCAAAGGCGGCGTCGCGACCGATATCAGCGCCCTCGGCCAGACGGAGAAACCCAAGGTGCCCGCGGGCGCCACTCCGAGGCAAGCGGCGGCGGCCGCCGCCGGAATCAGCGGCGCCGGCCCGGTCGAGCCGGCATTCTTCACCATCGCCAAGTGCGGCGGCGCGATCTACGCCTCGGGCCAGCAGGGCTTGCTCGCCGTCAAGCAGGGCAGCGCCAACTGGCAAATCCAGACGATTCCCGGCAAGCCCGATTTCTTCGGTCTAACCTGCACGCCGGACGGCCAACTGGTCGGAACCAGCGCCGGCTTCCTGATGATTGGTAAGCGTCAGAATAACGAATGGTCGTGGCAGGAAAGGCCGGTAGTCCCGGTCAGGCTTGACTGGATAGCGTCGGCGATGCCGATCGGCCCCGACGTCCTGCTGTTGGCCGGCCCCGCCGCCGTTTGGGAGGGACAACTCAATGGCAGTCGGTGAGAAAGCCGCTCGATTTCTGATTCGTTGGCGCTGGCAATACATCGGGCTGTGCGTGGTGTTGACCGTGTTGGCCATAATTGGCAGCACGCGTATGGAGTTCAAGACCTCCTTCTCCGATCTGCTGCCCGAGCGAAGCACGGTAATCGACACCTTCAAGCAGTATTCCCAGTTCTCCACGCCCATCAACGTCGAGATTCTGATCAAGGTCAAGCACGGCACCATCTACACCCCGGACACGCTCGCCCGCATCTGGCGTCTGACCCGCGAGATCGACCTCATACCCAGTATCGACCACGTCACCATCACCTCCATCGCCTCGAGCAAGGTGCGCGTCACGCGAGCAACTCCTGATGGCGCCGAGTCGGTGCCGGTTATGCCTGACTTGCCGCCCAAGACCGACGCGGGCGCACTGGCGGTGCGCGACCGGGCGCGCATCGCGCCCGGCGTGACCAACATCCTGGTATCGCCCGACGAGAAGGCGGCGATGCTCTCGGCCGGCTTCCACGAAAACGGCATCGACTTCATGCTGGTGTGGAACCGCGTCCACCAGATGCTGGCCAAGGAGGCCTCGCCCAACGTCGAGTTCTATCCGGCAGGCCGGGTGATGCTGATTGGATGGGTCTACTATTATGGGGAGCAGGCGGCGTGGATTTTCCTGCTCTCGTTCGCGCTCATCACCATCGCCCACGTCGATTACATGCGCAGCCTGGCCGGCGCGGCGACGCCGCTCATCGCCTGCGCCGTATCAGCCATATGGGGCGTCGGTGCGGGGGGCTGGATGGGGCTCAACCTGGAGCCGCTGACCCTGGTGGTGCCGGTCTTGCTGATCGCGCGCGCGCTCAGTCACTCGTTGCAGATGACGCGGCGCTACTATGAAATTCTCTACGAGGTCAAAGACAAGAATGTGGCGGCCGGCGGCGCGCTGGCCTCGATGTTCGCGCCGGCCTGTCTCGGCATCATGTGCGACGTTGCCGGCTTGTACATGCCTATCCTGGCGCCGCTGCCGATCGTCCAGAAGCTCGGCGTGCTGTGCGGAACCTGGTCGCTCCTGCTCATCCCTTCGGTCGTGATGCTCACCCCGTGCCTGCTCGCGGTGCTGCCGCCGCCCAAGGACGTGAGCGTATTCATCACCCACGAGGTGCGCTCGATCAGCACGCATCTGATCGAGCCCGTGCAGGCGGTGGTGGCCAAGCTGGTGGAGCCGGGATGGCGCGTCGGAACACTCGCCGTGCTGCTGGTCCTGGGCGCGATCGTGATTCATCTCTCCTCCTTGCGGGCGATCGGCAACACCACGGTTGGCAGCCCGCTGCTGTGGCCCAACAGCGAGTTCAACGTCGCCGAAGCCGAGATCAACAAGAACCTGGCCGGTACGGTGACGCTCAACGTGGTCTGGGAGGGCAAGGTCGAGCACGCGCTCAAGTATCCCGAGACCTTCCAATCGATGCAGGACTTCCAGCATAACATCGAGGCGATGCACGGGGCGTACGGGACGCTGTAGATCTCGGATTATCTGCGCGCCACCAACCGGCTGATCCGCGGCGGCGACCCGGGCTGGCTGCCGGTCGATCTCAAGGAACGGGAAGTCGCCAACGATCTCTTCTGGACCCTGACCGGCCACAGCCTCGAGGACGTGGCCATACTGGCCACGGCTAACATGCAAAGCGGCGACGTGATCCTGTGGTACAAGGATTTGCGCAGCTCGACGGTCGACCAGGCGATGGCGGCAGTGCAAAAGGCGCTCGAACCGATTCTGCGCGAGCCCTCCAAAGTTTATCGCATCAGGATGGCCGCCGGCTCGGTCGCTCTTCAGTACGCGATGGACCAGGTGGTCATCCAGTCCAACTGGCGCATCCTGGTCTACCTCCTCGCGGCGATCTTCGTCATGTGCGTGGTAACCTACTCCTCGGCGGTGGCCGCGCTGATGCTGCTGGTGCCGCTGGCCTTTGCGCAGTTCTCGACCGACGCGGTGATGTATATGCGCGGGCTGGGCCTCGACGTCAACACGCTGCCGGTGGTCGCGGTCGGCCTGGGCGTCGGCATCGACTACGGCATCTACCTGATAAGCCGCATGTGCGACGAATTCCAGCGCGTCGGCGACGGCGACGTGCAGGGCGCCGTGATGCGCGCCATCCTGACCACGGGTGAAGCGACCTTCTTCGTCGCCTTCACGATGATTGCCGGCGTGTTGCCGTGGTACTTCTTCTCCAACCTCGCCTTTCTGGCCGACATGGGCTGGATGCTGGCGTGGGTCATGCTCTTCAACTGCATACTGGCGATGGTGGTGCTGCCGATCGAAGTGGTGTTTGTCAAACCCAAGTTCCTCGGCAGGGTGAAGCTAATGAGTCACTGAGAAGGGGACTTGACGCGATGGCGCGCGCGAACGGGGTTGACGCGCGCCATGACTTCGCCGATAGTCGTGCCGACACGACATCGCGCGAACGAAGGACAGAGATGGGCTCGACTGGGGACAGGGCGGCATCGCTGACGATTGGGGAACGCGAAGACCGCACGTGGGGACGAGCGGTTTCGAGCGCGTCGTGCGGCTTACCGCCATCGGCTAATCCGATCACTAACGAAGCCTTGGACGCCACCGCTACCGACGCGGACCGGACGGCTGCGGTTCGTTCCCGTTTCAGCATTAATCTGGCTACTGATGCTTATAACCCGGTCCAATGGCTGATTGTTAATAAAGTCCGGTCTTTTGGGGAGAATTAGTATGATAGGGCATTGATTAGACCATTTAATCTATGCACCTTTGAGGGCAAGAAAGGGATTAGGCTGCTCGGGTTTCTACGGGGAGAGTTCATACGGAGACCGTGAGCGATTCTGGAGAGCGCAAAGAGGAGGAGCGAATGAAGAAACGTGACAGGTTTAAGTTCGCAACCGTCATGGGGATGGCGGCGGCACTGGTGTTTTATGCCGGGACCGGTGCCTGGGCGCAATTCGACACTGATGTGCCCCTCGGCCACATCAAGGTACAAACCTCGTGGGAGACCGACTGGGGTGTGAGTACCGCGGGCAAGAACAATCGTAACAACAACAATAACAACATTCCCGGCAGCGGACAGGGATTCTCCACCAACGGCGATCAATTGCAAGCGGCCGTCGGCAGGGTCGACCCGACCATCACCTTCCGCGCGCGCGACGATATAACCCAGGCGCTGGGCCTTGACGACGCCGACGCTTATATCGACTTCCGCTTCTGGGGTGACGCGGCGCAGTTTATCAACGGTCCGCACGCCTACGAGGTCGGACAAGGCGCCTACCTGACACCGGGCAGCGCGCGTTATCCCGGCGACGCCTGGTCGGCCCGCATCAGTGAGCACGAGTACGAAGCTGAAGCCAATCAGGCTTACATCGATTTGCGCAAGGGGCCGATTTCGTTGCGCCTGGGCAAGCAGCAAGTGGTCTACGGCGAAGAACTGGGCGTGCAGACGCTGGACCAGGTCGACTCGCTCGACTTCACCAAGTTCCAGACTTTCGAGATCGGCGCGCTCGAGTACTCCGACGTACGCATCGGTGAATGGACGGCCAAGCTGTCGTATCAGCTTCCCGATTTCTCCGAGGCGGGGATCAACAATTCACTCATCACCGGCTTCATCAGCCCTGACTTCCAGCCCGATTACTTCGCCGGCATCGGCACGCAGTTGAACGACGAGCCTGCGGCGGAACCAATCGGCGACTACGGCAATCTCCGCAGGGCGCGCGACAAGTTGGTATGGGGTAGTGTCGCCTCAACCACGGTTTATGGAGTTGATCTGAGCGCCAACTTCTACTCCACGCCTGACCACATTGGATGGTTCCAACCGGCGCCGGTTGGGCTGGGTGGATTTGTACCCAATAATTTCTCGGGGCAGCCGTTCTTCGGACCCGGTAAGGGGCTATATGACCTGATGCTCCAGCGTCGATTTTCGCAGGATTTCATTTTCGGCGGGTCCGCTTCCTACACCGTCCCGGCGCTGGACTTCCCAGGCTCCGACATCCTCAACGGCGACATCTTCCATCTCTCGCTCGCCTACACTCCGCACAAGTCGTTCTGGACCGCGAACAGCATCGCCAACGCGGCGATCAAACCGACGCGAATCGGCGAAATCAACGGGACGCTGGACGCCGAACGCTATATCCGTTGGAGCCAGAAGTTCCCGTCCATGTATTTGCTCGGCGAATGGAACTACAAGAGCCGCAGCACGGTCATAAGCGATATTTATGAACCGGCGCTCGGCCATACGGGCATCCAGACGGTCGTGCTCTCGCTCACCCAGTTTTTCCCCGACAACATCTGGGGCGCCAGCATCGAGGCCGTGTGCGACACTAACGTGGGTGGTAACTGGTTCATGCAGCCCTCGATCACCTACAAGCCGACCTCGAACCAGGAGTACGACGTCTACTGGAACTTCTTTGAGGGCACCAACATCAACCCGGGCGCCAGCGGCAACCCGTTCCGCACCGGTTCCAAGCTCGGCTCTTTCGACTGGGCGGACGCGATTTATTTCCGCGCCGTCTACAAGATGTAGGTGACTGAATAGGACTATTTTCGTGTCGTCTCATAAGACGGATCCAGTGGCGGATATTAGGGATGAGTCGGACCGGAACAAACAGCGCTTATGAACTGTTGAAAGTGTGTCGCACCCCAAAAGGGGAGCGACACACTGTCCCGGAAGTGACCTTTGGGGGGCTCAAACCGGGTTCAGGTCGGCTCTTGCAAGAGTCTATAACTAATGCCAGATATTAGGGGACAACGCTTGGTCGGATCCCCCGAAAAAGGAGCGTAAGGCATGCGTTTATTGAAGTACACTGAGGGATGGACGCGGCGCCACTTCCTCGAGCAGGTCGGCAAAGGCGTCTTCGCTGCTGGTGTGTTAAACCCACTGATGGACGTGATAGGGCGTAACGGCTCACTTGAGGCCGCATATCCGCCAGAGCTGCTCTCCATCGAGGCTTACACCAAGGGCAAGCTCAAACCGGGGGATGTGCTCAACTCCGAGAACGTCGATATCGTCAAGGATCTGCTTGATCCGGGAGCCTACTTTCAGATCAAGCACGACGGTCGGCTCGTCGATATCGCACCGACTGAAACGGACGTAACCAAGCTCACACCGACGCCGTTTTTGCAGGCGACCCTGGCCAATAAGGGCAAGCACAAGATCTTCCCCGACGGCAATTGCTACACGCTGGACGGCAAAGACTGGATCGGTGGCAACCCATTCCCTGAGCCGCAATCAGCAGAAGAAGTGTTGATGGCGAACTCGCTCAGTTGGGGCAAGCACGACACGCAGGCTCATCCGGTGCTCGACTGGGATACCGATGCCGACGGCAACGTCGAATATCAGTACGCCTCCTATTACGTCGAGTGGCAGACGGTCGGCCGCCTCACCCTTGACCCGCATCCGTACATGCCGGGCCGTGAAAGCCAGATCCGCATTCTCGGCGGCACCGTGTTGGCTCCCGAAGACGTCAACGGCACCGGCATCCTGCAGGTCTGGGCGTACGATCAGCACAAGCTTCCCGGCTACTACGTCTACCAGCCGACCACCAAGCGCGTGCGCAGCTATCCTGTCGACCAGCGCTTCGAGCCGCAGTTCCCGGGCAACACCTTCTTCGTTACCGAGTACTGGATGGCGGGTGACCCGCTGCTGACCTGGGGCAACTTCAAGCTCGTCGGCAAGGGCCCGATGCTCACCTGCGCGCATCACTGCGCAGACCTCAACAATCCCAACTGGATCCACAAAACCTGCGGCGGCAAGAGCGGCGTGAAGTACTGGCGCACGCGGATGGAGCTGGTGCCCGAGGTTTACGTGGTCGAGATGGAGCCGGTGATGTATCCTCGCGCGCCGATCGGCAAGAAGAGGATCTGGTATCACGCATCGACTCTGTGCCCGCTCACCATGATCAGCTATGACCGCCAGGGCAAGATGTGGAAGCAGTGGGAAGGCGGCTTCGACTACTACGAGCGCAAGCCCGGAATGCAGTGGACCGAGGGCGTACCGGACCACTTCTGGAGCTGGACGCATGTGCATGCTCACGATCTGCAGAGCAATCGCATGTCGCGCTTCTACTACGCCGAGACGGTTCCAGGCGGCTACCACGCCGATATCGACAACGCCAGATTGTTTGGCGACTTCTGCTCGATGGAGGCTCTGGAGCGCTTGGGCCGCTAGGCTCCGTCAGCGCAATCTGTAATGCAACCGCCGGCTCTGCTCACCCAGGGCCGGCGGTTTCTTTTGTCCCTTCACTTACGACCCGCGCGCATCCTGAAACACCGCAGCCGGAAGTCGCATGGAGCGCTTCAGCCTTCTCACGGGTTCTATGCTACGGTGGCGCAGGCGAGCGTCTAGCCACTGGTTCACGTCGCCCATGACGGACTCTCTGACACGCAACACTGAACGCAGGGGGCATTGCGCGCCACAATGATTCCGCCACAGACAGGCCGCGCCGGGAGCCCGCGGCGATCGCGCCGCGATTGGAGCTTCGTCACGCTTCGCGCCAGTCTTCTTGCTACCGCGGTTTCCGTGGCCGCTGTAGTGGCAGTCGCGCAGCTCGCAGGTCACAAGCCGGCGCATCCACGGTTCGTCCCCCCTGCCCTCCTGGCGCGCGCTGAAGCCTCATCTGCCGCGACCGACGCGTCACGGTTCGAACTCCTCTCCGCCGCTTCGGCCGGACGGTTGATCCGGGTATTCGGCACACTTCCGCCGCGAGCCCTGTGTCGTAACGCGCATTGGCAAGGGGATGACCTCAGCCAGCAGTGGTTCGCCGGCGCCGATTGCACGAACGCGCAGCTTCAAGGCGCCCGGCTTAACGGCACCAACTTCAGGGGTGCGAATCTCAGTGGCGCACAGATGCAGGACGCGTCGATGTGGTTCATCGATCTCGATTCGGCGCGCCTCATCAGGGCTAACCTTCGACACGCCAACGTGGCGAGAGGCTCGCTGCGCCAGGCCAGCCTTGAAGGCGCCGACCTGCGGCGCACGATCTTCAAGGCCGCCAACCTGACGCAGGCCAATTTGCTCGGCGCAAATTTGCGCGGCGCCAATTTTACCGGCGCCAATCTCACGAACGCCATTATGACCGGCCTGGTGATGGACGGAGTCGACTTCACCCGGGCCAATCTCGCGGGCGCGGATCTCAGCCGCGCCGATCTGCGTAACGCCGGGGGTCTTACCGCCGCCCAGCTCAAGCTCGCCCATACCGATTCGGGCACCCGAATGCCGGAAGGCATGCCCGCGGCGGTGGATCCGCCTTCGCCGCCTTCGCAATGACGATCCGTCCTTCGCAATGAAAAATTTGCCTGCTACGATTCAGCCCAATCCACTGCGCCGGGCGGCGCAGCGGATAAGTGCCCCAGGATTTTCGCGGCCGCTTGCCCTTGTGGCTGGCCCGGCTGCTGGTCGCGCTCGAAGCTTACAAGGGAGAGTTCTTGATGAAGATTCGCGAACGCTGGATCACCGTTGCGCTGGCTATCGGCGGAGGCTTTTTCGGCGCGATGCTATGGGGGCAGCTTTTTGCGCCCCGCAGCGTCGTCGCCGCCGAAGCACAGCAGGGCAGGACCATCAACGCCGACCGTATAATCGTGCGGGAACTCCAGGTCATTGACGCCTCCGGGCGTCAGCGCGCGGTGCTCAACGTCACGCCCGACGACCTGGCGCGGCTGAGTTTCCTTACCACTTCGGGCAAGCGCAGGCTGGCGATGGGCGTATTGGCGGACGGTGAAGCGGCGGTAGGCTTATACGACGCGCAAGGCCGCGTGCGCATCGGGCTCAATGTGCCGCTGGACGACTCGGCCAGCATCCACCTGGTCGACAAGACCGGGCGCAATCGCGCCAACCTCGTGCAGTTGCCCAATGGCAAGTCGACCTTCGAGATATTCAACGAAGACGGCCACCTGGTGTGGAGCGCCCCGACCGGTGGAGCGGCTGGCTCGGCGAGCACGCAAGACCCCAACGAGCCGGTGCGCCAGGCCTCGCGCTAGCAACGGCGCCGCTTGGGCGCGCCGTGGCTTGTCACTCTCACGCATCTGCACTACCCTCGCGCTCAGATCCGGCCGCGTCCATGCGCCGCGCTGGCGGCCAGCCTGGCGAAGGAGAAAATCCACGATGGCCAGTCCGCAACTTCAGCAGGTGTTCGCGCAGTACAAGGCATTCGCGCAAGGCGCGGGGCAGGCCAAGAGCCCGCAGGAGCTGCGCGCCTCGATGGCCGCGGCCTTCTCGGCTTTCCCCAGCGCCGGTGAAGTCAAATGCGAGCCGGTCGATGCCGGCGGGGTCAAGGCGGAGTGGATAACCGCGCCCAATGCGGCTCCCGACCGGGTCATCATGTATCTGCATGGCGGCGGCTACGTGATGGGCTCTATCGACACCCATCGCGAACTGGTGGCGCGTCTTTCAAAAGCCGCGCAGGCACGCGGCCTCGCGCTGGACTATCGCCTCGCGCCCGAGAATCCGTTCCCCGCCGCCGTGGATGACTCGATCGCGGCGTATCGATGGCTTCTGGCGCAAGGCTACAAGCCGGGACGGATCGTTATCGCGGGCGATTCGGCCGGCGGCGGGCTCGCGGTCTCCACGCTGCTCGCGGTGCGCGACCTTGGAGCGCCAGCGCCGGCCGCCGCCGTATGCATCTCGCCGTGGGTCGACTTCGAGGCCGAGGGCGAATCGATGACCAGCCGGGCGGCGCAGGATCCGCTGGTGTCGCGCGCGATGATCCTGAATATCGCGAAAATGTACGTGGGCGAAAACGGCAACCTGCGCGAACCGCTGGCCGCTCCGATCAACGCCTATCTCGACAATCTTCCCCCGTTGCTCATCCAGGTCGGCGACGCCGAAACGCTGCTCGATGACTCGACCCGCCGCGCCGATCGCGCCAAGCAAGCGGGCGTCGACGTAACTCTTCAAAGCTGGGACGAGATGCCGCACGTGTGGCATCTGGCCGCGCCGATTCTCCCCGAGGGTCAGGAGGCGATCGACAAGATCGGCGAGTTCATCCGCCAGCGGACTGCCTGACGCAAGGACGCTGAGACAAATCAGGCCACCGTAAACACTGGGGCGGACGCATCGCCGATGCGCCCGCCCCTTTCGCTTACCTCTGTCGCCGCGGTTGCGGCGCGCATCCCGCGTTATGCCGCCTTGGCTGCCGCCTTGGCCGGCGTCAGCCGGCAGTCGACGAACTCTCCACCCTTCATCACGGCCTCCAGCTTGGTGCGATCCTGCAGCAGCGTGATGTCCTTGGCGGGATTGCCGTTGACCACCAGCAGGTCGGCCAGCTTGCCGCCTTCGATCGTTCCCAGCTCATCCTTCATCCCCATCAGTTCGGCGCCGTTGCGAGTGGCCCATCCGATGACCTCGAGCGGTGAGATTCCGGCGCCCCTGACGTAGGCCTCCAGATCCTTGGCGTAATCGCCGTGCGGGATCGAGACCGTGCCGAAGTCGTCGCCGGCGACAAACTTCACGCCCGCCTTGAGCGCCTTCGGCAGCACTTTGTAGGAGTATTCGAGCCCGCGCTCCATCGCTTCGGCGTCGGCCCACGGGCTGCTCCCGGTGCGCCGCTTCTCGTCGACCACGCTCCAGGGAAAGTAGATGCTCGGCACGACGAAGGTCCCCTGCTTCACCATCAGCTCGATACACTCGTCGTCCATCTGGTCGGCGTGGTCGATAACGTCCATCCCGGCGCGCAAGGCCGCCAGGATTCCTTTCTTTGAGATGATATGGCCGCGGATTTTCCGCTGCCGTTCATGGGCCGCGCGGGTGGCCGCGTCGATCTCCTCGAAGCTCATCGTCATCACCTCGGCCGGCCACGAAAGGCCATGCCCGCCGGTCACGTAGAGCTTGATGATATCGACGCCTTCCCTGATCTCCTCGCGCACGGCCTTGCGAAACGCTTCGGGGCCGTCGCAGATGTGCGCCAGCCCTTCCATCCCCAGGCGCCAAAAGCGCGGGTGCAGATCGACCGAGTCGCCGGTGGTGACGCAGTCGCGCCCGCAGGCCATCAGACGCGGCCCAACGATCAGCCCGGCCTTAATCGCGCGCTTGAGCGTCACGGCGATATTGTGAATCGCGCCGGCGCCGCCCGCGCCGGTGAATCCGCTGCGCAGCAGCAACTCGGCATTCTTGGCTGCCACCAGTGTAAGGTAGGTCGGCGGATGCTTGAGGTCGATTTCCTCGATGCTGCTGATGTTGTCGTAGGCGACGTGGTAGTGGCACATCACCATCCCCGGCATCAGCGACTTGCCGCCGAGATCGAACACCACGTCGTTCGCGGCAGGGCGCGGAGCGTTGCCGTTGGTGCCGACGGCCGCGATGCGTTCGCCTTCGACCACCACGGTCGCGTTGGGCTTGGGCGGATGGATTCCGTCGATCAGATTTGCGCGGCGGAAAAATATGCGTGCCATATCGGAACACCCCCTGCTGTCAGGCGCATCGGGGCCTGCACGGTGTTACGCCTTTTATCCGGCAACTCAACCGGCCATGTCAAACGCCACGATGATTGCGCCTAAGAGCCTAAGAGTGGACGTGGCGATGGTGCGCGTCGGGCGCGTGCGCGTGCTCGTGTGTCAACGGTGCGTGGCGATGCACGTGTGAGTGTGGTTCAGCCACCGCCGTGGCGTGATGCGCGTGGTGCTCGTCATGCACGTGCAGGTGGTCGTGAATCAGTTCGGTGTGCACATGCGTGTGGCGATGCTGCTCGCGAAGCAAAAGTAGAATACCGGCCGCCATCGACGCCGCCGCAATCAACTCCGACGCGCGCGGCAATTGCTCGAAGACTGCCATCGACAGCAGCGCACCGATAAATGGCGCGGTCGCGAAATAGGCGGCCTCGCGCGCGGCCCCCAGTTCGCGCATCGCGCGCACGGCCAGGTAAAGACTGCATCCGTAGCTCAGGGCGCCCAGCAATAACGCGCCGGCCACATCGCGAAGCGGCGGAATTGCACTGCCTGCGGCGATCGCCACCGCCAGCATGCATCCTCCCGCGCCCAGAGCTTTAATCAGCGCGACGGCGGCCGGATCGCGGATCGATACGAGCTGCGTCAGGTTGTTATCGAAGCCCCAGCACAGACACGCGCCGATGATCGCAATCGTGCCGATCCAGTCGGCGCGAAACGCGCCCGGCTGCCATGCGAGCAGCAATGCCCCCGTCACGATCGCGAGCATCGCATACAGGCCGCGTCGCCCCAGATGCTCGTGGAATAGCAACACCGCCAGCGCCGCCGTGAACGGCGCCTCGAAGTTGAGCAACAGCGATCCCGCCAGCGCGGAAATTCGTTGCAGCCCGAGCAGCATCAGAAGCGGCCCGAGCATCCCGCCCAGCGTTACCATCCCGACCAGCGGCCACCCGTCGCTTCGCTGCAACCGCGCCTCGCGCGCTGCGTCCGACCGGCTGCCGATCGCTTTTATGGCGCAAAGGGCGCCGGCGGCTCCGAGATATAAGAGCGCCGAGAGCATCAGCGGACCGCATCGGACCAAGAGCAGCTTGGCCAATGGAGCGCTGGCGCCGAACAGCGCCGCCGCGCCCAGCCCGAAGGCGGCGCCAGTCAGGTTTGGCGAACCCTCGCTCACGACGGGTGCCAGGGCGCGACCGCCCTGCCGACCGGATGGTCCGCGGGCAACTCGCGGAAGCCGTCGCTCTCGATACGCAAGGCGCCGCCGCAGCGCGCCCTGAAGTTCACGAATCCGATCATCGCGTCACGCCGCCTCCGTCCGTCCGGTCTCGTCGTTATAGCGATCCGGCCCGCGCCGTCAACATTCGTGCGCTCAAGGCATTCGCACCGCGCCCGCCGCATACGCCACCGCGGCATACGACGTCAGCAGGTCCGCCCTGCTCTGAATCAGCGTGTAGCGCGCGTTGGCGAGGTCGCTCTGCGCGGTCAGCAACTCGACGATCGTGCTGAGGCCCTGCCGATAGGTCTCGATGTTGGCGTCGTAGGCTTCCTGAGCCGCCGCGAGCAGCGCCTGCCCGTATGAGTATTTCTTCAGCGACGATTGGAACTCGTAGTAGGCGCGCCACATCTCGGCGATCGCGCCGATTTCCGCCGACTTGACGCCCGCGCGCGTCGCCCGGTCTTCCGCCTCCGCCGTCCTCACGTCATTGAGCCGCTTGAATCCCGTGAACACGTCCCACTGCAGCGTGACCAGCGCGGAATATTGCGGCTGATTGGCCCACGTGCTCGGCGGTCCCGCGAACGTGTAGCGCCAGATGAGTTGGCCGTAGTTCGCCGAGAGATCGACGGTCGGATACCACGCCGCCTTGGCCAGCGCGACCCGCGCCTCGCTCGCGCGCAGCCCCGCGACCTTCGCCGCCAGATCGGGCCGCTGCTTGATCGTGGCCGCGATCAGTTCGTCGACCTGGCCGTTGAGCGCCGTCGGCACCGCCACGGCCTCGAGGCTCGCCACCTCCATCGGCGCGTTGGCCGAAATGCCGATCGCGGCGGCGAGGCTCGCCTGCGCCTCGTGCACCATCAGCTCGGCGTTGGCGACGTCGTATTGCGACTGCGCGACGCGCTCTCTGGCGAGCAGCAGCGCGGGCTCGGTGGCGAGGCCAAGGTTGAGGCGCTGCTGCACGGCGTCGAAGTCGGATTGCGCAAGCTCGAGGTTCTGGCGCGCCGCGGTAACCGCGGCCTTGGCCGCGCACAACGCGTAATAGGCGCGCTGCACGGCGAAGACCACGTCCTGCATCTTGCGGTCGAAACTGAAATTGGCGGCGGCGAGCGTTTGCCGGGCGGCCTCGGCACTGGCGCTGCGGCGGCCAAAATCCAACAGCGTGTACGTCATTTCGACCAGCGGTTGCGCCTGCCACAACTTGTATTGGGCGAGCTGACCCCCGGTCAGCGGGAAGAGCGTTCGCGCGTAGCCATTGGCCGAATTCGCGCTCACCAACGGATAGTACGGCGCGCGCGCGGCGCCGAAGCTCGCGGCCGCCTGGCGCGCCGATTCCCATGCGAACCGCGTGTCGGGGTTTTCGCGGAGCGCCAGGTCGAGCAGCGCGGGCAAATCGTAGGGCTGGCCTTCCTGATGCACGGGCTCTTGCCTTGACGGTTGCGCGGGCGCCCGTGCGGCGACGCCCGGCGATGGCGGCAGGGCGCTCGGCTTGCGGTAATCGCTCCCCGAGGCGGGCGAGGGAGTCCAGATGCGATCGGCGCGGGGAGGAGCCCATCGATCCGGATTCAACTCCGGCTCCTCGGCCAGCCGCGCGCATCCCGCCAGGCACGCGAGGAGGCCGGCACCGAGGCCAATCTGTAGCGCTCTGCTTAAATGGCTCGTGAAACGGCTGGAGATGTGCATGCTGCGAATTGACTCCGCTTGCGTTTGCGACAATCTTACCCATATCTTTTGCGGAACAAGCATCGAACGGAACATCGAAGTGGACCTGCCTCCAGGTGGACCTCCGCTGAGCAGCGGAGTGCGGATGCGTTAACGCCGGCGCAGGAATTTTCAGGCTGCGTGAGGATTCAGACCATGGCCACTGCCAGGACCCAACCCAGAGTCATCAAGGCCGGCGAGGTTGTGGATACCCGGCGCACTGCCGCCGCGCTGGATCCGCATTACAACTGGAAACGTGCGCTGGCGGCTCCCGGCCAGCGCGCGGTCGACTTCGAAGAGCGGGTGAATTTTCGCCGCCTGCATGACTATCGGTTGGCGCGCGCGCGCCAGGCGCTCGGCCATTCGGACCTCGGCGCGATGCTCTGCTTCGACACCAACAATATCCGCTACCTGACCAGCACCGTGATTGGCGAGTGGGCGCGCGACAAGATGATTCGCTTCGCGCTGCTGGCCGGCGACGCCGATCCCTACGTGTGGGATTTCGGCTCGGCGGTGAAGCATCATCAGTTGTATTCGCCGTGGCTGCCGCACGACCATTGCCGGGCCGGGATGCCCGGTCTGCGCGGCGCCATACCGCCCGAGTCGGGATTGATGCGGATGCACGCGGAGGAGATCAAGTCGCTGCTCAAGGAGCACGGGGTCGAGCGGATGCCGCTTGGCCTCGACCTGGTGGAGCCGGCGATGCTGTTCGAGTTGCAGCGCGCGGGCCTCGAGATTCGCGACTGCCAGCAGGTGATGCTGGAGGCGCGCGAGCTCAAGAGCATCGACGAGATCATGCTGCTCAACACCGCCTCCGCGATGGTCGACGGCGTTTACCACATGCTGTGGGAAAAATTGAAGCCGGGAGTGCGCGAATCCGATCTGGTCGCCGAAGCCGCGCGCATGCTCTACCAGCTCGGCTCGGACGACGTCGAGGCGATAAACGCGATCAGCGGCGAGCGTTGCAGCCCGCATCCGCACAACTTCACCGACCGCATCATCCGGCCCGGCGACCAGGCCTTCTTCGATATCATCCAGTCCTACACGGGTTACCGGACCTGCTATTACCGCACCTTCAACGTCGGACGCGCGACCGCGGCGCAGCGCGACGCGTACACGCAGGCGCGCGAATGGATGGACCGCACGATGGCGCTGGTCAAGCCCGGAGCGAGCAGCGACGACGTCGCCAAAGCGCTGCCCAAGGCCGAGGAGTTCGGCTTCGAGAGCGAGCTGGCCGCTTTCGGGTTGCAGTTCGCGCATGGCCTCGGCCTCGCGCTGCACGAGCGCCCGCTCATCAGCCGGTTGAACTCGCTCAAGCAACCGGCCGAGATCAAGGCCGGGATGGTATTCGCGCTGGAGACCTATTGCCCGGCCAGCGACGGATTCTCGGCCGCGCGGATCGAAGAGGAGCTGGTGGTCACGCCCGACGGATGCAAAGTGATAACGCTCTTCCCGGCGCAGGAACTGCCTATTGCGAATCCCTACTGATGCGCCGTCCCGCTTAACAAGTTGCATACCAGAGCTGGTCATCCCGAGCGAAGCGAATCCGCGAGCGGACTCCAAGGATCTCGCGCGGCTCTCCGCGCGCCCGGGCCATTGAAGCTTCGCCATACCAGGAGACCGCCGCGGCGGCTGCCGCTTGCCGCGCTGACGTTCGCGGCGCTACTCTGCGCCGGCTGCGACCCGGTAATCGATATTGCCGGCGCGGATTTTCCGGCCTGGCTGATTTGCGCGATCGCGGGAGTCGCTCTCGCGGCGGTGCTGCGGACCCTGTTGGTCGCGATTCGGATCGAACCACACCTCGGACCATTGACGATCGTCTATCCGTGCCTCGCTCTGCTGCTCTCCTGCGTGGTCTGGATGATTTTTTTCAATCGCATTTGAGCGCGCGATGATGGCGGACGACGAAGCGATCAGCCAGGGCTCGTGGATTCTGCCGGTGGCGGGCCGCGTCGTCGGGCTCGCGATCGTCATCGGCGCGATCGTGGCCGGGCTTTACGTATTGCGCCTGTACTACATTTACCCGCGCACCGACGACGCTTACGTGCGCGCCAACGTCGTCGGCATCGCGCCCCACGTGAGCGGCCCGATCGTCGAACTGCCGATTCGCGACAACCAGCACGTGGCCAAGGGCGCGCTGCTGTTCGTGGTCGATCCGCGGCCGTACCAGGCAACGCTCGAGCGCGCCGAGGCGAACCTGGTGTTGACCAATCTTCAAATAAACGCGCTCCAAAACGCGATCAGTTCCGCCCAGGCACGCAACCATCAGCTCGAAGCCGACGCCGCCTACGACCAGCAGTATCTCGAGCGTATCGTGCCGTTGCTCGCCCGGCATTTCGTCACCGCCAACGACGTCTTCAACGCGCGCAGCCGCCTCGCCGCGGCGCAGGCGGCGGTCGAAAACGCCCGCAGCGAGGTGCGCAAGTCGCAAAACGAACTCGGCCAGTACGGCGACTTCAACGCGCGGCGCAAGGCGGCCGAGGCGGCCCTGTACTACGCCAAGCTCAACGTGCAGTACTGCTACGTGCGCGCGCCTTTCGACGCCTACGTCACCAACCTCAACATCGCGGTCGGCCAGTACGCCAACGAGGGCAAACAGGTGGTGAGCCTGGTCGATAACGGCGTGTGGTACGTGATGGCCAACTTTCGCGAGAATTTCCTCGATCACATCCGCCCCGGAATGCGCGTCGAGGTCTACCTGCTGAGCTATCCGAACCGGCGCTTTGCGGGCCGCGTGCAGGAAGCTGGATGGGCGCTCTACCAGGACAACGGCGCCACCGTCGCCGGACTGCCGCGGGTCGAGCAGACGCTCAATTGGGTGCGGCTCGCGCAGCGCTTTCCGGTTCGCATCGTGCTCCTGGATCGCGATCCGATGCGGCCGTTTCGGATGGGCCAGACGGCGGTCGTCACCGTCCAGGGCTTCCGCTGAGCCGCCTTCCCGCAGCACTGCGTATGCTGAGCGCGGTCGAGACGCGGCTGGATAGACTCGTCCCTTTTCTTGGAGAGCAGCTCAGCTCCAAACCCGGCCGCCTTCGGACCTCCGTCCGCATGGCCCTCATCACGGCTCTGGGAGCCGGCCTGATGGCCGCGATGCACATCGATAGCGAACTCGGAGTCTACCTCCTCTGGTAGCTCGTCTCCGCTCCGGCCGCGCTGATGGTGCCGGCGCCCGGGGGCATGCTGATCGCGGTCACGGGCGTCGCGCGGGCGGTCTCGGTCCCGCTCGCCGGCGTGCTGGTCGAGGCGCCCTGGATGCTGGTCGCGTTCTTTGCGATCGCCGCCGCGGCCTCGACTTACCTGCTTAGCGACGCACAACTCACCAACGGCTGGCGAATGGTGCAGATTTTTTTTCTCACCTCTTTCTGGGTCGCGGTGTTCGACCCCCAGGGCTTCGGCTGGTCGGTTGCGTATGCTTTCGCAGCCGGCCTGGTCGGCTTCTCGTTCATCATGCTGTTCGACAATCTCTTGTGGCCTGACCCCGCCGAGCGGCGGCTGCTGCGTTTGCTGGCCGCCAATGCGGAAACGATCCGCGAGCGGCTCGCGGCCGTGGGTCGCGCCTACCTCGAACCCGCTGGCGCGGCAGCGCTGCCGCGGCCGTCGCTGCACGGCGCGATGAGCGCACATCTGGCTCTGCTTTCGCGCGCCGATCGCGAGAACCTGAGCCCGCGACGCCACGCCCGGCTGCTGGCCGCGGTGAGCGTCAGCGAACGGATGAGGCTTGAGGCCGAACGCATGCTGTGGATCGCGCGCGAGCCCCTGCCGCATCAGGTCCGCGAGCTGTTCAAGCCGCAATTGCGGGCGGTGCTCGACGCGATCGACGGGGCGCTGGTGATCGAACAACGGCTGCTCGCGACCGAGTTCGACCAGGCGGAGGACGCGATGCCGGATACGGCCGGCCCCATCTATTCGATGCTGGAGGTTTACAATCGGCGGGTCGGCGAGCTTCATCCGCAATTCATTCTCGATGCGCGGTCCGACGAGGTGAGCAACTTGAGCGCTTTCGTCCTCGGCCTGCAGCGCATCGCCCGTCTCTTCATTCGTACTCCGATTCCGCTGGCCGCGACCGCGCGCAAAGCGGTCCGGAACGCTTCAAACCCGGCCGGCTCATCGTTCGATCAGGCGCGCGTGCGCTACTGCCTCAAGCTTGCCGCCGCGGTCGCACTGGCGTTCGTGATCGGAGTGACCACGCATCGTGGCGATATGACGACCATCCTGTGGACCGCGATGATCACCGGCCTGCCCACGTACGGGGCGTCGTTGCGCAAGATGATCCTGCGTTTCGTCGGCGCCGCGCTCGGCGGAATTCTGGGCCTCGCGGCCATCATCGCGGTTTCGCCGAACTTCGAGACCATCGTGACCTATATGGCGGTGTTCTTCATCGCGCTCGTGCCGTGCGCCTATATCAGTCTGGGCGGCGAACGGCTGGCCTACCCCGGCAAACAGGCGGGCATCACCTTTTGCCTGCTGTTCGTGGGATTGTCTCCGAGCGTGCGGGAATACGAACCGTTGTGGCGGTTGTGGGCCGTCTTTCTCGGCATGATCGCCGTGGCGGCCGTGTTCATCGTGCTGTGGCCCGAGTATGCGGGTGATTCGATGGCGCCGCGGCTGGAGAAAAGGCTCGAGCTGATTTTGTCCCTGATGCCGGAAGGCGGCCGCGCGCCGAGCGAAGGACGGGTCGAGTTGTTGGAGATAGATTGCTCCCGGACCCTGGGCGAACTGCTCGAGATCGCCGACGACGCGCGCATCGAAGGCGGACGCAGCGGCTTCGATCCGGACGCGATGGTCGACGCGGTCGGCACGCTGAGACGCATCGCGCA
>VFSW01005000.1_pt1 | contig 19736 bp, 17 predicted proteins | sample 5358111 | NCBI WGS metagenome assembly VFSW01 (sample SAMN11554181, study PRJNA540505) | mine drainage metagenome | isolation source: sediment from site ElyBrook_90M | place: USA: Ely Copper Mine, Vershire, VT | collected 2017 | reverse complement strand
TGACTACGGATCAGAAGGTTGGGGGTTCGAGTCCCTCTCGGCGCGCCAGTCTCACCCCCTCCGCGGCTTTGACCTCTACAGGCAGCGGTCTACGCTGCAACCTTCCCCTCCAATATCCGTCACCGGTCAAACCAAATGGTTCTGTTAGCCACGCCGGGGGCATAATCCTCCCACGAAAGCTCTACCTCGACGGTGGCCCCAGCTCGCTCGAAGAGGAGCTTGGGGGGCCGGTAAACAACTCGATTCTCTAGAGTCGACGGAGTCACCCCCAACAAGAGAACAAGGTCCCAAAGCGCAACCCTCAAACCTGTTATCGAGGATAGGGCCTGGCTCGCTGCCAGCTCAATCGTCACGGGCGCCCGCGAGTCGATTCCATCGGCCCGTCGAGACACAACGCTGAGCCCCGGAAGATCGCTGGGCCACTTCCCCGGAGAACGAAATGCATCCAAGAACTGAATTGGTGGCGGGACGGAACGGGTGCGCTCGCCGCCGGGGTCGCGCGCGAGGCCGGATAGCGCCAGGCCCAGCATTGACTTGAGCATCCATCTCTCAATATCGCGCCCGCTAAACAGGGAGTGACTGTTTGGGTCAATCCTGCCGTCGCTGATCCTCCGCAGAATCCGAAAGAGCCGAAGAGCTTCAGCATCTAGCAAAGCAAGGGCGTTGTTGTGACGATCACAAAGGACCTTAGCGGTGATGGACGAACTTCCTACAAGACGGCGCTCCCCATCACCTAAAAAATGGAGGCCACCAACCCACACTTGTCTCCGCCCGCTGGAAAGCTCACGAAGAATCCCCTCCGAGATGAAGTGTTCCCTAGAGAGCGTCGTCGAACAGTCCAGATGGCAGGCCAGATAGCATTCCGGGTTTGCGAAACCGGTTTGAGGAGGAGGAGGAGCTAGAGTTGCGTCTTGCTTGACGTACCGCGAGCCGATCAAGCAACAGTCCTTCGATTTGCGCCCGCTTTCGCACGGGCATTGCGCATTTCGATCGCGCCCGAGGCCCACGACCACACTCTACACCGCGGGTGTTGGACCAACACCACCGGCGAACTGCGCAAGCGTGTCCCCAATGCGCAAGCCTCGCCCCAATGCAGGATCCATTCGATCTGAGGCTATTCCAGGATCGCCCTAAGCTCCTTGGGGCCGAGCGCCAGCGTCACCTCATCCTTGGCATCGCCCGCGACCGGAATGATCTTGATCCACGCTGGACCGCCGCCAGGGTCGAAGGCCGACGCCGGAAACGTGCATCTGCGACCCTGGTAAACCTCCTGCTTGCCGTAGGCATTCGAGAATGGCACGTCGAACGCCTCCTCCCGTTGGGGCTGTATGATCCCACCAGCGCGCTTGACGACGATCCGTGCGATGCCGAGGATCCGTGGCGCGCTCTGTCCTCCAAAGAGGCCCCCGAGGCGTGCAGCCGGAGTTGCTTCCACGGTAACAGTTGAGGGATCCAAGTCGGTGGCCGGGAGATTGTCGGGTGTTACCTCTTGGTAGGTCCGTTTCGCTTCGAATGCACGGAGGGCCACCCGAGAGTAGGCCGACAAGATGACGATGTCGTAGGCGAAGACCGGACCAGCCACGATCGCGGACCGCGCCTGGGTCGAGAAATAGAGGGTCTCGCGCTTCGCAACGCGTTGGCCTGCGGCGATTGCTGCCGCTACTTCCTCGGACGATAAACGCCGCGGCGCCGCAACATCGGCGGCTGGCGTAGCCGTCGCCTCCTGGGCAACGAGGGGACTGCCAAGCAAGGTAGCTACGAGAGAGAAGGTCAGGGCTTGCTTCCGCATTGTAGTCCACCCTCCCATTCTGTTGATGATACCAAAGATGAAGGGCCTCCGGGAGACGGAATGACGTCAGACTTGCGTAGTTCGTCGTTTTGGCGTGAAGAATGGCGGACGATGCCTCGCAAGCTATGCCTCCATGGCCCTGATGGCGTCCGCCACACCATGCTGCAACAGGACCTCCAGGTTCGACACCGTCACTGAACCGTGTCGCGAGCGGTTCATCCCTTACACACCGTGGTCAAGCCCGAACCTTGGGGGAGGCGAACAGTCCAAGGGCTGTGGTGGCCCTGCCCACAATGGCCGTCGCTCGTGCGACGCCGGCTTTGACCGTCGCTGCGAATGGCATTAGGATGCTCAGGAGCTTCTTCTCTTCGTCCGACATTGGAGCAAGAGAGTATGAGCGACGTCGCCGACACACGGTCTCCGGGACCTGAAGGGAACTTCGAGCGGTACCGCGAGAAGGTCCTCGCGCTCCTCAAGTATCTTGAGGAATTCGTCAAGCTCAAGAGTGCAACGCCCGTCCTGGAGGTTTCCCGATATGCGGACGACGGTTTACTGCTCTGGTTCCATGAACTCCCCAAGACCAATGGCGTGTTCTGCCAGGCGTGGGAGCAGCCACCCGAAGGCCAGGCCGACCTGTGGCTTAGCGTTCAGAAGCAAGATCTACCCACGTATCCACCTCTCGACCCTGATCTTGAACCGTGGGTCGAAATGGCAGATGTCCAGCGGTCGGATGGCCCCGAGCCGCGACTCAGGACCACTGCATACCTGCCGGTTGTGGCAGTTGCGCCGGAGGACCCTTCCCTGGAGTCCGATGCGAAGGTTGGCGGGGACGGAGAGCCGCAGCCGCAGGTGTCACAGCACAAGCTCGAGGACCATCCAGAGGTTAGTGAGGCGTGGCAACGGTATCTCCCCAAGTGGCGGCCATGGGCTCGTGAACACGCCCGGCGGGCTTCGGTGCAGCGCGTCTATGCATCGCTTTATAGCGCCTATCAGAAGCAGAAGCGCTTGGGTGAAGCATATGAGCTCATTGTTGGCCTGGGGCTCTTTTCCTCGCATCAAGGCGAGGGGCGGCGGGTGCGTCGTCACGTTGTCGCCGCACAGGCACAGTTGGACTTCGATGCTAAGCGCGGTGTGATCTCACTCCGATGTCCACCACCACCGGAGGGAGCGCGGGTGCGTATCGAGGATGAGTTCTTGGAGCCTGACGAAAGGCCCCTTCCCGAGGCCTACCGGTTGGCGCAGGAGCACCTCGGATTGGTAGGCGACGCCATTTGGGACCGCGCTCAGATGGACGAGGTACTTCGAAGCTGGGCGAACTCGATTCCACCGGCCCCAGGGCCCCAATTCTCTGGCAACCTGGAACCCCCAGCGGACGCGAGAGGTGGCCCAACTGTCAGCTTTTCACCGGCACTTGTGCTTCGACGACGCACTGCTCGAGGCACGCTCGTCATGTATCAACGGCTAGCTGCCATGATTGCCGAGGGTGCCCCAGTTCCCTTTGGCCTCGCCCGCCTTGTGGACTACCTCGATGATGGGCCTGGCCGCTCAAGGGAACACGATCCGGAAATACAGGAGCCAAGTGCCGGGGTCGAGCCAGCCGAGCTGTATTTCCCTCATCCGGCCAACGAACAACAACGCTCAGTTGTCGATCAGTTGTGCCAAAGCCGTGGGGTCCTTGTTCAGGGGCCGCCAGGTACTGGAAAGAGCCAGACTATCGCCAATCTGGTGTGTCACCTCCTCGCCAACGGGAAACGGGTTCTGGTAACGAGTGAGACCGCTCGAGCCCTTGCTGTCCTGAAGGAGAAGATTCCGAAAGAGGTTCAGCCCCTCTGTGTCAGTCTCTTGGGTGCTGACAGGGCATCCTTCTCGGAACTGGATGCAGCCGTAACAGCGATAAGCAGGGAACACACGCAGTGGTCTCCAGACACGGCAAAAGCGGAGGAGAGGCGGCTCGCGGGCTTCGAACGCGAATTGTACGAATCGAGAACCGAACAGGCGACGGCGGAACGGCAGCTTCGCGAACTTCGAGAGGCCGAAGCGGGCGAGGTCACCCTAGGCGATGGCAGCTTTCGGGGCACCGCGGCCACGATTGCCAAAAGGGTTGCCTCGGACCGACCACACTTCGGGTGGCTCGATGTGCCCGGTTCGGCCGTGCCGCAGGCGCCGTTGACAGGAGAGGAGGCCACGGAACTGCTTGGTCTCCTTCGTGAGTTTCCCGCCCCAAGGCAGCACGAGACTGCCAAACCCATCGCGGCGCTTGAGAAACTTCCCGTGGCCAGCATCTTCGCGCAGTGGGTTGCAGCTGAAGAACACACACACGCAAAGGCCTCGAGTTACAGAAGTCTCATTCAGAATCCGGAGGTCCAGGGCTTCTTCAACGCAGGTGGTGACGCCCGCACTGCCCTCCGTTCAGCGGCTCGGGAGTCCCTCGCCGCGTTCGAGGTTGCAGGTCAGCGCACTGAGGCCTGGTTCCCTCACGCCTTGAAAGAGGTCCTTGCCGGGCGAGACGGTCCCTGGTTGGTCAGGGCTGAACGGACGCGGGAGGCCATGGCGCGCATATGCGAAAGGACAGCGGAGGCGGACCGCATCCATCTTGACCTTCCCGAAGGCTACCCAGAGGACCAGATCATTGCAGACGCGCGGCCTGTCTTCGAACACCTCAAGGCGGGCGGTAGATGGAGTCGATTCGGTTTCCGTCCCAGTTGTGTCAAGGGCCGCGAGTACCTAAGGGATCGTGTTCGGATCGATGGCACAGGTGCGGCTTCGCCCGAAGCCGTTGAGAAACTGATTCTCGTCCTCGAGGTGCGCCGTGAATTGGCCGACACGGAGGCTCTTTGGTCTTCTGAGCCAGCGGCACAGCCCCACGGACTGCAGACCCGGGTAGCCGGACTCCAAGAGAACCTCGCGGCTCTCGAGATCGTGTTTGGCCTGCAACGAACAGTGCAAGGGATCTCTAGATCGTTGTTGCGCCTGGAACCGCCAGCCCACCTACCGGAGTGGTCCGCTCAAGGCCTTGCCCTGCTGACTCAAGTGCTCGATGCGGCAGAAGTTGCCGAGGAGGCAAGACTGGCCTCAGCCCACTTTGACGCCGCCTCAAGAGCGCTGGACGAAATCCTCATGCTTGCCAGAGCACACGACGTCAACCGGGAGCTCGTTCGGGCTTTGAAGGAGCGCAACGTACAGAGGTGGGCAGAGGCCTATGCGCACGCGGAGCTTCTTGCGCATCGAAAGGCGCAGTTGACCAGGCTTGAGGTTCTCTCGGGTCAATTGGCAGCATCGGCACCAGCGCTCTGGGGCCAACTGCGCTCCACAGTGAACGACCCGCAGTGGGACTCGAGGTTTGCGACGTTTGAGGCCGCATGGCAATGGGCCTTCGCGGACCAATGGCTCGGGCGGTTTCGTGATCCTGGATCGGTTGGTAGAGCGGAGACTGCGATCCGACGCGCGCTTGCAAAGACGGCCGAGGTAACGAAAGAGCTCGCAGCGGCGAAGGCATGGAAACACTTCCTGACGCGACTGACTACCCGCCAACGGCAGCATCTTGAGGCCTGGAAACAGCACGTGAAGGACATCGGGAAAGGAACCGGAAAGAGAGCCGCCGGACTCCGAGCTGAGGCTCAGAAGAGTATGGCAGTGTGCGTCGAAGCTATCCCAGCCTGGATCATGCCACGGTATAGGGTGGCAGAGTCATTCGACCCAAAGCCTGAGATGTTCGACTACGTCATCGTTGACGAGGCCAGTCAGATGGGCATCGAGGGTCTCTTCCTGTATGGCCTCGCGAAGCAGATCGTTGTTGTCGGGGACAACGAGCAGATCAGTCCCGCAGGCGTTGGGGTCGCGGACGCCAAGGTTGCCGCGTTGGCAGCCCTCTTCTTGCCGGGGATTCCGTTCGCGGCAGCTTTGGGTCCCAAGAATAGTCTTTACGGCGACGCCCAAATTCGTTTTGGTGGCAAGGTAGTCCTTCGGGAACACTTTCGTTGTGTACCCGAGATCATCCGCTTTTGTGACCAACTCTGCTATGCACCTGGCGGTTCACCTCTCATCCCACTTCGGAACTACAAGCCTGAACGGCTTGAGCCGATCATCACCCGCCTAGTTAGAGAGGGGTTCCAAGAGGGGAAGGCTGGCAACGCGGTGAACCGACCGGAGGCGCAGGCGTTGGTCTCCCAGCTTGTGGGTTGTGCTATGGACCCAAGGTACGCTGGGAAGACCTTCGGGGTCATTTCGCTTCTCGGCGATTCCCAAACTCACCTGATTGAACGTCTCCTTCTTGCGACACTTGGCCCAGAGGAAATGGAAGCTCGCCGACTTGTCTGCGGTGATGCCTACGCCTTTCAAGGCGACGAAAGGAATGTCGTCTTCCTCTCGATGGTTTCAGCTCCTAACGCCAGAATCGGTACGCTCGCAGGCCAGGATGCCAAGCAGCGTTTCAATGTTGCTGTCAGTCGCGCCCAAGATCAGCTGTGGCTCTTCCATAGCGTCTTGCCGGAAGACCTGAGTGACCAGTGCCTCCGGCGCAGATTGCTCCAGTACTGCTTGAATCCCTATCAAGACGACTTGGTCGGCGAAGCCGTATTCGAGTCCGAATTCGAGCGCCATGTGTACGAACGTGTTCGGGCGCGCGGCTTTCGTGTTAGAACCCAGGTTCCGGCCGGCGACCAGACCGGCCACCACTACCGAATAGACCTGGTTGTTGAGGGGGCGACGGCAAAGTTGGCAGTTGAGTGCGACGGCGATGAATGGCACGGCATGGAGCAGTACGAAGCCGATATGTACCGCCAGCGGCAACTTGAACGGGCAGACTGGATCTTCCTCCGAATCTGGGCCTCGGATTTCTATCGAGATCCGGAGGCAGCACTTGAGCCGCTTTGGCGCGAGCTGGACCGGCTCGAGATCGAACCGATAGGGTTCCGCTCTGTTCGGTCAGCCCCGCCGCCACCCTCCGTAGATCTCAGTGCCGTGGACGCCCTGGATCAACACTTTGCCCCCGAGGGCGACGAAGCAACGCCGGATGAAGGCAACCACCTGCCCGCAAAATCCGGCGAACCCGCCCACGAGCAGACACCAGTGGCTGAGCGGCTCACAGTCAAGGCATCCCGGCAAAGCACCGAGTTGGCGGCGGTGTCAGGACGGCGGAAAGCCCCAGCGGCCAAGCCGAGTCTGGCCGTCCAGCGTGCACGCCAAGTGCCAGGAGGCGACCAGGATCTTTTCGCCCATTTTGAAGCAGTGAGCGCGGCTGAGTGGGCGGATTTAGCACAGTGGGGCCGGGCAAGAAGTTCGTGGGACGCTTCGCGCCGGAATCTCATCCTGCGGGTGGGGAAGTCGGTAAGTGACGGCCGGCGCTTGACGGACACTGAAAGGCTCTGGGCTGCCCGACTCCACGTCCTTGCGTGCCGAATCGGTTTCCGCCCGCACCCAAAGGAAGGCCCAAAGAGGGGGCTGTCCGGCCAAGGTCGCCTCCCGTTCGACGAAGAGGAGCCCAATTGAGGCCAAAGATCAGTACGGCACCGCTCTCAGACCGGAACCGACCCGAAGTGGCGATCTCTTCGGAGAGGTCCGCGTCCGGCACAGCCATTGAACCGACACTCGCACGATCTGTCGCTTATCACCTGTCACCTCTGCCGGATGCGGCAGGCATCTCTAATCGGAGCGTCCAGGGAAGACCAGCACATATGAGATTAGATGGGATTCCCGGATACCCGGTACCCATCGGCACCTATTATTTCGGCGCAACGCCCCGTAGGTAAGCAATGCCGGGACTTGGCCAGACCACCTTCAAGAGATGGGGCCGGGTCGCTTACTCCTGAAGATCGTGAGGGAAGCCCTGTTATGCGGATCTCTCAGTACTTTAACCTCGGACGAACACAGCCGGAACTTGACTTTGTCGATATCGACATCTTCGGGGATTCCCGTATCTTCGTTGATCCCCGAGCCCTTAGGCTGCTCCACTCTCCTTGGGGTGAAGAGTGCGTGTCGCTGGTCCAAAGCTTCTTTGGCGAGGTTCTACGATGCATCCGCGATGGGCATTCCGAGAAGGCCGAGGCGCTCCTAGGAGTGCTGCGCGAGCCGAACGAGACCCACCTTGGTCTGTCACAGGCCAGAGCTCAGGGGCGAGCTGTCGGCCGGGGCAAGGCCCGGGACCTCGGCGAGGCACTGACCCGGAGCGAAGCCGCGAAGAGCGGACTCCTTGAGGATCTTGAGGATACAATCCTCATGGTCGAAAATGTCGGCCCTGACATAGTTTCCGACATAACGACGAACATCATCCGCGAACCTCTAATCAACTACACACGGGACGCGTGTGCATTCTACGGCATCCCCATTTTCGGGGACGTCGCCTCCGGGCCACTGTGGGATCCCGCAAAATGCACGTGGTACACCGAATACACGACTCTGCCGTTCACCAAACATGGCCATCTGCTTTTGGTGCCCAAGGTAGTTGTCCGCGCCCGAATGGACTACGACCCGGACGAGTACTACCGCTACTACATCCTCGAGCGCCTCCGCGAGGTGGAGCTCTCGGCCAACTCCGAACTGGTTCAGCTACTCAAGAATGGCAATCTCCGGGTTACAAAGAAGGATCTCATCAAGAAGTATGGACAGGGGAAGGCTGTGATTGTTCGCGAAACCCGTGCCCATCCCGATTTGTTGGAACACTACCGAGCCGATAAGCGCAAGCGAGTGAAGGCCCCGCTGGACCACTACGCGCTCGCCGAGACCGAAGGCACGCCGCCTCCTGACTGGGGCGCGCTCCTGAATGCTGTAGTTACCACAACGCCTGGTCCTGCGAGCTTTGCGCGGTACGAGCGTGCAATTGAGGGCCTGCTCACCGCCCTCTTCTATCCATCTTTGACGAGCCCACAGGCTCAGCGCGAGATCCACGATGGCCGCAAGCGCATCGACCTCACCTACACCAACGTCGCGACCCGGGGCTTCTTCTACTGGCTGGCTCTCCACTACCCTGCGGCCAACATGTTCGTGGAATGCAAGAACTATGGCAGCGAGATTGGCAACCCCGAACTGGATCAACTAGCGGGGCGCTTCGCGCCGAGGCGTGGGTGGGTGGGTTTGCGATGTTGTCGCAAGTTTCCGGACAAGCCCCTGTTCCTCAGACGCTGCCAGGACACCGCCAAGGATGGCAGGGGCTTCGTGATCCCGCTTGATGACTTTGACCTTGGCGAGTTGGTCGCTGAGTGCAGGGACTCTTTGTCGTCACCCTCGTTTGGGCTCCTTCGGGACCGCTTCGACGCGCTCGTGATGTAGTTTGCGAAGCACCAGTAGGTGAATAGGTATCACCATCTCACCTTGTTGAGGTAGACGTGCCTCGTCTCTTCTGAAAAGCAGAGGGGTGTGAGGCCGCGGAGGCCGAGGGTGTTCGTGGCTGGGGCGAGCTGCCACGTCTACTGCCGAGTCCCGCGCGGCGAGCGGATAGGTACCAGGTATCCCATTTCGTCTATTGTCATCTGGGCGAACTCGTGCGGCTCTTCCGCAGCGTGTGCATAACCCGCTCCGCGATCGCTGCAAACGCCGCATTGGCGCGCCGATCGGCACACGCCTGTGTGTATAGCCGGCTCGCCGACCCTGCGCCCCTGCCGATGACCACTGCGAGGTCCTTCACCTTCAGCCCGCACTGCTCAATCCCGACCAGCATCACCAGCTCCCGCGCACGCTGCAACTCGTCAGCTTGACTTCGTCCACCGAGCGCCTCCACCGGCACGCCCACCATCCCTGCCAGCGCCCGCGCCACGTCGGCAAATAGGTACCAGGTATCACCATCTCACCTTGTTGAGGTCGAGTTGCCTCGTCTCCTCTGAAGAGTGGAGGGGTGTGATGCCGCGGAGGCCGAGGGTGTTCGTGGCGGGGGCGAGCGACCACGTCTACTGCCGGGTCGCGCGCGGCGAGCGGGCGTTTGCGGACCCGCGCGAGGCCGCAGCGCTGGTCGGGGTGATCCGGGAGGTCGTGCGGGAACACGGGCTGTCGGTTCTGGCGTGGTGCGTGATGGCCAGTCACTACCACCTCGAGGAGCGCCTGGCCGCGCTGGAAGCTGGCCCACGGCCCACAAAGGACCAACAAGGTGAGAAGGTGATGCCGGTACCTCTAGGGCGGTTAGGCCAGCCCCGGAAGACGATTTGTCGGCGTTGATCCCGGCCTCCGCATTGGCCTCGGGCCTTGACAATCCACACCCCAGGACCGAGTCGTAAGAGTAAAGGCAAAGGACTTTAGCCAGAGGCGGTCATGGACGTGATCCCTTCGGGGGTTACCCGGGCGGGTGTCCGCCGGAGCAACCGGCACGGACAGGGTGGTGTGCAACCCCCCGGGGACGTTCCGCGCGTTCCATCGGCGTATCGAGGACGGGCCGGACCAGAAGGCCGAGAGGACGTGCAGTCAAACCACATCGCGGCACGCCCACCGCCGCGACTGGCGCATCCGGAGCGTCAACCTCGCTACGTTTCAATCCTATGTGCGACTCCTCGTGAATCGCAGGCTATTCAAACAAGGAGGCGAGACCATGTACGCAAGAGTATCGATTGCCCAGGCTCAGCCCGGCAAGGCAGATGAGGTAATCCGCATCCATGGAGATTCTGTGGTGCCGGCTTGCAAGCAGCAGAAGGGATTCAATGGCCTCTACCTGCTGACCGACCGCAAGACGGGCAAGGGCATCACAATCTCCCTCTGGGAAACGGAAGCCGATATGACGGCGGCCGAGACCAGCGGCTTCTACCAGCAGCAAATCGCCAAGTTCAAGGCTGTCCTTAGCGCCACGCCTGTGCGGGAAGCCTACGAGGTCAGCGTAAAGCCGTAAGCCGAAACAGATGCACGTCTGCAACACATGCCCCCCGACAACAGCACGCGGGGTTTTCTGGCACGTTGGTCGGCTAAAGGCAGCCGCGCTTTCTCATCACGCGTGCCTTTGCGGGGGGCTACGGCGTTTGCGGACACGCCATTGGAGACCGACCGATAGGGCGTTGAATCCGGGAATCCCGCACAGCGTCCCAAGGAATGTTTCTGGCGGCCTGGAACGAAAGGAGTTCGTTATGAGACGAGCATTGTCGGCGGTCGTGGTACTCACCTGGGTTGTGCCGTGTCTCGTGTGGGGACAGGCCAGCCCGCAGAAAGCAACGCCGGCCAAGAGCGCCAGCGCGGAACAGCAACTGATCAAACTTGAGCTGGACTGGGCGAAAGCAATTGTCGCGCGCGACATCCAAACCTTGGGTCGGATCGAGGCGGACGACTTCATCTATACGGATCCCGACGGAACCGTATTCACCAAGGCCCAGGATCTGGAGGAGATGAAAGCTGGAATGTTCGTGGCAGCGTCGTTCGTGCCCGACGACATCAAGGTGCGAGTCTATGGGGACGCAGCGGTAGTCACCGGCCGCAACACGATAAGAGCGCAGTACAAAGGCAAGGATGCCAGTGGTCAGTTCCGATGGACGGATACCTGGACCAAGCGGGGCGGCGTCTGGCGATGTGTGGCAACACACTCCTCGAAGATCGCAGCGCCCCCGACCGACGAAACCGCCATCCGCCAGGAGGTGAGTCAAATCCTGAAAGACTATATCGCCGCCTGCGAACGCATGGATTCCGCAGCGGCCCTCAGGTTTGTCGCGGATGTGCCGGAGTTCCGGTACGCCGACACCGATGGAAAACAGTACGACTACGCCGGATTCAGGAAGCTCGTGACCGACGTCTTTGCGGATCTTTCGGCCTGGAAGGCCACCACACGCAACCAGGAGATCCTCGTGCTCGGCCCAGACGCGGCCCTCGTGATCTGGCACGGGGCAGCGGATTCGGTTAAGAAAGACGGCTCCGCACTGCGGTTGGACGACTACAACAGCACCTGTCTATTCAAGCGGTTTGGCGGCACGTGGAAGGTTATCTTTCAGCACGAGTCCTCTCTCCCGCCCTCGCCGCCAACCAGCGCCCAGCGTGGACCCTAATGTGATGAAGCTCAAGGAGGGCCAGACCGCGCAAACGACCACATTGTGAAGCAGGCGCACCCCCACGGACGCGAGCACGTAGCCGTGTTGCCGCACGGGCGGCATTTGCCGATCGAGCCACGCAAAGGGGTTGAGGAGGGCGACCGTCACGTGAGCGGCCCGCGGGAAGTAGCAGTGTAAGGCGGACATCGTCAACCCGCTGCTGCAGCACTCCAACCTCGACTATCGCAACGAGGTCGACGTCGCCGACGCGGCCTCGCTCGCCAAGGCGATCACTGAGCTCGAGAAGCAGATGAAGGCGGCGGCGAAGTGGCTGGAGTTCGAGGCGGAGGAGGCCCTGCGCGACCGGATCCAGGAGCTGCGCGCCCAGCAGATCGACAAGACGTAACAGACGGGCGACGAAGATCCACCCGTTACGGTCGCAGGGTCGCAACGTCGACCTTACGCGGGCCTCGACAGGTTCCCCGGTTCCGTCGTGCTGACCTCGTACGGCCGCTGGTTCCTCGACCGCATCGCGACTCGCATCCTGGCGTTGTCGGGCGGGTCGATTGCCACGTCCTCGACGGCGACGTGTGGGGGCTGCGCCGGGATGGAAACCGCGTACCCTAGGAGCTGCGAGGAGGTGTTCGACGATGAGGCTCTACTTCCTTCGCCACGGGATCGCCGCGGCGCGCGAGGAGTGGACGGGCGAAGACGCGCTCCGGCCTCTGACCGAGAAGGGCAAGGAGCGTCTCGACCAGGTCTCCGCGTTCCTCGCCGACCAGCGGCTCGGCATCGAACTCATTATCACCAGCCCACTCCTACGGTGCTCCCAGACGGCGGAGATGGTGGCGCAGCGTCTCGAGATGCCCGACCGCCTCGTCACTGACAAGCGGCTGGCGCCCGGCTTCGGGCCGGTGATGCTCGCCAAGGTCGTTCGATCGCACGCCGACGCTGGCGTTCTCATGCTCGTCGGGCACGAGCCCGACTTCTCCATGACGATCGGTCACCTGGTCGGCGGGGGCCGCGTCGTATGCAAGAAAGGCGGTGTGGCGTGCGTGAACGTGCCCGACATACAGGCGATGGAGGGCGAGCTCGAGTGGCTCCTCCCGCCGGGTCTGCTCCGGGCGTAGGGGAAAAGCGCGTCGGGTCCAGGCTACCCTGTTTGTAGGGAGCGCCTAGGTACCGTGGTAAGTCCTCATAGGTACCGTAACATAGGTACCGAAAGGTACCAGGTATCCCATATCGCCTATTCTGAAAGGTACCAGAAAGGTACCAGGTATCCCATATTGTCTATTCTCTTCTGGGAGAACTCGTCGGGCTCTTCCGCAGTGTGATAGGTACCAGGATAGGTACCAGGTCCGCGTTAGTTGACAAGCAGGTGGAGAAGTTAGAACGCGAGGCTCAGTTTGTCAACTGTGCCGGACCTGGTACCTATTCCGCCGGCGACGAAGATCCTCGGCTTCCGCGGCACGCTGCTCCGTCCTCTGATCCGAACTTGCTGCGGAGGTTAGCACAAAATGAATTAAATGGGATACCTGGGATACCTGGTACCTTCGGTGGTACCTTTCTGGTCGGCTCCTCCCGTTGGGATGTGACTTCAGACACACCCCGGGGCTTGAAGCGTCGGAGGCACGCGGATACCCTGCGTGCATGATCTCTGGCGGCCGAGTCAGGTCCACGCAGGAGACGATGAAGACTCGCAGCAGGCCTACTCTGGCGAGCACGTGCCGTCCGGGCGCGCTCGGCCTTTCGCTGATCGTACTAGCTGCGATGGTGGGGGCGCAGAGCGCCGCAGCCGAGGAGCTGACCCCAGTGGCCGCATCCGCCGAGTCCGTCGGGACGGCATGCGGGGACAACTGGACGCTGCTGGCTCCAGCGCATCCAGATTACGATCTTCGGGCAATGGCTTGGACTGGCCAGCAGCTCGTGGCCGTTGGCCCCCGTGGGGGTGTCTACACCAGCCCGAACGGGATCGACTGGACGCCCCGATCGTCAGGCATCCAGGCCCAGCTGAACGCCGTCGTGTGGACAGGCAGCCAGCTCGTCGCGGTCGCCGGCCTCGAGGGCAACGGGTTCTTCTCCACACGGATCTTGACCAGCAGGGACGGCATCACCTGGGTACAGCACGACTCAGGCGTCACGCAGGACCTCTACGGGGTAGCATGGACCGGCACCCGGCTCGTTGTCGTCGGCAGCGCGGGCACGGTACTCACGAGCTCCGACGGGGCCAACTGGATTCTGCAGCCGTCACCGACCTCAAACAACCTCAACGCCGTTACGTGGGCCGGAACACGCCTCGTGGCGGTGGGCCTCGCCGGGACCATCCTGACAAGCTCCGACGGCGTGGCATGGGCGCTGCAGCACTCGGGGACACCGCAAGGGCTGTTCGGTCTGTCGTGGACCGGAACGCAGATCGTCGCGACCGGCGACTACGGGGTTCTCCTTACGAGCCCGGACGGCGTCACCTGGACGGCGCAGTCGTCGGGCGTCCCTCAGACCCGTCTGCTCGCTGTCGCCACCTCCGGCAGCCTGCTGGTAGCGGTGGGCGAAACCTGCATCCTCTCAAGCCCCGACGGGGTTACGTGGACCACCCGCGCGTGGGTAACGACCCATTTCCTGACGGACGTTGCATGGATCGGGGACCGCTTCGTCGTGGTCGGTCTCGTGGGAGCCACCGCAGTCAGCCCAAGGGGAACCGAGTGGACGTTCCCCCACGGCACAGCCTCCGACACCGGTCTTCGGGCCATCACCTGGACCGGCTCGCAGCTTGTGGCGGTGGGTTACGGGGGGGCGATCGTCACGAGCCCGGACGGTACGGATTGGACCGCCCGCGTCGCCGAACCGACTGACAGCCTCAACGGCGTGACGTGGACGGGTTCCCAGCTCGTGGCGGTGGGCTCTGGTATGGGCGCGACGGTCAGAACCAGCCCAAACGGCACGGTGTGGGACTCTCGGTCGCTGGTGGCGGCTGACACCCTACATGCCGTTGCGTGGACGGGCTCGCAGCTCGTGGCGGTTGGTGCCGGTGGCTCGATCTTCACCAGTCCGGACGCGGTTGCCTGGACCTCCCCCGGTTGGCTGACCGCCGATACGTTCGACACCGTCGCGTGGACGGGCTCCCAGGTGGTGGCGACCGGCTCGTACGGGGCCGTTGTCACGAGCCCGAGCCTCTCTGACTGGACGGTGCGAGTCGCGCCCACGTCGTCCGAGCTCAACGCACTGGTATGGGCAGGCTCACAGCTCGTGGCCGTGGGTGCGGCGGGAACGGTCCTGACAAGCAGCGACGCGCGGACCTGGACCGCGCGCACCTCGGGGACGGACCTCGACCTCTACGGAGTCGCGTGGACCGGCTCGCAGTTTGTCGCGGTCGGAGCGCGGGGCACCATCCTCACGAGTCCGGACGCGGTCGCCTGGACCTCGCACGCGGCCTTGACGATCAACGACCTCAACGCGATCGCCTGGACCGCGACGCGACTCGTCGCCGTCGGGAACAACGGCACCGTCGTCACGAGCGAGTGCGTGCCAACCACTTGCGCTGCGCCCGTCATCGCCACCAACCCCCTCGGCGTGGCGGTCACGGCCGGCCAGAGCGTCACCCTCTCGGTGGCGGCAACGGGGACGACGCCCTTCCTGTATGAGTGGTACCTGGGGGAGACCGGTGACACCTCGAGGCTCGTTGGGACGAACGCGGCCACGTTCACTGTGCCCGGTCTTGGTGCGACGACACCGTACTGGGTCCGAATAGTCAACGCCTGCGGCCACACCGACTCAGCGACGGCTATGATCATGGTTACGGGGCGCGTCCGCCGTCACCTGAGGGTGGCACGGTAGGTCTTGACGCCTCCAACGCACGCTCTTGCGCTTCCTGGGCGCGCCGGCATGGGAGCGGCGAATACGATCGGGTGTCCGCGGTGTTGGAGAGATTGTCGTGCTGAGATCAGGATAGGTGCCAGGGCCGTCCTAGTTGACAAGAATAGGTACCAGGTATCACCATCTCACCTTGTTGAGGTAGACTTGCCTTGTCTCTTCTGGAGAGCGGAGGGGTGAGATGCCGCGGAGGCCGAGGGTGTTCGTGGCGGGGGCGAGCTACCACGTCTACTGCCGGGTCGCGCGCGGCGAGCGGGTGTTCGCGGACCCGCGCGAGGCCGCAGCGCTGGTCGGGGTGATCCGGGAGGTCGTGCGGGAGCACGGGCTGTCGGTCCTGGCGTGGTGCGTGATGCCCACCCACTACCACCTCGCCGTGCGCGCCGGCCGCCTCCCGCTGTGGCGCTCGATGCGGCTGATCCAAGGGCGCTTCGCCCGGCTTCACAACCGCCGCCGCCGGGTCCTGGGACCGTTCTGGCAGGGGCGGTACAAGGCGATCGTGGTGCCCGATGAGCGCTACCTCCAGCAACTCATCGCCTACATCCACCTCAACCCGGTGACGGCCAAGGTGGTGAGGGACCCGGCCGCCTACCGGTGGAGCGGGCACCGCGAGCTGCTGGGAAAGGTGGCCGATCCCCTGGTGGACATCGACGAGGCGCTGGTCCTGTTCGGCAAACAGCGGGCGGCGGCTCGCCGGGCGTACGTTCGGACGCTACGAGGCGAGCGTCGGGAGGAATGGATCGGCGAGCGACCGGGACGGCTGCCGTGGTGGCGGCAAGGCGAGGAGGCGGAGGCGCCGGTCACGCCGGCCGAGGGCAAGCCCCGGCTCGACGCCCTGGGGGCGAGCACGTTGCCCGGGCGGGTACGCTGGGACGTGGACGGCTACCTGGCACGGGCCTGCGAGGCCCTGGGAACGGAGCTGGACGCTCTTTCCAGCCGCCACAAGGCCGAGACCGCCTCGCGCCTGCGGGAGCTCGCGGTCCTAGTCGGCGTCGACGCGTACGGTGTGAAGGTGAAGGCGTGTGCCGAGCGGCTGGGGATGAACGCGGGCAGTGTGAGTCGTGCCCTGGCGCGGGCCTCGGCGCGGGAGCGGGAGGACCGGGCGTTTCACGAGCAGCGGCTCGACCTCGAGGAGCGCCTGGCCAGGCTGGAAGCCGGCTCCCAAACGACCAACAAGGTGAGAAGAAGGTGATAGCAGGTACTTGTAAGGTACTTGTATGCCAGCTATCCGTCCGGGGACGCTCGCTCATAGCCGCGCTCCGATGTTATTACCACGTTCCTTACCACTAGTTAAGGGTTAGTACCACCTTTCAGCCAAACCGCTGCCACACCAGCACCTTCGGATCGCACCTTGCCTTGCTGCTTCAGTTTTCGGAGCACAACCCGGATCATGTCGCGGGTGACGTTGGGGCAGAGGCGCTCGATATCGACCATGCGGAAGCGTGACGGCAAGCGGTTGATCGCGTTCAGGACCAGCTGCGTCTTGGCACCGCGGGCGGCGGTCAGGTCACCCACCCGATCTTCGAACTCCTTGTAGGCCGCGTTCAAGACCCCGAGGAAGTAATCAAGCCAGGGCATCAACGGGTGACGCCCCTCGTGCCATCCTTGCGACGACTTGTGGAGCGTTTCGTAGTAGCTTTCCTTGCTCCGCTCGATGATCTTCTCGAGGCTCACGTAGCGGCCCACCTCGAACCCGGCTTGATAGAGAAGCAGTAAGGTGAGCAGGCGCGCCATCCGGCCGTTGCCATCGCTGAACGGGTGGACGCACAGGAAATCCAAGGCGTACGCGCCAATCAGGACCAGCGGCTCGATACGACCCTCCTGCCACTCGTATCCGAACAACTCGTGGAGACGCTCCATCGCTGCCGGCGTCTCTGCGGCTGACACCGGGCGGTATCGGACGCTTCGCGAGCCGTTCGGATGCAGCGCCGCCACCACGTTGTCCTTGTCCTTCCAGTGCCCACCGGTTCCCCCGGCGTATTGAAAGAGCGTCGCATGCAGGTCCAGAACTAGGCCGGTGTCGAGGCGCAACGCTGCGTGGTCGGCGTGGATCCGGCTGAGGGCATCCCGGTATCCGGCAATCTCCTGCTCGGAGCGGTTGCGCGGCGTTGTCTTCTCCTTGACCAACGCTTCGATCCGCCGCAGCGGAGCGGTTATTCCTTCGATTCGGTTGGACGATTCCGTGCTCTGGATGATGGCGACCTGGCGGAGCGTGTCGAGCACTTGCGGGAACTGCTGCGTGTACAGGCCCTCGCGGCCACGGCACTCCCCAAGGAACCGGACGTTCCGGAGCACGTTCTGGCTGATCGGCAGGCGATCGAGGTAGCCAGGCTCGAACGATCTCATGGCTCGACCATCTCCTTCTGTCCGCTCTCGAACTGTACACCCGTTCCTTGAGGTGGTTGCTGATCGTCTCGAGGAGCGCGCACTCCTCGCCGCCGGTCTCGGAAAGAATAGGACCTCCAGGTCCGCCCCTCAAGCCGCGTCGGTTGACAAAATGCATGATTCAACATAAAGTCGTCAACCACGAGGTGATCATGACAGCGCAGACCGACGCTCGGACCGTCCTCGCCAGCCGGCTCAGGCAGCTTCGCGTCGCACGGGGGTTGTCGCTGGACGCCCTGGCGGCGGCGATGGGCGGGGCGGTGACGAAGCAGGCGCTTTCGAAGTACGAGCGCAGCCTGGCGATGCCGACGCCGCGCGTGCTCACGGCCCTGGCGCGGGCGCTCGGCGTCAAGGCGATGAGTCTGGTGACGCCGGCGGGGTTTGCGATCGAGATCGTCGCGTTCCGCAAGACCTCCGGCCTCGGCCGCAAGGAGGGGGCGCGCGTCGAGGGACTCGCGGAAGCCCTGCTCGAGCAGCGCGTCCGGCTGCAGGAGCTGACCGGCGAGGGCGACGGTTCGGACATCCCGGTCCGGGGGCTGCGGGCAGCGTCGGTTGAAGCGTGCGAGAGGGCGGCGGCGGCGGTCCGCGAGCGGTGGGCGCTCGGCCGTGACCCGCTCGCCAGCGTCACCGAGGCGCTCGAGGAGCACCACGTGCTCGTGCTCGAGATCGAAGCTGGCGCGCGCTTCGACGGGCTCGCTGCGGTCGCGCGCCGGGCGAACGGGGGCGGCGCCGGCGCCGCGGTGGTCTCGAAGCGCGGCGTTCCGGGGGAGCGCCAGCGGTTCAACCTCGCCAACGAGCTCGGCCACCTCGTGCTCGACCTGCCCGCCGGGGTCGACGGTGAAAGGGCTGCGCACCGGTTCGCCGGGGCGTTTCTGGCGCCCGCCGAGACGCTACGGCGGGACATGGGCCCGAAGCGGAGCAGCGTGAGCATGGAGGAGTTGAGGCTTCTGAAGCGGCGGTACGGCGTCAGCCTGCAAGCCCTGGTATACCGACTGAGGGACCTCGAGGTGATTGGAGACAAGCACGCCGCCGCTCTCTGGACGGAGATCAACGCGCGCGGGTGGAAGATGCACGAGCCCGATGAGATGGAGCCCGAGAAACCCTCATGGACCCTGCGCGCGACGCTGCGCGCCCTGGCGGAGGGGCTCATCACCGCTGAGGAAGCCGGCGCTGCTTCCGGGGCTCCCGCCACAGTTTCCGCCGGCGTCGCCCAGCGGCGGGCGTTCCTCCGGCTTCCGCTTGCAGAGCGCCGGCGCCTATTGACCGTGCAGGCCGAGCGCCTGCGGGCTCACTACGAGCAAGCCTCCGAGTGGCGTGACCTCGTGACCGGCGGACCGACGGATTCGCGCTGACCCGCGGCTGAACCGAGGCGAGGTGTGGGTGGTGGACTTCAACCCCACGCGGGGCGCGGAGCTGTACAAGGAGCGCCCCGCCGTCGTGATCAGCTCCGACGGGGTCGGCGTCCTGCCCGTCAAGCTGGTTGTGCCCCTCACCGAGTGGCAAGAGAAGTTCGCCGCCAACGTCTGGCACGTCAAGGTCGAAGCGCCAGCCGGAAGTGGGCTTGACAAGGTCTCCGCCGCCGACGCGATGCAGGTCGTGTGTGCCTCGATCGTGCGCTTCAAGCGCCGCCTCGGGGTTCTCCCAGCCGACCTCGTCGAGGAGATCGCCGCAGCGATCGCCACCGTGATCGAGTTCCAGTAGGCGCCGCCGTCGGAAGACCGCGAAGACGGTGAGATCAGGGCTCGCGTTGGTCGCCTGCTACGCCGCCATCCACG
>VFSW01004999.1_pt1 | contig 19740 bp, 19 predicted proteins | sample 5358111 | NCBI WGS metagenome assembly VFSW01 (sample SAMN11554181, study PRJNA540505) | mine drainage metagenome | isolation source: sediment from site ElyBrook_90M | place: USA: Ely Copper Mine, Vershire, VT | collected 2017 | reverse complement strand
GTCATTTTCATTAAAAAACATTTTTCTTGCCTTTTGGGTTGGCGGGGGGCTCCCCGGTTTTGGGGGGGCCTTTTTCGGGGGGCAACCCCCGCTCCTACCACTGCGGATTGCGTTCCATAAATTTAATTGAATCAACGCGTCCCTAATCATCAAACTGGTTGCTCACGCGCATCGCTTCGGCGGCCGTGGTTCTGCCGGCCGCGGCGAGGTTCGCCGCCTGGCGCCCCAGGGTGTTGCCGGCCATCTGGGCTTCGGCGGCGCGTAAAAAGTTTGCCGGGTCGCCATGACTCGCGGCGTCGGCAACGGCGCTGGTTATTTCCAGCATTTCGTACACGCCGATGCGGCCGCGGTAGCCGGTCTGGTTGCAGTGCGCACAGCCGCGGCCTTGCTGGTAGCGCGGGGCGACGTCCGCGGCGAGCAGTTGAGTGGCAAGCCAGGCCTGCTCTGTGGGTCTGGGCGTGTACGGCTCGGCGCAATTGTCGCAGATCAGGCGAACCAGACGCTGCGCCACGACCGCCTGAATCGAGGTGGCGACCATATAGCGCGGCACGCCCATGTCCATGAGCCGGACGGGCGTACTGGCGGCGTCGTTGGTGTGCAGGGTCGACAGCACCAGGTGTCCGGTGATGGCCGCACGCATGCCGATCTGCGCGGTTTCCTGATCGCGCATCTCGCCGACCAGGACGACATCGGGGTCCTGGCGTAGTGCGGAGCGCAGGACGCGGGCGAAATCTAGGCCGATTTTTTCATTGACCTGCACCTGATTGATGCCGGGCAGGCGGTATTCGACCGGGTCTTCTACGGTAATGATTTTGTGTTCGGGGCTGTTGAGTTCGGATAGTGCGCCGTACAAGGTCGTGGTTTTGCCGCTGCCGGTCGGGCCGGTGACCAGGATGAGGCCGTTCGGGCGTTGCAAAATGCTGCGAAAACGCGCCAGCATGGCGGGCGGCATGCCGATGGCGTTAAGATTGAGCGTGTTTCCGCCTTGATTGAGTAAGCGCATGACCACCGATTCGCCGTACTGGGTGGGCATGGTGGAAATCCGCACGTCGACGGGCTGTTGTTTGACCTTGATGGCAAAGCGCCCATCCTGTGGCAGGCGTTTTTCCGAGATATCGAGTCCCGACATCAGTTTCAAGCGCAGCGACAGCGCCGGCGCGATCTTGATATCGGCACGCGTCTGCAGGTTGAGAACGCCGTCGATACGAAACCGGATATGCAGGGCGTCGACCTGCGGCTCTATGTGGATGTCGGACGCGCGAACCTGGGTGGCGTCGTCGAAGACGGATTGCAGCAGTTTTACCACCGGTGCGTCTTCTGCGCCGGGCGAAGTATTAAGGCTGGCGAAGTCGATATAGCTGTCGCCCAGATCCTGTCCGAGTTCGCGGGCCAGGTCGGTGATTTCATCGGTTTTGCGGTAGATGCGGTCGATGGTTTGCAGCAGTTCGTTTTCGTTGATGACCGCCAGTTCGATGGGTTGTTTCAGGATGCGCGCAAGTTCGTCATAGACCACGAGATCGGTGGGGTCGGCCATGCCGACGAGCACCTGGTCGCCCAGATTTTCCAGTACGATGGCGCGAAACCGCCGCGCCTGCATTTCGGGCAGCAAGCGCGTGGCGTCGGCTTTGATCACATAATTTTTGAGATGAATGAAGGGGATGTTAAGTTGCTTGGCAATCGCTTCGGCGATCTGGTCCTCGTTGACCAGGCCGTTTTCCACGAGAAAACGACCGAGTTTGCGGCCGCTTTTTTTCTGCTCGTCGAGCGCGAGTTGCAACTGGGCTTCAGAGAGCAGTTTCTGGCGCACCAGCAGTTCGCCAAGGCGGATTTTTTCCGGACGTGCCATGTGATCCCCAAAATTTGATTTATTATGCGCGCATCTTAACCTGAATTCGGGATTATTGTAATAAATCCATGATTGTCGTCAAATTGTCATGATAGCCCTGTATTTTGAAAAAAGCTTAAAAATTGGGAGTGACATCAAATGTCCAAGCGCGAAATGCTATTGAATATTTTGGAACAGCGAGCGCTGTATCCCCTCTTTCAGCCGATCATGGATTTGCAACAGGGGCATTTGATCGGCTATGAGGGTTTGGTTCGAGGCCCGGGAGACAGCGAACTGCATCTGCCGCAGGCGCTGTTTCGCACGGCAGAGCGGGCCAATCTGCTGGTGCGGCTGGAAAGCCTGTGCATAGAGATCGTGACCACGGAATTCGTGCGCAATGCACTGTCCGGCAAGCTGTTCGTCAATATCAGTCCTTTCTCTCTGCTGGCTGGGGCATTGACGGATGATTTGCTGAAAAAGCTGCTCGACAAGCGAAACGGCCTGTGTGACCGCCTGGTCTTTGAAATCACCGAGAGTTCCCCGAAAATGAACAGCGCGTCGGTGGTTGCCGGACTGAATACGTTGCGGGAATACGGCTTCAAAATCGCGCTCGATGATCTGGGTGAGGGATTTTCCAGCCTGCGCTTGTGGTCTGACGTGCGGCCTGAATACGTAAAGCTGGACAAACATTTCGTTGCCGGGATACATAAAGACCCGCTGAAACTGCAATTTGTGCGCTCCATCAAGCAGATCGCAGAAAAAAGCCACGCGACTATCATCGCCGAAGGCATAGAGTATCGCGCCGAACTGCTGGTATTGCGCGAAATGGGTATCCGCATGGGACAAGGCTATTTTATCGGCTACCCGCTCAAACAGCCCGAGACGGCGATCAGCACGGCGGCCCGTTCGTGCCTGGACGGAAGCCTGGTTAGCGCGAATCCGTGGGCCAAGGTCGTGTTGCAGCGCGGCAGGCGAGCCGGTTTGCTGTTGAGCGAAGTTCCGACTGTGACGCTGCAAACTACCAGCGAGACGGCGCTGCAAATTCTGCTGGCGAATCCCGAGCAAACCGTTCTGCCCGTGCTCGACGGGCAAGTGCCGGTGGGATTGTTGAGCCGTACCATGGTGGACAAATTTTCTCATGGTTACATACGCGATTTGTACAGCCGCAAACCCTGCATCGTTTTTATGGACAGCAATCCGCTGATTGTGGATGTCGACATGTCCATTGTCGAGTTGAGTCAGCTCGTGCTGATGCAGGGGCAAAAGCGTTTTGCGGATGGGTTTATTCTGGTGCGCGACAAACTGTACGCGGGCGTGGGTTCGAATTTCGCGCTCATGCAGGAAATAACCCGGCAACAGATACAGGAAGCGCGTTACGCCAATCCGCTGACCATGCTGCCCGGAAACGTGCCGATCAGCGAACAGATCGACTTGCTGCTTGAAAATGCGCAATCGTTCTGGGTATGCTATGTCGATCTGGACAGTTTCAAACCTTTCAATGACGTCTTTGGCTACCGGCGCGGTGATGACTTGATCAAGCTGACGGCGGACGTGTTGGTCAGCCATGTGGACAGCGATATCGATTTTGTCGGCCACATTGGCGGCGACGATTTTTTTGTGCTGTTTCAGAGTCAGGACTGGGAAGCGCGCTGCCGGACAATATTGGCCGCGTTCGATCAGGCCATCAGCGATTTTGCGCGAGAGGAAAATCTTGGCGCCGGTCCCTACTTCGCCGAAGACAGGCGTGGCAACCGCATGGAGTACGGCTTCCCGACTTTGTCTATCGGCATCGTTCCGGTGAGGAAATCCCAGTTTCATGAAGTTCATGAGATCGCTGCGGCAGCGGCGGAAGTCAAAAAGGAAGCCAAGAAAATCAGCGGGTCGAGCCTGTACGTCGATCAGCGCGGCGCGCACGCCATGCTGCCCTCATCGGCGCTGGTGGCGGCCTGATCGACGCCGCAAGGGTAGCGGATATGATGCACATTTTGTTATCATCATCCAATGAGCATTCAACTTCGCGTCGCCAGTTACAATATCCACAAGGGCTTTTCGCGCTTTAACCGGCGCATGGTTATTCACGATTTGCGGGCGCGGTTGCGCGCGCTCGATACGGATATCGTTTTTTTGCAGGAGGTGCAGGGCAGTCATTCGGGACATGCGCAACGCTGGCTGCACTGGCCCCCCGTTCCGCAACACGAGTTTCTCGCCGACGAGATGTGGTCGGATTTTGTTTATGGCAAGAATGCCGTGTATGACGAGGGCCACCATGGTAATGCGGTGTTGTCGCGCTATCCCATCGTGGCTTGGGAGAATCTCGATATTTCCGACCATGCATTCGAATCGCGGGGCTTGTTGCATGTGGTCATCGCAGTTCCGGGACTGAGTGCGCAGCTGCATGTCTTCTGTCTGCATCTGGCGTTGTTCGAACGCAGCCGTAAACGGCAGTTGGTGCTGGTGCGCCGCCGCGTGGTGGAGCGGGTACCCGCGGACGCGCCTTTGATCATTGCTGGCGATTTCAACGACTGGCATGGACACGTCGGGCGCGACTTCGCGGCCGAGCTCGGCTTGGTCGAGGTGTATGAAGCCACGCACGGACGCGTCGCGCGCAGCTTCCCGGCCAACCTGCCTCTGCTGTCGCTGGACCGTATTTATGTGCGCGGCTGGCAGGTTCAGCATGCCGAAGTGGCATGGCGGGTGGACGGCTGGCGCCGTTCAGATCATGCGCCACTGGGCGCAGTTCTGGCCGCCGCGGCCGGCAGCGGCGGCGGTTTGTCGCGCAACACGATAGCCTTATAAGCTCCCTGGACAAGTTCCTCAGATGTTTAATCAACAGGTAAATGAGATGCGTAGTGTGACATTCCGCAGGAAGCGCTGTACATGGATGATTATTATGTAGCTGCGACGATGTTCGTCGCTATCGTTTTTGCCGCAAGTGCGTAGCAATTGGATTGTTCAGTAACGTTTTGTCGTGGTACAATGCCGGGCTTGTTATTGATGTAACGGACGGGAATGATTGCGGCAGGTGTGGGGTGCATGAGGCTTGAACCAGTCTCGACGCAACATGTCCACAACATACGGAGTTTAACTCTTTTGCGAGTGGCCATGGCGGCGCCCCGGGCTTTCATTTTCAGCAAGGTTCGTAAATGTAGCAAAATTCGCACAGCTGTCTACGCTTGGGGTGTTCCCGTCGGGAATGTTTGGCGATGGCTGGAGGCTTAACCCTAAAGGAAAAAATCATGTCTATTACTATGCGTCAAATGTTGGAAGCAGGTGTCCATTTCGGACACCAGACCCGTTTTTGGAATCCGAAAATGGCGCCGTACATTTTCGGTCACCGCAATAAAATCCATATCGTGAATCTGGAGAAAAGCCTGCCGATGTTCCAGGACGCGCTCAAGTTCGTGCGCAAGCTGGCGGCAAATAAGGGCACTGTGCTTTTCGTAGGAACCAAGCGTTCCGCGCGCGAGATCGTGCGCGAAGAAGCCGAGCGCGCCGGCGTGCCTTACGTCGATAACCGCTGGCTCGGCGGCATGCTGACCAACTTCAAGACTGTACGTCAATCCATCAAGCGCCTGAAGGAGCTGGAGGTATTGCTCGGCGAAGGAATCGGCAAACTGACCAAGAAAGAAACCCTGGTGTTGCAGCGCGAGCTCGATAAATTGAGCCGCAGTCTCGGCGGCATCAAGGATATGACGGCATTGCCGGATGCGATTTTTGTCATCGACGTGGGTTATCAAAAAGGCGCGGTCGTCGAGGCCAATGCGCTCGGCATCCCGGTAATCGGCGTGGTCGATACCAACAACAGCCCGTTGGGTGTCGATTATATCGTTCCCGGCAACGATGACTCCAGCCGTGCGATTCGTTTGTACGCGCGCGGCGTCGCCGATGCGGTGCTGGAGGGTCGTAGCCAGGCCATAGGGGATATTTTGGGCGAAGGTGAAGAATTCGTCGATGTTGTCGAAGATACGGTTGCGGTGCAATAATCTTTGGCCTGCTTAATAAAAAGGGGCTTTCGCCCCTTTTTTTGTGAATTTGGTATTGATAAACCCAGGAGTGAAATATGGTTGACATTACAGCAGGGATGGTACGCGATTTGCGCGAGCGCACTGGCTTGGGCATGATGGAATGCAAAAAGGCTTTGACTGAAACCGATGGCGATATGGCAGCGGCAGAGGATCTGTTGCGCATCAAAAGCGGTGCCAAGGCAAGCAAAGCGGCGGGCCGCGTTGCGACCGAGGGCGTAATCGGCGCATATATCAGCGTCGACGGCAAGAACGGAGCTCTGGTCGAAGTGAACTGCGAAACCGATTTCGTTGCGAAAAACGATGATTTTCTTACCTTTGTCAAAGGCATAGCGCAATTGGCGGCCGAGCACAAAACGACTGACATCGCGGCGTTATCGGCGATGTCCATTCCCGGCGGCGTCGTCGAAGAGGTGCGGCAAGCCTTGATCATGAAGCTGGGAGAAAACCTGACCGTGCGCCGCGTCGCCCAATACGCGACCAAGGACCGTCTGGTTACGTATCTGCACGGATCGAAAATCGGCGTCATGGTCGACCTGAGCGGTGATGAAACGCTGGGTAAGGATCTTGCGATGCACATTGCCGCCAGCAAGCCGACCTGCATCTCCAAAGATCAGGTGGCGCCGGAACTGATTGAAAAGGAGCGTGAGATTTACACAGCGCAAGCCAACGAATCAGGCAAGCCGGCCGATATCGTCGCCAGAATGGTCGATGGGCGCATCGCCAAATTCCTTGCCGAAATTACTTTGCTGGGACAGCCGTTCGTTAAAAACCCGGATCTGACGGTGGAGAAGTTGCTGCTCGAAAATAAAGCCAAGGTTAACGGTTTTACCATGTTTATCGTGGGCGAGGGCATAGAGAAGCAAGTCGTCGACTATGCTGCAGAAGTGGCTGCGGCAGCCAGGGTTTAACCATGAGCGCGCCTGTGTATAAGCGGATATTGCTGAAACTGTCGGGCGAGGCCTTGATGGGCGACGACAGCTATGGTATCAATCACGATACCATTGTCCGTATCGTGAACGAAGTCAAGACAGTGATCGCGATGGGCGTGCAGGTCGCCATTGTGATCGGCGGAGGCAACATATTTCGCGGCGTCGCACCCGCTGCGGCTGGTATGGACCGTGCCACCGCCGATTACATGGGCATGCTGGCCACGGTGATGAATGCGCTGGCGCTGCAGGACGCTTTCCGTCTGAGCGGCGTAGTGAGCCGGGTACAGTCGGCGTTAAACATAGAGCAGGTCGCCGAGCCTTATATTCGCGGTAAGGCGATCCGTTATCTGGAAGAGGGGCGCGTGGTCATATTCGGCGCCGGCACCGGCAACCCGTTTTTCACTACCGACACCGCAGCCGCTTTGCGCGGTATGGAAATGAACGCCGATATCGTTATCAAGGCCACCAAGGTCGACGGTGTTTATACCGACGACCCGAAAAAAAACGCCGATGCAGTTCGTTATCATCATTTGACCTTCGATGAAGCCATCCAGAAAAATCTCAAAGTCATGGATGCAACTGCATTTACGCTGTGTCGCGATCAGAAAATGCCGCTTGCCGTTCTGAGCATATTCAAGGCTGGCGCCCTGGCGCGGTTTGTTGCCGGCGAAGATGAAGGTACGATAGTTCGTTGTTAAGGAGCCCCAGGAGGAAACCGCATGATAGATGATGTCAAAAAAACTACCGAGCAACGCATGCGCAAAAGCCTGGAATCGCTAAAGCTCGATTTGGGTAAAGTGCGTACCGGGCGCGCACATACAGGTATACTTGACCATGTCATGATAGACTATTTCGGTAATGCGACGGCAATCAATCAGGTCGCAAACATCACCTTGATGGATGCGCGCACCATCGCCGTGCAACCTTGGGAGGCCAAGTTGGTTGGAGCGATAGAAAAAGCGATACGCGATGCCGATCTGGGTTTGAATCCGGCCAGCCAGGGCAATGTGATTCGCGTGCCCATGCCGGCCTTGACCGAGGAGCGGCGCCGGGATTTGATTAAGGTTGTCAAAACCGAAGGCGAGAATGCCAAAGTGGCAGTGCGTAACGTGCGTCGCGATGCGAACGAACAGCTCAAGAAATTGTTAAAAGACAAAATTGTGAGCACGGACGACGAACGTCGCGCACAGGATGATATACAGAAACTGACCGATAAATTTATTGCAGAGGTGGACAAAGCCTTGATCGCTAAAGAAGCTGATTTGATGGCTGTTTAATTAATTCGTGAATATTTTTAATAGTTCAACCCAGGTAGTACCTGATACATTGGCCGTACCGCGGCATATTGCGATTATTATGGACGGTAACGGCCGCTGGGCAAAAAAACGGTTAATGCCGCGTATCGCGGGGCATAAGCGCGGCGTGGAAATGATACGGGAGATGAGCCGGGCATGCGCGCGGCGCGGAGTTGAATATCTAACGTTATTTGCTTTCAGTTCGGAGAACTGGCGTCGGCCCGAAGAAGAAGTGTCGCTGTTGATGGATTTATTTCGTTATGCGCTGCAACATGAAGTGCGTAACCTGCACGAGAGCCGGGTGCGGTTGAAGGTGATCGGCGATCTGTCACGTTTTGATCCGCAGCTGGTGCAGTTAATCCAGTACTCCGAGCAGATGACAGCGGGGAATACCGGCCTGACCCTGACGGTAGCCGCTAATTACGGCGGGCGCTGGGACGTGCTGCAGGCGGTGGCCCGATTGCTGGCGCAACGCCCGGAACTCGCGGGCCAACCCTTGTCCGAGGAGATGCTTGCACCCTATCTGACCATGCATTATGCCCCAGAACCCGACCTCTTCATTCGCACCGGCGGCGAACAGCGAGTGAGTAATTTTTTGCTCTGGCAGCTTGCTTATTCCGAGCTTTATTTTACCCCGACCTTGTGGCCGGATTTTAACGAAGCGGCGCTGGAGTTGGCCATTACGTCGTATCAGCAGCGCGAGCGCCGGTTTGGCCGCACGAGCGAGCAGCTGGAAGCGTGCAAGGGTTAGCGCATGAATGAAGGACACCGCTCGGACGCACGGTCACCTGAATGCGATGGGCACGCATGGCGACGCAGCGCGAGCGCCCGATCCGCCGGCGGGTCTTGCGTTCTGGTAACGACGAAAAATAGGGCGGTATTCGCGTATGCCGAAGCCACTCATTTAACGCGTTTTACATGTCTGCTGCGCGGACGCTAATAATAATGAGCACACTAATAAAACGGATTACTACTGCAGCTTTTTTATTGCTGGGTTTGCTGGCCTGTCTGTTTTGGCTGCCTAAGCCTGCCTGGGCGATTGCATTGTTGCTACCGTTGGCTGTCGGCGCCGTGGAATGGGCGAAATTGTCCAATGTTTCTACCCCGGTGGCCGTGGTTTACGCTGCGGCGTTGCTCGGTTGCGCCATTGCCGTCTATCACTTCGATTTTGCTGTGTGGGCGTATCTGGTCGCTTTACTGATGTGGCTGATCGTCGTGCCAATGTGGCTGGCTGTGGGCTGGCAACTCAAATCGGTCTGGCTGCGCGCGCCTTTCGGTTTCGTCGTGCTGGTGCCAGTGTGGGTCGCCTTGGTGGAATTGCGCGATCGCGGCCCGTGGTGGGTGTTGCTGCTGATGGGCGTGGTGTGGATAGCCGACAGTGCAGCCTATTTTACCGGTCGCCGCTTCGGCAAACACAAGCTGGCGCCGAATATCAGTCCTGGCAAAACCTGGGAAGGGGTGGTCGGCGCGATACTGGCGGTTGGTGCCTATGGCGCCATCGTGTTATCTGTGTTGCGCAGCCCGATGTTTAATCCGCTTGCCTGGGCGGTGCCCGCGATGTTGCTGGGTCTGCTGATGCTGTACCTGGGCATTCTGGGCGATTTGTTCGAATCGTGGATCAAGCGTCTTGCGGCGGTCAAGGACAGCGGCAATCTGTTGCCCGGACACGGCGGTGTACTCGATCGTATCGACGCGCTGACCGCGACCTTACCCATTGCTGCTCTGATCCTGCTGCACGCCGATTTGTTTCAGCAAATTCTATGAGTCAAGTACAGAATCTAACCATACTTGGCGCGACCGGAACGATAGGCGAAAATACGCTACGCGTCGTTGCCCTGCATCCGCAGCGTTTTAACGTGGTGGCGTTGACCGCCGGCTCGCAACTGGAAAAACTGGTGACACAGTGTTTGCGGCATACACCGCGTTATGCGGTCGTGCTCGATGAGGCTAGCGCGGTTCGATTACGCAGTTTGCTCGCGCAGGCCGGATCGAGCACGACAGTGCTGTTCGGCGTCGAAGCGCTCGAGCATGTGTCGTCGATGCCGGAGGTTGATGTGGTGATGGCTGCCATCGTAGGCGCTGCGGGATTGCGCCCGGCAATGGCGGCTGCCCGCGCCGGCAAGCGGGTCTTGCTGGCGAACAAGGAAACCCTGGTCATGGCGGGCCGTTTGTTCATGCAGGCGGTGGCTGAAGGTGGCGCCGAACTGTTGCCGATAGACAGCGAGCATAACGCGATATTCCAGGCGTTGCCGCGCGATTTTCGCGGCGATCTGGCAGCCTGCGGCGTGCGCAGGATATTGCTCACCGCATCGGGGGGGCCGTTTCGCACCACGCCTCTGAGCGATTTGCCTCATGTGACGCCGGACCAGGCATGTGCGCATCCGAACTGGGTGATGGGGCGAAAAATATCGGTGGATTCGGCGACCATGATGAACAAAGGCCTGGAGGTCATCGAGGCGCGCTGGCTGTTCAACGCGTTGCCCGAACAAATCGAAGTGCTGATCCATCCGCAAAGCGTGATTCACTCCATGGTCGACTATCTCGACGGCTCGGTCATCGCGCAATTGGGCAACCCCGATATGCGCACGCCGATTGCCTATGCGCTGGGTTTTCCGGAACGGATAGAGGCGGGGGTGTCGGCGTTGGATCTGATCGGGCGCGGGCTGACTTTCGAGGCGCCGGACTATGCCCGTTTCCCTTGCCTGAAGCTTGCATTTGCCGCTCTGGAGCAAGGCGGGATGCTGCCCGCCGTATTAAATGCCGCGAATGAAGTCGCCGTGGCGCTGTATCTAGCGGGCGCCATCGGCTATGGTCAGATCGCACCGAGCATAGAGCATGCGCTCGATCATGCGCTGGCGGGAGAACCCGGGGCGCTGGACGATGTCATTGAGGCGGACGCGCAGGCGCGGCGCGATACCGCGGCGTATCTCGGACCACGGGCGGCATGACATGCAGTTATTGAGCACACTGTTGGCTTTTGCCGCTGCGCTGGGGATACTGGTCACCTCGCACGAGCTCGGGCATTACCTGGCGGCGCGCTGGGTCGGCGTCAAGGTGTTGCGATTTTCCATCGGTTTCGGCGCGCCGCTGATTACTCGTCATTGGGGGCGCGATGCGACCGAATGGTCGATTGCCGCGATTCCGCTGGGTGGCTTTGTAAAAATGCTGGACGAGCGCGAAGGCATTGTCGCGGCGGAGGAACTGGATCGCGCCTTCAATCGCCAGACGCCAGGCGCGCGCATGCTGATCGTGGCGGCCGGGCCGATGGCCAATCTGTTGCTGGCCGTTCTGCTGTACTGGGGTCTGTTTTTGCACGGGATTCCGGCACTCAGGCCCATTATCGCCGAACCGGCGGTGGCGAGCGCGGCGGCTCTCGCGGGTTTGCACAGCGGCGACGAAATCAAATCGATTGCAGGTGAACCGGTGCGAAGCTGGGCTGACGTGAACTGGGCGCTGTTGCGTCATACCCCGTCGCGCTTGCCTTTGACCGTGCGGCTGGTGGATGGCGAGACCAGCCACCTGGACGCGGCTCACGCAAGTATCGGCGACGGCACAACGGCGCTGCCGGAACAGCTCGGTTTGCGTTTGTTCGATCCGCCGGTAGCCGCGCAGATCGGGCAGGTTCTGCCGGACAGCGTCGCACAGCGCGCCGGTTTGCGGGCGGGAGATAAAATTCTCGCCGTCGACGGTAAAACCATCGCAACATGGGCGGATTTTGTTCAGGTTGTACGCGCTCATCCCGCTGTGACGCTGGCGGTGCAAGCGCAGCGCGACGGGCGCTCGTTTAACCTGACTCTCGTTCCCGCAACGGTGCGCGTGAATCAGCAGGCGATAGGCAGGATAGGTGCCGGGCCGCAGATCGACCCTGCGGTGGTCAACGGGATGCTGACCGAGCTGCATTATTCTGTTCCCGATGCCTTCACGCAGGCTGTGGTCAGGACTTGGCAGACGGCCGCACTCAATCTTGCCATGATGGGGCGAGTCATTACCGGCGGAGTGTCCTGGCACAATTTGTCCGGCCCATTGAGCATCGCTGATTATGCTGGTCAGTCGGCGCGTAGCGGCTGGATGAGCTTCGTTGCTTTCCTGGCAACGATCAGTATCGGTTTGGGCGTGCTTAATTTGTTGCCGATTCCGTTATTGGACGGTGGGCATTTGATGTATTATACGGTTGAGATGTTGAGTGGTGCGCCGCTGTCCGAACGAGTCATGATGTTCGGACAACGTTTTGGTCTGGCGGTGCTCCTGACCCTGATGATTTTTGCTTTTTATAACGACATTACTCGTTTGTTTGGTTCTTGATAATGCAAAACAAAATCGCTGCAGCGCTGGTTACGAGTATGTGGGCAATTTCTGCCCACGCAATGGAAGATTTTGTGGTGAAGGATATTCGCGTAGAAGGGTTGCAGCGTACCGAAGCCGGCACCGTATTTAGTTATCTGCCCGTCAAGGTGGGCGATGCGCTGGATGCTGATAAAGCGGACAAGGCAATCAAGGCACTTTATGCAACCGGATTTTTCAAGGATGTTCGCCTCGAAGATCAGAACGGCGTCCTCATCGTGGTCGTACAGGAGCGTCCGGCCATTGCCAGGATCGACATTTCCGGCAGCAAGGAATTCACGGAAACTCAAATTAAGGACGGCTTGAAACAGTCGGGTATCGTCGAGGGGCGGATTTTTGATAAAGCCATGCTCGATCGCGCGGCGCAGGAAATCAGGCGTCTGTATTACAGTCACGGACGATATGCTGTCGTGGTGACGACGAACGTTGCGCCCTTGCCACGTAATCGCGTCGCCATCAGCTTTAATATTAATGACGGCGATGTGGCCAAGATCAAGGAAATCCACATTATAGGCAACAAGGCGTTTACCGAAAAGCAGTTGCGTGAGGCGATTTTGTTGCGCAAGCCAGACTGGTTTACCTGGTTTAGCAAGAATGACGAATACTCCAAGGAAAAATTGGCCAAGGACCTGGAAAGTCTCAAAGCGTATTATCTGAACCGTGGCTATCTCGAATTCAACATCGAATCCACACAAGTGTCGATTACCCCGGACAAGCGAGATATTTACGTAACGATCAATCTGACCGAGGGTCCGAAGTATACGGTGTCGGATATCAAGCTGGCGGGTGAGCTGATAGCGCCGGAGGCCGAGTTGCGGAAACTGATCGATATCCAGCCCGGAGACACTTTTTCGCGCGAAAAAATCACCCAGGCTTCGAAAAAAATCGGTGATCGTTTAGGCAACGACGGCTATGCTTTCGCTAATGTGAACGCCTCGCCCGAAGTCGATAAGGACAAGCACACCGTCGGCTTTACATTTTTTGTTGATTCCGGCCGCCGGGTCTATGTCCATCGCATCACGTTCAACGGCAACACGCGCACGCGCGACGAAGTGGTGCGTCGCGAATTTCGGCAGCTCGAAGGTTCATGGTACTCGGCGGCGGAGATACAGCGGTCCCGCGAGCGCGTCCAGCGCCTGGGATATTTTAGCGATATCAACGTCGAAACGCCGCCGGTCAAGGATGCCAAGGATCAAGTCGACGTCAATGTGAGCGTTACCGAGATGCCCACGGGCAGCATCATGGTCGGCGCGGGTTTTGCTTCTCAGGAAGGGTTGATATTATCGGGCTCCATCGCGCAGAACAACCTCTTCGGCAGCGGTAACGCATTGGCGCTGACAGTCAGTACCGGCCTCTACAACAAAGTGTATTCGCTGTCCTATACCGACCCCTATTTCACGCCCGACGGGGTGAGCGTGGGTTACGACGTGTACGAAAACGTGACGGACACTTCTGCCTTGTTTGGGGTCTCACCGTATAAAAATTCGACCAAGGGCATAGGCGCGCGCTGGGGCATCCCGCTCAACGAAAAAGATACGCTGAGTCTGGGTTTGGCGTTCGAGATCCTCAATCTGGATGTTTTTCCGACCAGTCCGCTGCAATATCAGCAATTCGTCACGCAGAACGGCAATTCTGCCAGTACTGTCCGCCTTAATATCGGCTGGGCGCGGGACAGCCGCGACAGTCTGATTTACCCGACCAGTGGCATGCTCGAACGCGTTATCGGTCAGATTGGCGTGCCGCCGGGCAGCCTTGATTTTTACAAGATTTCCTACCAGCAGCAGTGGTTCGATCCGCTGAGCAAAACGTTTACCCTGATGTTGAACGGGCAACTGGGCATTGGCGGCGGGTATAACGGGCAAACCCTGCCGTTTTTCCAGAATTTTTATGCGGGCGGGGTAGGATCGGTACGAGGTTATGATATTGGAACGATAGGGCCGCATTACTACGACCCCATTTCCGGTCAATATCTGGCGTTGGGCGGCGACAAAAGTTTTACCGGTAGTGCGGAACTGCTTTTCCCCATGCCCGGCATGGAGGATAACAAAACCGTGCGTTTGAGCGTATTTGTGGATGCCGGCGATATCTGGGGCCCGGGTGACACCTTTGCAACTGAGCCTATGCGGTATTCTACGGGGATGGCAGTGAACTGGATATCACCCGTGGGCCCTTTGAAATTCAGCCTTGCCGAGCCGCTCAATCCACAGCCTTACGACCAGAAGGCGGCATTCCAGTTCGCGCTGGGTCAGATTTTCTAAGGAGAGCGGCCGTGAACGCACAATGGTTGAAAATGACTATGGGCTTGTTGCTGCTGGTGGCAAGCCACGCGGTTTTCGCGGACATGAAAATTGGCTTTGTCAATACCGAACGCGTGTTTCGTGAGGCGCCGATTGCAATAGCGGCGCAAAAGAAACTGGAAAAGGAATTCGCGCCGCGCGATGCCGAATTGCGGAAAATGGCGAAACAGGCACGCGATCTGCAAGCTCAACTGGAAAAGGGCAACAGTACGCTGTCCGACAATGACCGGCATGCCAAGGAACGCGAACTGGCGGATATCAGCCGCGAGTATCAGCGGGTTTTACGCGAGTTTCGCGAGGATCTCAACCTGCGCCGCAACGAAGAACTAACCAAAGTGCAGGACAGGGCGCGCAAGGCGATACAGGCATACGGCGAGACAGAGAAATACGACGTGATTGTAGAGGATGCGATTTATTTCAGTCCCAAAATAGATATCACAGACCGTATCATTCATATGTTGGCGCAATAGCAATGAGTGCGTATACCCTGGCTGATCTGGTTGCGCGGTTTGGCGGCGAGGTGCGCGGCGAGCCGCAGACTCTTGTTTCACAGGTAGCCAGCCTGGCCAGCGCAACAGCTGACAAGATCGCTTTCCTATCGAATTTGAAATACCGCGATCAACTCGCCGCGAGTCGCGCTGGCGCGCTAATAGTCGGCGCGACCATGGCGGACGCGAGCACCAAGCCTCGTATCGTCGCCGCCGATCCCTATGTCTATTTCGCCAAGGTATCGACTTTGTTCAACCCGCCGTGGCGAGGCGAGCCGGGCGTACAATCTGGCGCGGTGGTGCATCCCTCCGCGCAACTGGGCGCTGATGTGCGAATTGCGCCGAATGCGGTAATAGGGCGCGATGTGACGATAGGCGCGAGGAGCGTTATAGGCGCAGGTAGCGTCATCGGCGCGGGAACCGTGATCGGCGAAGACGCGCTGATTTACGCCAACGTTACCATTTACCACGGTTGCGTCATCGGTGACCGGATCATACTGCACTCGGGCTGCGTGATCGGCGCAGACGGTTTCGGTCTGGCGCAGGAAGCCGGACGCTGGATAAAAATTCCGCAGATAGGGCGTGTTGTGATAGGTGACGACGTCGAGGTCGGCGCCAACACGACCATAGATCGCGGCGCGCTCGATGATACTGTGATTCGGGACGGCGTAAAACTCGATAATCAGATTCAGGTCGCCCACAATGTGCATATCGGCGAACACACCGCCATAGCGGCATGCACGGGTATAGCAGGCAGCGCGCATATCGGCGCTCATTGCACGATAGGCGGTGCGGCGATGATTTTCGGCCACATCGATATTGCAGACCGAGTAAACATATCCACCAATACATTAATCACCAAATCCTTATCGAAGGCGGCGACCTACACGTCGGCACTACCGTTTTCCGAGCACAGCGCTTGGTTGAAAAATGCGGTACAGATGCGTCACCTCGACAGCATGGCAAAACGACTCAGCGCATTGGAGAAACAGATGGACGCAACGGAGAAAAAGAATGAATAGCATGGAAATCAGTGAGATAATGGCGTATTTGCCGCATCGCTACCCTTTTCTGATGGTCGACAAGGTCACCAGCCTTGAACCAGGAAAATGTATTGTCGCAATCAAAAATGTCTCGATGAACGAACCTTTTTTCGCCGGGCATTTTCCCAAGCACCCCGTCATGCCGGGCGTGCTGGTGCTGGAAGCGCTGGCGCAGGCCGCCGCCTTGCTGTCGTTCAAGACCGTGGGTAACCCACCTGACAGCAACGCCATCGTCTATTTCGCCGGAATCAACGCCGCCCGTTTCAAAAAACCCGTCGTGCCAGGCGATCAACTGGTACTGCATGTGGAAATATTGCGTAATTTAAAGGGCATATGGAAGTACGCAAGTTACGCCGAGGTCGACGGGCAGCGCGTCGCCGAAGCGGAAATGATGGCGACATTACGTTGACGGAGGGATGGGAACAGCGATGATACACGATACCGCGATTGTCCATCCGCGCGCGCAACTCGGCGAGCGCGTCAGCGTGGGGCCGTACAGCATTATTGGCGAGCACGTAACGATAGGCGACGGAACGACGGTCGCCGCGCACGTGGTGATCAACGGCCATACCCGGATAGGCAAGGATAACCGGATATTCCAGTTCTGCTCGCTGGGCGAGATACCTCAGGACAAGAAATACGCCGGCGAACCCACCCGGCTTGAAATCGGCGACCGTAATGTCATCCGCGAGTTTTGTACTTTTAATCTCGGTACGATACAGGATGTCGGAGTAACCCGGCTGGGCGACGACAACTGGATCATGGCCTACGTCCATATCGCGCACGATTGTCAGGTAGCCAACCACACGGTTTTTGCCAACAACGCCTCCTTGGCAGGGCACGTCGAAGTGGGCGACCATGTTATTCTGGGCGGTTTTACCGGGGTACACCAATTCTGCAAGATCGGCGCGCATGTGATGACGGCGATATCGAGCGTCGTGTTCAAGGACATCCCGCCTTATATGATGGCTGCCGGGCAGCCCGCAGCACCGCACGGCATTAACAGCGAGGGATTGAAGCGCAGGGGATATTCGGCGGCCGCGCTGGCGGGGCTCAAGCGCGCCTATAAATTACTCTATCGCGAAGGACTGACCCTGGCCGAAGCACAGACCAAGCTCGCCATATTGGCAGTAGAAATTCCGGAAGTAGCGCCATTGCTGGAGTTTTTGGCGCAGTCCGAACGCGGAATCATACGCTGATGAAGCCGCCGCGACCGCCGCGCATTGCGATCGTTGCCGGCGAGCCGTCGGGCGACTTGCTGGGCAGTCATCTCATTAGCGCTTTGCGCGCACGTTGTCCGGGGATAGAATTCTACGGCATCGCCGGGCCGAAAATGATATTTGCGGGCGCAAAGACACTGTCCCCGATGGAAAAACTGTCGGTAAACGGCTACGTCGAAGTGCTGCGCCATCTGCCCGAGCTTCTGGGCATCAGGCGCCGGCTCAAGCGCGCGATACTCGCCGATCCGCCTGACTTGTTTATAGGCATAGACGCACCCGATTTCAATTTCGACCTGGAGATCGCGCTCAAAGCGCGTGGCATCCCGACGATACATTATGTCAGCCCGTCCATTTGGGCCTGGCGCGGGGAACGCATAAAAAAAATTGCGCGGGCAGTGTCGCACATGCTGGTGGTATTTCCGTTTGAGGAAGCGATTTACCGCCAGGCAGGCATCCCCGTCACTTATGTCGGGCATCCACTGGCTGACCTGCTGCCCGAGCAGCCGGATCGACTCGCTGTGCGCAAGCGCCTCGGTCTGCCGGCCGCGATCAAGGTGATTGCGCTGTTGCCGGGCAGTCGTGTCTCCGAGCTCAAGCAGCACGCCCAGTTATTTGTTGAAACAGCCCAGTTGCTCGAAGCACGTCATCCTGGCATCCGCTTTCTGGCGCCGCTCGTCAATCGCGAAACGCGCGAACTTTTTACCACTGCCTTGCATGCTTGCGCTCACCCGCCTTCGATACAAATCATGATCGGCCATGCCGATTATGCGATGACAGCGGCGGACCTCGTGCTGGTCGCGTCGGGTACTGCCTCGCTGGAAGCCGCGCTGCTCCGGCGGCCCATGGTCATCACTTATCGCGTACCCAGGCTGACCGCGTATCTGATGCGCAAACGCGCTTATTTGCCCTGGGTGGGATTGCCCAATATTCTGGCAAATCGCGATCTGGTGCCCGAGTTGTTGCAGGAAAATGCGACCGCGGTCCAGCTGGCCGACGCGCTCGGCGCCTTGTTGGCCGACAATACGCGGTGTGAAGAGATGGAAATCGAATTCGGACGCCAGTACCGTGCGTTGAAACAGAATGCTGCCGTCAGAATGGCTGAAGCTATCCTGCCTTATCTGGAGGGAAAATGCGCTTGATTTGCGGCGTTGACGAAGCGGGGCGGGGCCCCTTGGCTGGGAGTGTGTATGCCGCCGCGGTCATCCTCGATCCCCGGCGGCCTATCCCGGGTTTGGGTGATTCGAAAACCCTCTCGGCGAAGCGACGCGACGAACTGGCGCTGCATATTACCGCCCATGCCAGCGCTTACGCGGTGAGTTTCGCCAGCGTTGCTGAAATCGACCGCATGAACATTCTGCAAGCGTCGCTGCTGGCGATGCAAAGAGCAATCATGGCGTTGAACATGGTGCCGGACGAAGTCCTGGTCGATGGTCTGCATTGCCCGAAAACCGGCATTCCGACTCGCGCGATCGTTCGCGGCGACGCGTCGGAACCCTCGATCTCCGCCGCCTCGATTTTAGCCAAAACCTCTCGCGACCGGGACCTTTTGCGCTTGCATGCGATCTATCCGCAGTACGGGTTCGATCGGCACAAAGGCTATCCGACCGCGGCGCACCTCGCTGCGTTGGCACGTTATGGCGTGACGCCGGAACATCGCTTAAGTTATGCTCCGGTTCGGCGCATCGCGCAATACGCTGTTTTCTAGTATTCTATTCTTGTGTTCGTGCCATGACGAAACGCGGAATTTGACGTTGGTTTCTTTCGATTAAAGGAAGCGCTATGATTTTTGCAAAATTTTTACATGTGTTGAGCGTCGTCATCTGGGTCGGCGGGATGTTTTTCGCGTACATGGCGTTGCGTCCGGTTGCCGCCGAACGTCTGGAACCACCACAGCGGCTTAATTTATGGGAAGGTGTGTTCAGCCGTTTTTTTCCGTGGGTCTGGCTGTGTGTCGCGCTCATCCTGGGCAGCGGCCTCTTCATGATGGCGAGACTGGGCAGACCCCCCGTTCCCGTCATGGCGATGTTCGGACTGGGTTTCCTGATGATGTTATTGTTCGCGCATGTGTATTTTGCTCCGTTTAAACGTCTCAAACGCGCGGTAGCGGCGCAGGACTGGCCGGCCGGCGGCGCCGCTCTGGCGCAGCTGCGCCGATTGATAGGCGTCAATTTGTCATTGGGTCTGATCACCGTGGCAGTGGCGGTGCTGGGTGCTTATATTAGCTATTGATCCGGCCAGCAAATAGTATCAAGCCGCATATTTCACCCGAGGATCATG
>VFSW01004998.1_pt1 | contig 19741 bp, 20 predicted proteins | sample 5358111 | NCBI WGS metagenome assembly VFSW01 (sample SAMN11554181, study PRJNA540505) | mine drainage metagenome | isolation source: sediment from site ElyBrook_90M | place: USA: Ely Copper Mine, Vershire, VT | collected 2017 | reverse complement strand
AGGATGGGAGACCCAGGGGAAGGGGGTCAAATCCTCCGGTCCCTGGGGGGAGATCGGGGTGATGGTAAAATCGCCGTTCAAGCCCATTCGCCATAGAATGTGGCCGTCGCCCGCGCCATTGGCATAGTTCAACTTGAGCACCCAATCGAGGTGCCGCACGGCGAGAACGATGTTTCCGTCGGCGGCGAGGGAGACGGTGTTGGAGTGCATCCAATCGTTGGCGATGGGGGCGAGATAGAACGGAGGGCATCCATTCCCGCCCTGTTTGCAGACTTCCCCAAGCACGGCGGGCTGGTCCACCAACTGATGGACGCCGGTGGAGGACGTATAAGCGCCTTGGCTGAAAGCGTCCCAGGCCCATTTGACCTGGAGGTTTTTGTCCAATACGATCACTTCGTCCCCGAGCACGTCGCAGGTGTTCGGAACGCCATGGGTAGACCCGCATTGATTGGCGTTGGCGATCATTTGCTCCTCTGAGCCGATGGTGAGCAAGTCGCCGCCGGGCAGCCGGCGCAGCTCGTGCGAGAAACCGGTGACCGGAGGCTTGCCCATCGCCGCGAGCTGTTCGCTGACGATTTCGGCATTGGTGTTCCAAACCAGATCGCCCACCAGGTCCATTTCCTGGATCTGCTCGGCGTAGGGATCGGGAATGGTCGAGCTGGGGTCGCCGTTCTGATTGGAGAAAAACAGGCCGCCGACTTCGGTTCTCGGGGCGTTGGAAATCTCCATCGGACTGTACCAAAGATACTTTCCGGCGGCGTCGGTGGCGGCGATGACGTAATTGGTTCCGAAACCAGGCGTAAAGCTATGCAATAAAATGGGATAGCTTTTCTCCGGAGGAGTGAGGTTGGGCGATGAACTGGGCACAAAAATGGGGGAAGGCAAGGCGACGTTCGAGGGAATCGCATCGGTGGTGAAGGACAGCGGCTGGCCGGCGTTCAGCACCTTGCCTCTGGCATCGAGCGTCTGCCACTCCATCGTGTATTGGGAGCTGGGATACATGCCGCCGATGTAAAAATTCATGCTGGTGGCGTTGTCGCAAGCCTGTTCGTTGGTGATGAATTTCACCGATCCCGGCTTCGCCTCGTGAAAAAGGACGCGCATCGATTGGCCTTGCGGGCAAAGGGGCGCACTGAACAAAGCCACCAGCGGATGGGGGGTGGGATGAACGGCTTGCTGTCCGCCCACGAGCGACGGAATGACGGAAAACACGTAGGCCGTCGAAACGCGGAGCGATTTATTCGCCAGATCCCGGGCCGTGACGCCAATCGTATAGCTGCCTTCTTTCTGGCTCGGATTCCAGGCGAAGGTGTTGTTGGAATCGAAATCCTGCCGGATGAGCGTCCGCGCGCCGGCACGGCCAACCGAGAACTGATAGTCGTAGCTGCCCGAACCGCCGCCCGCCGTCGCCGTAAAAGTAATCAGGGTGCCCACCGGCTGGGGCGGAGCGAGATTCGGGACGACGTTCAGAGTGAGCTGAGCGCAAAGGGGAGAAGCAAAAATGAGAAAGTATAGGGCTGATAGACGGTGCGATTTCATGTGGGAAGGAAGGATTCGAATAAGAAAGTATGCGTTCGGGACCAAATCGTCTCCAGAACGTCGATCAACTCATGATTCGAATCCAGGATACATAATCCCGCGTTCGAAAACCGTTCCGCGAAGCGTTTCGAGAGTTCTAAAGGTACCACGTCGTCTTGCGCTCCGTGAAAAATCAGGGCCGGTTGCGCGAACCCGGGATTGTCTTCATAACGGCGCCCTTCTTCCACGATCGCGTAGCCCAAATCCCGCATCCCACCTGCGCCATAGTGGAAGAACGGAAGATTGCCCGTACGGCGCCATTCCTCCATTTTTTGCGGACCCAGATCGCGCGGCCAGCGGGTAGGGAAGCAGAAGGCGGGAGCGAGGAGAACCAGTTTGTCCACCTCCGGGTGGCGGGCGGCGTAAAGGGCGGCCAGATAGCCGCCGAGGCTCGATCCCATCAGCGTCACGGCTTCTCCGCGCGCGGCGCGCTCCACGACGCCGAGTTGGCCGCCGAGGGTCAGATTTTCGAAATCGCCTTCGGCGAGATCCGGCGCCTCGAACGGGATGCCCATTTCCGCGAACCGGGCGGCGAAGAACCGGGCCTTTTTCGACGACGGCCCGCTGGCGAAGCCATGCAGGTAGAGGATCCGCTTCATCGTTTCGCGGCGGCGCCCTCGCTGGCGATGGCCACCCAATTCGAGTAGCGGAAGACGTCCTCATAGTCGAGTTTGCCGTCCAGATAGCGGCGATGCGTCACGGAAGCGGGCAGGATGGCGTGCTCGGCATTGCGGGTGTAATCCACCTGCGCCTCGTCGCGCACTTTGCGCGAAGCCTCGGTCCGGGACGAACTCAAGCGGATCTGGAGCACCGCGTAATCGGGATCGCGCAGCAGGATTTCGCCGTTCAGCGGCGAGGCCTGTTCGTTGCCCGAATCGGTGACGCGCAGCGCCTGTTTCCCTTTCTGTTGTTCGAAGTGAAGGATCACGGCCGTATCGGCGCCGCTGCGTTCGGCGCCCTTTACCGAGAAGGCGAATTGTTGTTGTCCGTGTTTGGTGAACAGCATGATCAGTTGTCCGAAATCCACCATCACGCCCGCCATCGTCTGTTGTTCGAAGGAGTCGCGCAGCTTATGCCGCCACTTGTCGCTCCCTTCGCGCAAGCCGTCGACGAACTCCTCGCGTTTGCGCGCCTCCTCGCCGGTGGGTTTACCGTCGATCGAGACGACCTGGCGGAATTCGAACAACGATTCCGGCGAGCGGCGGTAGGGAGCGACGGCGTAAAACGACACCAGTTCGCGCACCTTCGTCACGGTTTCGGGCTTCTTCAAGGCATCGGCGCCGACGCGGAAAAAACGGCGGCCGGGCTGTTTTACATACGTGTATTTTTCCCGCCACGTCTCCTTCCCCACGTAGCCGGGAGTGTCGCTCCAGAACTGGCTGGCCTCGCGGCCAAGCGCGGCGAGCATCTTGGGCAGGAACGGATTTTCCTGCGCTTGCACCGGGGCCGCCGTCGCGAGCATCGAAAGGATGGTACAAAGAAAGGGCGCAAGTCTTGCCATGGACGCGGCGGCCGTGTGCCGCCTGGAGCCAATCCTACAACACATTCTTCTCTCATCGGCCGGGGAAGTGGGTTGAAGACAGTTGCGGGAACCGGCTGGCGTCGCTAGAATCAATGAGTTTGTAGCCAAAGTGGAGGAATTATGCCCGTTGAACAAAAGGTGAAGCAGATCATCGTGGAGCAGTTGGGGGTAGACGAGAGCCAGGTGGACAACACCGCTTCCTTCGTCGACGACCTCGGCGCCGATTCGCTCGACATCGTCGAACTGGTGATGGCGTTTGAAGAAGCCTTCGAGATCGACATCCCCGACGAGGACGCGGAGAAGATTCAGACGGTGAAAGACGCCGTCGATTACATCGAAGCGAAGAAGAAATAGGCGCGGGAGATTTTTCGTTTGAAGCGTAGAGTTGTAGTCACCGGCGTTGGGTTGGTGTCTTCCCTGGGCGTGGGCACCGAGAAAACCTGGAAGGCGATTCAGGAGGGCCGCAACGGCATCTCCCGCATCGAGCAGTTCGACGCCACCGAGTTCAATTGCCGCATCGCCGGCGAGGTGAAAGACTTCGACCCCTTGCAGTTCATCGAACGCAAGGAGGTGAAGAAGATGGGCCGGTTCATTCAACTGGGCATCGCCGCCAGCGAATTCGCCATGCAAGGGTCGGGCCTGCGCTCGACGCCGGAAACGGCCGAGCGAATCGGCGTTTACATCGGCAGCGGCATCGGAGGATTCGAAATTATCGAGCGCGAGCACAAGGTTCTGCTCGAAAAAGGACCCAGCCGCATCTCCCCGTTTTTCATCCCGGCCACGATCATCAACCTCGCCTCCGGCTTCGTTTCGATCCGCAATCACGCCAAAGGGCCGAACTCGGCGACGGCGACGGCCTGCACCACCAGCGCCCATTCGATCGGCGATTCGTTCCGTTTGATCCAGCACGATTACGCCGACGCGATGATCTGCGGCGGAGCGGAGGCCTGCATTACCCCGATGGGGATCGGGGGGTTCGCGGCCATGCGCGCGCTTTCGCAGCGCAACGACGACCCGGCGCACGCCAGCCGTCCGTGGGACAAGGAGCGCGACGGTTTCGTCGTGGGCGAGGGCGCGGGCATTCTGATTCTGGAGGAGCTGAACTTCGCGCTGGCCCGCGGCGCTCCGATTCTGGCCGAGGTGGTGGGCTATGGGATGAGCGCCGACGCTTTCCACATCACCAGTCCGTCGGAGGACGGCGACGGAGCGTTCCGCGTCATGCGCAACGCCGTGGCCGACGCCGGCATCCGGGCCGATCAGATCGACTACATCAACGCGCACGGCACCTCCACGCCGATCGGCGATCAGATCGAAACCACCGCGCTGAAACGCTGCTTCGGCGATCACGCCTACCGGCTCGCGGTCAGCTCCACCAAATCGATGACCGGCCATTTGCTGGGCGGCGCCGGAGGGCTGGAGGCGGGCATCACCGTGCTCGCGATTCGCGACCAGGTCGCTCCGCCGACGATTAATCTGGAATCGCCGGATCCGCTTTGCGATCTGGACTATGTGCCCAACCGTCCCCGCCCGCTGAAGATCGAATACGCGCTCTCCAATTCTTTCGGTTTCGGCGGCACCAACGGTTGTCTGATTTTCCACCGCTATCGAGGCTGAAGGAATTTTCCCCGTATGAAAATTATCGTCGCCATTAAACAGGTGCCCGCCCGCGATTCGCCGTTGAAGGTGGACGCGCAGGGGCGCTGGATCCGGGAAGACGGGCTGAATTTCGAGATCAACGAGCCGGACGCTTACGCCCTCGAAGAGGCGTTGCAATTGAGGGAGAAGCACGGCGGCGAAGTGATCGCGCTATGCGCCGGTCCGGCCCGCGCCGGGCAGACGATCCGCGAGGCGCTGGCCAAGGGCGCGGATCGCGCGCTGCATGTGGAAGAGGAAAATCTCGCCGCGCTCGACACTCTTGGCGTCGCCCGTTTGCTGGCCAACGCGGCCGCGGCGGAGAAGCCCGATCTCATCCTGACCGGATTGCAATCGGACGACCTCGGCTACGGCCAAACGGGAGTCGTTCTGGCCGAGTTGATGGGCTTGCCGCACGCCACGATCGTCATGCAGGTGGAGGCGCGCGAAGGAAAGGTCCGCGTGAAGCGGGAGTTGGAGGACGGCTGGTTCCAGCACGTCGAAATGCCGCTGCCGGCGGTGTTGACGATTCAATCGGGCATCAACAAACTGCGCTACGCCACGCTGATGGGCATCAAGAAAGCGAAGTCGAAAGAAGTGAAGCGGCTAACCGCGGCGGAACTCGGCGGCCTTCCCGCGGCGGTGGCGGCCATCGAGAGCGTCTACGCTCCGCGGCGGAGCAAACAAACGCAGATCTTCGAAGGCGACGCGCGGCAGGCAGCGGCCAAGCTGGTGGAGAAGCTGAAATTCGAGGTGCGGGCGATATGAGCGCCGATGTTTTGGTGGTGATGGAGACGGGCGCGGGCGGATGGAACCGCATGTCGTTTGAGACCCTCGCGGCCGGTCGGCAGATCGCCTCGGAGATGGGAGGCGCGGCTTCGGCCGCCGTGCTCGGAGAGAGCGTGGAGACCTTCGCGGCCGAGTTGGCGCAAAGGAAACTGGGCAAGGTCTACGCAGTCTCGCACCCGTTGTTGAAAAACTACACCGCCGACGGAACCACCGCCGCGTTGGAGCAGTTGATCCGGAAAGTATCGCCGGCGCTCGTGCTTTTTCCGCATACGTATCAGGTGCGGGACTTCGCTCCCAAGCTCGCCACCCGCTTCGGGCAAGTGCTGGTGAGCGATTCCACCGGCTGCAGGGTGGAGAACGGCGCGGCCGTCTTCGTGCGCCAACTTTTTCAAGGCAAACTCAACGCCGATGTGGAGCCAGGGGGCGCCGGCCCATACTTCGCGTCGATGCAAGCCGGGGCCTATCGCGCAGAGTCGCCGGAGGCCGGCGAGTGCGCCATCGAAGCGTTTACGCCGGAGCTATCCGCGACGCTGATTCGTCAAACGCCCGAGGCTCCGTTCCGCGAATCGGCGCGCGCCGTCGATCTCACCGCCGCCGCCATTATCGTCTCCGTCGGCCGGGGCATCAAGGAAAAGGAAAATATCCCGATCGTGGAGGAGTTGGCCAAGGCCCTCGGCGCCGAACTCGCCGCTTCGCGCCCCATTTGCGACAACTGTTGGCTGCCAAGGGAACGGCAGGTGGGTAGCTCCGGGCAAACCGTCTCGCCGAAGGTCTACATCGCCGTCGGAATATCCGGCGCGATCCAACACCTTGTGGGTATGAAAGGCGCCAAGACGATCGTCGCCATCAACAAGGACGCCAACGCGCCGATTTTCGAAGTGGCCGATTACGGCATCGTGGGCGACCTGTTCGAAGTGGTTCCGGCGCTGGTGGAAGAAGTGAAAAAAGCCAAGGCGTCGTAGCGCGCGGAGATGATCCGGCGCGCCGCCATTCTCGCCACTCCGCGTTCGGGAAACACCTGGCTGCGCCGGTTGCTGACGCTTTCGTGCGGTCTCACCGACATCGCCGTGCATCGCCCCGGCGACGTGGATTGGGACGGATTGCCGGAGGCGGCCGCGCTCCAACTCCATTGGCTGCCCGATGCGGCGTTCCTCGACCTGCTGGACCGTCACGAATTCCGGCGCGTGACGATTCGGCGCCATCCGCTCGCCGTGTTGGTGTCGATCCTGCACTTCGCGCCGCACGAGCCGCAAACGGCGCAGTGGCTGGACGGCCGCGGCGGGGACGAGGGGCCGATTCTCGGCGCGCATCCGGAAAGCCCGGAATTCCTAGCGTACTCGACCGGCGCAAGGGCGCGCGCGCTGCTGGAGGTGTCGAAGACCTGGTGGCAGATGCCCGGCGCGCATCGGGTTTGCTATGAGGATCTGGTCGCGGGCCCTGGCGAGGAAGTTTCGCGGCTGGCGCGGACGCTCGGCTGGGAATGCGCGGGCGAGGCACTCGAGGGTGCGATCGCCGCCAACCGGATGGATGCGATGAAATGGCACCCGAACCGTCATTACTGGCGCGGGGAGCCGCACCTTTGGAAAAGACTTCTCACGCCTCCGTCGGCCGAGGCCGTCTGGCGCGCTCAGCGGGACGTTTTCGAGGCGCTCGGTTATGCATGCGATCCCGACCCGGCGCTCCAGCCGGAGCAGGCCTACCGCAACTGGCTCGCGGTCCGCGAATAGGGCTACGCGTAGCGGTTTCTTACTTGCCGCTTCACTTCGTACATCGCCTTGTCGGAGATCAGCCGCAACGTTTCGCCGTCGCTGGCATCCTCCGGATAGACGGCCACTCCGATGCTGGCGCCGGCGTGGAGTTGGTGTTCCTCGAACAAAATCGGTGTATCGAGGGCCTGCAGCAGATCGCTCGCCAACCGGTCGGCCGCATCCCGGCCGCCCAAGCCGGTCGCCACGATCGTGAACTCGTCTCCGCCGGTGCGGGCGAAGGTGTCGGATTGGCGGATGCGCGCCGAAAGCCGTTCCACGATGAGCCGGAGCAATTGATCGCCCGTGCGGTGCCCGAACGTGTCGTTCACTTCTTTGAAACGGTCCAGATCCACCACCAGCACGGCGACGTAGGTTCCGTTCCGTTTCGCCGTGTCCAAGGCCTTCGTCAACCGGTCTTCGAGCAGGCGCCGGTTGGGAAGCCCCGTGAGTTCGTCGTGGAGCGCCAAGTGCTCGCTGATCTCGATCTGTTCTTCGAGTAGCGTGAGGATGATTCCGACGGCGACGATGTATTTGGGGATGTTCCACACCTCGGCCTCGACATGGACGGCGGGGTAAAAATTCTCCATCACCAGGCCCAGCGGAAACACCGATCCCCAGGCGATCAATCCTCCGACGGCCGTCAGGACACCGGTGGTGGGACGGCGAAAGCGCTGCCAATAATGGAGCGCGGCGCAATAATAAACGCCGGCCAAAATCGCCGTCAGTCCGATGTCGTCCTGCGAACCCAACGTGAGCAGCAACAACAGCGCGAGGGTGACCGAGAAGGATCCGACGGGAATCGGGCCGGCATGCTTCCCCGGCCGCCGGAGAGAATCGAAAAGCGTCGCGGCGCCTCCGGCCAACAGCGGCGCGATCAGGAGGACATACGCGGCGCGGGATTGGACGCCCCAGATCAACGCCGCGGTATAGGCGAGCGGCGTGAACGCGACGGCCGGCGCGGCCCACCGGCGGCTGCAAACATCCCGTCCATACAGCGCCGCCCAGACGAACGCCATCCCGCATAGCTCCAACATCCAGAGCGAAACGGTCAGCATGGACAAATGCCAGGCGCCTTCGCCGCTATCGAACAGTTCGGCGCAGAAATGGATAAGAATGAAGACCCAGCCCACCAGCCATAGGGCCAGTTGATTCCCCGCGCGTTTGCGGAGCAGCGAAATGAATCCGCCGACCAGGGTGGCGAGAGCGAGAAGATCCGGTAACGCGGTAAGCTTCATCGGGAACGGAACAAAATCGGCACGGCTCGAAATCCGCGGGAAGGCGGAAATCGTCCGAAGGCTATCGAAACCTCATCACGAAATCCTAAGCCCGGTGGCCCGAAGCTGGCAGCGCGATCGACTCCTCGGCCTTCTGTAACGCACTCTCCATCTCCCCCCGGTATTCCTTCAGCAACGCTTCGCTTGCGGCCTCGAAACGCATCACCAGCGCAGGCTGGGTATTGGACGCCCGCAACAGCCCCCATCCTTCGGGAAACATCACCCGCACACCGTCTATATCGACCGTCTTCCGGATTTTTTTAAAATGTTCGGCGACGCGCGCCACAATTTCGAACTTCGCCTCGTCGGTCGAATCGACGCGAATCTCGGGCGTCGACACCATTTTCGGAAGGCCCGCCAGTTGGGCCGAGAGCGGTTTCCCGCTGGCGGCAACGATCTCGATCAACCGGCAGGAGGCGTACAGGGCGTCGTCGTAGCCGTAATAGCGGTCGGCGAAGAACATGTGGCCCGACATCTCGCCGGCCAGCTCGGCATGCTCCTCTTTCATCTTCGCCTTGATCAGCGAGTGGCCGGTCTTATACATAATCGCGTTGCCGCCCAGCCGGTTCAGCTCGTCGTAGAGAAGCTGAGAGCACTTCACCTCGCCGATGAAAGTGGCGCCCGGTTTCCTCGTGAGAATCTCGCGGCCGTAAATCAGCAGCAGCATGTCGCCATAGATCGCCGCGCCGTGTTCGTCCACCGCGCCGATGCGGTCCGCGTCGCCGTCGAAGGCGAGGCCCAGATCCGCTCCGCGCTCCTTCACCGCGTCGACCAGTTTCTGCAGATTCGCCGGCACCGTGGGATCGGGATGGTGATTGGGAAAACGGCCGTCGGGCTCGTAGAACATCTCCTGGACTTCGACATCCAGCTTCGCCAATAGCCGGTGCATTACCGGTCCCGCCGTGCCGTTGCCGGCGTCGGACACCACCCGGATCCGCCGCGCGAAATGGAACTGCTGCGCGATCTCCTCCACATACGGCGTCACGATGTCATAGGTTGTCACGCTGCCCTCGCCGCGCTCGAAATCGCCCGCCTCGATCAGCTCATAAACCGCCTGAATCGTTTCCCCGTGCAGCGCGCCCTCGCCGCAAACGGTCTTGAAGCCGTTGTACTCCGGCGGGTTGTGGCTCCCGGTAATCATCACCGCCCCTTCGGCGTGCAAATGCTTGGCCGAATAGTACAGCAAAGGCGTCGGCACCACGCCGACATCGGTGACATGGCAGCCGCTGGCGATCAGTCCCTTCAGGAGCGCGTCGTGCAGACGAGGACTGCTCATGCGAACGTCGCGCCCCAGGTTAATCTTGGCCCCGCTATGCCGCCGCAGGTAGGTCCCCAGCCCCATTCCCAGCGTCTCGACATCCGCGCTGAGAAGTTCGGTATCGGCTACGCCCCGAATGTCGTACTCCCGGAAAATCGTCGGCTTCAGCATATTTAGATCTTACCCAAATCGCCTCGGACCAAGATAGGGCGAAATCCCTAAGCCGGACGGTTCAATCGCCCGAGTCCAGCATCCTCACCCGCTGCACTTGCCGCATCTCGTCGATGATTCTTTCGAAGATGCGCTTGGCCGCCTCGCCGGGAAGCGGACCGTGGTTGTGAGCCAGCACGTTGGCGAATACCTGGTCCTCGCGGCGCGGCTCGTAAATAGGCAGCGCGAGCGACTGTTTCACCCGCCCGATCTCTTCCACCACCGCCGTGCGCTCGTTCAGCAATTCGAGCAGGCGCGCGTCCAAGGCGTCGATGCGCCGCCGGCAATCGGCGAGCGCTTGCAGGCCGGCCTCTTTGTTCATCCGTTCTTCGATGGTAAACCAGCGGCCAGGGCGCGGGCGCGGGTCTCCAGCGCCGCTTCCATTCCGCCGCCGGCGAGCGATTCTTCGATCGTCCGCTCGAACGCGCTGCCCACCACCACCGCGTCTGCGAGACTTCCCGCCTGGCGCACCTGTTCCGGGGTCGAGATGCCGAATCCCAGCGCCAGCGGCAGCGCCGTCTCGCGCCGCATCGCCGCAACCAGCGGGGCTACGTCGGCGGTTAGCGTCGCGCGCTCCCCGGTCACTCCGGTCCGCGATACGAGATAGACGAAGCCGGTGGATTGCCGCGCCGCCAGTTTCAACCGCCGCGGCGTGCTGGTGGGCGCTGCCAAAAATACCGTGTCCAGATCGTGCTCGCGCATCGCGCCGCTGTAGAATTCCGCTTCCTCCACGCTGAGGTCGGTGAGCAGGCAGCCGTCGATGCCGCAAGCGGCCGCGTCGCGGGCCAGCGCTTCCAGCCCGTATCGCAACACCGGGTTCATATAGGTGAACAGCAGCAGGGGGATCTCCGAGCTTTTGCGGATTTCCTCCGCCATGCGGAGCACCTTGCGCACGTTTGTCCCGCCTTCGAGCGCCCGCGCCGCGCCGCGTTGGATCACCGGGCCGTCGACGACCGGGTCGGAGAAGGGAACTCCCAGCTCGATCAAATCCACGCCCCCTCGCTCCAGCGCCGCCGCCAGCTTCGGCGTATGCTCCGGCGTAGGATCGCCCGCCGTGATATAGCCGATAAAACCAGTCCGCTTCTCCGCCCGCAGCCGCTCGAACAGCGCCTCGATCCTTTTAGGCTTCATCCAGTTCCTTCAGATTCTCGCGATAAATGTCGGTATCCTTGTCGCCGCGGCCGGAGATATTGACGATGAAAAGCGCGCCCTTCGCAGCCGATGCACGTTCGATCGCCTCCGCCAGAGCGTGCGCCGATTCGAGCGCCGGAATGATTCCCTCCGTCCGCGCCAGCGTCAGCGCCGCCGTGAGCGCCTGGCCGTCGGTGACCGAAACGTATTCGGCCAGTCCCTGATCGTTGAGCCATGCATGTTCCGGGCCGACCAACGCGTAATCGAGACCCGCCGAGATCGAATGCGTCAACGATACTTGCCCATCCTCATCCTGCAACAGATAGCTATAGGCACCATGCAACACTCCCGGCGCGCCGCCGGAAAAGCGCGCGGCATGATGACCCAATTCCGGACCGCTTCCGCCCGCTTCGACGCCCACGAGTTTCACGCCCCCGTCGCTAAGGAACGGATGGAACATCCCGATCGCGTTGCTGCCTCCGCCCACGCAGGCGAAGATCGTGTCCGGAAGCCGCTGCTCCTTATCAAGAATCTGCCGCCGCGTTTCTTCCCCGATCACGCGGTGAAAATCGCGCACCATCAGCGGATACGGATGCGCTCCCAGAGCCGAGCCGAGCAGGTAATGAGTCGTCGTGAGGTTCGTCACCCAATCCCGCATCGCTTCGCTGATGGCGTCCTTCAAAGTCCGGCTGCCATTGGTGACGCTCACCACCTTCGCTCCCAGCAACCTCATCCGGAACACGTTCAGCCGCTGCCGGCGCATGTCCTCCTCGCCCATATAGACGATGCACTCCAGGCCGAACAAGGCGCACACCGTCGCCGTCGCCACGCCGTGCTGTCCCGCGCCCGTTTCGGCGATGATCCGCCGCTTCCCCATCCGCCGCGCCAGCAGCGCTTGGCCCAGACAGTTATTGATCTTGTGCGCGCCGGTGTGCAGCAGATCTTCGCGCTTCAGATAAATCCGCGCTCCGCCAAGCGTTTCGCTCAATCGCTTGGCGAAATAGAGCGGCGTCGGCCTTCCCGCGTAATTCGCCAGTAAGTCCTTCAGTTCGGCCTGGAAACGCGCATCGGCGCGGGCTTCCCCATAAGCCTTCTCGATCTCCTCGAGCGGCGCCATCAACACCTCGGGGACGAAGCGCCCTCCGTAGGGCCCGAAATGTCCTTGCGAATCCGGCTGAAATTCCGTCATAATCGCGCCGCCAGCGCGGCTTGTATAAACCCGGTCATCTTCAAATGATCCTTCCGGCCCGGCGAGGCCTCGATTCGCGAACAGGCGTCCACTCCCCACGGCCGCGCCTGTTCGATCGCCGTTCGAACATTGCCCGCGTGCAACCCACCGGCGATCACGATGCGCCGTCCGCCATTCGCCCGCGCCGCCGTCCAGGGAAACGTTTTCCCCGTTCCGCCGGCCAACTCCTCCGACGCCGTGTCCAATAGAAACGCCTCGGCGTCCTCGTCGTCGGGAAACTTGAACTCGCCCGTTTCCGGAACGCGGAGGGCGCGCCAGATCTTCATCCCCCACGGCGCCTCGCCTCCGTGCAACTGCGCCGCGTCCATCCCTGCGCGCGCGCAAATCTCGCGCACCCTCGCCGGCGCCTCGCGCACGAACACGCCAATCTTCAACGCCGGTAGTCCCGCGCCGATCTCCGCCGCCCGCTCCGGCGCGACGAAGCGCGGACTGCCGGCATAAAAATTAAACCCCAGCGCAGTCGCTCCCGCCTCGCTCGCCGCCATCGCGTCGTCCCGGTTCGTGATGCCGCAGATTTTCACCATTGCGATCGTCACGGCCGCGGATCCGCCAACAATTCCCGCAGTGCCAGCGCCGGGTCCGAAGCCTTCATTAAATGCTCGCCGATCAGAAATCCGCGGTAACCCTCGTCCCCGAGGGCGCGGATGTGCGCCGCGCTACGGATCCCGCTCTCGGAGATCTTCAGCACGCTTGCCGGAATTCTCTCCGCCAGCCGCAGCGATACTTCCAGACTCACTTCGAACGTGTGCAGATTTCGATTATTCACGCCGACGATTTCAGCGCCGGAAGCCAGCGCCGGCTCCAGTTCCCCTTCGGCGTGGACCTCCACGAGCGCGGCCATCGAATAACCCGCCGCAAGTTCGCGGAAGCGCCTCATCTCCGCTTCCGAGAGCAGCGCCGCGATCAGAAGTATCGCATCCGCGCCGCTCGCCGCCGCTTCGATCACGTGAAGCTCGTCGATCGTAAAATCCTTGCGCAGCGTGGGAAGCCGCGTCGCCGCCCGCGCCGCCTGCAGGTCCTCGATCCTGCCGTGAAAATAGAGCCGGTCGGTTAGCACGCTCAGCGCCGCCGCCCCTCCCTCTTCATAGCGCGCCGCGATCCCGGCCGGATGAAAATCCCCGGTCAGAGTTCCCCGGCTCGGCGACGCTTTTTTCACTTCCGCGATGATCGCCGGGCACCGCGTCTCGATGGCTTGCCGGAAGTTCCGCCGTCCCCGCGTCGCGATCTCCGCCGCCCGTTCCAACTCCGCTCTTCCGGGGCGGCTGCGTTCGAGCTCTTTGCGCTTGTTCTCGACAATTTGCGCGAGAATATCGGGAATATCGCGGACCATGCTGGGGAACCCTCATGCTAACATGCGCCATCCTCCCCGATTTGCTCTCCCGCGCCGCGCTCGATCCTGGTATCCTCTTTCCTATATGAAGACGAGGTTTCTCCTTGCCCTTTGTCTTTCCGGCGCGTTCTGCATGGCGGCGCCGCCGGCCCGCGAACCACAAGGCGATCCGCGCCTGAAGAGCGCCTTTCGCCGCGAACCGCAAAACGATTGGATTTTCGTTCATCTCGAGGGCAAACCCTCCGACATCGGCTTCCAGCACGGCTATCTGCTGTCGGCGGAAATCGAAGACGGCTTCCGCGTCGTGCGCGCCGGGCTCGTTCATGACACGAAAAAGAACTGGGCCTTTTTCCGCGAAGCCGCGCAAAATGTTCTCTGGCCGCACATCGAAACCGAATACCGCGAGGAATTGCAGGGGATCGTCGACGGCCTGCACGCGAAAAACGTCCAGCTCGACGTATGGGATATCGTCGCCTACAACGCCTGGCTCGAACTCGGTCCGTATTACTCCACCTGGTACGACCGCCAGCACCATGCCTCCTCCCTCCGCATGCCCACGCCGGAACATTGCAGCGCCTTCGTCGCGACCGGCAGTTACACCAAGGATGGACGCATCGTCATCGCACACAATAATTGGACCGATTACAAAGAAGGCTCGCGCTGGAACGTCGTCTTCGACATGGCTCCCTCCTCCGGCCATCGCATCCTGATGGACGGCATGCCCGGCCTGATCCATAGCGGCGACGATTTCGGCGAGAACGACGCCGGCATCGTCATCACCGAAACCACCATCGGCTCGTTTTCCTCCTTCGATCCCAACGGCGTCGCCGAGTTCGTCCGCGCCCGCAAAGCGATGCAGTACAGCGCTTCGATCAACGACTTCGCCCGCATCATGAAGGATGGCAACAACGGCGGCTATGCCAACACCTGGCTCGTCGCCGACATCAACGCGAATGAAATCGCCAGCCTCGAGTTGGGCCTGAAACACGTCACGCTGAAGCGCACCAAGGACGGTTACTTCGTTGGCTCGAATTTTCCCGAAAATTCGGAGCTGATCCGCGACGAAACGCCGGACTTCCCCGTCAAGGACATGAGCGTCAGCGCCAACGCCCGCCACAAACGCTGGGACGATCTGATGGCCGCCAACAAGGGCAAGATCGACGTGAAGCTGGCCGAAAAATTCCTCGGCGATCATTACGACACCTTCGACCGCCGCAACGAGCCCGGCGAGCGTACGCTGTGCGGCCACATCGATCTCTCCCCGCGGGGATCGAAACCGTGGCAGCCTCCCTACGGCATCGCCGGGGCCGTGCAGAACAAGGCCACCGACGCCGCGATGGCCTCGAAAATGTCCTTCGCCGCCCACATGGGCCACGCCTGCGGGTTAGACTTCAAAGCCGCTTCGCACCTGAAGAAACATCCGGAATTCGCCTGGGAAAAAGACATCCTCCGCGACCTGGATTCCTATCCCTGGACGAAATTCCAGATCGCGGAATAAGCCGCTCTACCTCGCCAACGTGTAATTGACCGTGATCGTCGTCTCCACTTCGATCGGTTCGCCATTAAGCAGCGTCGGTTTGTAAACCCACTGCCGCACCGCCGTCAATGCCGATTGCGCCAGTGAATCGTCACCGCTCTCCACTTTCAAATCCCGCACCTTGCCGTCCTTGTCGATCGCGGCGTTGAGGACCACCGTGCCTTGAATACCCGCCGCCTTCGCGTCCGCCGGATACACCGGCGTGACCTTGTGAATCAGATTCTTGTTCTGTGTTTCCGGGTCGACGCGAATGCTTTTCGGAGCTTCTTTGTCCTGCGGCGCCGCTTGCAATGGCAGCGCTTGGACCGAAATCCAGGTGGTGGATACGACGGCGAACGCCAGTCCGGCCGCCGTGAAAAGGGTGCGCGATTTGGTCATGATGACCTCCTTGAGTAATGCGTCCACCCTTCTTTGCAGGTGGCGCTTTTTGAGAAACGGATTCACCGGCATCGGCGCCGCGGGCAGGCGCCGCGAGGCGAACCGCACCAACGTCCCGATGTAGCGCTCCTTGGCGCCCAACAACGCCACCACCCGCGCATCCACCGTCTGCTCCCGGTTCAATTGAATGCGCGACACCAGCCACCACAAGGCCGGGTGAAACCAGAACAGCGCCAGAACAATTTGTTCCAAGCAGGCGGACAACCAGTCCTTGCGGCGCACATGCAGCAGTTCGTGGCAAACCACGAGCCGGTCCTCCACGCACTCCGGCGGCAGCAGGACGGCCGGATTCAGCCAGCCGAACGTGACCGGACTGCGCACCAGTTCACTGCGATAGATCGCCGCCCGCGCGCCGAGGGTAACCTGCAGATCGTCGTGGGCATTCGGCAACCATTCCGACGCGCGGCGAAGCCGGCCCAACCGGACCGCTCCCTGCGCCAGCCGGATCAGCCGGAACGCCGCGCCAATTACGAGGGCCGCCAGCAGCGCCTCCGGCCAGGATGGCCATGCAATACCATGCCCGGCAACGGCCAAGACCGTGCGCACGGACACCGATACTCCACCCTCCACCGCCGGCGTCCACTCCGTCCGCGGCTCCAGAAACGGAAGGGCGATGCACAGCGCCAAAAGAAATTGCCGCGTCGCCAACAGCGCGCCCGGATGGCGCAGCCGGACAAGCGCGATTGCCGCCTCCGCCGCCGCGGTGAGCACCAGAATCTGCAGGCTCGCGAAAAGCAGGTTATGCAACGTCACGTCGTTTTCCTCCGCATCGTCCGGGCGATCTCTTCCAGATCTTCCGCCGACAACTGCTCGTCTTCCACCAGATGCAGCAGCAGCGGCTCGGCCGAGCCGTTGAACGCCCGGTCCAGAAACTCCCGCACCATCCCCCGCATCACCTGCCGCTTCTGCCGCGTCGGCTGGTAAACGTACGCCCTTCCGGCCAGCTTGCGCTTCAAATGGCCCTTGCGCTGAAGGATCGTCATCAGCGTCATCACCGTCGTATAGGCGATCTTGCGACGCTCCGCCATCGCCTCGTGTACCTGGCGCACCGAGGCCGGCCCCAGCCTCCACACGATCTTCATAATCTCCAGTTCCTGGCCGGTGAGGGCGGGCGGCGTGGACGGCATATACTAAGACACTAGTACTTAACGGTTAGTATGTCAAGCGGAAAACGCACGTCCTCGCTTGCGACGATTCTATAGTTCTACTAATATGGAATTAGATGCCGGAGCCCAAACCGTCCGCCGCTCCCAGCGAAGAGGACGTCTCCCGCTACGCCGATATGTTTTCGGCCATGGGCGCCGCGCCCCGCCTACGCATCCTGCGGCTGCTTCTCTCAGCCCACCCGGAAGGCATGGCGGCCGGCGAGATTCAGGCCGAAACCGGCATCGCCGCTTCCACCTTGTCCCATCATCTGGAAAAATTGAAACACGAAGATCTCGCCGCGGTCCGCCGCGACGGCACGTTCCTTTGGTATTCGGCGCGGACAGACACGCTCCAGAGGCTGCTCGGCTTTCTCTACGCCGAATGCTGCACCCGCAATAAAGCCATCCGCCCTCAGACCATCGCCCACTCCGGCAAGTAAGGAAAAGTTTATGCCCGAAGAAAACGTCACCGCAATTGTGAAAGAAAAATATGGCGAAGCGGCGCGCCGCGTCTTGGCCGGGGCGGGGAACTCATGCTGCGGAGCCTCGGCCTGCGATCCCATCACTGCGAATCTTTACGACGCCGCGCAATCCGGCCAAGTGCCCGAAGACGCCTTGAAAGCCTCGCTCGGCTGCGGCAATCCCACCGCGCTCGCCAGTCTCGCTCCCGGCGAAACCGTTCTCGATCTCGGCTCCGGCGGCGGTATCGACGTCCTGCTCTCGGCCCGCCGCGTCGGCCCCTCCGGCAAGGCGTACGGCCTCGATATGACCGGCGAGATGCTCGCTCTCGCCGAGGAGAACCGGCGCAAAAGCGGCCTGACCAACGTCGAATTCCTCCGCGGCGAAATCGAAAACATTCCTTTGCCCGATGCCAGCGTCGACGTAGTCATCTCCAACTGCGTCATCAATCTTTCCGCCGACAAAGACCGCGTGCTGCGCGAAGCCTTTCGAGTATTGAAGCCCGGTGGCCGCTTCGCCGTGTCCGATGTCGTCGTCCATGGCGAAGTGCCTCCCGATGTCCGCAGAAGCGTCGAACTCTGGGTGGGCTGCGTCGCCGGCGCGCTTCAGGATACCGACTACGCGGCCAAACTCGCCGCCGCCGGTTTCACCGCCATCGATCTCGAACCCACGCGCGTCTACGACGTTCACGACGCCGAAGCGTTCCTGGCCGGCCAGGGCATCGACGTCGCCGCGATCGCCCCGCTTGTGAAAGACAAATTCTTCAGCGCCTTCATCCGCGCCCGGAAGCCCGTCCACCCGTTCTGATTCCGCGAGCCGGCATTTCCCTTCGCCGGCGCCGCCCTCAAACCCTCGGCTCGATCTCCGGAGTGAACACCACCCGCGCCACCGGCGCGCTATCGTCTCCGGCCTCCGGCATCGCCCGGCCCGCCATCGGTTCCACTAAAGCCAGATACTTCAACAGGCGATGCACCGATCCCTCGCGCGGCGCCGCGCAGTCGAAATCCGCTGTACGGAGCCGCACGCGCGCTCCTCGTTCCGCGAGGCTCCACGCCAGAAACGCGCTGTCCCGCACCGCGCCCTCGAACCATTCCCGCCGCTCGCCTCCGGCGTCCAAATCCAGATAGATCTCCACCTCGGCCTCGTCCTGGCGCGCAAATTCGCGCACTTGCAAATCGCCGGTGTGCGCCGTCGCCCTCCAGTCCACATGGCGCGCGCTCTCCATCGCTTCATAAGGCCGGATGCGATAAAAGTCGCTACCCATCCCGCGCGTCCGCGCCTCCAACTCCGCGCCGATCCTGTCCAGGATCGCTTGGCATTCCGGCCGTCCGTCGAGCGACGGATACACCAGGAACTCTCTTCTCAAATGGACCGGAATGCGCCGCTCGGCGAAGCCGAAAGGAAAGCGCGTGGAAAAAAGGAACCGGCTATCGAGATACGCTCCCCGCTTCGGAAACAGCATCTCCACCGCCATCGCGCCGCGCCCCCCTCCCGTGATCACCGGAAAGTAGAGCGGCTCCCGCAAGCTCCCGTCCCCCTGCGCCACCACATGCACCGAGAAGGAAGGCATCCATCGCTTCGTGTTGGCCACCGAAACGCGCCCGCGCAGCGCCCTTCCCGCGACGATATATTCCGGAAGATCGAGCTCCAGTTCCAGGCCGGCGATCGTCAGGCGGCTCACCAGTCCCGAAATCAACAGCGTGCCCAGCATCGCCGCCAAGATCAAAAACAACAGGTTGTTCGCCGATGCGAACGCCGCGAATCCCACCAACGTCGCGGCGAGCGAAAACACCAGACCGGTGCGCGTAATCTGCTGGCGCGAACCAATGTCGGAGATCGCGCGAAACGCGCGCCGTAAGCGCCCCGTCACTTGGAACACGGAAGCGAATCGCGCCGGCATCGCCCTTACAAGGCTTTACTCAGCTTTACCGCAATCGGACAAACTATCGCCCCCCGCGCCGCGTTAATAGATATAGGAGCGTTACACATGAAATTTCCTTCTCTTCTTACTTTTAGCCTATCAGCCTTGCTTGCCGGCGGCGCGCTATTCGCTCAGGGCTTCGGCCCCATGGGCGGACACGGCGGCATGGGCGGTCCCGGTGGAATGGGTGGACCGGGTGGAATGGGCGGTCCCGGCGGACTCAAGTTTCTCGCGAATTACTTGAGCCTCACCGCCACGCAACAAACGCAGGCACAGGCCATCTTCACCGCGGAGCGCCAAAGCGCCCAATCCGTGATGACTCAATTGAAGACCCAGCGCCAAGCGGTAGAGACGGCGATCGAAGCCGGCCAAACCGCCGAGCAAGTCACGCAACTCGCCGCCGCCGAAGGCACCTTGTTGGGCCAGGAGGCGGGCATCCGCGCCGGCGCCCAAGCGCAGTTCTGGGCATTGTTGACTCCCGATCAACAAACGAAGCTGAAGAGCCTGCGCACCTCTATGC
>VFSW01004997.1_pt1 | contig 19742 bp, 18 predicted proteins | sample 5358111 | NCBI WGS metagenome assembly VFSW01 (sample SAMN11554181, study PRJNA540505) | mine drainage metagenome | isolation source: sediment from site ElyBrook_90M | place: USA: Ely Copper Mine, Vershire, VT | collected 2017 | reverse complement strand
AGGGACCACTCGCTGATCGCGAGACGCGCGCCGGCAAAGCTTCAGGGACTGTTCGGCCCATTGGGAGTTCACCAGCCGCGCCGTTTGACAAACCTATTTACTGTAGCTACAGTAATGTATGCGAATCGAGTTCGATCCAGCCAAGGACGCGGCGAACCGAGCGAAGCACGGTGTCTCTCTGGCCGCGGCAAGCGAACTCGATTGGGAAGCTGCGCTGATTTGGATCGATGACCGCTTCGAATATGGCGAGTTGCGTATGGTCGCGCTCGCACCGAAGACCGAGGTCCTCTATTGCGCAGCCTTTGTTGAACGTGGCGACGTGCGAAGGATCATCAGCCTGCGCCGTGCCAATCGTCGCGAGGTGAAACACTATGTCCAAAACGTCTAAACGGCCTTCCGTCGTGATGCCTACTGTGCAGGAAGATAAGGCCATCACTGCCGCGGCTAAAGCCGATCCCGATGCACAGCCGCTTACGCCGAAGCAACTGAAATCCATGGTTCCGATGCGAGCGCTGCGCGGCCGCCCGAAGTCGGCGAGCGCGAAGCAGCTCGTGTCGTTGCGCTACAGTCCGGAAGTCCTGGCGTACTTCAAGGCCACCGGTGAAGGCTGGCAGTCACGCATGGACAGGGTGTTGCGCGAGTACGTCACGCGCCACTCGCGTAGGGCGTGAAAATAACCCTGTCCCGGTCGTGCCGACAATGTTGAACGCCTTCCAGCTCGACACGATCGAAATCCCGCAGTCGGACCTTGGGCTTCGTTCGGTGATCTCGACTCGACGGCGTTCGAGATAGCATTGGCCGCGCGCCTGACGGAGCAGGGCAACAAGCCTGATATCCACCGCTATTTCATCGCCAACGGCGAGCTGATTCGAGCCAATGGAAAAACATACGCGGTTACCAAAATCTGGGGGCTTAGCACGACCGGTGCGATCGACGCGTTGTTAAAGAGCTTCCCGGATCATCAAATCTCATACAAGGAAAGCAGTTAGCGCCAAACCTCTAGGTGCCTGCTTTCGCCAGCACTGCCTGCAGCAGCACATTGCAGCCTGCAGCCAGGTCCTCCGGCTTGGCATTCTCGATCTCGTTGTGGCTGATGCCGCCCTCGCAGGGAACGAAGATCATGGCGGTGGGAGCGACCCCCGCGATATATACCGCGTCATGGCCAGCGCCGCTCACGATGTCCATGTGGCGATAGCTTAAGCGCTGCGCACCGGCGCGCACCGCTGCAACACAACTCGCGTCGAAATGACAAGGCGGAAAGAAAACTGTCTGACGTATTTCAATTTCGAGTCCATGTTCGCTTGAGATCTTCTGCGCCGCTATGCGCAAGCCCTGCTCCATGCGGTCCAGGCCGGCGACGTCGGTGTCGCGAAAATCCACCGAGAACACCGTTTCGCCGGGCACGACGTTGCGCGAATTCGGCCGGTTGTGAATCATGCCGACGGTGCCGCGCGATTGCTCGGTAAGTTTGGCGAGACGGTTGACCTCCTGGATCAGGTAGCTCGCGCCCAGCAGCGCATCGCGGCGCAGATGCATGGGTGTGGGGCCGGCGTGTGCGTCCATGCCGCCGACCGTGACCTCGAACCAGCGCTGGCCCAGCGCGCCGGTCACTACGCCGACGGTATTGCCGGTGTTCTCCAGCAGCGGCCCCTGTTCGATGTGCGCCTCGAAATAAGCCCCCAGCTTGCGCCCGCCGACCGGTGTTGCGCCGGCATAGCCGATCGCGCGCAGTGCGTCGCCGAAGGCCACGCCTTCGACATCGCGCGCGGCCAGAATTTCCTCCACGGTATGCACACCCGCAAACGCGCCCGAGGCACCCATCACCGGCAGGAAACGCGCGCCTTCCTCGTTGGTCCACATCGCGATTTCGAACGGCGCCTCGGTCTGTATCCCCCGCTCGTTGAGGGTGCGCACCACTTCCAGTGCCGCCATCACGCCGTAGCAGCCGTCGAAGCGCCCGCCCGAAGGCTGGGTGTCGAGATGGCTGCCGGAGACCACCGGCGGCAGCTCGTTGTTGCGTCCGGCACGGCGCGCGAACATGCTACCGACGCCGTCCACGCTCACCGCCAAACCCGCCGCCTTGCACCACGCAACGAACAGTTCGCGACTCTGGCGGTCGAGATCGGTCAGCGTCAGGCGCTTCACCCCGCCCTTGGGCGTGGCGCCGATTTTCGCCATGTCCATGAGCGAAGTCCACAGCCGCTCGGCGTCGATGCGTATGTCCGTTAGTTTGGCTGCTGCATTCATCGCTGCTCAACCTCGGTCAGGTCAGTTCGCGCACAACTTCGGCCACAACGCCGAACATTTCGTCCAGGTGCTTATTCTCCGCGATCAGCGGCGGGCAGAAGGCGATGTTGTCGCCGATGGGGCGCACGAACACGCCGCGGTCCCAGCATTTTTCGAACACTTCCTTCGCGCGCGCGCCCGGGGCGCCCGCACGCGGCGCGAACTCGATCGCGCCGATCAGGCCGAGGTTGCGGCAGTCGATCACCTGCGGCAGGCCATTGAACGCGTGCACGCCGTTCGCGAACTCCGCGGCCAGGGTCTGCGCCCGCGTCAGCAGTCCCTCTTCGGCATAGGTGTCGAGCGTGCCCAGCGCCGCGGCGCTGGCAAGCGGATGTCCGGAATAGGTATAGCCGTGAAAGAAATCGATGCCGTTGCCCGAAGCCTGCATGAAAGTATCGTAGATCGCTTGCTTCACGATCACCCCGCCCATCGGCACGGTGCCGCTGGTGATGCCCTTGGCGAAAGTGATGAGATCGGGCGTGACGCCGAAATATTCGCTCGCGAACGGCCTGCCCAGGCGGCCGAAGCCGGTGATCACCTCGTCGAATATCAGCAGGATGCCGTGCTTGTCGCAGATTCTCCGCAGCCGCTGCAGATAGCCCTGCGGCGGAATCAGCACGCCGCCCGCGCCCGCGACCGGCTCGACGATCACCGCGGCGATATTGGACGCGTCGTGCAGAGGAATGATGCGCTGCTCCAGCTCGTCGGCGAATTCCGCGCCCGCAGCCGGCTGGCCGCGCGAGAAGGCGCTGCGCGCCGGGTCGTGGGTGTGGCGCAGGTGATCCACGCCGGGAATCATCACGCCGAACGCCTTGCGGTTTGCTGGCACGCCGCCGACCGAAATGCCGGCGAGGTTCACGCCGTGATAGCCGCGCTCGCGGCCGATGAAGCGCGTGCGCGTGCCCTCGCCTTTGAGGCGGTGGTAGGCGAGCGCGATTTTCAGCGCCGTGTCCACCGCTTCGGAGCCCGAATTGACGAAAAATACCTGCTCCATGCCCTCGGGCGCGAGTTCGGCGACGCGGCGCGCGACTTCGAACGGCAGCGGATGGCCGAGCGAGAACGAGGAGGAGAAATCGAGGATACCGGCCTGCTTGCGTATCGCCTCGACGACTTTCGGCCGGCAATGCCCGGCGTTGACGCACCACAGCGTCGCCAGGCCGTCGAGCACCTTCTTGCCTTCGACCGTGGTGTAGTACATGCCTTCGGCCGACGCGATCATGCGCGGCGAGAGCTTGAACGCGCGGTTGTTCGTATAGGGCATCCAGTAGTGCTCGAGGTCGAGCGGCTGCGACGGTTGTTGCGGGGCGTTCATGATCGGTTCTCCAGATACTGCTGATGCGGCGGTTGCGGCAGCTCGAGGGCGCGAGCCGAACAAGGCTGCGCGGCGATGCGCGCGCACCAGCCGGGCCATGCGTAAGGCATTCTAGCCGAAGCGTCCGCATCGCGCGGCCGCAGCGTGGCCGCGACTTCAGACTCAAACCCCAACGGACGAGGCTAATGCTTTGCACAGCATCCGGATTTGGTTTAATCTGGCCGCAGGGAGTTGTCCTTTACAAAAACATGAGCGCGCGAAAGCAACAGCAGCCCATCGCCGCCTCACGCGAGCTTGCTGTCGACCTGAGCGCGGTCATCGTTTGCGTGGCGGGCGATCAGCCCCAGGTCCTGGCCCTCCGGCCCGAAGCCGGCGCGCCGGATGCCCTGCCTTCCGGACCGCTCGAATCGCGTCACCACACGCTGGAAGCAGGTCTGCGTTCGTGGGTGGAAAGTCAGACCCATCAGTCCCTGGGCCACGTCGAGCAGCTGTATACATTCGGCGACCGCAACCGCATGGTGATCGGCTCCAAGCGCCGCGTCCGCATGCTCTCGATCGGATATCTCGCATTGGTCCGCGAAGCGCGTCCCGAAAACAGCAGCAGTTCGGTCTGGCGCAACTGGTACCAGTACTTTCCGTGGGAGGACTGGCGCAGGGGCAAACCGGCGATTTTTGCGCGCATCGAACGGCAACTCAGGGGCTGGATCGCCGACGCCAAGACGACCGGCGAGAGGCACGCGCGCGAAGAGCGGGTACGTGCAAGCTTCGGGCTGGGCAAGTTCTCCTGGAGCGACGAGCGGGTTCTGGAACGCTATGAACTGCTGTACGAGATCGGCCTGGTCCCGGAGACACATCGCGATCGCGCACCCGCGTGGTGCCCGGCCAGCGACGTCATCAAGGAAGGCGCGTCGATGATCGCCGATCATCGGCGTGTTCTCGCCACCGCGATTGCCCGCCTGCGCGGCAAGATCAAGTACCGCCCGGTCGTGTTCGAGTTGATGCCGCCGACCTTCACCTTCCTCTACCTCCAGCGCGCGGTCGAGGCGCTTGCCGGTTTGCTGATGCACAAATCGAATTTCCGCAGAATCGTCGAAAACCAGGGTTTGGTCGAGGAGACCGGCGAGTTGTCGGCGGGCGCCGCCGGCCGCCCGGCGCGCCTGCTGCGTTACCGGCGCGACGTACTGCTCGAGCGCCCCGCCCCCGGCGTACGCCTGCCGATAGCGCCGCGCGGGAAATAGGCGGGATCGCGGCAGTCAAGTCCGGCGGCCGCCACATTTATTCTCACTTTAAGTATTAATCTGGTATACTTTTTCTGCAAGCCGGCAGTTGGCCGGCTTTTTTCGACGTCATTAATACTGAGTTTGAGTATAAGGAGATGCTGATGGCGATGACCGAGCGGATCGACGAAGCCTTCATCCTGGTGGAACCCGCGGTCGCGGCAAGGACCGCACAGGTCTATGCACGCATCCGCCCGGTCATACCGACGTTCAAGTGGCCGCAGTTTGCGCCGGATATCGACGCGATCCTGCGCCTGAAACGCGAACGCAATGCCGTAATCCTTGCCCATAATTACCAGACGCCCGAGATATTTCACGGCGTGGCGGACATTGTCGGGGACTCGCTCGCCCTCGCGCGCGAGGCGGCACGCACCGATGCCGAGGTCATCGTGATGTGCGGCGTGTATTTCATGGCCGAGACGGCGAAGCTGCTCAACCCGGGCAAGCTGGTCCTGATCCCCGACCCGGACGCCGGCTGCTCTCTTGCCGAATCGATTACCGGCGCCGATGTGCGCATGCTGCGCCAGCGCCATCCCGGCGTGCCGGTCGTCGCTTACGTCAATACCAGCGCCCAAGTGAAGGCGGAGAGCGACATTTGCTGCACCTCCGGCAACGCGCTGCGGGTGGTCGAAAGCCTCAAGTCGCAGAAGGTCATTTTCTTGCCGGACGAATATCTCGCAGCCAATGTCGCTGCGCAAACCGGCGTGGAGATCATTCCCTGGCGCGGACGTTGCGAGGTGCATGTGCAGTTCACCGCGCAAAACGTGAGCGAACTGCGCGAAAGCTTCCCCGGCGTGGCGGTGCTGGCCCACCCTGAATGTGCGCCGGAGGTCGTCGCGGCCGCCGATTTCGCCGGCTCCACGGCTGCCATGACCGACTACGTCGCGGCGAAGCGCCCATCACGGGTAGCGCTGGTGACTGAATGTTCGATGGGCGACAACATTGCCGCCCAATATCCGCAGACGGAGATCGTTCGTCCCTGCCGGCTGTGCCCGCACATGAACCGGATCACCCTGCCCAAAATCCGCTACGCGCTGGAGACGCTGACACACGAAGTGCTGGTCGACCCAGCCAGTACAGAACGCGCGCGCGCCAGCATCGAGCGCATGCTCGCTTTGCGCTGAGCCCGCCATGACCTCGCTACTGCAGAATTCGGATCGGGTGATCGTCATCGGTGGCGGGATTGCGGGTCTGGCGACGGCGCTGCGCCTTGCTCCGCTGCCGACGATCGTGATTGCCAAGGCGCCGCTCGGCACGGAAGCCTCGACCCCGTGGGCGCAGGGCGGCATTGCCGCTGCAATGGGTGAGGACGACGCCCCCGCGCTGCATGCTGCCGACACCGTGGCCGCCGGGGCGGGACTGTGCGACCCCGCGGTTACCCTGCGCGTCGCCGAAGCGGCGGCGGACTGCATCGCCGATCTGGCCGCCTGGGGCATGGCGTTCGATCGCACTGCCACAGGCGAGTTGGCGCTGGGTTTGGAGGCGGCGCACTCGCGGCGACGGATTGTCCATGCCGGCGGCGACAGCACCGGCCGCCGCGCGATCGAGGCGCTCGCCCGCGCGGCGCGCGCATCGCCTTCGATCGAAATTCTCGAGGACGCGCGTATCACCGACCTGGTGCTCGATGACAACGCCGTCGCCGGCGTGATCGCCGAGCGCCAGGGACAAGCGAGCTATCTGCCGGCGCGCGCGGTCGTCCTGGCGACAGGCGGCGTCGGCGGACTCTACGCGCACACCACCAACCCGCTCGGCTCGACCGGCAGCGGCATCGCCCTGGCCGCACGTGCCGGCGCAATCCTGCGCGACATGGAGTTCGTGCAGTTTCACCCCACCGCGATTGCCGTCGGCGACGATCCCATGCCTCTGGCGAGCGAGGCGATCCGCGGGGAAGGTGCGGTCCTGATCAATGCCCGGGGCGAGCGCTTCATGGACGCAATCCCGGGCAAGGAACTCGCCCCGCGCGACGTCGTCGCGCGCGCAATCTGGCGTGAATCGACTGCGGGCACGGACGTCTATCTCGATGCGCGCGCCATCGGCAAGGATTTCCCCGCACGGTTTCCGACGGTCACGGCACTTTGCCGCCGCGCCGGGCTGGATCCGGCTACCCAGGCGATTCCGGTCCGCCCCGCCGCGCATTACCACATGGGCGGCATCGCCGTGGATCGATCCGGCCGCAGCTCCGTTGCGGGTCTGTGGGCTTGCGGCGAAGTCGCCGCAACCGGCTTGCACGGCGCGAACCGGCTCGCGAGCAATTCCCTGATCGAAGCCCTGGCCTGCGCGCGCTGGATCGCGCAGGATATCGCCGGCCGGGAAGCGACCACGGCCGGAACAAAAGTTCCGCTGCCCCCGGCCACAGCAACGCGCCTCGACAGCGACGCCACCAGCCGCGCGAGCATCCGCCGCCTGATGAGTGCATCGGTCGGCGTGATCCGCGACCATGCCGGCCTCGCGGCCGCCGTCGCCGAACTCGAAATGCTAGCGTTTGCTGCGCCGCGGCCCTCGACGAGCGGCGATCTCGCCCTGGTCGGCTTTCTTATCGCCAGCGCCGCACGCAAACGAACTGAAAGCCGCGGAGGACACTTCCGCCGCGACTACCCCGCGCCCTCCGCGCGCCAGGCACACTCGTTCAGTTTTTCGCTCGCCGATGCGCGAACGCGTACGGCGAACATTCAAGCGCAAGATTTCCTCGTGAGAAACGCATGACGGCCTTGCCGGAACCCCTCCCCGCAATCATGGTGGAGCCGCTGGTGCGCGCGGCATTGCTCGAAGATCTTGGACGCGCCGGCGACATCACCACCGCCGCGACCATCCCGGCGTGCACCCTGATGGACGGCGTCATCGCGGCGCGCGAAAGCGGTGTGCTTGCGGGCACCGCTGTCGCCGCGCTGGCATTCCGTCTGCTCGACCCCGGGATTTCGGTGGCGATCGAAAAGCCGGACGGCAGCCGCGTCAGCCCCGGCGATATCGCCATGCGCCTGCAGGGACCGGCACGCGCCATTCTGTCGGCCGAGCGGGTCGCTCTCAACCTGCTGTGCCATCTCTCCGGCGTGGCGACGGCGACCGCGGCTCTGGTTGCAGCGGCACGCCCCTTCCCCGCCCGCATCGTTTGCACGCGCAAGACCACTCCCGGCCTGCGCATGCTGGAAAAGCATGCGGTGCGCGCCGGCGGCGGATCGAATCATCGCTTCGGCCTCGATGATGCGGTGCTGATCAAGGACAACCATGTCGCGCTGGCGGGCGGAATCCGCACCGCCATCGAGCGCAGTCGCCAGGCCGTTGGTCCATTCGTCAAAATCGAGGTGGAGGTCGACACGCTCGCGCAACTTGCCGAGGCGCTGGAAACCGGCGTCGACGCCGTGCTGCTCGACAACATGACTCCGGAACAAATGCGCGAGGCGGTGCGCATGGTCGACGGCCGCGCGCTGGTCGAGGCTTCAGGCCGGATCCGGCTCGAAACCGTCAACGCGGTCGCCGCAAGCGGCGTCGATCTGATATCGGCAGGCTGGATCACCCATAGCGCGCCGGCGCTCGACCTGGGGCTTGACGCCAAATCCCCGACATAGTTTTCATCAGCAGGGGGTTTTTGAATGGTTGGCGCCGGCTTCGCCGGCGTTGAAATGCGAGGTGCTTAGCACCGCCGCAAGGCGCGCAGCCCGGCAATCGATCAACCCAGGGTCGGCATATTGAGCCCGGGCGCCGGCGTATCGTCGTGCGGCCAGCGCGTGGTCACCACCTTGGTGCGGGTATAGAACTTGACCCCCTCCATGCCGTGCATGTGCAAGTCGCCGAACAGCGAATTCTTCCAGCCGCCGAAAGAGTAGAACGCCATCGGCACCGGGATCGGCACGTTAACGCCCACCATGCCCACCTGGATCTCCTCCTCGAAGCGCCGCGCCGCGCCGCCGGAGTTGGTGAAAATCGCCGTGCCGTTGCCATAGGGATTGGCATTCACCAGTGCGATCGCTTCTTCCAGGGTGTTCGCGCGCAGCACGATCAGCACCGGGCCGAAGATCTCGTCTTTATAGATGCTCATCCCCGGTTTGACCTGGTCGAACAGGGTGGCGCCGAGAAAAAATCCGTTGTCGTAGCCCGCGACTTTCTTGTTGCGCCCGTCGGCCACCAGCTTCGCCCCTTCGGCCACGCCCGCGGCGATGTAGCTTGCGACCTTGTCGCGATGCGCCAGGGTGACGAGCGGTCCCATTTCCACGCCTGCGCCGTCGCCGGGTCCGACTTTGATTTTCGCCGCCTTGTCCGCCAGCATCCGCACCAGGGGATCGCCGATCGCGCCCACCGCGACCACCGCCGAGATCGCCATGCAGCGTTCGCCTGCGGAGCCGTAGGCCGCGCCGATCAGCGCATCGGCGGTGAATTCCAGATCCGCGTCCGGCAGCACCACCGCGTGGTTCTTGGCCCCGCCCAGGGCCTGCACCCTTTTCCCGTTCCTGGCGCAGGTCTCGTAGATGTATTTTGCGATCGGCGTCGAGCCGACGAAGGACACCGCATGAATGCCCGGATGACCGAGGATCGCGTCCACCGCCTCCTTGTCGCCGTGGACCACGTTGAACACGCCGTCGGGCAGCCCGGCCTCCTTGAACAGTTCGGCCATTTTCATGCTGGTCGAAGGCACTTTTTCCGAAGGCTTGAGAATGAAGGTGTTGCCGCAGGCGATGGCCACCGGAAACATCCACAGCGGCACCATCGCCGGAAAGTTGAACGGCGTGATGCCGGCACACACGCCGACCGGCTGACGCAGCGTGTGGCAGTCGACGCCGGTGCCGGCGTTCTCGGTGTATTCGCCTTTCAGCAAATGCGGAATGCCGCAGGCGAACTCGATCACCTCGATGCCGCGCTGCACGCTGCCGAGCGCGTCCGGCAGCGTCTTGCCGTGCTCCTCCGAGGCGAGCCGTGCCAGTTCCTTCTGATTCGCCTGCATCAGCGCGAGAAACTTCTGCATCACGCGCGCGCGGCGCAGCGGCGGCGCGTCGCGCCAGCCGGGGAGCGCGGCGCTGGCCGCCTTGACCGCTGCGTCGACGTCCTGGGCGTTGGCAAAAGGCACACGCCGGGTGACTTCGCCGGTGGCCGGGTTGGTCACGATGCCTGTGCGCGTGCTGGTCGATCGAGCCGCTGCCCCGTTTATCCACAGGGGCACGCCGGGGTGGCTCACTGCCTTTTCATTGGGGAAGTTCATAGGTGAAGGCCTCAAAATGTTGCACTCAAACTTGCGCGGACGGCGGCCCGACCGCGCGGGTCGCCGATTGCGCACGGACGAAAAGCGCGTCCGCGCGCACTCGGCGATCTTGGATTAAAACCCCATAGCCGGGCTAAGCCAAGCCGCCCTTACTGCGGCTTGATGCCCGCCGCCTTGATCATGCGCGCGTAATCCTTGACCTCCTGGTGCACGAACTGGCTGAACTGTGGCGGCGTCATGTTCATCGGATCGTTGCCGAGCTTCTCCAGCCGCGCGCGCACGCCGGGGTCGGCGAGCGCGCGATGCACGTCCTTGGAGATCTTGTCGACGATGTTCGCGGGCATGCCGGCCGGACCCCAGAGTCCGAACCAGAGCGTGAACTCGAAGCCGGGCACGCCGGATTCCGCTATCGTCGGCACATCGGGCAGGGAACTCGAGCGCTTCGCGCTGCTCACCGCAATCGCGCGCAGCTTGCCGTCGCGAATCATCGACAGCGCCGCCGAAATCGGCGCGAAATAATATTCGACGCGCCCGCCGAGCAGGTCGGTGATCACCTCCGGCGTTCCCTTATAGGGGATATGCGTGACGTCGATGCCGGTCGCCAGCTTGAATTTCTCCAGGTTGAGGTGGGTGCCGCTGCCTATGCCGGCCGAAGCGAAGTTGATCTTGCCCGGATTGGCCTTGGCCTCGGCGATTACGTCCGCCACGGATTTTATTTTGGATCCGGGTGCTACCACCAGGACATTGGGCTGCCCCGCGAACGGCGCAATTTCGACGAAATCCTTGAGCACATCGTAGGGAAGCTTGGCGTAGAAGGACGGCGCGACCGCATGCCCCGAGGAATCGATCAGCAGGGTGTAGCCGTCAGGCGCCGCCTTGGCCACGATAGCGGAGGCGATGGTGCCGCCCGCGCCACCGCGGTTTTCCGCAATCACCGGCTGGCCCCAGTATTCGGACAGCTTTTGCGCCACGATGCGGCCGACAATGTCGGTCGCACTGCCCGGCGGGAACGATATGATCATGTGTACCGCTTTGGTCGGATAGGCCTGTGCCCATGCCACGCCCGGCAGGGCGAATACGAGCGCGCTGCAAACAAGAAAAACGGCTCTTTTTATCAACTGCATGACGATCTCCTCTCGTAGTTGGCGAACCCCAGGCCCAAAGTGTTGTATCACATGCGAAGACAAGTCCATCGCGCACGGACGCGTTTTCCGGCCGCCGCGGCGGCGTTGAGCGGTCCTTCATATCCCCTGCGAAGTCGACAGCTGATCCATGATGAGCAAGGCAAAGTGCGTGTGGCCGTTGCGGTCATCCGCATTTGAAGATAACGCGGTTCATACGGCAAATCCTACCAGACCCGAGGCTCCGACTCGCAAGCTAGCGTACCTTAAACGCTCCTCGGCTGGTAAAGTAATCGCATGAGACTGTCTTTGCGCTTCGTCCTGCCCCTGATGCTGGTTCTGGCAGGCATCGCCTATGCCGTCACCCCGCTGGTCGACAAATTGACCCTGAGCTGGTTCGTGCACGACCTGGACAGCCGCTCGTCGCTGATCGCCAACACCATTCAGGAACCGCTGGTGGAGCTGCTGACGGCCGGCAAGAGAATCAAGATCCTGGAATACTTCAACCGCATCAACCAGGACGAGCGCCTGTTCGCCGTCGGCTACTGCGCCACGCCGAAGAGCAGGGTATTGGCCACCCGCTCGCTGCCGGCGGAGATCCGCTGCTCCGAACTCCAACGCTGGCAGGGACCGGATCACCTGTTGACTAGCGCCAACGGGCCCCTGCACGTTGCGGTGCGCCCGATGCCTACCGAGGCGGAGCCCGAAGGACGGCTGGTGCTGGTGCACGACATGAGCTTCATCACCCGCCGCAGCCAAGAGACCAAGCGCTATGTGTTCTACCTGTTCATGGGCTTGGCGGCCGTGGTGTCGCTGGTCACGGTGATCATTGCCCAGCTTTCCTGGCGCGGCTGGATGGCCGGTATGCGCTCCTTGCTGCGCGGCGAAGGCTTGCTGCGCCAGCCGGGCACGGTCGCTTACCCCAGCCTGCCCGAGTTCAACCCGATTGCGCGCGATCTGCAGCAACTGATCCGCGAACTGGAATCCGATGCGCGCGCGCGCGACGAGGATCAGGTGACCTGGACGCCGGAGTCGCTGCGCGGGATTCTGCGCGGCGAACTGCGCGGCGAGGACGTGATCGTGGTTTCCAACCGCGAGCCCTACGTGCACGAGCGCCGCGGCGATCGCATCGAGGTGCAGCGGCCCGCGAGCGGGCTGGTCACCGCATTGGAGCCGATCATGCGCGCCTGCTCCGGCACCTGGATCGCCCACGGCAGCGGCTCGGCCGATCGCGAGATGGTGGACAAGCACGATCACGTCGCGGTGCCGCCGGAAAAACCCGCCTACCAGATCCGCCGCGTCTGGCTTACGGCGGAGGAGGAGGCCGGCTACTACTACGGCTTCGCCAACGAGGGGCTGTGGCCCTTGTGCCACATCGCCCATGTGCGGCCGACCTTCCGCTCGGGCGACTGGGGCCAGTATGTGGCGGTCAACCGCAAGTTCGCCCGCGCGGTGGCGAGCGAGGCCAAGACCAAGGACCCCATCGTGCTGGTGCAGGACTACCACTTCGCCCTGCTGCCGAGCATGATCCGCGAGGAACTGCCCAATGCCACGATCATCACTTTCTGGCACATACCCTGGCCCAATCCCGAGTCCTTCGCCATCTGCCCCTGGCGCGACGAAGTCGTCGCCGGACTGCTGGGCAGCAGCATTCTCGGCTTTCATACCCAGTTCCACTGCAACAATTTCGTCGATACGGTGGATCGTTTTCTCGAAGCGCGGGTCGACCGGGAATCCTTCACCGTCTCCTTCGGCGGCAAGGTCACCGCCGTGCGCCGCTACCCGATTTCGATCGCCTGGCCGCCGGAACCTGAAATGCTGCAAAAAAGCGTGGCGGACTGCCGCAGCGGCATACGCCAGCTGAACGACCTGCCGCCCGAACACAAGCTCGGCGTCGGTGTCGACCGCCTCGACTACACTAAGGGCATCGTCGAGCGCTTCCGCGCCATCGAGCGCCTGCTTGAGTCGAATCCAGAGTGGGTCGGCCGCTTCACCTTTGTCCAGGTCGCCGCGCCGACGCGCGCCGGCATCGAGGAATATCAGCATCACGAAGCGCAGGTGCGCACCATGGCCGCGCGCATCAACGGCCGCTTCGCGCGCCAGGGGCCGCCGCCCATCGTGCTCAAGGTGGAGCACCACGCGGCGCGCGAGGTATACGAGTATTTCCGCGCCGCCGATCTGTGTTTCGTCAGCAGCCTGCATGACGGCATGAACCTGGTGGCCAAGGAATTCGTCGCGGCACGCGACGACGATCGCGGCGTGCTCATCCTGTCGCAGTTCACCGGCGCCGCGCGCGAGTTGCCCGAAGCCCTGATCGTCAATCCCTACGATGCCGACCAATGCGCGGCCGCCCTGCACCTGGCGCTGACCATGCCGGCGGACGAGCAGCGCGACCGCATGCGCCTGATGCGCGGGCTGGTGGCCGAGTTCAACGTGTTCCGCTGGGCCGGGCGCATGCTGCTCGACGCCGCCGCGATGCGCCGCCGCGGCCGCCTGATCGAAAAGACCGGACGCGCGTAAGTGTGAGGACGCGCTCCGTTGTCCCGCCGGCACCGAACGTCGATTGGGCCTATTTTCTCGATGTCGACGGCACCCTGATCGAGCTTGCGGACACGCCGGACGCCGTCCACGTCGATGCCGCGCTGCTCGAACTGATCGCGCGCCTGTACCGGGCGAGCGGCGGCGCCGTGGCGCTGATCAGCGGCCGCGCGATCGCGGACCTGCAACAGCACCTGGGCACGCTACGCCTGCCCCTGGCCGGGCAGCATGGCCTGGAGCGCTGCGATGCGGCCGGCTGCACGTGGGTTCAGACCGCGCCGCCGGCCGCCAAATCTGCGATCAAGCGGGCGCTGGCGCCGGTACTCGCGCGCCATCCCGGCCTGCTGCTGGAGGACAAGGGCCTGACGCTGGCGCTGCATTATCGGCGCGCGCCGCAGCTGGCGGCCTACGCGCTGCGCCTGATGGAACGGCTCGCGGCCAGCGCCGGTGCCGGGCTGGAAGTGCAGCGCGGCAAGTGCGTGGCGGAGATCAAGCCCGCCGGCATCGACAAGGGCACGGCCTTGGCCGATTATCTGGCGCAGCCGCCGTTCAAGGGACGGCGCCCGGTGTTCATCGGCGACGACCGCAACGACGAACGCGGCTTCGCCGAAGTAAACAAGCTGAAAGGGATTTCGATCAAAGTCGGCAAAGGCGCGAGCTGCGCCCGCTTCCGCCTGCGCGACGTGGCCGCAGTCCGGCTCTGGCTGGGAGACGCGCTGAAAGGCGATGCCGCGACGCTACGCACGCCGCGCGCGGGATAAGTCAGCCTCGTTGCCGGAAGCGATCAATACGATATTGCACCCCTAGACCGCGTCGCTCGCGGCGTGCGCCGCCTTCTGCTTCGCCTTGCCGGCGGGACGCAGGACGAAATCGTAGCTGGCGCGGTAGAACGGCGCCTTCAGCCCGAACTTCTGCGCCTCGGCCTGCGACTCGCTGCGCTTGAAATCGACGATGAGCGAATCCTTGACGCCGAACACCACGTCCGATTCGAGATAAGGATCGCCTTTCACGAACAGGTGCGTCACCACCGTCTCGTAGCCGGGCGCGGACACCATGAAGTGCAGGTGCGCCGGCCGCATCGGGTGGCGGCCCATGCGCGCGAGAACCAGGCCCATCGGGCCGTCGGTCGGGACCGGGTAGCTGGTGGGCAGGATGGTGCGCAGGCGAAAGCGCCCCTCGGCATCGGTGCGCAGCTTCGCGCGCAGCTGCTTGCCGCCGGTGTCGGCGAGTTGCACATCGTAGCTGCCCTCGCTGTTCGACTGCCACAGGTCGAGCAGCGCGCCGGCAAGCGGCTTGCCTTCGGTGGACAGTACCCGCCCGGAGACGTAGGTGGGATCTCCGTTCCAGCCCGCCGCCATGTCGCCGCCGTTCTCGATCTCGGGCGCGCCGTGCACGAAAAACGGCCCGAGCACCGTGGTCTCGGTCGTGCCGCCGGAACTGCGGTGATTGATCGCATCGACCAGCATCGACACGCCGAGCACATCGGACATGAGGATGAATTCCTGGCGCTTGTCGTCGCACTTCTGCCCGGTGGCGGTGAGGAACTTGATGCCTTCGAACCATTCCTCCTCGGTCAGCTCGACCTCGCGCACGAAGCCGTGCAGATGCCGGATCAAGCTCTGCATGATCTGGCGAAAGCGCGGCTCGGCGTCGGGGGACAGCCGCGCAATCACCGCGTCGGTCAGCGTGGTTTCGAGTTCGTTCGGCATCTGCTCCTCCCTCGTTCAAGGTCCGCACGCATGTGCGATTTATTTGGAGCGTTACAATAGCCTTCGCCACCCGCCCGCGCAATACCGTTCATCGCGAAAGGAACCGCAAGTGAAAAAGAAAACTCCGGAACAGCTGCGCAGCCACCGCTGGTACGGCGCCAAGGACATGCGCTCCTTCGGCCACCGCTCGCGCACGGCGCAGATGGGTTACGACCGCAGCGACTACGCCGGCAAGCCGGTGATCGCCATCATCAACACCTGGAGCGACATCAATCCCTGCCACACCCACTTCAAGCAGCGCGTCGAGGAAGTGAAGCGCGGCGTGTGGCAGGCGGGCGGCTTCCCGGTGGAAATGCCGGCGATGTCCCTGTCCGAGCCGTTCCAGAAGCCGACCACCATGATGTACCGAAATTTCCTCGCAATGGAGACGGAGGAACTGCTGCGCTCGTATCCTGCCGACGGCGCGGTGCTGATGGGCGGCTGCGACAAGACCACGCCGGCGCTGATCATGGGCGCGATCAGCATGAACCTGCCGGCGATCTTCATGCCGGCCGGTCCGATGCTGCGCGGCAACTGGGGCGGCGCCACGCTGGGCTCGGGCTCGGATACCTGGAAATACTGGGCCGAGCTGCGCGCCGGCAATATCAGCGAGAAAGACTGGCAGGAGATCGAGCAGGGCATCGCGCGCTCGCCCGGCCACTGCATGACCATGGGCACCGCTTCGACCATGACCAGCGCGGCGGAGGCGATGGGCTTCACCCTGCCCGGCGCGGCATCGATTCCGGCGCCGGATTCGCGCCACGCCGCGATGGCCGCCCTAACCGGCAAGCGCGCGGTGGAAATGGTATGGGAAGACCTCAAGCCGCGCGACATCCTCCACGCCGACGCCATCCACAACGCCGTCACCGCGGTGCTCGCGATCGGCGGCTCGACCAACGCCATCGTGCACCTGATCGCGCTCGCGCGCCGCGCCGGGGTGCTGCTCGACCTCGATTTGTTCGACGCGCTCGCGCGCAAGACGCCGCTGTTGGCCAACATCCGGCCCTCGGGCAAATACCTGATGGAGGATTTCTATTACGCCGGCGGCCTGCGCGCAGTGCTCGCGAACCTCGGCGGACTGATCAAGGGCAAGGCGATCACCGTCAACGGCAAGACCATGGGCGAGAACATCGCCGATGCCAAGGTGTTCGATGCGGACGTCATCCGTTCGGTCGACCGCGCCCTGGTCAAATCCGACAGCCTGGCGGTGCTGCGCGGCAACCTCGCCCCCGACGGCGCGGTGATCAAGCCGCCTGCGGCCGACGCAAAGCTGCACCAGCATACGGGCAAAGCGGTGGTGTTCGCCGATTACAACGACATGGCCGCGCGCATCGACGACCCTGAGCTGCCGGTGGACAAGGACTCGGTGATCGTGTTGAAGCACGCCGGGCCGCTGGGCGGCCCGGGCATGCCCGAATGGGGCCAGCTGCCGATCCCGCAGAAGCTGCTGAAGCAAGGCGTGCGCGACATGGTGCGGATTTCGGATGCGCGCATGAGCGGCACCTCCTACGGCGCCTGCGTGCTGCATATCGCGCCCGAGTCCTTCATCGGCGGGCCGCTGGCGCTGGTGCAGGACGGCGATCTGATCGAGCTCGACGTGCCCGCGCGCAAACTGAATCTGAAGATCAGCGACGCGGAACTGGCCAAACGCAAGGCCGCATGGACGGCGCCCGCGCCGCGCTACGAGCGCGGCTACGGCGCCGCGTTCTCGCAGCACATCACCCAGGCGAACGAAGGCTGCGATTTCGATTTTCTGGAAGCGGGGGCGGAGACGCCGGATCCGGAGATCCACTGACCCGGCCGTGCTTGAGCGACATCGGACGCAGACCACCGACATCGCCGTGCGCAGGCGCGTCTGTATCTGCGGGCAGGCGTATCAGCTTCGTCCGACCCAGGTTGGCAGGCAGATCCTGGGCTGCGCGGCGGCTGGATACGGCGCACGCTGCAGCTTAATTTTGACCACTGGCGCGGAATTTGTCATATAGTATTCGCCCGATTAACGGAGGAGACGGAAATGCCAAAACAATCTGGAACAGCCAACGAATCGCACGACACCCTGACCGCCGGACCGGACATCACGCGCCGCCGACTGATGCAGGTCGCGGGTACCGTGCTGGTGGCGACCACCCTGCCGGCGAACCTGGCGCGAGCGGCGAGCGGCGCGAAAACGATCAAAGTCGGGTTCATCAGCCCGCGTACCGGCCCGCTGGCGGGCTTCGGCGAGTGCGACCCCTATGTGCTGCAGTTGGCGCGAAAGGCGCTGGCCAAGGGCCTGAAAGTGGACGGCAAACACTATGCGGTGGAGATTCTCGATCGCGACACCCAATCCGATCCGGCGCGTGCGAGCCAGCTGGCGAAGAGCCTGATCAACGAGGCGCACGTCGACCTCATGCTGACCACTTCGACGCCCGAGGTGGTGAACCCGGTGTCGGACGCATGCGAGGCGGCGGGCGTGCCCTGCCTGTCGACCATCGTGCCCTGGGAGGCGTGGTATTTCGGCCGCGGCGCCAAGCCCGGCCAGCCGTCGCCGTTCCACTGGACCTACCATTTCTGCTTCGGCGGGGGCGACTTCTTCAAGGCCTACAATTCGCAATGGAACGGCCCGGTCAAGACCAACAAGAAGGTCGGCATCCTCTATCCCAACGACGCCGACGGCAATGCCGTGCGCGAGCACCTCGCGACCGCGCTGGCCAAGGCGGGCTTCACCATCGTCGATTCCGGCGCCTACGAGGACGGCACCACAGATTTTTCGGCGCAGATTGCCAAGTTCAAGGCCGAACAGTGCGAGATCTTCAACACCTTTCCGATCCCGCCCGACTTCGCCACCTTCTGGCGCCAGGCGGCGCAGCAGGGCTACACGCGCATGGTGAAAATCGCGCAAGTCGCCAAGACCGGCCTGTTCCCGTCCCAGGTCGAGGCGCTCGGCTCGCTCGGCTACAAGCTCGCCACCGCCTGCTACTGGCACCCGACCTGGCCGTACAAGTCCCCCCTGACCGGACTGTCGTCGCAGGCGCTGGGCGACGGCTACGAGAAGTCGACCGGACGCCAATGGACGCAGCAGGTCGGCGCCAGCATGGCGCTGCTCGACGCCGGCTTCGCCGCGCTGGGGAACAGCGGCAACCCGAAGAACAAGGCCGACGTCGCCAAGGCATTGAGCATGCTCAAGGTCGTCACGCCGGTCGGGCCGATCGATTTCACCAAAGGGCCGGTGCCGAATGTCTCGGCGACCCCGATCATAGGCAGCCAGTGGGTCAAGGCGAAACCGGGCAGCAAGTTCAAGCTGGCGCTGCCGCTCACCGAGCATGCGGACGACCCCAACGTTCCGATCGGGGCGCAGCTGTTGCCGTATAACGCCTGACGCGGTGGCGATTCTTGCGGCCGAGGGCATCGGCAAGAGCTTCGGTGCCCTGGTCGTACTCGACCAGATCCACTTCGCCGTCGCCGCCGACGAGGCCATAGGCATCGTCGGTCCGAACGGGGCCGGCAAGACCACGCTGCTCAACGTGCTCGCGGGCGCCTATGGCCCGAGCAGCGGGAGCGTCTTCTTCAAAGGGGCGAATGTGACCGCTGCCGGCGCGGCCGAGCGCTGCCGCCTCGGCGTCGCCCGCTCGCACCAGGTACCGCGGCCCTTCGGCGGCATGACGGTGTTCGAAAACGTGTTGGTCGCCGCGACGGCAGGCGGCGGCCTGCGCGGCGCGCCGGCCTACGCGCGCTGCATCGACGCGATCGAGCTCTGCGGCATGCTGCGCCTCGTCAACCGCCGCGCCGAGTCGCTCGGCCTGCTCGACCGCAAGCGCCTCGAGCTGGCGCGCGCGCTGGCGACCGATCCGGTGGTGCTGCTGCTCGACGAGATTGGCGGGGGGCTCACCGACGCCGAAGCGGGCGAGCTGGTCGCCGCCATCCTGCAGCTGCGCCAGCGCAAGATTGCGATCGTCTGGATCGAGCACATGGTCCACGTCCTGCTGCAGGTGGTCACCCGCCTGGTGTGCATGGATGCCGGGCGCGTCATCGCCGATGGCGCTCCCGCGGCGGTGATGAAGGACGCGGCGGTCATCGACGCCTACCTCGGACAGGGGGCGGCATGAGCAGGGAGCAGGGCCCCCGCGAAGCGGGGATGCGACCGCCGGCGATTGCCGCCGGCCGCCGACAGTGGCCGTGTTCGAATTACGATGACGGAACGGAGGCGGCGGCATGAGCAGGGAGCAGGTTCCGCGCATAGCGCGGATGCGACCGGCCGCGATTGCCGCCGGACGCCGACGGTGCGCCGATTCG
>VFSW01004996.1_pt1 | contig 19744 bp, 10 predicted proteins | sample 5358111 | NCBI WGS metagenome assembly VFSW01 (sample SAMN11554181, study PRJNA540505) | mine drainage metagenome | isolation source: sediment from site ElyBrook_90M | place: USA: Ely Copper Mine, Vershire, VT | collected 2017 | reverse complement strand
CGCCCCCCCGCGGTGCGGTGCGGGCGGGCGCCCCGGGCGGCCGGCGGGGGCGGCCCCCCGCCGCCCCGACCGGCGAACGATGGTTAGAACTTGTAGATCACGTTCAGGGCGAGCAAGAACGCGTTGTCGCGCCCCGTGGTTGGGCCGGGAGTGGTCATGTAGGGACCGCTGGCGTCGAGGGCGTGGTCCCACCGGAACTCAGCGCGGGTCATCACGTTTTTCCACAGGTCGTACTGGAGCGTCTCCGTGACGCCAAGGGCGCGTTTGGCAAGTCCTGTGCCGGCGGCGACGCTGGCGGCCTCGAGGTAGCCGCTCTGCGTGAAATAGTCCACGCGGGTGTTGAGGGCCAGTTTCTCTGTCGCTTGGACGAGCAGGTAGCCGGCGGCGGCGGCTTGATAGCCCGAATTGTTTCGCACGCCGACGATGGTGTTGTCACCCAGCATCACGTAGTCGTAGGCGGCCCCCACCTTGAGGGGCTTGAGCGGCGTGTTCATCGTGCCGCCGATATACAGGCTGGTCTTGGTCACCATGTTGAGCGCGTCGTAGCCGTTGATGGCGCCCATGACCAGCGTCGAGCCTTCGAGAAAACCGGTGCTCTTGGGCGCGGTGAGCGTCACGGCCCCCATGTAAGTCTTGAACGACTCCGCCTTCATCGGGGGGCCGCCGGGTGTCGTCTGAAAACTGCGCGCGTTCACACCGGCGCTCCAGGCATCGCAAATGCCGAATTGCGCGGAAACGACCGAGGAGACTTGGTACGAGCTCAAGAACCCGGTCATCTGCGTTGGCTCGATTTCGTAGCCGTAGGACCGGGTGTAATTGGGATTGTTCCCCGCCTCGAAGACTTCGTAGCCGATGATTTCGGTGAATGTGCCGAGCTTGAAATCCAAGCCGTTGCCAATCGGGGCGCGCAGTTCCACGTAGGTATCCTTGAGGGCGAAGTCTTGCATGCTGCCGGCGATGGAGGGGTTGTAGCCGACGGCATCGGGACCGTACGCCATCGTCACGTTGTAGCCCGCGGACCACTTGCCGGCGTCGGTATCCGCCACCTTGCCCAAGGTGATCTCCACCATGTCCAAGTTGAAGCCATCGGCCTTCTTGCCGCCCGAAACGCCGTTGGGCGTGTAGGCGGGCAGATCGAGATTGCCGGTGCCCAAGTTCCAGTGGGCGGAGGTATCCACAAAGCCGCTGAGCGTCGTCGGCGTCAACGCCGCGACGGAGAGCTGCTTCTCCTCCGCCTGGGCCACGCTCGCCAGGCTGATCGCGCCCAAGGCGCAGAGTCCCACCGTCCATTTGTTGGTTTTAGCCATGTGTTTGCTCACAGGTTGTGCTGGTTTCGATTGTTGCTTGGTTCTTCGCTGCGCCATGACGCGGCCCTCAATCGGAGTCCGCTCGCATTACGGCGCGAAGGAGCACGGTATGTGCCAGCGTTCGGTTTCGCTGTAACCTCGCGGATTTGAGCGGCTACCAGCTCATCGACAACGGAAAAGCGACAACGGTCCCTGCTGGAATCTCGCCGCGCTGGTCAAATCGCAACAACGACCACGCAGCCCGCCGGGCCTCAGGACGCACCCTTATACCGGAAAAACCACCACAGAAACAGGAAGAGAACAATCTGCAAGACGACAAAACCGGCGATCATGGGCAGCAGGCGGAAGCGCGTCTTCCAAAGCTGCGGGGGTTGCAGACGCTCCCATCGGTTAGTCAGTGGAACCTTCTCGTAATCGTCCAACTCCGCTTGCATTGCCGCTGCGGAAGAATAGCGGTTCGCCGGGCTGCGCTCCATGGCGTGCAGGATGATCTCCTCCAGGACAGGCGTGAGTTTCGGATTGATTTTGCGCGGCGCCACCGGGTCGCCGGTCAGGCGCGAGTTCATGACAACATAGGGGTTCTCCCCTTCAAAGGGCACCGCGCCGGTGGCCATTTCGTAAAGGATGGCGCCCAAGCTGTAAATGTCCGTGCGCTCGTCGCCGCGCTTGCCAGTGACTTGCTCGGGGGCCATGTAATCGGGCGTTCCCATCGCCGGCGTGAACCCGACAAATGTCATCCGTCGCGCCTGGGTGGACTTGGCGATGCCAAAGTCCATGATGCGGAGGCTGCCGTCGTTGCACATCATGATGTTCTGGGGCTTGAGGTCGCGATGCACCACGTTCTTCCGGTGCAGGTAATCGAGCGCCGCGCAAATGCGGCTCGCGATCTTCGCGGCATCCGGTTCCGGCAGTGGCCGCACCTGGCGCAGCACCTCGTCCAACGTCTGGCCATCCAGATACTCCATGACGATGTACGGCCGGCTCTTCTGCTCCTCGACCGGAATGATCTTGAGAATGCAGGGATGATCCAGCGTCTTGCCGATCTGCTCCTCCTGCGCGAAGCGGGTGAAGGTGGCCACGTCACTCTCGAACCGGAGGTGCGGGACTTTGATCGCAACCGGCTCGCTGCGCTTGAGGTCGGTGGCTTTGTAGATCATCGCCATGCCGCTGCGGCTGAGGCAATCGGTGATGAGGAACCGTTGGTCCAGGAGGTGTCCTTCCTTGAGTTCGTCGCTGCGCTTCGGCGCCTCGGCCTCTTGGTGCAGGGTGGCGCCGCGATAGGAGATGATCTTGTCCACGTGATCAATGCGGATGACCTGGACGGAAATGTTGTCTTCCCCCTGGCGCTTCTCGGCCAGGGCCAGCAGATTCCGGCACGCTTCCGCCGGCACAAGATGCGTCACCGCCTCGCAAATCTCGGCGTCGGTGACGAACCCGTACAAGCCATCGGTGCAATGGACGAGGAAGTCGCCGTCGAAAACCACCTGGCTCAGCGAATCGAACCGGCAGATCGGATCGCCGCCCAGGCTGCGGGTAAGCTTCGAGCGCAACGGGCTGGTCATCGCATGACGTTCGTGGATCAACCCGTGCTTCGCCTGGAAGCCGAGGTAGTTATGGTCCGTGGTGAGTTGCCGGATTCGACCGCTATGGATCAGGTAGGCGCGGGTGTCGCCAACGTATCCGATCATGACCTCATTGTTCCGGAAGATGGAAACTGTCAGCGTCGTGGCCATCCGGCCGTGCTCGGGATGGTGCAGGGCGTCGTCATATACGGCGCGGCTGGCGGCGTCGAACATCTGGCGCAGCAATTTGCGCGGCGCGGTGGCCGGCTCGGCCGCCTGGAAGACGCCCAAAGCGGACTGGACCGCCAATTGGCTGGCGATTTCCCCCCGGTTCTGTCCGCCCACGCCGTCGGCCAGGAGAGCGACGCTGCCCAAGTCCCGCTTGCGATCCGGCGCCTCCGGCTGCCAGAGGGCGGCACAGTCCTCGTTGTTCGGCCGAACCGGGCCGGGAACGCACACCTCGGCGCAGGTCAGGTCCATGGCAGTACATCCGAAACCCGAAACAAATCCCAACGCTCCGATGCGGATGGATCCCAACGCAACCCCGCCGGGCGAATGACCAATAGTTTCATTGTCTCATGTCTCATGGCCGTCTTCAGTTTGACTTCGAGCTTGGATTCGCACGGGGATGGCTTCCTGGCAGCTTACACGCGTTGTTTTGCGTGAGCGGACGCAAACCAAGAATCACCGCTGTGGCCAGGAGAATAGCGGGCAGAGCGTCCTGTCGCCAAAGCAAAAGCGGCTGGTCACCCGTCACGGAATGACCAGCCGCCCCCGAACCAGTCCGAAGCTAGGCCGTCGCCACGACCGGCTTCTGACTCAGCAGGATCTCCCGCCCCTTGGCTTTGCTCGAACGCACGAAATACCAGGCGCCGTAAAGGCCCCAGACCAACGCCACGCCCAAGGCAAGATACGGCTCCTTCCAGCTCATGCCGGAAATCGAGAACGGTCCGATGAGGTAGAACAACATGCACAGCAGGTTGGCCAGCAGGCCGAACACCGGCACCACGACGTGTTTGAAGGTGTTGAAGGAGTGGTGTTCGCGAAAGGCCACGATGGCCACCCAGTTGGTCAGCATGTAGAGCAGAAACGTGCCGAAGTTGCTCGCCAGCGTTACCACCAGCAGGCTCTGGGGAATCTTGGCGGCGGTGTCGTGGCTGATAATGCCGAAGCTATACCAGAAGTTCTGTGGCAGACCCTTAATGGCATCCGCCGTGAGCGCCGCGCCGCCGCAGAAATAGAACATCACCGAGAAAATCCCGATCACCGCAGAGATAATCGCCAGGGTCCAGATGGCCCGGTGGGGCGTGAGCCGGGTGCCGTGAAGCAGCCCGAAGTGGGACGGCACCTCGTCGTCCCGGCCCATGGCGTAAGTGACCCGCGCGCCCGTGTTGATGCAGGACAGCGTCGTGCCAATCAAGGCCAGGAATACGGTGAAGGCCTGAATCAACATGAACGCCTTGCCCGCGGCGGGACTGCCGAAGAGCCAGGTGCCGATAATCACCATCATGTCGCCCAGCGGCGCCGGTGAGCCGCTGGCCGTGGTCATTGTGTAACCGCTGTTCAGAAAGTAGTTGGCGGCGAAATACTCGATCAGATAGCAGACCACGCCTTGAACCAGCAGCGAGAGCAGGACCGCCCGGGGAATGTCGCGCTTGGGGTTCTTTGCTTCCTCGCCCATCGCAGTGACGGACTCAAAGCCGACCAAGATCAGAATCGCAATGCACGCTTGGATGATCATGTAACTGAAGCCGTGCGGCGAGATCACCGATTTGGCGGTCGCGTGAAACTCAAATGTGTCGGTGGGATTCTTCGGGTCGGACCCCTTGTCGATAGCCACGTCCGGCGCATAACTCAGCGTGAACGCTTTCGGCGTCTTGCCGTCCTCCGCCATCTCATAGACATAGTTGCCGTCCTTGTCTTTGATAGGATGGCCCTCTTTGTCGTTGGCAATGACCTTGTTGATGGCGACGCCGTCGGGATCGAGGGTGTAGCCCACGGAGCCATGCGGGTGGTTCGCGCGGTAGGCAATCGCCATGCCGGCGAAGACGAGCAACGCGCTGATCTGAATCACGTTGATTGCCACGTTGACGGTCGTGGCGCCTGTCACGCCGCGGAAGGCGATATAAGCCACGCCCAAGGCGAAAACCACGCAGAACAGACCCATGAACAGCGGGCTGGGTACGGACGAAGAGAAGGTGGCCGGCCACAACTGGCCCAGCAAATACCCCATGAGCAGGGCGGTCACGCCCACCATCACGCCGGGATAAATCCAGTAGTAGAGGTGGCTGGCCCAACCGATCACGAACTTGGCCAGTCGCGCAAACTTGAAGGACGTGGTTTTGGAGGCAAACGCCTGCTCGGCGAACACATAAGATGACCCGGCGCCAGGATAAAGCTTGGACAACTCGGCATAGGAGATAGCCGTGGCGAAGCACAGCGCCAGCGCCGCGACGATCCCGAACCACATCGCGCTGCCCGCCATCGGCGCGCCGTAGAGGGATTGCTGCGCGAACGTCAGCCAGAGGAAGGCCCCCGGCGCAATCAGGGCCATGGCGTTCATCGTCAGGCCCGTCAGGCCCAACGTGGGTTTCATCGTGGTGGTGCTGTTCGCTGCCATACTATTTTTTGGTTTGTTAGTTGGTTGTCTCAACTGTGTCTCACACGGCACGACCGGCCCAAGCCGTTCGGCCGATAGCCGCTTGGCCAGCTGAAAGCAGGGGATATGCCAGCACCAGAAGCAGACCCCGATCAAGGCCCCGACCGGCCTCAACCCCGCTGGAGCCAACGAGGTCCTTATTAACCTGGTCAGAAACACTTTTCTACCAGTTCGATGAAAACGACCGCTCCCGCGTCGGCGAAGTGCACATGCTGGCCAAATCTAGCCAGTCCGAAAGCCGCGGAGCACGCGCTGAGGAGTGCCGAACGGCTCCAGGCAAACCGTGTTTCTTGAGTTTACGAGGGAAAGTGGTTGCTCAGTGGGGGGGAAGCGCTCTGGCAAACTGATTGCTTTTGAGGGGTGGTGAATTTCATGCGCAATCGGCACAGGCTTGAGCTTGCGACTCGCTGCTCGAGGCCGCGAAGCGACGGGGCTTCGTGGATTTATCTCGGCGGCGCGCTGCGCTGTCTTTGGACAATGCCGATGGGAAACCTCGCCAGCGGGAAACGCCGCTTCTGCATTTGCTTTGCCTGGACTTCCAACCTCCTCATCCTGACCTGCTCGCTCCTGTTTTGGCGGCCCGCCTTAGCGACAGCCGCAGCAGCCGCAGCCGACCCTGCCGTGCAATCGGCATCGGGTTTACCTGTCTCCGCTTCGCGGGGCCAGACCGAACCAGCGCCGGCACAGCGTGGAGAGGGCGGCGACCTGTCCGCAAACCGCGGCCCCACCGGCGCCGCGCAGGACTTGGTTCCGGTGGCGGCAGCCGCCTTGCTGGCCATGTTTCTACAAGCCGGCTTCGCACTCGTCGCCACGGGCTTGTGCCGCGCGAAAAACGCGGCTCACATGGTGACGATGAGTCTGTTGTCCTACGCGCTGGCCGGACTGGGTTTCTGGGTGGGCGGTTTCCGAATCTTGTGCGGCCACGAGGGCTTGTTCTTCGGGCCTCCGGGGAACAATGCGCGCCTAACCGCTTTGTTTCTCCTGCAAGCGGTCTTCGCGGCGACGGTGGCCGCCATTCCCGTCGGGGCCATGGCGGAACGGTGGCGACTCAAGAATTTCCTCCTTTACGGCGTGTGGGCCGGTCTGCTGCCGTACGCGGTTGTCGGCCGCTGGGTTTGGGGTGGCGGCTGGTTGGCCAGCCTGGGCCGGAACTTCGGCTTGGGACACGGGCAGGTGGACTTCGCCGGTTCCTCGGTCCTGCATTTGTGCGGCGGCATGATCGCACTGGCCGGCATCGCCGTGATCGGGCCACGACTGGGCAAGTATGGGCCTCCGGGCCGGGCGCGTCCGATCCAAGGGCACAACCTTGTCTATGTAATCTTGGGCACGTTCATCCTGGCGTTCGGCTGGTTCGGGTTGAATTCAGGGATGAGTCTTGCCAGCGAGGATGGGCGCATCGCCGTCATCGCGGTGAATACCTTCCTCGCCTCGGCCGCTGCGACGGTAGCCGGCTGTTTGGTGATGTACTGGATCCTGGGCAAACCAGACCCGTCCCTACTGTGCAACAGCCTGCTGGCCGGGTTGGTGGCGATTGCCGCGCCGTGCGCCTTCATCAGCACCGCCGCCGCAGTGGTCATCGGGGCCGTGGCGGGCGTTTTGGCCGTGTGGGCCGTGTTTTTCTTCGAGAACACCGTGCGCCTCGACGATCCGGTCGGCGCACTCTCGGTCCACGCCGTCAACGGCGCCTGGGGCGTGCTCAGCCTGGGCTTGTTCGCCAACGGCAGTTTTGGCGCGGGTTGGAACGGCGTTCACCGGCTGCTCAAAGCCGGCGTCGCGCAAACGATCACCAGCGACGGCACCGCGGAGACCGCCGGCCGGCTCCACGATTTACTCGCGGCGGGCTGGACGGACCAGGGCGTCACCGGCGCTGTTGGCACTTGGTTTGGCGCGCCCGCCAACGACGGGTCGCAACTGGCCGCCCAATGTGTCGGCCTGTTGGCTTGCGTGCTCTTCGTCGGTTGTTTCGCGTGGATCTGGTTCCGGCTTTCCAATCTCCTGGTACCAGTTCGCGTCGCGAGGGAAGACGAACTGGCTGGCCTGGACCGGGCCGAAGTCGGCGTCGAGTGTTATCCCGACTATCATCTGACGGACAAGTCGTCTCCTCGTATCTTTTGACCGGGCCGGAAGCTCCGGCGGAACGACCGATCCATGCGAATGTCTGGCGACCGAATTCATTTGACGAGCATCCCTTTCGGAGCTTTCTTGCGCGGCAGCAGCCTAAATCCGGCTTCCTTCCTGAAGCCGGATGCGGGGGAACCGCGTTTCCTCGGAGCAGTGGAGGTTCCGAGGATGGGGCGAATGGAGCCGGGCAACCGGCACCGAGGCCACTTTCAAGGCCCAGCCCGTCAGCTAACCTCGTCGGCGTTTGGAAGGGCAGTCCTCGACGCCCGTGACGTTCACGGGAGACAAGGCTTCCCAGACCGCAACCGCGCGTGGTTCGGAGCCCGCTCCGGCCGCGCCATCGTTCCGCAGACGTTTCAATATGAATCTGGGCAGCAAGTTAAAGACGGTCGTCATCGGGAAATCACGCGATCTCTCGGATGAGGGCTTGTTCCACAAACTCTCGCTCATCGCCTTCTTTGCCTGGGTCGGCTTGGGCGCCGACGGTCTGTCCTCCTCGTGCTACGGCCCGGAGGAGACCTTTAAGGCGCTCAACGGCCACATTTATCTGAGCCTGCTGGTCGCGGCGGCGTCGGTGGTGACCGTGTTCGTCGTCAGCGCCAGTTACTCGCAGATCATCGAGCTGTTCCCCACCGGCGGCGGCGGCTACCTGGTTGCCAGCAAGCTGCTTTCGCCCACGCTGGGCGTGGTGTCCGGCTCCGCCCTGCTGATTGACTACGTTCTGACCATCACCATCTCGGTCGCCAGCGGCGCGGATGCCCTTTTCAGTCTGCTGCCGGCGGCCAGTGTGCCCTACAAGCTGGCCGTGGAGGTGGCTGGCGTCTGCCTGCTAACGCTGCTGAACTTGCGCGGGGCCAAGGAGGCCGTGCTGCCGTGGGTGCCGATCTTCCTGGCGTTTGTGGTGACGCACGCCTTCGCCATCGGTTACGCGGTCTGCACCCATGCCGCGAACTTCCCCGACCTTTGGCAACACGCTTCCGCCGAGGTCGCCGCGTCACACAGCCAACTGGGCTGGCTCGGCATGGCGCTGCTGGTGTTGCGCGCCTACAGCATGGGGGCCGGCACCTACACCGGCATCGAAGCCGTCAGCAACGGCCTGCCCATCTTGCGCGAGCCGCGCGTCCAGACCGGCAAGCGCACGATGCGCTACATGGCCATCTCGCTGGCGCTCACAGTGGCCGGCCTGCTGGTCGGCTACCTGCTCTACCGTGTCCAGCCGCAAACCGGCAAGACGCTCAACGCGGTGTTCTTCGAGCAGCTTACGACCGCTTGGCCGCATGGTGCCGCGTTGACCTTCATTGTCGTCACGCTCGCGTCGGAGGCGGCGCTGCTGTTTGTGGCGGCGCAGACGGGCTTCCTGGACGGCCCGCGGGTGCTGGCGAACATGGCGCTGGACCGCTGGTTTCCCAGCCGGTTCGCCACGCTCAGCGATCGATTCGTCACCCAAAACGGCATCCTGCTGATGGGTTTGGGCGCGCTGGGGCTGATGATTTGCTCGCGCGGCTCGGTGGATTTTCTGGTGGTGCTCTACAGCATTAACGTCTTTATCACCTTCAGCCTGTCCCAACTGGGCATGGTGCGGCACTGGTGGCAGGAACGCCGGGCGCTCGCTGGCTGGCGCAGGCGGATCGCCATCAACGGCGTCGGCTTTGTGATGACCACGTTCATTCTGATCTCCTTGAGCGCCCTCAAGTTCTTCGAGGGAGGTTGGATCACCCTGGTCGTCACGGGCCTGCTCGTCGGCGCGGCCTTCCTGATCAAACGCCATTACCGCCGGACCACGCTGGACCTGCGCCGGTTGGACGACCTCGTCACCGCCGCCGAAGCCGACTGTCCCAAACCTGTGGCCGCGGGCGACGCGCCGGCGCCGCACGGCCCGGCGTTCAATCCGCACGCCAAGACGGCCGTCGTGCTCGTCAACGGCTTCAACGGCCTGGGGTTGCACACCTTGTTCGGCATCTTCCGGATGTTTCCCGGCCTGTTCAAAAACTTCGTCTTCATCCAGGTCGGCGTGGTGGACGCCGGGAACTTCAAAGGCGCGGCGGAAATGGAAAATCTCCAGGCGCACCTCCGGGCCGAAGGCCAGCGGTATGAGAATTACCTGCGCAAGCGAGGGTTCTACGCGGAGGCGGTATCGGCGATGGGCATCGATGTCGTCTCCGAGGTGGAGAAAGTCGCCCCGCGCGTACTGGCCCGGTTCCCGCAGGCAATTTTCTTCGCCGGACAACTGGTCTTTGCCCACGAGAGTTTTCTCACGCGCTTCCTCCACAACTACGCGGTCTTCGCCGTCCAGCGCCGGTTTTACCACGAAGGTCTGCCGCTGCTGATCCTGCCGATCCGCGTCTGAGGCCGGCAACGGCGGAGACGACGGGGCAAACATTCCCTGTTCAACCGTCGGAATCGGTGGCGATCGGGTCCGGCAGGCGCCGAGTTCTTCGTGAGCCGGGTGCGTGCAAGTCGAGTTTTATACAGCGCACCACTGGTTAAAAACGACTTCGGCGAGCAAAAAAAACCACACATTCGCCGCGCTGGACGCCGGGATCAGAGGCAGATGCTCTAGTAGAATCAAGGACACGCCAGGGGCCAAACCATATTCGTCGCGTCGTGGCACAACCGCTGCTCCGCCGCTGGCGTCGAACCCGAACCTGCGGAGCAAAGCGATTTCCGGTTCGCAAATGGCCGGGCACGATGGATTGTTGAGCGCACAAATACTGCATGAAGAAGATCGAAGCGATTATCAAACCCTTCAAACTGGAGGAGGTGAAGGAGGCCCTGGAGGAAACCGGGGTCGCGGGGATGACGGTGAGTGAAGTCAAGGGCTTCGGGCGCCAGAAAGGGCACACCGAAATCTACCGCGGGAGCGAATACACCGTGGACTTTTTGCCGAAGGTGAAAATTGAACTGGTGGTGCCGGACGAGCGCGTCGAGGCGGCCGTGGGGGCGATCGTCAAGTCGGCCAAGACCGGCAAGATCGGCGATGGCAAAGTGTTTGTTTCGGCGGTCGAGGAGGCCGTTCGGATTCGCACCGAAGAAAAGGGCGAAGACGCGGTTTGACCCGCAAATCCCTTTGGTTCCTCAGCGGAATGACCCGAATGAAAAGAATCTTGTGGTGTTTGAGTTTGTGGCTGGCGGTTTTCGCCTCCGGCTGGTCTTCCTTGGCAGCCGACGAGCCGAAGCGGGTCGAGCCCACCCTCGAACAACGCGTCGCGGACCTCGAGGCCTATGTGGGCAACGGGGCACGTCTCGCCGACAATACCAACAACGTCGCCTCCAAGCTCGCCGACCTGCCCGGCCCCGGCCACAACGGCTGGATGATGACCTCCGCCGCGCTGGTGCTGTTCATGACGCTGCCCGGTTTGGCGCTCTTCTACGGAGGACTGGTCCGCCGCAAAAACGTGCTGTCCGTGCTCGCCCAATGCCTTGGGGTCGCCGGCCTCGTGACCATTCTCTGGTGGATCTGCGGTTACAGTTTCGTGTTTGGCGACGTCAACGGACCGGGCGGCGACAGCTCGACCATTTTGGGCAGTTTCACGGTCCACGCCTTCCTGGAGGGCGTGGATTCCAAACCCAACACCAACTACGCCTATTGGGTGTCGCACAACGTCTTCGCCATGTATCAATTGATGTTCGCGATCATCACGCCGGCACTGATCGTCGGCGCCATCGCCGAACGCATGAAGTACTCGGCCATCTTGCTGTTCGTGACGTTGTGGATGTTCGTGGTGTACTTCCCGCTCGCTCACATGGTGTGGGGCATTGACGGCTTCATGAACGGCGTGTGGAATCCGAAGGCCACGATCAAGGCCATCGACTTCGCCGGCGGCACCGTGGTCCACATGTCGTCCGGGTGGTCGGCCTTGATCCTCTGCTTGCTGCTGGGCAAGCGCCTGGGCTTCGGCCGGGAGGCGATGCCGCCGCACAGCATGGTGCTCTGCATGGTCGGCACCGGCATGTTGTGGGTGGGTTGGTACGGCTTCAACGCCGGCAGCGCCTTGGGCGCCGACGGGATCGCCGCCAACGCCTTCACGACCACCACCCTGGCCACGGCGGTCGCCTCGTTCGTCTGGGCCATGGCCGAATACGTTTTCCGCGGCAAGCCCAGCGTGCTGGGGTTCTGCTCGGGTGCCGTCGCCGGCTTGGTCGTCATCACGCCTGCCTGCGGTTTCGTCACGCCCAATGGCGCCGTCGTGATCGGCCTCGCCGCCGGCTTGGTGCCTTTCCTGGCCGTCACCAAACTCAAGGCCATTTTCGGCTATGACGACGCGCTGGACACCTTCGGCGTCCATGCGGTGGGGGGGACACTGGGTGCCCTCCTGACCGGCCTGCTGGCGCGCAATGCGGCCAATGCCAACCTCGCGAACAACCTGAAGGACTACGTGAAGGATTCCCTGTTCCAACCGCTGCTCCTGCAGCAGATCGAGGCGATTCTGTTGACGCTGGCGCTGGCCATCGGAGGCACGATCTTCATCGCGTTGATCGTGAAGTACACCATCGGCCTGCGGGTGTCCGAGGAAGTCGAGACAGTGGGCTTGGACCTGGCCGAACATGGCGAGGAAGGCTACCACGCGGAAGGCTTCCGCACCGCCGGCTGACGGGATTTCGCTGGTGCCCGGCGGGTGGCCTGTTAGCGTGCGCCGTGGCGGGACACCGCGATTTGAGAAACGAAACAGACTGAAAAACAAAGAAACAAACCTGACACATGAGTACACCCAAGAGTGTGATTGAGATGGCCCGCAAGAGCGGGGCGAAGATGTTCGACATCAAGTTCGTCGATACCTTCGGCACTTGGCAGCACTTCAGTTGCCCGATCGGCGAACTGGAGGAAGAGATTTTCACCGAAGGCATGGGCTTCGATGGCTCCTCCATCCGCGGCTGGAAGAGCATCGAAGCGTCGGACATGCTCGCAATGCCCGATCCGGCAACCGCCTTCATCGACCCGTTTTGCGCCGAGCCGACGCTCTCGCTGACCTGCACCATCGCCGAGACGGGCACCAAGGAGCCTTACATCCGCGACCCGCGCGGCATCGCGCAACGGGCGGAAAAGCACCTCGTCAGCACCGGGCTGGCGGACCAGTCCTTCTTCGGGCCGGAGGCCGAGTTTTTCATCTTCGACAACGTCCAGTTCGACGCCAAGAGCAACGGCACTTTCTACAGCGTGGATAGCGAGGAGGCCGTGTGGAACACCGGCCGCGAGGAGATGCCGAACCTGGGCTACAAGATCCGCCACAAGGAAGGTTACTTCCCCGTTGCGCCGGCGGACACCCAGCAGGACATCCGCACCGAGATGTGCCTGCTCATGGAAAAGCTGGGCGTCAAGATCGAGCGCCAGCACCACGAAGTGGCCACCGCCGGCCAGGCGGAAATTGACTATCGCTTCGACACCCTGGTGCGCTCCGCCGACGCGATGATGGTTTACAAATACGTCGTCAGAAATGTCGCCCGCAAGCACGGCAAGACCGCCTGCTTCATGCCCAAGCCGCTCTTCGGCGACAACGGCAGCGGCATGCACACCCATCAAAGCCTGTGGAAAAAGGGCAAGCCGCTCTTCGCCGGCAACGAATACGCCGGGCTGTCCCAGATGGCGCTCTACTACATCGGCGGCCTGCTCAAGCACGCCAAGGCCCTCTGCGCCGTCTGCAATCCGACCACCAACAGCTACAAGCGCCTTGTTCCCGGTTACGAAGCGCCGGTCAACCTGGCTTACAGCAGCCGCAACCGCTCCGCCGCCATCCGCATTCCGACCTACAGCGAGAACCCGAAGGCCAAGCGCGTCGAGTACCGCCCGCCCGATCCGGCGGCCAATCCCTACATCGCCTTCGCCGCGCTGCTCATGGCAGGTTTGGACGGCATCCAAAACAAGATCGATCCGGGCGAGCCCCTCGACAAAAACATCTACGAACTGCCTCCGGAGGAACTGAAGAAGGTGCCCAACGTCGCGGGCAGCCTCAGCGAGGCGCTGGATTGCCTGGAGGCCGACCACGAGTTCCTGCTCAAGGGCGACGTGTTCACCATGGACTTCCTCGACATGTGGATCAGCACCAAGCGCAAGGAACACGACGCGTTGCGCCTGCGGCCGCATCCCTACGAGTTCTTCCTCTACTACGACGCCTAATCGCCGTTCCCCGGGTGACACCGGAAAGCACGGGCGCGGCCTTCGGGCCGCGCCTTCTTTTTGCCGGCCAGCGAACGCGAGCGCCTCAACTCACCTTGGGGCGCGCAGACTCGGCCGGCACACTCCACCACCGCCGGTCCGCCCCGCGCCGCTCCGAGTGGCGATTCCGCGCGCCAAACGGAAAACGCTTGTCAAAGCGGAGGGGGCCGCCCAACATGGCCCACACATAACGACCGGGCTTGCGGTCGGGTGACGGCGCCGCCAGATTCTGATGATTGTGCCATCGACTGTGCAGCGGCCTCCAGCCCTCCCGGATGCCCTTGGGTTACGACACATGAACACTTCTGAATTATTTCCCCGCAAGCCGGTGGGCGTTGGCTTGGGCCGGCCGCTCGCGCTGGTGCTGTTGCTGGGCCACCTGGCCGTGACGGCTGGCCACGCGCAGGTTTCCGTGCTCGCCTGGGGCGACAACAACGATGGCGAATGCAACGTGCCGGCCGGCTTGACCGATGCCGTGGCGCTGGCCGGCGGCGGCATTCACAGTCTGGCGCTGCGCGGCGACGGCACCGTGATCGGCTGGGGAAACAACGGTTTCGGCGAAGCAACGCCCCCCCCCGGCCTGACCAACGTGGTGGCGATCTCCGCCGGTTACTCGCGCAGTCTCGCGCTGACGGCGGCCGGCACGGTGGTCGGCTGGGGCCTCGGCACACTGCCGCCCGCCGGTTTGACCAACGTGAGCGCCATCTCGGCCGGGTGGAGCGACGGTGGTCTGGCCCTGCTGGGCGACACCACCGTGCTGGGCTGGGGCACGCAATCCAACACGCCGGCCGGCCTGAGCAACGTGGTGGCGGTGGCGGCGGGCGGCGGACACGCCCTGGCGCTGCAAGCCAACGGCACCGTGGTGGCGTGGGGCACGAACTTCTTTGACCAGGCGACCGTTCCCGCCGCGGCGACCAACGTGGTGGCCATCGCCGCGGGCCAGGACCACAGCCTGGCTTTGCGGAGCGATCACACGGTGGTGGCTTGGGGCGCCAATTACTTCGGCCAGACCAGCGTCCCGTCCGACCTGACGAACGTGGTGGCGATTGCCGCCGGGGCCTTCCACAGTCTGGCACTCAAGAGTGACGGCACGCTGGCCGCCTGGGGAAACAACGCCTACAGCCAGAGCGTGGTCCGGCCGACGCTGTCCAACTTCGTCGCCATCGCCGCCGGCGGCTACCACAGTCTGGGCATTCGGAACGACGGCACACCGGTCATTCTTTTGCAGCCCGCCAGCCAAAGCCCGGCCGTCGGCGAAGATGTTTTCCTCCAAGTGATGGCGGCGGGAGCGCCGCCGCTCCTTTACCAATGGTCCTGGAACGGCACAAACCTCGCCGGGGCGACCAACGCCACCTTGGTGCTGCGGAGCGTCCAGACGAACAACGTCGGCTCTTACTCGGTCATCGTCAGCAATGGTTTGGGCACCGTGACCAGCACCGCGGCGCTGGTGAACCCGCTGGGGTTGCCCCCAACCATCGTGGCTCAACCGCTGGACCAGACCACGTTTTGCAGCGAGGGAGCGACGTTCCAAGTCACAGCGGGCGGCACCAAGCCCTTCGCCTACCAATGGCAGCTTAACAACGCGCCGATTCCAGGGGCCACCAACCGCGCGCTGGTCCTGAATCCTGCCACCACCAACCAGGCCGGCCCTTACAGCGTGGTGGTGACGAACATCTACGGCGCGGCCACCAGCGCCGTGGCCGTCCTGACGGTGATCGTGGAGCCGCCTTTGATCAACAGTCCTTTGACCGTCTCCGGCAAGCAGGGCGTGCCGTTCACTTACACCATCACGGGAATCCATAACCCGACCACGTTTGGCGCCACGAACCTGCCGGCGGGCCTGTCGCTGAATACCACGAACGGCGTCATTTCCGGCATCCCCTTGGTAAACGGGACGTTCGCCGCGACGATTCAGACCATCAATGCCTGCGCCTCGGACACCGAAACACTCACGTTCACCCTCACTTCGTCCGTGCCGGTCATTACGGGGGTGCTGACCGGCTCCGGCACGGAAGGTACGCCATTCACTTACCAGATCACGGCCACGGAATCGCCCACCGGATTCAGCGGCACGGGTCTGCCGCCAAGCCTTGCCGTGGATCCGGCGACGGGCCTCGTTTCCGGCACGCCGGTGTACAGCGGCACCTTCGATGCCACCATTGCCGCCAGCAACATCTGGGGCGTCGGCACGGCCACACTGCACCTGACCATCTCCAACGCGCCGATCTCCGGCCTTTCCATCGCCAACGTGAAGTACGCTTACTCCTCCCCGTACCTGTTGGATTTCCAGTTCTCGCTCCGGGATAATAACGATCCCACCCAAGGTCAGCCGATCTTCGTGCCGCCGCAGCTCCTGTCGGTGACCTGCATGGAAGACGGCGTGCCGATCAGTCCCTCGGAAACGGCGTTCATCGTGGTGACGAACAACTCCACCATCTCCAAGCAACTGAAGGCCTTCCTCGTGCTCGACTTCACGGAGAGCATCGCTTCGCTGAGCAACGGGGACACCAATCAGGACGGGATCTCCGACGCCGTGGACAGCATGGTCAACGGCGCCGAGAACTTTGTGAACCAAATGCCTTCGTCCGCGCAACTGGGCGTGTATGAATTCCACCGGGACGACCAGGCTCCGCAACAGGTCACGGCCCTGACGCGGGACAAAACGCTCCTGGACAACTCCATCGCCGGCATCTGGACCAACTACGTTCAGGGTTTCCCCGCCGGCTCACGGTGCTGGGACGCCTTGGTGGCGGCGATCACCAGCCTGGGCACGTCCAACCGCGATGAGCAGCACCTCGTCCTCTTCGTGTCCGACGGCAGCGACACCTCCAGCACCGCCACCATCACCAACGTCGTGAATGCCGCCACCAACAGCGGGGTGCAGATTTACTGCATCGGCTTCGGCAACGAACTGAACACGAACACCCTCCAATTCATCACGTCCCAGACCCAGGGGCGCTATTACACGGCGACCAACGCCAGCGACTTGGCGACGCAGTTCGCCCTCGCCGCCAAGGACCTCAACGGCCAGTACTTCCTGCGCTGGGCCACCCTCCAGCGCTCGAAGAACGGCTTCACCCCCTCCTTCCAGATCACTTACCAGGGACTGACCGCCCTGTCCCCCAGCAACACCATCTACATGGACACCAACAACCCGATCGTGGACACCAACACCACGCCCCCGACAACCAACTATCTGATGGTGACCAACCTGGTGATCGCTCCCTACTTCCCCAGCCAGTACACCGGCAGCGTCCTGGTCGGTTCGCTGCGGTTGAGCGCCGATGCCGCGGTGTCGCCGTCCTCGGTCACCCTGCGCGCCTTCTACGTGCCGCGCTACATCCGGCAACTCCGCCTCCACTACCGCGCCAACTGGGCCACCACCGCGCGCCTGGAGTCCACCGGCCCGGGGGAATTGCTGGACGGCTGGAGTCTGACCGAAACCAACGACGGCGCGGGGGGCGCTTGGCTGTTGGCCTCCAGTCCGTATCCCGCCAGCCTGACCAACAGCATTCCGTTTGGCGCGCTCGGCAACCTGATTAATTTCTCCTTCGAGGGCATGACCAACTCCCAGACGGCGTTCAGCATGCTCCAGGTGGACAACACCCTCTACACGAACACCGGCGGCCAGAGCTTCGTGTTCGACACCAATCTGACCAGCTTCCTCACCATTTACCCCGCCCTGCCGCATGGCACGCCGGGAGGCTGGCTCCAGTTGCATGGCTTCCCGGTCACCGCGGCCGCGGAACTGACGGACCCGGATCACGACGGAATGCTGACTTGGCAGGAGTTCGTGGCCAACACCGACCCGCGCAATTCCAACTCCGTCTTCGTCGTGCGGAGCTTGTTGCCCAGTGGTCCCCAAGGCCAGTACCAGATCACCTTCAGCACCTCCACCAACCGGCAATACCGCGTCCAGTTCTCCACCGATCTGGTGAACTGGCAGACCTTGCAGGACAACATCCCGGGCATCGGCGCGGACGTGACAGTCACCGACAACGTCAACCTGTCTCCCCCGCAGATTTACTACCGCGTTCAGGTTTATCTTTACTGAGCCACGGGAACCGCGGGATCTGCTGACGCGTTTGCTTCCCGATCCGGCGGCAGCGCGGGGCGGATCCACAAGCCCTGGACTTTGGACTTTGAAGTTCTCTGCCGGCGGAATATAACCTCCGCGTGTCTGGGAGCATCCGGCAAGCCATCGATGCCACGACGCGCTACTGCGCGGTGCTCGGACATCCCATCAAGCACTCGGCGTCCCCGGCGCTGCAAAATGCCGGGCTTGCCGCGCTCGGCCTGAACTGGCGCTATCTCGCGTTCGACGTGCCGCCCGTCTTGCTGCGCGACGCCCTCGCCGGCGCCAAGGCGATGCGCTTCGTCGGCCTGAATCTCACCGTGCCGCACAAGCTGCTCGCCATCGACATGGTGGACACGCTGGACGCGTCCGCCGCCACCTGGGGCGCGGTCAACACGATCCGCTTTGAAGCGCAGGACGGCGCCGGTGCCTGGGTGCCGCTCCATTGCCTCGGCGGCGTGCCCCCCGGCGAGGTCCGCGCACGCGGGTTCAACACGGATGCCGACGCCCTGGTGCGCTCCCTGCGCCAGAGCTTGGGACTGGAGCTGGCGGGGATGACAGTTCTTCTCCTCGGCGCCGGCGGCGCCGGCCGCGTGGCCGCGCTCAAGCTGGCCACGGAGCAAGTCGCCCATTTGTTCCTGGTCAACCGCACGCGGGCGAAGGCCGAGGCGCTGGCGGAGGAAATCCGCCGCCGTTGCCCGCCCGCGGCGGTGACCGTCGGTTCCCCGGACTCCCGCGTGGATTTGGTGCTGAACGCCACGTCCCTGGGCCTCGGAACGGAGGATCCGGCGCCGTTCGACGCAGCGCAATTTTCTCTGGGCAGCGCCGGCGCGGCGTATGACATGATCTACCGTCCGGCCGAAACGCGTTTCCTGCGCGACGCGAAGGCCGCGGGCTGTCACACGGCCAACGGGCTGGGCATGCTCCTCTACCAAGGCGCGCAGGCCCTCGAGATTTGGACCGGCCGTCCCGCGCCGGTGGAAGTCATGCGGCGGGCGCTGGAGGCCGAAGTCTATGGGACTTGAAACCGCCCTCGACGCGCGCCACTGGGCGCCGATGCCGTTTCACTTCTGGTCGGCCGTGTTTTTTGTGGTGGGCGGCGTCGTGGGCAGCTTCCTGAATGTGGTCATCCACCGCCTGCCGCGCGGCGAGAGCATCGTCTCGCCGCCCTCGCATTGCCCGCACTGCCAGTACGCCATCCCGTGGTATCTCAACGTGCCGCTCGTCACCTGGATTCTGCTCCAAGGCAAGTGCCGCAACTGCGGCGCGCGCATTTCCCCGCGGTATCTGCTCGTCGAGTTCCTCACGGCGGCGGTCTTTCTGGGATGCTGGCTGGGGTTCGGGCGGTTGGCCCCGGCGGTGGCCGCGGTGTACTGCGTCTTCCTGGCGGGACTGATTGCGGCCTCCTTCATCGACTGCGAGCATTTCATCATCCCCGACGAACTCACGCTGGGCGGATTGGGCGCGGGCGTCCTAGTTTCGCTGTGCCTGCCGGCGCTCCAGGGCGCGGCCGATTCCGCCCAAGCCCTGCCCCATAGTCTGGCTGGCGCCGGCGTCGGCGCCGGACTGGTCTATGGCATCCTGCGTCTGGGCAAGCTGCTCTTTGGCCGGCACCGGGTCGAGCTGGCGCCCGACACGAAGATCGTCTTCACCGAAACCGCCCTCGTTCTGCCGGACAAGGAAATCCCGTACGACGAATTGTTCTACCGTAAATCCGACGCCGTCATCGTCCAGGCGCGGACCGTCGAAATGGTCGATCGCTGCTACCAGGACGTCCGCCTCCGGCTCGCGCCGGACCGGCTGGAGATCGGCGGCGACCAGTTCCATCCGGAAGACCTGCCGCCCCTGGACGCCGTGGCGGCGGAGGTT
>VFSW01004995.1_pt1 | contig 19747 bp, 24 predicted proteins | sample 5358111 | NCBI WGS metagenome assembly VFSW01 (sample SAMN11554181, study PRJNA540505) | mine drainage metagenome | isolation source: sediment from site ElyBrook_90M | place: USA: Ely Copper Mine, Vershire, VT | collected 2017 | reverse complement strand
CGGCTGGCGCCACAAATGTCGCCCAAGAAAAATCGCGAGCCGCCGATCTATATGCACAAATACAACGCGTGGGCGCGCAGGTGCAATCCTTGGGTCAGAAGTACGACTTGGCTCATCTTAAACTCGCGCAGATTACCAACACGATTGCCAGTACGCAGAAGATCGTGGCGAGTATTCACGAGAAAGTTTCCTCGGACACGCTCCAGTTGAAAGCGGACGCAGTGTTCGCCTACGTGAACGACAGTTCGGCGACCCAATACAACCCACTCTTCTCGGGCAACGGTTCGAACGTTGGTTCCGCAAGCGTGTATCGCCAACTTGCCGAGGGCAACGTAGGATCTGCTCTCGCCGGTCTCAAGAGCGACCGTGTGCGATTAACGCAAGAAAGGGGACTGCTCGCCACTGAACAGGCGAATGCCCTCGCCGCGACGAACTCCGCTGCAGCTTCCCTTCGACAAGCCCAGGCGCTCCAACTCAGCATTGAAGCCGCCCGGACCCAAGTCGAAGGGGCAATATCGGCGTACTACAACGCCATCCAGGCCGCCGCAGCGGCGGCGTCCGCCAAAGCCATCCAGGCCGCCATAGTTGCGGCGTCCGCTAAAGCCACCTCTGCGGTGGTCACGACGCCACCACCACCATCAATTCCACCGCCGCCACCGAGTTCTCTCGGTGGCGCTGCCGTGCTCGCGGCAGAAAAGTACATTGGCGTCCCCTACGTCTGGGGTGGCGCTTCGCCGAGCGGCCTCGACTGTTCGGGACTCGTAATGTTGGCGTACCAAGCGGTAGGCATCTCACTACCTCATTACTCGGGCGCGCAATATGACGCTACGGTTCGTGTCCCGCTCGGGGACATTCAGCCGGGCGACCTTCTGTTTTATGGTCCCGGTGGCAGTGAGCACGAATCGATGTACGTTGGTAACGGCATGATGATTGAGGCGCCGCAGACTGGATACTTCGTCAACATAACGCCGGTTCGACTCGGCTATGGATTCATAGGGGTTGGACGCGTCAGCGCGTAGGAATGTCATGCTTTCTCGAATAACGATTGTTGGTTGAAGGAGAGGCGAGAATCGTGACAAACTCGGGACGGCTCGTCCTTCGTATGGTCCGAATATTTTGCTCAAAGTTCGTTAACCTAAAGGGTGTTTGAGACTCAACGCATTGCACAACGTTGCAGGTAGCGACAGGGCGGAGGGAATCGTCGAAGGGCATGGACGGTGGGTTGCTTCTGTGTGTGGTATTCAGATCTTTGAAAGGCGAGCAAGATTCCTCACCACGGCCGAAGTCCTATCGCACTGATACTTGTCGCCGCGGGATTTGTCGTTTGGGCGTCCGGGCTCCTCGTAGGCAATGCGCTGGCATCGCACGCAGCAGTCGACCACGACGCCATCGTCGTTACTCACGGGCTGCACGGAGTGGCGTACCTCATTTTCGCAAGTGCCACGATCATCGTGAGACCGAGCCTTGTCGACGTGTATGACAAAAGGTCTGTGAACCTACTTCACATAGGGTTGACGCTGGTGGGCGTCATCAATCTCTACGGCGCCTTCGAATATGCGGTGAAATCGCGAGGTCCAACACACTGGTCGTCCGATGTCATCAACTTTGGAATTCCGGTTGCCCTTCTTGCGCTGGGCGCGGCGTCGATCAGCGCATTGCGCGCATTGTTGCGACGTCATTCCAAAAGGTAACTCAGCTCTCGTCGCGAGTTGAGTCCCAATGAGTGGTGTACGAGCCCGTGAGCTGAAACGGTATCCACCAAAAACGACGTTCATCGCGTCAATCTCAAGATGCAGTTCTGACACAACAACTTGAGGAGAAACACGATGAACGTCCCCACCACTATCGACGCTGGCGCCTGGCTTAGCAAGTACTTAGAAGGTGCCAACGGCGACATCGCCAAGGAAGTGGGTTGCAGCCATTCGGGGATTGACGTGATGCTGCGCGGACAATCCCGTGAGGCCAAACCCGACCACTGGACGCCGCGCTCGGGGTGTCTGACGGCGAGCGACCGCGAGGAGATCCTGCTCGGACTCCAACGTGACGAGTCAATGAGCGAGATCGCTCGAGCTCTGGGCAAATCGCCTTCCACCGTGACCAGAGAAGTGAAGGCCAACGGGGGCCGAGACGCCTATCGGGTGTGGCCCGCGCACGTGCGAGCACGAGCCTGCACACGACGTCCCAAACCCTCGAAACTGGTCAAGGGTCCGCTGTGTGACAAAGTGACGCAATGGCTCAAGAAACTGTGGTCACCCGAGGAGATTGCCAATCGACTGCGTCACGACTACCCGAGTGATACCTCGATGCAGGTGAGTCACGAGACCATCTACCAGTCGCTCTACGTCCAAGGACGCGGTGAACTGCGCCGAGAACTAGCGAGGTGCCTACGTTCAGGACGAGCCCAGCGTCGACCACAGGGACGAGTGGAGCGACGAGGCAAGATCCCCAACATGGTGATGATCTCAGAACGCCCCGCCGAAGTCGAGGATCGTGCGGTGCCCGGACACTGGGAGGGCGACCTCATCATTGGCAAGGGTGGCGCCAGTGCCGTCGGCACGCTCGTTGAACGCTCTACGCGTTTTCTCCTACTTTTGCACTTGGAGAACGATCACGGCGCTCTGGCGGTTGAAGAGGCCATGCGCAAGGCCATCACCACCTTGCCCAAGGAGCTCATGCGCTCAATAACTTGGGACCAAGGAAGCGAGATGGCCAGCCACTTGAACTTCACCATCACCACTGGCGTGCCCATCTACTTCTGTGATCCCCACTCGCCCTGGCAGCGAGGATCGAACGAGAACACTAACGGACTGCTTCGCCAGTATTTGCCCAAGGGCACCGACCTGTCGAAGCACTCCGCCAAGGACCTCAAAGCGATTCAACGAAGCCTCAACGGACGGCCCCGCAAGACCCTCGGCTATATGATGCCAGAGGAGAAACTTGCCGAGCTCGTTGCGCTGTCTACTTGAAACCGCCCTTCAATTGATGCCTGAGCCCACCATTTAACGTGCACTTGCATTCGCTGAGGTACGTCTTCGACCTGGCGGAGTTCCGAAACATGTCTTCCATCGCGATTCTCTACTCGATGTTCCAGCACCCATGACGAATATCGCAAATGTCGTGTTACGGGTTCAGTTGATATTAGGAATTGTTATCATTAAGCGAGACCCTCCTTTCTAGTAGCGACATTTTTTACAGGAAGATTTTGTTATGACGCGAGGTACCCCAGACAAACTTCCTTCGACGAGCGACGTATCTCAATCCCATGGGCGAGCACTCAAACAGACATTTCGACTGTGGGACCTTGTCCCATTGTCAGTATCGAGCGTGGGTCCATTATTCTCGGTGGCGGCGACTGGTGGCGTGATGGCCGCTCAAGCGGGATGGTGGACACTTCCGGCGATCGTGATCCTCGCGGTCCCCTTCATAATTTCGAGTTTCGTATTTCGACTCTTGAATCGACACTTCCCCAATGCGGGCGCGTCGTACCATTGGTCTGCGCGGGTCATTGGCAAAGGAGTTTCGCGGTATCAAGCGTGGATCCTCATACTGGCGTATTTCTTTTCCATTCCCCCCATTGCGATTCCCGCTGGGTCCTACACGCTGGCACTTCTCGCCCCGCACTATCACCCGAACGCAGTCGTTCAAATGGCGGTCACCTTATTCTGGATTGTCTTTGCGGCAATACCACTTCTTCTCGGTGGTCGGCCGACGGCGGTCGTCACCGAAATATTTTTTGCCGTCGAGATGGTTTCGCTGGTCGCATTTGGCGTCATCGGTGTCTTGAATTGGCACCGAATCGCCATTCCAATCCACTTCGGCCCACCTCCTGTCGGAGGAATTCTGATCGTGGCTGTGGTCGCCGCGACGATCCTCGACGGTTGGGAAATTGATAGTTACGCGTCCGAAGAATCCCAGCGCCCCCGAGATCACCCAGGTATCGGAGGGATCATCGGTGCGGTCGGCGCACTCGCGTTCTACGCCATCCTTTACCCCCTGATGTTGGGCGAAACGCCGATCCACCTCCTGGCCAACTCGACAGATCCCCTGGCCGTGTGGTCGCACCGGTTGATACCAGGGGCTCCATGGGCAATGTTGGTGCCGATACTTCTCTCCACCGCTGGGGGTCTGTGGCTCACGAGCTTCATACTTTCTCGGGCCCTGTTTGCGATGGGGCGCGAACACTTAATTCCCGTCGCCTTCTCCAAACTTAATCGGCGTTCCGTGCCCCACGTGGCCATTCTCGCATCACTGGGCGCTGCGACGTTGGTGGTGGGAGTACAGATTTTTGTTTCTTCGCTGGCATCTTTTTTTGCGCTGGTCCTCTCCGCTGCGGGATTCTTCCTCTTGGCGGAGTTCTTCCTCGACTCCATCACCGCGGTTGTGTTTCTGTCGGTGGGCCATCGACGGCAAAATGACGTACCCCTCGAGCCGCATTCGCATCGACTGCTTCTGGTAGGTGCAATCTTCTCCAGTCTGATTATGGGATCGCTCATCGTGGCATTTTTTATTTTCGGTCCAAGGGCCATCGGAGGTGGCGTTGACCAGATTTTTGCCGTTCTATTGGTCCTAGGATTGGTATTCGCGTGGTGGTCAAAGCGGCATCACGAATCGGCCTTCAGATTTGCCGGGCGCGACATGGACGTTGACCACGTGGTCGACGTCGCCTCGGGTGACGCCCGGTAGTCGCAGAGGAACGATCCGCCGCGCTGGGAACTGAGAAATCTTCCCGAGCGGCAATTCTGAACCCTTCGCGAGAACATCTCGGGAAATGGAATCCGCGATCGGGACACCGAACAGGTGGCAACTCGCAAGATCTAGGGACTCACCATTGTGATGGTGATGTTCGCCGAAAGGTTGAATCACTTCCGGCGCTATTCGACAATGACCACAATGTTCTGCGCCATCGAGTGTGGCGCACCCGGTCGGTGTTGAACAGAGAGGTATCTCCACCTCCTTCAAATGGTCGCTCGAAAGATCCTGGCTCGCCGCTGCAGCAGGTCAGTTTCCGAACTGAGAATCGACGCGACGGCTACGTTGACGACTTCGATCCTGTGAAGACTTGTTTGATCAATGTGAGAAGTCGAGGTTTCGTCAACCCCCCAACTTGCTTTCCAAGAATCTGCCCGCTGGGAGAAATAAAGAACGTCGTGGGTAGTCCGTAAACGCCGTAGGACGACCAGACCGCCGCCGTATCGAACGCCAGAGGATAATGCACGTTGGTGCTCTTGGCGAAAGCTAAACCTGCGCTGCGCTCATCTTGAGTGTCGAGGCCAACGAAATCCACTCGGCCCGCTAGTTGCTGCGCCACCGACGCCAACGCGGGCATTTCCTTTCGGCACGGGGGACACCACGACGCCCAAAAGTTCAGAATAAGGAAGTGCCCGCGGAAATCATTGAGCGATACCGTCTTCTGTGGACTCTCTAGGTCGACGAGCTGGAATGCGGGCGCTGGCGTAGCGTGGATTCGAGTGAACGTACCACCATTGGAGGTGACAATGTTTGATGACGCTCCTACGATGATGGTGCGATTTGCCCGCGCCACCGTCACTCCCAACGAAGCGCCGAGCACGATGGCAGCGGCAGCGAGCAGCCACCACCGCAGTGGGGCTCGGCGACTTCCGCTCGGATGAGCCGGGTTCAAAGTCGCACTGACGACGCTCGGCAATTCTGGAGTATTTGTCATTTCTTCCACACCCTTACAGTGGCGGCCAGCCGAGTCGCGCGAATCGAACCTGCAGAGGGATGAATAATGTCTTCCACACGCCGGTGACGAAAAGTATGCCCACCGCCGCGAGTAGGAGTCCTCCGGCGATTTCAATGGCGCGTCCGTGACGACGAAGGAAAGAAAGCGATCGGCGTGCGCGTCCCATGCCGAGGGCCAGCAACATAAAAGGGACACCGAGGCCGAGCGAATAGAGCGCCAACAAGAACGCGCCTTCGATTGCGGTGTTGCTCGTACTGGCGACGGCGAGGATGGAAGCCAGAATTGGTCCAATACACGGAGTCCAACCAAAGGCGAACGCCATACCGAGGGGAAACGCTCCTCGAGGGCCCGCCACCACCTTGTTCATATTGAGCCGGCGCTCTCTCGTGATGAAGGGAATCCGGATGAGCCCCGTCATCGCGACCCCGAAGACAATGATGATCACGCCCGAAATCTTCAAGATCATTGGCAAGTGGTGGATGAGAAAGGTGCCAAAGAGGGTCGATGACGCCCCCAGGGCGGTGAAAACGACCGTGAAACCTCCCACGAATGCACTGGTGGATAGAAAGACCAGCCGTCGCGCGCGTTGCTCCGAGAGTTCGTTGATGGGTAGCCCCGATACGTAGGACAGGTAACTGGGAACGAGCGGCAGCGCGCAAGGAGAGGTGAATGAAATGAGCCCCGCAACGATGGCGAACAGGGGGAGGGTGAGAAATCTCATCCGTTGGCCGCCTGTCGTAGATATTGGGCAATACCCGCGCCCCATCGCTGCACCAAGTTTGATGGCAAATAGCCGCTTCCGTTCTTGCGTTGCAGAACGATGTCGTCGGCGAGGAATCGCTCACGACCCAGAGGATTTAAGAAATACATGAGCGAGGAGTGAACGGTTTGCTGACTACCTTTGGGGAGGATGACCTGGATTCCGTATGCGCGCCACACGGGTATCAATTGGGCCAAGGGCCCCGTGAGGAAGTACCAATTTTTCAGTGTGTTGAGGCCGTGAACAGAAGTGAACTGCTTGACGGCGGCAACGGAGTTCGCGTTGGGGTTCACGTTCACCCCGACGAACGCCACGTTTCGAACTGCCGCTCCCAGGTTCTTTTGAGCATCGAGAAATTGCTGCGCTTCCACGGGGCAGACATCAGTACATTGTGAGTCCATAAACGCCAGCAACACTGCCTTGCCACGGAATTGTGACAAGCTCACTTTCTTGTTGTACTGGTCGACGAGGGTGAAGTTCGGCGCGGCACGTTCCGGTACGGGCGACAGACTCATCAGCGCAGTTAACGATTGACGGCTGGTTAACTCGCCGGACGCGGCGAGTGGGGTAGCGCTGTGAGAGTCTTCGTACGCCGTGATCGCCAAAGTCGTGCTGAAGGCGAGGAAGAGGGGCAGGACGCCGAAGAAGATCCAGCGCCACAACCGCGTCGGCGCAACGGTATTGCTTAGGGTGGCTGACGCACCATGCTCATCACTCAAGCCTTGTGACGTACTGATGAGTTCCCCTTCCACGTCATTGTCGAGACATCTAAATCGCTCGCTACTCGGCCGCCGACAATCTCACGAACTCTGTTCGAGCAGTGCTCTCACGGGCGACAGTGCGACTACGCCGACGCGTACGACTCTATACCCTCCTCGGGTATAGTGAGTTCGACGAAGGGAGCTCGTGACCCATCCCGGATACATTGATGACAAGGCCGCGATTCAACGGCGGCTGAAGAGAATCGAGGGCCAAGTTCGTGGGCTACAACGCATGGTCGAGGATGACCAGTACTGCATAAATATCCTCGACCAAGTCTCGGCCACCACGCGCGCGTTGCAAGCCGTCGCGTTAAAACTCCTGGGCGAGCACTTGTCGCACTGCGTCAGGGAGGCCATGGCCAAGGGCGGTCCCGAGGCAGACGCCAAAATCAAGGAAGCTCAACGAGCAATTGAGAGGCTGGTGGGGTCGTGACTCGATTGTTGGCCTGCGAGATTGAGGGGTTGAAAGATGCACGCTGACCTCTTCGCGGCCCTGAACGCGGGGCGAGTGCTCAGCGATATTGGCCGAAGTCTTCGAGAAGGTTTCTTCATGTTTTGGGAAACGCTCTGGGCTCTGGTACTCGGCTTCACGCTCTCCGGATTGGTCCAGGCCTTTGTATCAAAGGATCAGATGAGGGCAAAACTGGGCAATCACCGTCCCGCCGCTGTCGGACGTGCGTCAGTGTATGGCATGGTCTCGTCGAGTTGTTCCTACGCCGCGTCTGCGATGGCAAAGTCACTTTTTGCCAAGGGCGCAGATTTCGTCTCGTCGATGGTGTTCATGGTCGCCTCCACTAATTTGGTCGTGGAACTGGGCATCGTGATGCTGGTGCTGCTCGGATGGCAATTCATGGCGGCTGAGTTCGTGGGTGGACCTATCATGATCATCTTGCTGGCGCTCGGCGGCGGATTGGTTTTTAGTCAGCCGCTCGTTGACGCCGCGCGTAAACGGCTCGCCAGTCCCCACGCGGGCGGCCACGACCATATGGCCATGACGGGTGTTTCCGAGGAACAACAGGCGGAGTTGGACAGTACGCCGTGGTCCACGAAGTTTCGATCGCGAGCGGCGTGGGCGGACGCGTCAAGTTACGCCAAAGCCGACGTCACGATGTTGCGAAAAGAATTGGTCATTGGGTACGTCGTGGCGGGCTTCCTAGCCACCCTGGTACCGCGCCATTTCTGGAACCTGCTCTTCATCCACGGACACGGTTTTTGGACGAGCGCCGAGAACGCGCTCGTTGGCCCCCTTATCGCGATGATCAGTTGGGTGTGCTCGATTGGCAACGTGCCACTCGCGGCGGCGCTGTGGTCGGGGGGAATTAGCTTCGGCGGCGTCATCGCGTTCATCTTCGCTGATCTCATCGCAATGCCCCTCATCCTCATCTACCGAAAGTTCTACGGCAATCAGCTGACACTTCGCCTGGTCGCTATTTTCTACGCCGTCATGTCGATCGCGGGTCTCGTGACCGAAGGCATCTTCCGACTCTTTCACCTGGTACCCAGGACTCGAACGCTACAGGTGACGTCAGCGCACTTTGAGTGGAATTACACCTCGTACCTCAACGTCATCTTCATCGGCGTCGCGATCATGGTGTGGTGGTTGGCCCGCAATCAGGCGCGACTCGGCGGTGGCCACAACTACGCCATCGACCCAGTGTGTTCGATGCAAGTTCGCATGAACGATGCTCCCGCCGAGGCAGTGCACGAACAGCATCACTTCTACTTCTGTTCGGACCGCTGCCGGGAGCGTTTCGAGGAACGGCCCGAACGATACCTGGGTGCAGCGACTACATTCGAACCCATGGACAACAATGAACACGCACAACATCACCAACACGACGACGCAACGACGGCCGTTGATCCCGTATGCGGAATGACGGTCGACAAAGCAACCGCGGCGGCACATCGCACGTTGGAGGGCACCGAATTTTGGTTCTGCAATGTGAGTTGTGCGGAATCGTTCGACGCCGATCCTGGTCGGTTCCTCGTCAGTCACCCGTAATGACGCTTTTGGGCAAAAAGTGCGTGCGGAAACGTTGTCGCTCATTCGAAAATGGAGTTCGTCAATGTTGCGGCGGCATCTGAATCATTTCGATGTCGAACGCGCTGAGAAATAAGTCGTGCCGCAGGGCTAACGGTGGAAGGACACTCGTTGTCTCGTCTCTGTTTTTATATATGTGAGAAACTGCTCCTTCAGTTTGAGTGTTCATTTTTGAACGGCGACGAAAGATCTGAAGAGAACTGGCGATGGCGCGCTTACGATGACGCCTCGCGAGGAGAAGTGACGTCGCGAGGGCGGCGGGTGAGATCAATCTTCTGCGCAACGTCGCTGTCGTGACGACAAGGTGACTCAAGTTCTGGCGGAAGGTCCAAACAGCGAATCGTTGCGGTGACATCCCTTTGAATATTGTCAGGCGTTCTGGAACCGGAGGACGGTGGAGAGACTTTGAATTGGACGAAACTGATTCTCATCCAGTCCAACAGCGTTTCACGGACAGCCATTCTGGGGGTTTGTGGCCCAGATGTTCGCACTACATGGGGAAATGCGTTGAATCTGGCGAGCACCGATCGAAAGTAATTCCTTGGGTCGGACTGCTGAGGAGAGATGATCACGGCCATGCCAGAGGGCTTATCCGCGTTCTGCTACCTGTTGAATGCTTGATGTAGCGCGGCTCGAAGAGTGTTGGCGTAAAACTGACCAATGTGACGACCCAGGACTACTCCTTTGGCGGAGACGAAGAGAGTCGTGGGTAGTCCAAAGAGACCGTACTTGACGGCGAGAGATCCCGTGGTATCTGACGCCGTTGGATAACTGACATGGACCTGATTGAGGAAGGCTCGTGCGGCAGTTGGTGTGTCGTTGGTGTCGATGCCTACAAAAGCGATCTTTCCCCCCTCGGTCAGATACGCTTTTTCCAATAGCGGCATTTCGGTGCGACATGGTACGCACCATGAGGCCCAAAAATTAATAACGAGCGGCCGATCTTGGAATCTCCGCAGTGACAAGACGTCGTGGGATCCCGTCACGCTTGGAAGGGAGAAGTCGATCGCATTAGTGCCGCTCGGTCCAGAAAGTTGACGAGTTGACGTCGTGGGCGAATTCGTTACTAACTGCAAAGCGGCGATTGCGACGAGAGCGGTCCCAAGAGTAATGACTGCGAAACGGAGTTTCCTAAATCTTCTCCGTGGAGTACTCGCAGCGTCGGAAGGCTCTCGGGGGTCCAATGCCGCGGAACGAGTCAACTCGATTTCCTCTGTCATAGTCCCTGATTTTCTGCACGAACGAGAATCGAGTTGAGACCGGCCGCAGTCACCGGTCCTAGAACTTTGGCGATTACCCGCCCCTTCGGATCGATGACGAACTTCGAGGGCGGATTATCCACGCCGTAGTTGAGTGCGATCTTGCCTCCCGGATCACCCAGTACCGGGTAGAGCCCACGCCAGGGACCAAACATCGCGAGTGCGCTGGAGTTGAGGTCTTGGAAGACCACTCCCACGAGCTGGGCACCCCCGTAAGGATGCCGAGCAAAGAGCTCCAACTCTGATTGCTCGGTATGACACGCCACGCACCAACTCGAGAAGAAATCGATAACCACGAAGCGACCCTTCATGGCGTCAAGATTAAACCGTTGACCAAGGAGTGTCGTGCCAGCAATGTGGGGCGCTTGGTGTCCAACGAGGGGGCTAAATGCTTGATATGTCGTGGCTGGTTTTGCGGTGGCGAACAGCAAGGTGAGCCCGACGAGGGTCGCGCTAACGATGACAATGACCCCTCGAATGACGTGTCTACTTCGTGGCCGTCGTCGAACACTCACTTGCCGCACCGGCGGCGTCGCCATAGCGAGAGTGTCGGCGTCGCAATTTTCGGCGACACGATCAGTGAAGTCGGTCACGAAAGCCGCTTCATGCCGAGAGTCAAGGGGTACAGGTACGGCTTCGACGCATAAATCTCGAAGAAATCTCGCAAAAAACGTTCAGAAACACGGTGGCGATTGGGGCGAACAAAGAGGCGAGGAATGGGTAGGGCCAGTTTGGTCACTTGCTTGGAGAGTTTCTCAATATTGCGCAAGTTATGAACTGCGAAATCAGTCAATAAATGTCGAAGAAAGGAAGGAGGCCTTCGTCGCCGGTCGTTAAAGCCAAGGTATCGTGCGAGCACTAAACATCTACGATAGTCGTTCGGTACCTGTAAGGCGCTCCCGGTCAAGATTCCGGGTCGTGCGGGACACGTAATCACCCCCGCGACGCCGTCACAGCCCGACGCACCTTCACAGAGGAATCGGGATACGGCATCACCGCCCTAGCCCTAAGAAGACCGCGTATTTCATCGATGGCTCTAAGCCCTGGCAGAGCGCGTCGCCACGCATTCGGCGAAAGCAACCGGAATTTTGTTCGAAGTCGCTAGCGAGATCGGTGAAGAAATCGCCCGACACTAAATCGCACGTACCCGTCGTGTCGGATGTCCAGTTTGACGCGACCGTTGCGCGTCACGACAACTTTTGGACTTGATGGATGATTCGTACGTCTACACCCCGAGGTCGCAAGCTTGGAGAGCTTTCTACATTGATCTCCTTCGCTGCAGGTGTGCCTCACGTATGTCAACAAGATCGATGCCCCTTTATGCCGTCGGGCCACGACTGGGTTTACCGGTGGGCGCGCATCAATGAAAATTTGTTGCTCTCTTTCACGAGCCCCCTTCGCAAACGAGTGTCCGAGATGGGACTGTCATGTAGAGCTCAACGGGATCGAAGGGCGTGCCCAGCAGATGTAGCCGTTTCCCAGATGCGCCATAGTTGACCCATGGATAAAGGTGACGACTCCAAGGCTCGTGGGCTCGATTCCGTTGTTGTCGAAGCATTGAAGTCCATCACGAGGCGGGAGTACCATCGTCGTCGGCCAGAGATATGGCACAGGTTTTGTCGCTACTACAGCATGCTGGATAGCGAATCGCGTGACTCGACAATCGCGGTGTTCGAGCACCTGAAAAGAAATGGATACCACTTTCCACCGTTCTTGGTACGTCAAAGGGCGATTGCGACCGGGTGGAAGAAGATGGACGCACAGTTACTCGATGACTACGCCGCGGGCGTTCATGCGAGCGTGAAGTACCACCACGCCGACCCCATGGGTCGTCAGGCTATTGCGAGAGTCGCCTAATGCAGACTGGCAAATCCAAAGTCGGCGTCCGGTTGGAACAGAACTTCATCCCACGGGCAGGTCCCCAATACGTTGTGGTGCCGAAACCGCGGTCAGTTATCGGTCGGCAAGCGAGCGGAGCCGAATTCAACGTTCTCGCGAACCCGCAATTAGTGCGACCGTTGGGACGCAAGCGTGGATGTCTCAGGTCTCATGGCGGGCCGTCAAAGCCTGAACTCTGGAAATTTGACCCTGTCACTTCGAAAGTGCGCATGTAGGATTGAGTCTCGGGCGAGAGCCGGTGGCGACTTGAGTTCTACGAATCCGGGTCCTGAGCGTCTCCGGAGACGTGCCGAGGAGTTTCGAGTTTGCGACCAACGCGGTCTAATTGGACGGGTAGTCCGGGCAGTTATCAATCAATATCCTCGCAGTTCGTTAGCGAAGTTTGGATGAGTAACGATGGGATCCTGACATGGGGACATCCTTTCAAAGGATTCACTCTCCATCGTTCCCGGCACGACTCCGCAATTACCCGGTTGGAATCTCTGCAAGCAGCGTGCTGGGCTGCACATACATCGATTGGTTGGTGAGCCAGTAGTCGCGGTACCACAGGACCTTGCCATGGTAGACGAGGAAGAAAGCGTGCCCCGGGGTGTTGCCGTGCATGCCCAAGCCGAGGGTGTTGAACGCTTCGGACATGGTAAGAGCGGCGTCGGAGATCACTGGCGTCGTAATTCCGTAATCTGTGACGGCTTGGCGCAGTATGCCGGCTTGGTCCGGTGTAATTGAGACGAGCTTGATGCCTCTCGCGCTGAGTTGTGACCCGACCTGCTGGAGGCCCTTGATCTGTTCTAGACAGGCCTGACAGTTCACTCCTTCGGAGAAGAACAGAAGCGTCTTTTGGTCGTAAATAGATTGTGACGTGATTTCGTGGCCCGTCACGACGTCGTGCCCGATGAATGTCGGCATTGTCGAGCCGAGAGGCAGACCCCGTCCTTGTGCGACACCGGCCGCCAGAGCCTGTGCGTTCTGGACCGGTTTTGATCCGAGGAGACCCGGTAAGAAGAAACTTGAGGCGACAACGACCACCACGCCGAGAGTGGTCAACCGGCCCCGCCAGGATTGCCAGAACGTCCGCCGATGCGAACGTTGACGACGCGGGTTCCTAGAAGCTAAGGGGTGACTGGCTGAACTACCCGCCGTTTTCTCTAGTGGAACCGGGGGAACCGGTGACCGTCTCGTCGCCGTGCGTGTTGCTGCAACAGTTCTCCTCCGTGCGGCTTTCGCTTTCTTGCCGTTCATTGCGTTCACTACCTTTCCTCAGAATCGCCCAGACGAATACGCCGATCAGCACGAGCAGGATCGTTAGCGATATGAAATTGGGGACTCGGCCGATGTAAACGCCGGCCTCGCGCATCCAACCGCCGAGCGCCTTCTGGAAACCCGGCGCGTTGTTGGAGTTCCCAGTTAGGGCCAACGTTACGAACAGCACCCCAAACCCAGCGAAGATGACCACTCCCGCAAGTCGGAACGCGCCGATCTGTTTCACGCGCGAACCTATGTGAAGCGTTATCTTCGGGTCAGAGACCTTCTTCTTCGCTCGACCGTAAATGAGAGCGATGGGAATGAGCGGCGCCATCATCCCCGCCACGTACGCGGTGCCAAGCAAGAGACCCCCGGCGATCGTGCCGCTAGTTGCCGAAAGGGCGATAGCGCCAGCGAGTACCGGCGCGCAACAAGCGGTGGCGGCCCCAGAAAAGACACCGAGACCTAATACCGAGAGCGATGAACCCGAGAGCTTGGGCTGCGGCACGCTGACCGGCAACATCGTGCCTCGCCATAACGCCACCGCCACGCCGATCATCATGAGACCGCCGAGGGTGAACAATTGGGAGTGCCACCTCGACACGTACGAGGCGATTGCGGCGGCACCGAGGGTGATCGGCAGGACGACAAGCGCCACTCCAGCAACGTAAATCGCCGATAGCCTTGCGACTCGCAGGCGATGACCGCCGCCTACGGCCGCGAGGTACGCGGGTAGCATCACCCCAGCGCAACATGGAGCGAAAAATGCAACCATGCCAGCCGCGAACGCTGCCGCCAGCGAGCCTCCGAGTAGAAGACTCATCGTCCGAGATCCCGACGAAGCTTGCGTTCGGAGAGTCGCCCGTAGCCGAGGACTCGCTGCCCATCCCAGAGCACCGGCATGAAGGCGAGCGGAATCCCCGCGCGTGCCAATTCTTTGGCCTCGGGACTATCGACATCGATTTCACGGAATTTGAGTGACAAGGCGTCGAGGACCACGTGGGCGTGGGAACAGAGATGACATTCGGGGGTCGTGATCAGCACGAGGACCGTTTCGTTCATTGCCACACAGTACGAAAAGCGAATGAAGAACCTGTGAAGTAGCTCCAGTGGAACGCGATCTGTGACTTTCGACACCAGACCGTGTCTGAGTGGGGGGAGCATACTTCATACAATCTTCACAAGGAGCGACAGTGAGTCCCGTTGACCAGAACGAACTCAACAAGCGGATTGTCGTGATTGACGACGACTCGTCGGTACAGGAGGTCGTGCGTGCCTACCTTGAGCGTGACGGCTACCTCGTCTACCTGGGTGGGACTGGCGCCGAAGGTCTGTCGATTGCCGAGCGCGTCAAGCCTGGTCTCATCGTCTTAGACCTGATGTTGCCGGACCGTACTGGTGAGGACATCGCCAGAGAAATCAGAGGTCGCTCCGACGTCCCAATCCTCATGTTGACGGCAAAGGCGTCAGAGGACGAGCGTGTTGCTGGATTGGCCCTTGGGGCAGATGACTATCTTACGAAGCCGTTCAGTCCGCGAGAACTCGTCGCTAGGGTTCGCGCGATTCTCCGTCGTACCAGAAGTGCCGAAGTACCTCTGGTTGACACCATCTCGTTTGACCACGGGGCACTCGAAATAGATACTGCGAGACACGAGGTGTCCCGACGTGGTGAGCCCGTCGAGTTGACTCCCAACGAGTATCGGCTGCTCGTTACTTTAGCTCGCTACCCCGGGCGCACCTATTCTCGGTTTGAGTTAATCAGCCACGTTCAAGGCTACGAGTACGACGGCTACGAGCGCACCATCGACGCCCATGTGAAGAATCTGCGCAAGAAGATTGAGGCGGATCCTCGCCATCCGCGATACGTAGAGACCGTCTTCGGAGTTGGCTATCGCTTGACTAGGGTCCTCGTCGACAAGTGATCACGCTGAACTTTAAGGGGCTCGGCCTTCGATCGCGGCTGACGGTGTCGTTGGCTGCTGTCGCCCTTCTCGCGGTTGTCCTGGCGGCACTCATTGGTAACCTCGGTCTCACCTCGCGACTTGACCAGGCGGCCAGGATGCGTCTCGCGGACTCCGCTACTCACGTGGCTGACATTGCCGCCACCGCCTATGAGGGATCGAGTGGCTGGACCCGTGACGTGACGCTCGAACTCGGCCATGTCGCCGCCCTTGATGGTCTTCGCATCGAGTTGTTCCTACCCAATGATCGACGAGTCGAAATCGGTCCCCGACCGACCGGTACCACTGCTCAAGCAGTCGTGTCCGCACGGGGAAAGCGGCTCGCGATTGTGGTGATTTCGACGATCGGAGGAAAGCTCCTCACTGCCGGGGATCAGAGCCTTCGTGACTCGCTAGACCAACTTCACATGATTGCGGCCGCAGTTGCAGTCCTCGTCGCGCTCCTCATCGGAATCCTCTTAGCTCAGACTCTGACTCGGCCACTGCGGCGCATTCGTGCCGCTGCCGAGCGTCTCGAATTGGGACAGCTCGATGCACGAGTCGAGGTCGGCAACGAGCCCGAGATGCGGGCCGTTGGCCGCGCCCTCAATCGTCTCGCCGAGACTCTCACGCACGAAGAGGAATTGCGCAAAGAAAGTGTGGCCGATCTCGCCCACGAACTTCGCACACCAGTCAATGGAATTCTGACTCGTATCGAAGCTGCACAGGACGGTGTGTTACCACTCGAAGAGAACTTGACCGCGATACACGACGAAGCTCTCCGTCTCACCCGGCTGCTCAATGATCTGGCACTTCTGGGCGACGCCGAGCGACCGGGCCTATTGCTCGAGAAGCAGCCCCTCGACCTATCTGGAGTGGCGAGCGACGTCGCCCAGACGTTCGAAGCACGCTTTCGTGAGGCGGGCATCGGCTTTGGCCTCAGCGTCGAGCCGGTTGTGGTCTCAGGAGATCCAGGCCGATTGGAGCAAATCATCACGAATCTGATCCAGAATGCTCTTTACTACAGTGAACCCGGTGGTGAGGTGACTCTTCGCGTGACCCAGTCCGGCTCGGAAGCCTTGCTGAAGGTGACCGACACTGGCATCGGGATCGAGCCTGAGGATCTGCGTCACATCTACACCCGATTTTGGCGAGGAGATCGCTCGCGCTCGCGCGCGACCGGCGGCACCGGTATCGGCCTGGCAATTGTTCACGAGCTCGTTCGTGCTCACGATGGCCACATCGACGTCGACAGCGCCCCGGGACGTGGATCACAATTCCGCGTCGTATTGCCAGCGCTCACGCCGCAATCCGTCACTTCGTCCGTGAGGAATTCTTGGTCGAGGTCGCCAAAGGACTCCGAAAGTTGATGTTTCAGTTGCGAGCTCGTTCCATCTTCATTTGAATCGCAGATTAACTTCATTCAATCCGCAGAACGTTTTCATGAGTTCTTCGTATCTTCGCGCAATTCTTAGAGGGTAACTATCGCGAGAAGTATACGGAAGGGTGATGAAATGAGCGCAGGAACGTTGATTATTCTGTTCGTGATCGGCGGTATGGCGGTCGCGATGTTTGTGATGCGCCGCCGAGGCCAGTCTCACGCCATGGGTATGGGCGGACACGACCATGGGCCATCGCCCGAGAGCGGCCGTGCGGATGCACCGCAGAATGAGGACTCTCAGGCAGATGGGTCGCCGGGATCAACTCGGCGCCGCGGTGGTTGCTGCTGATCGCTGCGAACCAGCACTGGTACATCAGCGCGCGATATAAGACGAGGAGATATCAGTATGTTTAATTCAAATAGGTTGATTCAGGATCATGCGCACCGCGACGCGACGAATGCCCGTGAGATAGAAGTTTGGGTACAGGGCGGCTATTTTCCCGACATGATCTACTCAAAGGTCGGAGAGCCGCTTCGAATCCTGTTTCGGCGCGAGGAGTCGTCGGCCTGCTCAGAACAGGTCGTCTTCCCCGCCTTTGGAAAGAGCGCCACCTTGCCCGAAGGCCAGCAGGTGGCCGTCGAACTACATCCTTCGGAGCCTGGCACCTACGGTTTCACCTGCGCAATGGGCATACTGCGGGGCTGGCTCGTTGTCTTTGAAGTTGGGCAATATCCGGCGCTCACGACGATCGCCGCGGCGAAGGCGCTGATTCGAAGCGACCTGCGATGAAGGACTACGGCTACGGACTCTGGACGCTGGTTGTCTTCAATTCGCTGGTGTTTATCATCTTCGCCGGCAGCTTCTTTCATCCGCGGTCCAAGCGAGACTGGCGCGCGCTCGGTGGGTTCTCCGCCTTCGTCGTCGCCCTCTTCACCGAAATGTACGGCTACCCGCTTACGGTGTATCTCTTTAGCGGACCACTGGCGGGCTGGATCCCGGGTGTCAACCTTTCACACAGTTCGGGTCACCTCTTCAACGATTTCATCGGTTGGAAGGGCAATGCCCACCTGAGCCCATTCCACTTGGCGAGTGACGCGTTCATCTTCGCGGGCTTCTGGCTGATCACGGCAGGTTGGAAGGCGTTGTACTCGGCGCAGAAGAAAGGCGAACTGGCGACGAGCGGCGCGTACGGATATGTGCGCCACCCCCAGTACGCGGGCTTCATCGTCATCATGATCGGCTTTCTGCTGCAGTGGCCAACCCTCGTCACTCTCGTTATGTTTCCCATCTTGCTGGTTGTATATCGACGTCTTGCGATCCGTGAGGAGCGCGAGGTTCGAGTCGAATTCGCCGAGTGTTACGACGCCTGGGCCAACTCGACACCTCGCTTCATCCCACGCCTGAGTCGATTGCGGAGCCGAAGTACGACCGTTGACAGCACGAAGGTTCGACGTGCAAGTTCGGCGCCGAAACAATGACCTACTCGATGAGTCGTCCCAAGGCAACACGCCCTGGGCATCACCTCGATGACGCACGCGCGCTTCCCGGTGAAATAGTGACTTCGCTCCAGGTGGTGGCAGTCCGGTGCGAGCCTTTACCGAAGTCGAACCACTGGTCCTCACCTCCACTAACTGGTCGACACTCTCTCTTGATCTGGACTAACTGGAACGGAGGATCCGCCGATGGTGCTTCAGTGTCAATGGAAACTGTCCACGTCCACTTCGAAGGTGACCTGTGGTGCGACCGGGTAGGTGCATGTAACCACCAGCTCTAAGCAGTGTCTGCAAAAGTCATCGACTGAAGGTTATGGAGGATCGATTCGATGTTGTTCTTAGACCCGCGACGAACGAAAACTTGGCTAAGGGCACATCGTACGGACTCGCTTTGCGACTCGTGGAACAAAAGTGGCGAGTTGCGATGCGCTTACCTGAGACTCCGTTGTAACCCACGACCGAGAAACCGTGCGGGCTAATTCCGTTGATTGCAAGGGACTGTTACATGCGCCAATCATCCATTAGGTGGGCAAGAGACTCCACATCATTCCGATGTGTGGTTCTCATTCTGTCTCTGCTCACTTTGGCTATCAACAGCGTGAGCGTTTCGACAGAGTCAGCCAGCGCATCGGGCATCTCGAACGATCGTGCCAAGGCGGTGATTCTCAATAATCAAATTCAGTCAACCAACGATCGGGTCAATGCCTTGGGTGAAGAATATGATCTCGCGCACATTAGATTGAATGTAATCAATGGTGAGATCGCTAGCAATAAAAATAGGGTTGCGACGATCGAGTCGGACCTCGCACGAGTCACCGCGCAGTTGCGCACCGACGCCATTTTTGCTTACGTCACCAGTGTTTCGGCGCAAGGCGTATCAACACTATATTTCTCGAACCCAACAGAGTCGTTGGCTGCCGGTGTTTATGACTCAGTTGCCGAGGGCAATGTCGAGGCCACGTTGGCCAGTCTTAAGAGTGACAAGATCAAATTGACTCAAGAGGGCGTGATTATTACCAGCGAAGATCGCCAAGCCGAGGACGCAGCCACTGCAGCGCAGAGCACCTTCCAAAAGGCCCACGACTTGCTCAACTCGTTGCAGCGTGCACTAAGTGACGTGAATGGTGCAATCACCAAGTCCATCCGTGAGGAGAATACGACCGCCGCCGCCCCCGCCGCCGCCCCCGCGGGGCGGGGGCACCCCGGGGGCAAAATTTAAAAAAAAAAACCCCAGGCCACCCCCCAAAATCGAGCCCACAAAACCCA
>VFSW01004994.1_pt1 | contig 19749 bp, 17 predicted proteins | sample 5358111 | NCBI WGS metagenome assembly VFSW01 (sample SAMN11554181, study PRJNA540505) | mine drainage metagenome | isolation source: sediment from site ElyBrook_90M | place: USA: Ely Copper Mine, Vershire, VT | collected 2017 | reverse complement strand
GATTCTCAGGCCAGATCGATCCAGTGCCACCGGCTCTGATACAGCGCAATGAGCCGTCGCTTCAGCATCGCATGCGCCGGCGCCAGCAGCTTCGGATCCGCCCCCAGCACCTCATCCGCATCCACCCGCGCGAACGCCAACAACTCCGCGTCTTTGAATAAATCCGCCACCTGCAGCGACAGCTCCCCCGACTGCGCCGTCCCAAGCAACTCGCCCGGCCCCCGCAGCTTCAAGTCCTCCTCGCCGATTCTAAATCCGTCCCCCGTCGCCGCCATCGTGTCCAGCCGCGTCCGCGCCTGAGGCGTCTTCGGATCCGCGACCAGAAAGCAAGTGGACTCCGCCGCCCCGCGCCCAATGCGCCCCCGCAGCTGATGGAGGGACGCCAGCCCGAACCGGTCCGCGTTCTGAATGATCATAACGGTGGAGTTCGGCACGTCGATGCCCACCTCGATCACCGGCGTCGCCACCAGCACGTCCCAATCCCCGCGCGAGAACTCCTCCATGACTTTGTTCTTGACCTTCGCCGCCATCGCCCCATGAATCAGCGCCACCCGAAGTCTTGGGAACACCTCGGTCCGCAGCCGCTCGTACTCCGCCTTGGCCGATTGAAGGTCCAGCCGCGCCGATTCTTCGATGATCGGATACACCACATACGCCTGACGCCCCGAAGCGATCTCCGTCCTCACCGCGTCGAACGCATCGCTCTCCGGCCCCAGCACCGTTTTGATCGGAGTGCGCCCCGGAGGAAGCTCGTCGATCGTCGAGACTTCCAGGTCGCCGTAAAGCGCCAGCGCCAAGGTCCGCGGAATCGGCGTCGCCGTCATGACGAGAAGATCGATCATCGCCCCTTTCTGACGGAGCGTCGTTCTCTGTCGAACCCCGAAGCGGTGCTGCTCGTCGATCACCGCGACGCGCAGGTTCTTGAACCGCACGTCTTCTTCCAGAACCGCGTGAGTGCCGACGACGATGTCGATCTCGCCGGAAGCGATCTTCTCCAGAATCTTGTCGCGTTCTTTCTTGGGAACACGGGAAGTCAGCGACGCCACCTTGACCGGCAGACCCTTGAGGAAGCGGTCGAGCGTGAGACGGTGCTGGTCGGCCAAAATCTCCGTCGGCGCCATCAGCACCCCTTGACCCCCGTTCTCCACCGCGAGCAGCAGCGCCGACAGCGCCACGACCGTCTTGCCCGAGCCCACGTCGCCCTGAAGCAGACGCGTCATCGGGTAAGGCTTGCGCATGTCGTCGAAGATCTCGTTGATCACCCGCTTCTGCGCGGAGGTCAGCTCGAACCCCAGCCCCGTGCGGAAAGGCGTGAGCAAGGTCCGCTTGATCTCGTAGCTGTAGCCCTTCTCGATCCCCCGCGTCTGGCGCCGCTTGAGGATCCACGCGAGCTCAAGTAAAAGGAGCTCCTCGTACGCCAGCCGCGCCCGCGCCGCCTCCAGCTCCGCCTCGGACTTGGGGAAGTGGAGGCCCCGCAAAGCCTGCGGCGCCGCCAGCAGATGACGCTTGGCCATCAGCTCGGAGGGCACCGCGTCCACCGCCGCGTCCGCGTGAGCCTCGACGGCGGCGTGAGTCAGCTCCCGCACGAAGCGCTGCGTCAGCCCCTCGGTCAGCGCGTACACCGGCGCCAGCCGCGCCACGTGCATCCGCCAGCGCTCGTCGGTCAGCGGGTAGTGCTCGTCGACCCGGACTTCTCGTATCCCCGTGAGGTCGGGGTCCGCGTGGCCCACCACCCACAGGTCCGCCCCCTCGCAGACTTCTTTTTTAAGCGCCGAGAACACGTCGAAGCGCCGGCTGACGTGCTTGAACCACACGCACTCGACCTTCCCGTGCGCCGTCGCGAGCGTGGCTTTGTAGATGGCCAGCCGCGGCCCCGCGTGCTGCCCCGAGGCCCGCAGGACCCGCCCCCGCAGGACCACCAGCCCCGTCGCCGTCGGCAGGCGCAGGTTCTCGGTCTCGTAGCGGTCCTGCCACAGCCGGGGGTAGTGATGGAGCAGGTCCTCGACCGTGCGCACCCCGAGGCGCTCGAAGAGCACGGCCCGCCGCGGACCCACCCCTTTCAGGAATTGGATCGGACTTTCGAGGGAACCGCTCATGCGGTTGCGGCGCTCACGCGCCGTTTGCTACAATCGTTGACGATATGTCCTTCAAGTGTCAGATTCCGGGTTGCGGTAAGGGTCCTAAGGCCGGTAAGAGCTACAGCCATTCGCATCGGGCGACTAACCGAGTCTTCCGCCCGAACCTTCAGCGGCAGAAAGTCGTCATCGAAGGCCGCACGCAGACGACCTACGTGTGCACGGACTGCATCAAGTCCGGGCGCGCCATCCGTCCGACCCGATAATAGCCAAAGGGAACGCCGCTCCGAAAGGGGGGCTACTCAGGGCCTGGGCTTTTGCCCTGGCCCTATTCGTTTTGTCCCTGCCGCTGTATAGCCCCGACCTCTTCTGGCACCTGTCGTCCGCCCGCTGGATTATTTCGTCCGGCGCGATTCCCAAGACCGACCCCCTGTCCTTCACGGCCTACGGCGCCCCGTGGATCGACTTCGAGTGGGGCACCCAATTGCTGTGGTACGCCGTTCATTCCGTCGGCGGCCTGTGGGCGCTGTGGCTTCTGAAAATGGCCTTGCTCTCGGCGGCCTTCTTCCCCGTCGACGGACTCTTGCGCGACAAAGGCGCCTCAAGCGCCGCCCGCGCCGGCGCCCTCGCCCTGTGGCTGTGCGCCATGCTCGCCCAAGCCGATTTGCGCGCCGACCTGATCTCCGCCGCCTTCTTCGCGGTCATCCTCCGCCGGTTGGAGAGCGGCCGCGCGTCGTTCCTGTTCGGCTTCGGCCTGTTCGCCGTGTGGGCCAACCTCCACGCCGGCTTCGTCCTCGCCTTCGGCTTGTACGCAGGGTCCGCGCTCGCCGCCCGCCTTGAGCGCCGCGCCGTCGCGCCGGGCCTCGGCGCCGAGGCCGCGGGCGCCTTGCTCGGCAGCCTGCTCAATCCCTACGGCGCGGGACTCTATCGCGTGATCCTCGCCCACGCCTCCGAGCCCGCCGTCCGCTCTGTGATGGAGTGGCGGGCCCCGTCCGCGCACAACCCCTACCAGCTGCCCCTGCTGGCCGCGATCGCCCTCGTGCTCGTCCTCGGCGCGCCGGGCGCGCGGCGCGCGTCCAGGCTCCTGCTCGGCGCGGCGCTCGCGACCGCGTGCGCCGCGATTCTTAGCGCGCGCTTCGGCGCGTACTTCGCCGCGGCCGGGACCATGCTCGCCTTCGCCGCCTTCCCGCGCCCGAGCGCGGCCCTCGTCGCGGCCGGTCTCGCGGCGGCGACCGCGGCCTGCGGCCCCCTGCTCCCCCGCCTGGCGAGGCTGCCGTACGACGACGTCGACGTGGGCCGCCGCGAGACCGACTGCGGGGCGCGGGCGCGCGCGGCCCTGGGAGGCCTGCGCCTGTTCAACCAATACGAGTGGGGCGGCTACCTGGGCTGGCGGCTGGGCCCGGGCGGGCGCGTGTTCGGCGACGGGAGATACCTGTTCCACTCCCAGCTCACCGAGCTCAACGCGGCGCTCGACTCGCCGCAGGCCCTGTCCGACTTCGCCGCGCGCCGGGAGCTCGACGGCTTCCTGATCCGCAATCCCGGCTCCACGATCGCCTCTCCGCGCCTGTACCCCGACGGCACGACGCGGACTTTCGCGCGGCCATGGTATATCTCGTTCTTCCCGCGCGGGCGCTGGGCGCTGGTCTACTGGGACGACCAGGGCCTCGTCCTCGTCGACCGCGCGAAGGTCCCCGCGGCCTGGCTTGCGGCGCACGAGTACCGCTGGCTTCTCCCCGGCGACGAGGCCGCCCGCGCCGACGCGCTGGCGCGCGGCGAGATCCCGCGCGCGGCGCTGGACGCCGAAGCCGCGCGTCACGCCGCCGAAGTTCCGGCGCGCTGAAGGAACTTGCTCCGGAGCAAGTTCGTCGGCTCCGCGCCCTCCCGGTTCGCTAAACTCTCGGGGTGAACGCCGCCCTGCCCATCCGCGCCCTTCGCGACCAGATCGTCGACGAGCTTCTGCGCGCGGGAAGCCTGATCCTGACGGCGCCGACGGGCAGCGGCAAGTCCACGCAGGCGCCCCAGTTCCTCCTCGGGAAGGTCCCCGGAAAGATTCTCGTCCTCGAGCCGCGCCGGCTTTCGGCGCGCAGCCTCGCCGGGCGCGTCGCGGCGGAGACCAAAACGTCCTTGGGCGCGACGGCGGGCTACCAGGTCCGCTTCGACAGCCGCTGCGGACCCGACACGAAAGTGATCTTCCAGACCTACGGCGTGTTCGTCGCCCAGATGTTGAAGGACCCTTTCTTGCCCGGCGTGGGGGCCGTGCTCCTCGACGAGTTCCATGAGAGAACGCTGGAGTGCGATCTGGCGCTCGCTTGGCTTAAATCACTGCGGAAGTCGCGACGGCCCGACCTGAAGATCATGATCATGTCCGCGACCTTGGAGGCCGAGGCGCTGACGCGCTATCTGCCGGAGGCGGCGCGCGCGGACGTGCCGGGGCGGCTGTTTCCCGTCGACATCCGCCATCATCCGCTCGGCGCGCGCGAGGGCCCGGCCGAGGGGACGCTGGCGGCGCTGCGCGAGCTGGCGCGGGAAGGCCTCGACGGCTCGGTGCTGGTCTTCATGCCCGGACTGCGGGAGATCCGGCGCTGCCTGGCGGTCTTGGGCCCCTACTGCCGCGAGATGGGCTGGGAGCTTCACGGCCTTCACGGAAGCATGGAGCCCGCCGAGCAGCAAAGCGTTTTGGACGAGTCGCCCAATCGCCGCGTCATCGTGGCGACGAACGTGGCCGAGACGGGGCTGACGATACCGCAGGTCACCGTCGTGATCGACAGCGGCCTGCACCGCGTCGCGGGCTTCGACGCGGCGCGGGGGATCAACACGCTGCACCTCGCGCGCGTCAGCCGGAGCAACGCCCTCCAGCGCTCGGGCCGCGCGGGACGCACGGCGCCGGGGCGCTGCGTGCGGCTGTGGTCCAAGGCCGACGAGACGGGGATGGCGCCGAGCCTCAAGCCCGAGATCGCGCGCCTGGAGCTGAGCTCGCTGCGGCTCCAGGCGGCGTCTTTGCCCGAGCCCGTCGCCTGGGTCGCGCCGCCGCACGAGGCGGCGTGGGAAAGCGCGGGGCGTTCCTTGACGGCGCTCGGCGCGCTCGACGCGTCGGGCCGGGCGACGGCGCGGGGGCGGGCGCTGCTGCGCTATCCGGCGCCGCCGCGCGTCGCGGCGGTGCTGGAAGAATCGCGGCTTTTGGGCCGCGACCTCTTCGACCGGGCCTGCGCGATGGCGGCGGTGTTCGAGAGCGCGGGCGATCGGCGGCCGGATTCGCCGTCGGACTTGTCGGCGCTGGCCGCGGAGCTCCTGGCGGGGTCCCGCGAGGAGCTCTCCTGGGAGGCGGCGGAGATCTTCAAGCAGCTCAAGCGCCTCTACCGGGAGGAGCCGGGCGCGGCGCCGGCGCGCTCCGTCGAGGCCTTGTCGCGGATATGGCTCGACGCGTTCACGGACCGGCTCGCGGCGCGCGAGGGGGAAGGCTCCTTCTACCGTCTCGGCGACGGGCGCGGGGCGCTGCTTCCCGCCGCCAAGGATCCGCCTTCGCTCCTCCTCGCGCTCGACATCCGCGAGCGGGCGGGGGGCGGCCAGGCGCGCCAGGTCGCGGTGAATCTCTTCCTGCCGTTCGAGCCGGAGGCGGTCGTGAAGGCTTTCCCGGGCGAATGCGCCTGGGCGCCGGCGGCGGAGTTCGACGAGCGCAGGCAGCGGGTCGTCAAGGAAGAGCGGCTCATGTTCCGGGGGCTCGCGCTCGCGCGGCGCGAGGCCGCGGCCAGGAAGGACGACAAGAAGATCGCGGCCGAGCTGTGGGCGGAGAAATTCGCCTCGGGCGAGCTCGAGCATCCGGGGCTCGACGAGAAGGCCAAGCAGCTCGTCGCGCGGATTCAGCTCGCGCGAAAGCTTTATCCCGACATGGGCTATCCGGATTTAAGCGCCGACGACTGGCGCCTGATCTACGGCGAGGTCTGCGCGGGGAAGAACTCGCTCAAGGACATCGAGCGGGTCCATTTGATTCCTCACATCGAGAGCTATCTCGGGCGCCCGCTTTCGGACTTCCTCGACCGCGCGCTTCCCCCGACGAAGAAATTGCCGTCGGGGAAGACGGGCCGGTTCACCTATCACGAGTCCAATCCCGCGGAGCTGGCCGCGCGGCTGGGCGACTTCGTCAAGATGACGGGGACGCTGAGCCTGTGCGAGGGGCGGCTTCCGGTCTCCTTCGACATCCTCGCGCCGAACTACCGGACGGTGCAGAAGACGAAGGACCTGAGCTCATTCTGGGCGAACACGTACCCGACCGTGAAGAAGGAGCTCCAGCGGCGCTACCCCAGGCATCCCTGGCCCTAAGCCGCCGGCATGTCCATGGGCAGGCCGGCCGCGCTCCACTCCGCCAGGCCCCCGCGATAGGCGCTGGCCTTGAAGCCCTTCTCGGTCAGCAGCTCCGCGGCGCGCAGGCACAGGTTGGACTCCGGCCCGGAGCAGTAGGTGACGATGGTGCGGCCCTTGTCGAGCTCCTTGAGGCGCCGCTCGAGCTCCTCGAAAGGGATGCGCCTCGAGTAGCGGATCATGCCCAGCTTGGCGGACTCGGGGCCGGCGACGTTCAGGACTTGAAGCGAGGAGCCCATGTTCAGGCCGTCGTTGACTTCCACGGTGGTGACGACCTTCGTCTCCGGCTGCGCCATAAGCTCTCCCTGCGGCCCGACCCCCCCAGTATGACAGGTCATCCCCGATATAGATAGGGGTAAAAATAAATCGGTATACTCCCGTCATGAAGACCCGAATCGCCCTGCTCCTCCTGACGCTGGCCGTCGCCGCCGGGAACGCCCGCGCCGTCCTGCCCGCCTGGGGCCCGGACGCCACGCTCTCGGAGATCCAGGCGATCCTCAAGGCCATGCGCGATCCGCGCGGCCGCATCCAGCAGGTCCCGGCGAAGCTGGGCGCGGCCGAGGGCGCGTACAAGGACGTGTTCGCCTCCGTCGACGGCGCCCGTCTCCAGGCGCTGATCAAGGACATGTCGGGCGTCAATCCCGTCGCCGTGGGCGGCGAGACCTTCTCCATCACCGACCGCTACTCCCCCGCGTCGAAGGCGAACTACCGGAAGTACTGGATCGGCTACTTCAAGTCCCTCGGCATGGCGACCCGGGAGCTCCCGTATCCCAGCTCGCACGGCAACGGCGAGGCGGACGGCCACGACGTCGAGGCCGTGCTCCCGGGCGCGTCGCCCGACTCGGTCGTGATCATCGTCCACTACGACAGCATCGGGCCCAACGGCGCGGACAACCCCGGCGCCGACGACGACATGAGCGGCATGGCGACCCTGATGGAGACCGCGCGCGGCCTCGCCGCGCGGAAGGGGCGGCTCCAGCGCACCGTGCGCTTCGTCGCCGCCGACTACGAGGAATGGGGCGGCCTGGAGGGCGCGCGCGCCTACGCCAAGTACATCTCGGACCTCTCGCGGAAGGAAGGCTTCAAGATCGTCGCCGCCGTCGACGACGAGCAGAACGGCTGGAACGAGGGCAGCGGCGACGTCTTCGACGTGTTCAGCTGCGGCGGCCCCACCGACTCGACGGCGATGGGCGACATGCTCGCCGAGACCGCGGCCGTGTACTCCGGCATGACCGTCACCCGCGGCTGCATGGGCGAGAACAGCGACCACTACGCCATGTGGGAGATCGGCGTGCCCGCCGTGGTCTTCTCCGAGCACGATCCCTTCAACAACCCCCACTTCGACCAGGAAGGCGGCGACACCTTCGACAAGATCGACGCGGGCTACAACCTCCGCATCGCCCAGGTCGGCGTCACCTTCGCCGCGCGCGTGGTCGGGATCTCGGCCGGGCCGGCGCTTACCGCGTCTTCGCGCTGACGGCGCGCGCGCGGCGGTGGCCGGCGTAGCGGCGCAGGAAGCCGCCCAGGTCGCCCATGGGGAAGAAGCAGCAGCCGTAGCCCTCCGCTTCCTTGACCGCCGCGTCGACGGACATCTTCTCGACGACGACCCGGTAGGAGGCCACGACGAAGCCCGTGCGGTCCTTGCCGAACTGGCAGTGCACGAGCAGGGGCCGCGGCGCGGCCGCCACGACCTTGAGCGCCCGGTCCATCTGCGAGAAGGTCGGAGCGGTGAAGCCGCTCATCTTCACGTTCTCCACCGCGATCCCGGGCCCCGCCTCGCGCCGCTCGCGCTCCGCGTTGCCGGTCAGGTTCAGGATCGTCTTGAAGCCCATCTTCCGGAGCCGCGCGTAGCCTTCCTTGTTGGGCTGGCCCGAGCGGAAGAAGCCCGGCGCGACCTGGTGGAAGTTCCCGAGCGCCTCTTTGGGCTCCGCGTCCAGGTCCGCGTCGGGCGTCTGCCGGCCGCGGACCGGCCCGGAGAGGGCGGACGCGCCCAGGAGCTTGGCGGCCTCGGCCGGGGCGCGGTCGAGCTCCGTCGACGCCGGGGCTTGGGCCCGGGACGGTCCGGCCAGCGAGAGGAGCAGCGCGGCGGCGAGGCTCGAGGGAATGGTCATGAGCCGACGATAACAAAGCTCGACGGGCGGAGGCCATCCCGAACCGCCGTCGAAGGCGGGTTATTTTAGGGGGTCGCCGGAAGGGGCGGCGGCGCGTTCGCCGCGCGGCGGCGGGCTTCCCGGATCTGCGCGGGCTTCATCAGGCCTTCGAGCTTCTCGAGGCGGCCGCGGGCCTCGTCGAGGTCCTTCGCCGTCCAGAAGAAGGCCACGGCCTTCAGGGGCTCGTCGAACTTGCCGACGACCGGCTGTTTGGCGGCGAGCAGGATCCAGTGATAGGCCTCGACGAGGTCCTTCTCGTCGTCCTGGTAGCGCTCGCCGAGGCGCAGGCGCGCCAGCGGGTCGCCGTCCCGCGCGGCCTTCAGCAGCAGGAGCTCGCCCGCCTGGACGTCCTTCTCGACGGCGTCCTCGTAGCCGTCGAGCAGGAGGGAGGCCTGCAGCTCCTCCGCGGCGGGGTCGCCGAGGCCGGAGGCCAGCGCGGCCTCCCGGGCGACCGTGACGGCCGGCACGCCGCCGTCCTTGAGGAGCTTCGCGTACAGCGCCGCCGCGACGCCGTTCTTGTTCCGGCTCGACTTGTAGAGCCACTTCATCGCCTCGCCTTGGTCGCCCTGCAGGCCGACGTCGCCGGCCGTGAGGTAGACGAGGCCGAGAAGGAGCTGGGCGTCGGGATTCTCCGCGGCGGCCGCGGGCCGGGCCAGCGTCAGGGCCGATTGGAGGTCCTTTTTGCGGAAGGCGGCGAGCGCGGCCTTCAGGTCGGCGGCGGCGTCGCGCGTCGAGACGGCGACGGCCGCGGGCGGGACGGGGGGCGCGGCGGCGGACGCGGTCGACGGCGCCGGCGGCTCGACGAAGACGGCGGCGGAGATCTCGACGCCCGAGCAGTGGATGCTCTCGATCTTGCCGGACGCGTCGTCCAGGCTGACGCGGTCGCCCTCGGGCATCTCGGCGGGGTTCGACCATTCGTAGGCGGTCCGGCCCTTCAGGTACGGGAGCGATTTGCCCTCGACGTAGGGGCTCACGTCGCGCGGCGCGCCCATGACCCGGAGCATGTCCGCCTTCGTCATGCCGACGCGCAGCTGGAGGCAGTGCTGGTAGTTGAGCTCCTCCCGCTTCGAGCAGGCGGCGGCCAGCGCCAGCAGGACGAGCGCGGCGCCGCGCCTCATTCGACGAGCCCCTGCTCGCGCAGGTAGTGGCGGACCTTCGAGCGCGCGCGCGCGGTCTTGACCAGGTTCAGCCAGTCCTTCTTCGGCGTCGACCCCTTCTTGGTGTTGATCCGGCAGATGTCGCCCGACTTCAGCGCGTGGTCGAGGCGGACCATCTTGTTGTTGACGATCGCGCCCACGCACGAGAAGCCGATCTCCGTGTGCACCGCGAAGGCGAAGTCGAGCGGCGTGGCTCCCGCGGGCAGCACCTTCACCTCGCCGGCGGGCGTGAAGACGAAGACCTGGTTGAACTCGAGGTCGGTCTTGAGGGAGTCGAGGAACTCGCGCGGGCTGTTGAGATCCTGCAGCCACTCGATCCACTGGCGCAGCCAGTTGAGCTTCTCCTCCATGTGGACGTCCTTGGCCGACTCGCCGGTCTTGTAGCGCCAGTGCGCCGCGATGCCGTACTCGGAGGAGCGGTGCATCTCCTCGGTGCGGATCTGGATCTCGACGAGCTCGCCCGTGGGGCTCATGATCGTCGTGTGCAGGGAGCGGTACAGGTTCAGCTTGGGCGTGGAGATGTAGTCGGTGAACGAGCCCGCCACCGGCTTGAAGTGCGTGTGCACGATGCCGAGCAGGGCGTAGCAGTTGGCGACCGTGTCCGTGATCAGGCGGATGCCGAGCGCGTCCTGGATGTCCTCGAACGGCTTCTGCTGGCGCTCCATCTTCTTGTACGTGGACCACAGCGTCTTCGTGCGCGCGAGGATGCGGCAGGGGATGCCCGTGCCGGAGACGACCTTCTCGATGGCCGCGCGCGCCGCGTCGAGCTGGCGGGAGTTCTCGGCCACCTTCGCGCCGACCTTCGCGGTCAGCTCGGCGTGCTCCTCGGGATGCAGATAGGCGAACGAGAGGTCCTCGAGCTCGCTCTTGAGCCCGAACATGCCGAGCCGGTGCGCCAGCGGCGCGTAGAGGGCCATCGTCTCGGCGGCGATGCGCTCCCGCTTCTCGCGCTTGAGGAAGTTCAGCGTCTTCATGTTGTGCAGGCGGTCGGCCAGCTTCACGATGATGACGCGGATGTCCTGCGCGGTCGCCAGCAGCATCTTGCGCCAGTTCTCGGCCTGGGCCTCGTCGCGCGACTCGAACTTGAGCGCGTCGAGCTTGGTCACGCCCATGACCAGCATCGCGATCTCCGAGCCGAACTCGGCGCGCAGCTGCGCCTCGGTGGTCGGCGTGTCCTCGATGGTGTCGTGCAGCAGGCCCGCGCAGATCGTGGGCAGGTCCATGCGCCACTCGACCAGCGACTCGGCGACCGCGGCGCAGTGGGTGAGGTAGTGGTCGCCCGACGCGCGGGACTGGTTGGCGTGGGCCTTCTCGGCGAAGTCCCACGCCAGCTCGAGGGCCGTCGCGTCGACGTGCGGGGAGTAGCTCGCGAACTTGGAGACGAGATCCTTCAATTCGGTCACGGCGCCTCCGCGGCGGGGCGCGCCGCGTCCTCCAGGTCGAACAGGCGCCGGTACAGGCCGCGCGCGGCCATCAGCTCGGCGTGCGCGCCCTGCTCGACGACCGCGCCGGCGCAGAGGACCCCGCTGCGGTCCGCGCCGGCGACCGCGCGCAGCTCGTGGGCGATGGTCACGACGGTGCGGCCGGCCAGCGCCGTCTCGAGCGCGAGCCGGACCTCCTTCTCCGCCGGTCCGTCGAGGTGCGCCGTCGCCTCGTCGAGGACGACGAGCTCCGGGTCCTTGAGCAGGACGCGCGCGAGCGCCAGCTTCTGGCGCTGGCCCGCCGACAGCGAGAAGCCCCAGTCGCCGAGCAGCGTCTGGTAGCCCTCGGGCAGGGCCGCGATGAAGCCGTCGGCGCCGGCGGCGCGGCAGGCGCGCTCGACCTCGGAGAGCGTCACGACCCGGCGGCCGAGCGCCACGTTCTGGAACACCGTGTCGTTGAACAGAGCGGCCTCGGTCGTCACCAGGCCCGCGCGCGCGCGCACCGACGCGGCGTCGTAAGTCTTCGCGTCGACGCCGTCGAGGAGCATGCGCCCCTCGGCGGGATCGTGCAGGCGCAGGAGCAGGCGGCCGAGCGTGGACTTGCCGCAGCCGCTGGGGCCGACGAGCGCGACGCGCGCGCCCTTCGGGATCTCGAGGTCGAGGCCGCGCAGCGCCCAGGCGCGCGCGCCGGGGTAGCGGTAGCCGACGCCTTCCAGGCGGATCGACCCGCGCAGCCCCGGGAAGGCGGGCTTGCGGATCTTCGGGTCGGCGGGCTTCTCCTCGAGCAGGAGGAACAGGCGCTCGACGCCGGTCCACGCGCGCACGAGCTCGGCGTTGGTGCGCACCAGGTTCTTGATCGGCGCGTAGGCCGCGCCCAGGCCGCCGAGGAAGGCGAAGAAGGCGCCGGGCGTCATGCGTCCCGAGATCACCTCGCGGCCGCCGAAGAAGATGATCGCGGCGACGACGACGGCCGCGCCGACCTCCATGAGCGGGGTCAGCAGCGAGGTCGCGCGCAGGTAGCGCATCATCGGCAGGAAGAACGCGGCGTTCTCCTCCTGGAACTTCTCGGTCGCGCCGGGCTCGTAGTTGTAGGCCTTGATGACGAGCATGCCCTGGACGCTCTCCTGGAAGCGGTGGTGCAGGCGGTCGACGGCGATCTGCGCCTGGCGGCTCGACTCGCGCATCTTGCGCGAGAGCACCCACAGCGCGGCCAGCGACAGCGGCGAGCCGAGCAGGGCCAGCGTCGCGAAGCGCCAGTCGAGGTGGAACAGCGCGCCGACGAGGAAGATCACCGTGAGCGTGTCGCGGATCGCGTACACGGGGAGCGTGGTCAGCGCCGACTGCACCAGGGTCAGGTCGCCGGTCACGCGCGAGAGCACGTCGGCGCCCTTGCGGCCCGAGTAGAACTCGAGCGGCAGCTCGTGCAGGTGGGTGAACAGGTCCTCGCGGAGCTGCTGGGTCACGCGCTGGCCGATCCAGCTCATGAGATAATTCTGGACGTAGGAGGCGACCGACTTCAGCGCGACGAGGAGGGGCAGGCCGAACACCGCCAGCCACAGCATGTTCATGTCCTTGGCGATGAAGAGCCGGTCGATGATGGGCTTGACCAGCAGGATGGCCAGGCCGTTGAAGGCCGAGACGACGAGCATGGCCGCGCAGGCCCAGCCGAAGCGGCCCAGGTACGGCCGCAGGTAGCGCCGGAAGCGCCTGGCCGCGCTCATGGGCGGGCCTCCCCCGCGATCCCGGCGAGCACGGCCGCGGCCGCGCGGTCGGCCGCGCCGGGCGCGCCGAGGGAGCGGCGCACGGCGAGCAGCTCCGCGCGCGCCGACGCCGCGTAGGCCTTGTCGTCGAGGAAGCGCGCGGCCTCGGCGGCGGCGCGCTCGGGCGTCGCGTCGCGCTGGATCAGCTCGGGGACCACGGTCCTGCCCGCGAGCAGGTTGGCCATCGCGATGTGCTTGACCTTGACCAGGGCGCGCGCGATCGCGTAGGTGGGCCAGGAGAGCTTGTAGATCACGACCATGGGCACGCCGAGCAAGGCGTTCTCGAGCGTCGCGGTGCCCGAGGAGCACAGGGCCAAGTCCAAGGTCGCGCGGCGGGCATAATCCTGCTCGCGCACCAACGACACGCCCTCCGGGAGTTTCCCATACGCCGCGTCGTTCTGGTTCGCGGACGCGAAGAGGAGCCCCGTCAGCCCCGGCCTTTTCTCGCGCAGGAGCCGGAACGCTTCGTAGAAGACGGGGATGTGGCGGCGCAGCTCGGAAGAACGGCTTCCGGGAAGCAGGCCGACGACGGGAGGCCGGGACGCGGCGTCCCGCGCCTTCGGCTCGGGGATCAAATCCAGCAGCGGATGACCCACGAACTCCACGGGGACCCCGGCGGCGCGGTAGAGCGTCTCCTCGAACGGGAAGATGACGAGCATTTTCTTGACGAAGCGCTCGAGCACCCGCACGCGGCCGGGGCGGCTGGCCCAGACCTGCGGGCTCACGAAGTAGTACGCCGGGACCTTCGACTCCCTCGCGAGCGGGAGGACGCGGCGGTTGAAGCCGTAGTAGTCCACGCAGATCAGCGCCGCCGGGCGCTCGTCGCGCATGAAGTCGCGCAGGCGCGAGCGCAGGCGCAGCAGGAACGGGATCTTGAGCGCGGGCTCCCAGAAGCCGGTGACGCCGCGGGAGGCCAAGTCCTCGATGAACTCGTCGGCGACGGCGCGGCACAGGGGGCCTCCGACCGCGGCGGCGCGCGCGGACGGGTCGCGGCGCTTCAGCGCCTTGATGAGGCCGGCGGCGTGAAGATCGCCCGACGGGTCGCCGGCGACGACGAGGAACAGCGGCGCGCTCATTGGCTTCGACTTCAACTTCGGAGAATGTCCTTGCCGACGGATTTGGCAATCTTGCCCAGGTCCTGCGCCCAGCTGGGGATCAGCGAGCGCGAGCCGGCGTGGCCCGAGACCTCGTAGCGCTCGAGCTCCTCGGAGATCTGCAGCGCGAGCTTCAGCGCCTCGACGCCGCGCTCGCCGCTGGGCCAGGGCTTGCGGTTGTGGCGGATGCAGTCGAGGAAGTGGTTGTGCTCGTTCTTCAAGGGGTCGACGGTGGTCAGCTTCGGGTTCAGGATCTCGACGTCCTTGAGGCTCTTGATGACGGGGGCCTTCTTCTTGTAGATCTTGAGCGCGCCGGCGCCGTAGTCGAGCGAGATGTACGAATCCTTTTGAAACGCCCGCAGCTTCCGGCTTTTGCCGAGGGAGATGCGGCTGGCGGTCAGGTCGGCCACGCAGCCGGTCTTGAAGCGCACGCGCACGTTGGCGATGTCTTCATGGCCGGACAGCAGATTGGCGCCCAGCGCCTCGAGGCTCTCGACCTCCGAGCCGACGAGGGTCAGCAGGATGTCCAGGTCGTGGATCATGAGGTCCATGACCACGCCGATGTGGCTCATGCGCGGGTCGTAGGGGCCGAGGCGCTCGACGGTGATGTAGCGCGGGTCGCGGACGTGCTTGACGGCCTCGAGCACCGCGGGGTTGAAGCGCTCGATGTGGCCGACCTGGAGCACGAGCTGCTTGTCCTGGGAAAGGGACAGCATCTCCTTGGCTTCCTCCACGGTGGAGGCCAGCGGCTTTTCGATGAGCACGTGCGCGCCGGCGGCGAGCGCGGCCATGCCGACCTCGTGATGCAGCGGCGTCGGCACGGCGACGACGACGGCGTCGACGCGGCCGAGCACGTCCTTGTAGTCGCGCACCGCGACGGTGTTGGACTGCCAGGCGGCGAGCTGGGCCTTCCAGATGTTCGTGTCGCAGACGCCGACCAGGTCCACGTCGGGGGTCTTGCCCAGCAGCTTGGCGTGGTAGGTGCCCATCTTGCCCGCGCCGACGACGGCGACGCGGATCTTCGAGGAGTCGGTCATGAGGCGGGTCCCTCCGGAGGGAAGCCGGCGACGGCGAGTCCGGCGGCCTCGGCCTGCGCCGCGAACTGCGGGCGGTCGAAGATCAAGGTCGCGCCGGCCTCGAAGGCCAGCGCCTTCACGCCGGCTTTCGAGAATTGCGCGAGCGTGTCGAGGCCGACGACGGGCAGGTCGAAGCGGAAATCCTGCCGCGGCTTGGCGACCTTGACCACGACGAGCGCGGGCTCGCGGCCCTGCGTCCGCGCGAGCTCCGCGGCGCGCAGGACGCAGGCGTCCGTGCCCTCCATGCCCTCGACGGCCACGATCGCGCCGCCCTGCGCGACGACGGTCTGGCCGATGTCGAAGCCGGCGACGGCCTTGGCCGCCTTCCAGCCGATCGCGGCGTCGGCGAGCTGGCTTGAGGTGAACGCGCGCTTGGTGAGCGCGCCGCTGGGCGCCAGCAGGTGCTCGAGGTAGAGCGCCGACGACACGAACTCGAGCCCGTCCTTGGCGAACTCGTCGGCGACGGCGCGCAGGATGGTGTCCGTGCGCTTGTCCTTGAGGCCCAGCAGGACCTTCGCCGCGCGCCAGTCGGGGAGCACGCCGCCGAACAGCGAGACGTGCTGGACCTTGCCCGCCATCACGACCTTGCGCACGCCCTTGTCCTTCAGCGCCTTGATCGGCGCGTCGATCTGGCCGAGCTTGAACCAGGTCAGGGTCTCGACTAGGCGCGCGAGCGCCTCGTCGGTCACGCCGGGGATGCCCAGGGCGACGACGGGCACGCCCCGCCGCCGGGCCTCCTCGGCCACGAGCAGCGGGAAGCGCCCGGATCCCGCGACGAGGCCGAGAGGCTCGGTCAGACCGCGGCCTCCTCGATCACCGACGCGCCGGCGGCCGGGCGCATCACGCCGCGCTTGCCCGCCGACTCGATGAAGTCGATCCACTCCTGGACTTCCTTGCCGGGATTCCCCGCCTTGAGCTTGGCCACGGCGTCGGCCTGCGTCAGCCCCGACATGAACAGGGTCTTGTAGGCGTCCTTCACGGCCGACATCGCCTCGCGCGAGAAGCCGCCGCGGCGCATGCCGAGCATGTTGAGGCCGCGCAGCGTCGCGCGGTCGCCCTGGGTGGTCGTGAAGGGCAGGACGTCCTGCCCGTTCATCGACGCGCCGCCGAGCATCGCGTAGCGGCCGATGCGCGTGTACTGGTGGATGGCGCACACGCCGCCGAGCACGGCGAAGTCGCCGATGTGCACGTGGCCGGCGAGCAGGACCGCGTTGACGACGATGACGCCGTTGCCGACCTGGCAGTCGTGCGCGACGTGGGAGCAGGCCATGAACAGGCAGTTCGAGCCGATCTTGGTGACGCCGCCGCCGTGCGCCGTGCCGCGGTTGATCGTCACGCACTCGCGCACCGTGTTCTTGTCGCCCATGACCAGGCGCGTCTTCTCGCCGGCGTACTTGAGGTCCTGGGGCGGCGTGCCGACGAAGCATCCCGGGTGCAGGACGTTGTCGGCGCCGAGCGTCGCGTGCTCGACGACGGCGTGCGCGCCGACTCGGGTGCGCGCGCCGATCACGGCCTCGGGGCCGATGATCGCGTACGGGCCGATCTCGGCGGACGGATCGATCCGAGCCGACGGATCGACGACGGCGGCGGGGTGGATGGCCATGGTCTTAGGCGGCCGCCTTGTCCACGAGCGCGAACGTCATCGTCGCCTCGGCGACCATCTTGCCGTCGACGTAGGACTCGCCCTTGAACTTGCCCGCGCGGCCGAGGCGCAGGATCTCGATGTGGTGCTGAAGGACGCAGCCCGGCGTCACGGGCGCGCGGAACTTGGCCTCGTCGATGCCCATGAAGAAGGCGATCTTGTTCTCGAAGCCGCCCTTGGAGAGCAGCATCGCGCAGGCGGTCTGCGCCATCGACTCGACGATCAGCACGCCGGGCATCACGGGCTGGCCCGGGAAGTGGCCCTCGAAGAAGTGCTCGTTGGCCGTGACCATCTTGATGCCGATGCAGTACTTGTCCTCCTGGATGACCGAGATCTTGTCGACCAGCAGGAACGGGTAGCGGTGCGGGATCGCCTTCTTGACGCCGGCGATGTCCAGCGAGCGCACGGGCGCGGCGGCGAACGGCGACGGGACGGCGGCGGTTTCGGTGCTCATTTGGCCTCCAGAACGTGGGTCTTGGATTTTCGCAGCTTCTTGGCGGCTTCGTCGAGAAGCTTGGCGAATTCGACGTTATGCGCATGGCCGAGGCGCTCGGCCTCGATGCGCATCTTGAACAGCGGGCGGCCGAGAAGCGTCAGGTCGCCGATGAGGTCCAGCATCTTGTGGCGCACGAACTCGTCCGAGAAGCGCAGCCCCTCGGCGTTCGTGTGGAACTTGTCCTTGCCGATCACGATGGCGTTCTCGAGGCTTCCGCCCTGGGCGAGGCCCTGGCTCTTGAGGTAGTCGACCTCGTACTCGAAGCAGAACGTGCGCGCGCGCGCGACCTCGGACAGGTAGCTCTCGCGGTCCACGGTCATCGTCATCGTCATCTTCGGCATCATCGGGTGGTCGTGGATCAGCGTCGCGGCGATCTCGAACTTGTCGGACGGCATCGCGCGGTACTTGGCGCCGTCCTTGGCGGCGTAGGAGATCTCGTGCGGCAGGTGCAGCCAGCGCTTGGGCGCGTCGAGCTCGGCGAGGCCGGCGCGCATCAGCGCCTCGACGAACGGCAGGGACGAGCCGTCCATGATCGGCGGCTCGTTGGCGGTCGTCAGGACGTCGAGGTTGTCGATGCCCAGGCCCGTGCAGGCCGACAGCACGTGCTCGACGGTGTGCACTTTGGCGTCGCCGAGGCCGAGGTTGGTGCCGCGCGCCGTCGTGACGACGAAGGCGAGGCGCGCCGGGATCATCGGGATGCCGGGCAGGTCGGCGCGGAAGAAGCGGATGCCGGTGTTGGCCGGCGCGGGACGGAACGTGATCCGGCACTTGTTGCCGGTGTGGAGGCCGACGCCTTCCAGCGCGACTTCCTCTTTGATCGAGATCTGCAGCGGGTTCTGGTTCATAGGGGTGTCTCCCTCGGTCACGCGGCGGCGTCCGTCTTGCCGGCGATGCCGAGCTTCTTTTCGATTTCCTTCAGGCGCTCGTTGAACTCGGGCAGGCGGCCGTACAGCGCCTGGAGCTTGAACGCCTCGCGATGCGGCCGGCCCGGCGAGCCGAAGAGGACCGTCTTCGGCGGCACGTCGCTCATCACGCCGGTCTGCGCGCTGATGATCGCGCCGTCGCCGATCGTCAGGTGGCCGGCGACGCCGGCCTGGCCGGCGAGCACGGCGTTGCTGCCGACCACGCTCGAGCCCGCGATGCCGACCTGGGACACGATGACCGCGTCGCGGCCGATCTTCACGTTGTGGGCGATCTGGACCAGGTTGTCGATCTGCGCGCCGGACTCGACGATCGTCGAGCCGAGGGTCGCGCGGTCGATGGTCGTGTTGGCGCCGATCTCGACGCCGTCCTTGATCACGACGTTGCCGATCTGGGGGATCTTCGTGTGGCGGCCGGTCTTCCGGCTGGTGGTGAAGCCGAAGCCGTCGGCGCCGATCACGGCGCCGGGATGGACGGTCACGCGGTCGCCGAGCTCGCAGTCGTTGCGCACGACGACGCTCGGGTAGAGCAGGCAGTCCTTGCCGATCTTGACGTTCTCGCCGACGTAGCACTGAGGCAGGATCGTGGTGCCGTCGCCGATTTCGGCGCCGCTCTCGATCACGCAGAAATCGCCGACGCGCACGCCCGCGCCGAGCTTCGCGCCGGGATGCACGGAGGCCCTCGCGCTGACGCCGGCCGCGGTGCGCGCCTGGCGGGCGTTCTCGATCAGGGCGAGCAGGACGGCGAAGGCCGCCTGCGGATCCTCGACGGCGATCTTGGCCCGGGACTTGAAGTCCGCGTCCTTGGCGGCCGGCGGCACGAGCAGGCAGCCGGCCGGCGCGGCCTGGGCCGCGGCGACGTACTTCATGTTGTGGAAGGACGCGACGTCATGGGGCCCCGCGGCGGAAACCTCGGCGACGGCGGAGATCACGTGGCCGGCGTCGCCGACGGCATGGCCGCCGACGAGGGCGGCGATCTCCGCGACGGTCTTGGGCTGCGGCAGGGTCTTCATGGCTTCTCGTTCTCCCGGAGGAATTTCAGCACCTTGTCGGTGAGGTCGACGGCGGGCTGGCCGAACAGGATGCTGGACTTGTCGATGACGACGCTGACGCCCTCTTGCCGGGCGACCTGGCTGACGGCGCGGTACAGGCGCGCGAGGACTTGGTCGGTCTTGCGGCTTTCGACGTCGAGCAGGCCGTGATCGGCGTCGTCGTGCTCCTGCACGAGCGCCGTCTCCTTGCGCGCGATGTCGCCTTGGATCGAGATGATCTTGCCGTCGAGCTCGAGCAGGCGCTGGACCGGCGTCGGGCCCGCGGGCGCGCGCGCCGCGACGGGCTCGGGCGGCGGCGCGGGGAACATCGCGGCGGCCGCGGCGGCGGCCGTGGACGCGATCACGGGGATCGGGCCCGGATGAACGGTCGAAGTCGAGGCGGCGGCCGGCGCGGAGGCGGTCGAGACCGCGGCCGAAGGCGGCGCGGTCGGCGCGGCCTCCATGGCGGCCATGCCGGGCAGGGCGAGCGCGCGCGGCTTCGCGGGGACGCCGGCCGCGGGTGCGGGGACGCGGGCGGGGGCCGTGGAGACGGCGACGGCGCGGGGAAGTG
>VFSW01004993.1_pt1 | contig 19751 bp, 14 predicted proteins | sample 5358111 | NCBI WGS metagenome assembly VFSW01 (sample SAMN11554181, study PRJNA540505) | mine drainage metagenome | isolation source: sediment from site ElyBrook_90M | place: USA: Ely Copper Mine, Vershire, VT | collected 2017 | reverse complement strand
TGCCCGGGCAGGGTCCCCAGGCCGGCGATGATGCCGCCGAGTCCCATGCCCACGCCGAGCGCGGCCGTCCCGTTCCCGCCGCCGGCGGCGGCGCCCTCCCCGAAGCCCTTCAGTGCCGCGCCGACGCCGTATTCGCGGAACCCCCCGGCCAACTTCGTGTAAGCGGCATCCTTGCGCAAGCCTTTCAGCGTCTGTTCGTCCTCCGGGCTCAGGCTGATGGTGACGTTGCCAAGCCGGGTGATCTTGATCCCATAAGGCGCCAGCGGTTCCTGGACATCGGCCAGCAATCCCGACTCGATCTCGGCGGTGCGTCCGGCGAGACCGAGAACCGGCCATTTCTCCGCGGTGAGCTTGCGCACGACTCCGGTTCGCAGGGTCTTCAGAATCTGCTCCCGAGCCCAGTCGGTGATCAGGTCGTTGGTTGCCTGACGGGTGCCCACCAGCTTGAGGATCACCGCCCCCGGATCATTGATCGAAAGCGCGTATTCGCCGAACACCCGCAAGCCCACCGCGAGGCCGGTCTCCGGATCCTCGATGTTATCCACGGGACCGCCAAAGGGCAGGCTGACGAACTCCCGCGTGCCGATGAAGTACAGTTCGGCGCGATACAAACTGCCGCCGCTCGCCCAATCGACGATGTCCCCGAGGAAGGGAAACAGCGCCCCGTCGAGCGTCGAGCGACCCTGCGGCAGCATGCCAGCCACTCTGCCTTCCTTGATGAAAATCGCCGTCTCATCCGGTTGCACCGTCACCTGGGTGAACTTGCGGATGGTCAGGTCGGGCCATTTGAAGACGACGTCGTCCTTGGCCTCATCGGGTCTCGCGATGAACTGGCGGTTTAAGTCATTGCCCTTTCCGAACAGACTCATGGCTCACGCTCCGTGCTCTGTGGCGATCCTTGCCCTAGTTTACAGGGAAGGCTGTCGACCGCATCTCGCCGGCCAAATGCACGCGCGCCGCGACCGCGGCCGCGACCGCGACCGTAACAATTCTGTCATAGAGCATCCGCCTGCCCCCGATGAGAACCGCGCACCTTCAAGCGATTCGCTTTTTGCCGATACTGTGCCGGCAGCGCGAGCATATTGCTCGCGGTCGAGGAACCGAGCGTGATCGATAATCAGCCGCCGAGCCACCAGAACCTCATCGCTTCCCTGCTGACATACGGCGGCCTGCACGGGCTCTATCAACCCATATTCGATGTGCCCAATGGCGCGGTCTTCGCGCACGAGGGCTTGATCCGCGGCCCGGCGGCCGGTCCGCTGCACACTCCCGCGGCGCTTTTCCGGGCGGCCGCGGCTGCCCACCTCATCGACCGCCTGGAGTTCCACGCGGCCAAGGTGCTGTTCGACGGCTTCGCGCATCACAAGGGCGAAGGTCTGTTGTTCGTCAACTTCTCTGCTTCATCGATTACGCAACTCGGTTCCGGCGACGGCCGTGAGGAGTTCCGCGGCATGTTGAACCGCTGCAGCCTGCCGGCACGATCACTGGTCATAGAAATCACGGAACACCAGCGGGTCGAGAATCACGAAGCCCTGGCCGACGCGATCGAGTTCCTGCGGGCCAGCGGCGCCGCCATCGCCCTGGATGACTTCGGCGACGGGCGCTCCAGTCTGCGTCTGTGGGCGGAACTGCAGCCGGAGTACGTGAAAATCGACCGCTACTTCTGCCACGGCATACATGCCGACGGAAAAAAGGTGCAGTCGGTGGAGGCCATCCTGGGTCTGGCGGAGAACTTCGGCAGCCGCATCATCGCCGAAGGCATCGAGGAGGAGGCGGACCTGCGTGTGGCCCGCGACCTCGGCGTGCAGTACATCCAAGGCTACGCCATCGGACACCCGCGGCGCGAACCGACCGGACAGGTTCCCGCGGCCGCCCGGACCGTGCTGTCCGGGAGCGACATCGCGGTCTTGCCGCGGATCAGACGTGCTTCCCGCTTCTCGCCGAAGGCCGGGCAACTGCTGATCGCCGCGCCGCCCATCAGCGTCACCTGCGACAACCAGCGGCTGCTCGAGCAGTTTCAACGCCACCCGCAGTTGCACGCCATCGCGGTGGTCCGGGACAACGCCCCCGTGGGACTCGTGAACCGGCGGCATTTCACCGAGAAGTACATGCTGCCGTATTACCCCGAGATCTACGGACGCCGCAGTTGCACGACCTTCATGGATCCTGATCCGCTGCTGATCGAGGTCAGCCGCCCGATCGAGGACTTGGTGCCGGTTCTGACCTCAGAGGATCAGCGTTACCTCAGCAACGGCTTCGTGTTGACGGACGCCGGCGCGTACGTAGGGCTGGGGACCGCCGAGCGACTCGTGCGATCGGTGACGGAGCAGCGCATCGAATCCGCGCGGCACGCCAATCCCCTCACCTTTCTGCCGGGGAACATTCCCATCAGCGAGCACATCCGCCGCCTGCTTGCCGGCGGCGGGCAATTCACCGCCACGTATTGCGACCTGAACCATTTCAAGCCCTTCAACGACCGCTTCGGCTATTGGCAGGGGGACAAGATGATCTGTCTGCTGGCGAGCGTCATCGTCTCCGAATGTGATCCGCAGCGTGACTTCGTGGGACACGTGGGCGGCGATGATTTCGTGGTGCTGTTTCAGAGCAGTGACTGGCGCGCGCGCTGCGAACGCATCATCAGCCGCTTCGATGCGGCGGCCTTGACCCTGTTCGATCCCGAGTCACGCACCCGCGGCTACCTCGAGGCCGAGGATCGCACCGGCAACCCGGCCTGGTTCCCGCTGACATCGCTCTCCATAGGAGCGGTGGACGTAAGCAGCGGCCTGTTCGAGTCTCCCGAGGAGGTCGCCTCGGCCGCCGCCGCCGCGAAGCACCAGGCGAAGAAGCGAGCAGAGGGCCTGCGGGTGCACAGCGGGGGCGAAGTGGTGGCGGAATCGTAACCGTCCGTGCGATTCCCGGTTCGATACCGTACAGACCTGCGGACCTCGCCGGGATCACATGTCAAGGTGCCGCCGCGCCGACTGCTCCGGTCGCCGTGCAGCAATCCTCGTTCGCCGCGCCTACCCGCGGAGATGTCCCGGCCGCGCCACCCGCCCCCTTTCGCTGACGCGCCTAGCGGCCCGGGTTGGCGGCTGGGGCGGATCCGGCCAGACGCTGCAACGCCTCGCATAGCTTCGCGCGGTCCACCGGCTTGACGATCAATTCCCGCACGCCGGCAGCCTCGGAGAGACTGAGCAGTCTTTGGTCGATGAACCCCGAGGTCACCGCCACCGGCAGATCGCCGCGTATCTCGCGAGTCGCCCGCGCCACATCCAACCCCGACATATGGGGCATGTTGTAGTCGCTGACCACCAAGTCGAAGGCGGACGGGTCTGTTCTCAACGTTTCCATTGCCTTGCGGGGATCGGTGAACGTCGACACCCGGTAGCCCTGCCTCTCCAGCAGTCGGCGCATCAGATCGACCAACGCCTCCTCGTCGTCGATGTAAAGCAGCCGCCTTCCCATGCCTCGACCCGCCATGCCCCCGTCCACCGCGAGTCGCGGGGTCGCCGCGGAGGTGGTGGCGATGGGCAGAAATATCTCGAATAGGCTGCCCTTGCCGATTTCACTCGACACCCGGATGGCTCCCTCATGGGCCTGCACGATGCCCTGCACCACGGACAGGCCAAGTCCGGTGCCACCACCCATCGGTTTGGTGGTGAAGAAGGGTTCGAAGACGCGGGCGAGCGTCGACGGCGCCATTCCCGGTCCGGCATCGCTCACGGTCAGTCTCACCACACGCGCCGGCGACGCAAGACGCATGGCGGTGAGCATCGGGCCGTCGGCTGCGCAGGCGCCATTCAGTACGACCGTGTCCACGCCGATGTCGATGCGTTGCGACGAATCCGCGGCGGCCTGCATGGCATTGGTGGCCAGATTGAGCAGCACCTGCTGAAGTTGATTCGCCTCCCCCATCACCGCGGGCGCATTGGCCTCACAGCACACGACAATCTGCAGGCTCGCCGGCAGGGTGGCGCGCAGCAGACGGACCGACTCCTCGACGACCGCCCCCAGGACGATGGACTTGCGCTCCAGCGGTTGGTGGCGGCAGAAGGACAATATCTGCTGCACCAGATCTCTTGCCCGGCACGCGGCCTTGCGAATCTCCTCGATGTTGCGGCCGGCCGCCGGGTTCCATTTCGCATCCTCCGCCGCGAGTTCCACATTTCCCAGTATGGTGGCGAGCACGTTGTTGAAGTCGTGCGCAATGCCTCCCGCCAGCGTGCCGATCGCCTCCATTTTTTGCGACTGACGCAGCTGCTCTTCGAGCGAACGCCGCACGGCCTCCGCCTGCTTTTGCGCACAGATGTCGCGCGCGATCTTCGAGGCGCCGATCACCGCTCCGTCGCGGTTGCGGATGGGCGAAATGGTCGCCGCGACATCGATCAACCGCCCGCTCTTGTGGAGCCGTTGGGTCTCGAAATACTCCACCCGCTCCCCACTGATGAGTCGCGCGATAATCGCATCCTCCTCATGCCGACGATCCGGCGGAATGAGCATGGTGATCGGGGAATCAATGGCTTCCCGCGCCGAGTAGCCGAAAAGACGCTCGGCGCCCCCGTTCCAACTTCTTATTGTTCCGTGCAGCGACTTGCTGATGATGGCATCCTCGCTGCCATCGACGATCGCTTTGAATTCCTGCAGCACGAGTTCGGCCGCGACATGTGCCGAGATGTCCCGGATATTGCACTGGATGACCTGAATGCCCTCGCAATCGTAGGAATTGCTCACCACCTCGACGGGAACCTCGTGACCGCCACGGGTTTTCAGCGGCAGGTTCTGGTAGCGCACATACCCCTGCTCCTGCAACCGCGAGAACATTTCCTGGCTGAGTTCGATGTCCGCGAACGCCCCCAATTCCCACAGCTTCTTGCCCAGGCACTCCTCGCGCGAGTAGCCCAGCAGTTCGAGCAAATACGGATTCACGTCCTCGATTTGCGCGGTTTTGGCGTTCAACAAGAATATGCCGTCGCGGGCCGTTTCGAACAGGCGTCGATAGCGGCTCTCGGAGATCCGTAGCGCGGTCACGCCCCGCTCACCATTCACATGATCGCTAATGATCATTCACCTGCTCCCGGTTGGTCAGGGCGAGGACCCGGTGGTTGTTGTTGGAGGGTAGTGGCCGCCCCAAGGCTTTTATATAAGCGCAAGCCCGTCTGTTCGGTAGCGCACATATGACCGCCGTTGAGGGTTGACCTGCAAGGGCGCCCGTCTGCCACCTCATCGGCGAGCCGCGGGCGCCACGACCCCGGCACTGTTGCAGCGCGCCATCCGCCTCGAATACACTCGGGTCAGACGCGGCCATGAGCGCCCCCGCATGTCGATCGGCCCTTGGGAAATTCGCCAGGATGATTTGTCCAGCGCCGAGACGCGCGATCTCGTACGACTGCACCTCGAGGGCATGCATGCCCACTCGCCGCCGGGCAGCGTGTTCGCACTGGATCTTTCCGGATTGAACGGGCCGCAGGTGACGGTGTGGACCGCCTGGCGCGCTGAACGTCTCGCGGGTATCGGCGCGCTCAACGACCGGGGGCCCGCGGGGGCCTACTTCAACCCTATCCCCCCCCAGCCGGATTTGGCCCGCGCGGGCGTCCCCAAGCCCCTTCTCGAGCACATCGTCCGCGCGGCGCGCGCCCGGGGGTTGACGCGACTCAGCCTCGAAACCGGCAGGGGCGCGTATTTTGAACCGGCGCTGTCGCTGTACCGCAAACGCGGCTTCGTCGACGGCGATCCGTTCGCGGACTACCAGCGCAGTCCATTCAGCCAGTTTCTCCACCTGCCCCTGTAAGGGCGTCCAGCCGATATCCGCGGTCGACCCGTGGGCGCGCACGCTATTTCCGCAACTTCCTGCGGATCGATGCCAGTTCCCGCAGGCGCTTTGGCGTGCTCTTCGGATGGGCCAAACCCAGTGCCGTGAAAGCGTCCATCACGATTTGCGAGACGATCAACCGGGCGTTGTCCTTGTCGTCGGCCGGCACGACATACCAGGGCGAATGATGAGAACTGGTCGCGGACACACATTCCGCGTAAACCCGCATGTAGTCCTTCCAATAGCTTCGTTCGTGAATATCCGCGGCGCTGAACTTCCAGTTCTTGTCCGCCTCATCGATGCGGGCGATGAAACGGTGTTTTTGCTCATTTTTCGACAAATGCAGCAGCACTTTGATGATGCGCGTGCCGTTTCTCCGCAGATGCGCCTCGAATTCGACGATTGAACGGTAGCGCTCCTTCCAGAAATGCCTGAGGTCTCGCAGCGGTTTCGGCAGGTCCTGGGAGGCGAGGATCCCGGGATGTACGCGGGTGATGAGCACCTCCTCGTAGTAGGAACGATTGAAGATGCCGATTCGGCCGCGTTCCGGCAGACGGCAGGTGGTTCGCCAGAGGAAATCGTGCTTCAACTCCTCGGCGCTCGGCTGCTTGAAGCTGTATACCTCGCAGCCCTGGGGGTTCACCCCGGACATCACATGCCGGATGGCACCGTCCTTGCCGGCGGAGTCGATCCCCTGAAATATCAGCAGCACCGCGTAGCGATCCGCGGCGTAGTGAAGCTGCTGCAGCGAACTCAAGGTCCCCACATGGGTGGCGAGAATTTGCTTGTACTCCTCCTGAGAGCGAAAAAACGGTTCCACCCGGGTGGGCCAATGGCGCAGGTCGACATTTTTCCCGGCCTTGACGCGAAAGTCCTCGATGGCGATCTTCACGGGGACTCCTTGGCGGGCGGTTCATGCCGCGCATCGCCCGTCGCCCGCTCGGTGGCGTCGGCAGGCGCCTCGGCGATCCCGAGATGCGCGAATATCGGGACCTTGGCCAGGTCGAGCAGCAGCGCAAAGAGGGCCGCGGCCGCCAGGGTGCCGGCGACCAGGGCCGGTGGAATGGCCGCCATCGCGAGACCAGTCACGGCCAAGGTCGAGGCGATGGCGATATCGACGGTGGACGAGGCGGCCAGGAGCAGGCTGGGTCGGGAATTCCACAGATGCCGACGCTCACGGATCGCGTAGATGGTGGCCTGACTGCCGAACACCAGCGCCACGAACGCCAGGCTTTGCAATCCGACGGGATCGAGGCGCAAGCCATAGTGCCCCAGCGCCAGGACGCCGGTGCAGAAGGTCAACAGACAGAGTCCCAACAGCGCCCCGGCCGCGGCCAGTTTGCCGATGCTCCAGGAATTGGGCTTCTTCGACGGCCGCACGTGGTCGGTGGTCAACGACATGGACAGGAAGTCACCGGTGATCATCACGATCACCATCAACATCGGGGTCAGAATGGCATGGCGAGTCAGGATGAGGCCCGCGACCAGGAACAGCACCGTCACGATCTTCTTGATGATGACGTTCAGCGTGTAGGTCAGGATGCGCTGATAGGTGATGCGTCCCTCCTTGACCGCCGCGACGATGCCCACCAAGCCCGGCTCCGTGAGCACCACGCCCGCCGCCGACTTGGCGACATCCGTGGCCGTTGAAACCGCGATGCCGATCTGCGCCTGCCGCAAGGCCGGCGCGTCGTTGGCGCCGTCGCCACACATGCCGACGGTATGTCCCGCCGCCTGAAAGGCCTTGACCAGATTGTATTTGTCCTCCGGCAATACCCCGGCGAATACCGCAAACCGGCCCGGCTCCACGGGATTCGGAAGCGGTCCGGGCGGACAAACGGCCCCCTCGATGCCCACTTCGTGCGCCACGATGCCCGCGGTCACCGGCGCCTCTCCCGTCACCATGACGACGCCCACCCCCAGGGCATGCAGTTCCGCCACGAGTTGCGCCGAGTCCGCGCGCGGTGGATCACTAAGCGCGATCAATCCCGCCAACTTCAATGCCGACGGCGCCCCGACGGCGACCGCCAGGACGCGAAAGCCGTTCCCCTCCAGTTCCTTGGCGGTGGCGGCGCTCGCCGGCGTCGACTGCGCCAGCCCGATGATGACCGCGAAAGCGCCCTTGACGATCCGTTGCGTGGCGCCGGTCGCATCCGTGGCGCTGGCCTCGGACATCTTTTTCGCCGGATCGAAGGGGATGTATTTGACCAGCTTGGGGGCGTCGCTCACCGGCTTGGCGGCGGCCGCCGCCCGAATTGCCCCGTCCATCGGATCCTGGCCGCCGTCGGAACTGGCGAGTGCGGCCAGGGCGAGCACATTGGCCTCATCGAAACCCGGCACGGCGGTCACACGGTTCACCGTCAAGGCGTTCTGGGTCAGCGTCCCGGTCTTGTCCGCGCACAACACATCCGTGGTGCCGGCTTCATCCACCGCCGACAGCCGCGTCGGCAGCACGCCGCGCTTCGCCAAGGATCGCGCCCCAAGTGACGCCGCCAGGGTGAAGGTGGCCGGCAATGCAACCGGGATCGAGGCCAAGATCGCCGTCAAAGCCAGCGGCACGATCTGCGCGACGGGAATCTTCAGCAGGTGCGCGTATGCCACGAGAAAGAGGATGACGATGCCATTGAAGACCGCGAGATTGCGCACCACGCGCAGCACCGCCTTCTGCTGCGAACTCACGACATGCGCCATTTGCACCAGTTCCGCCGTGCGTCCAAACTTGGTTCGCGGCCCGGTGGCGGTCACCTCGGCCGTCGCCTCGCCCCGGCGCACCAGCGCGCCCGCGAAAGTCGCCACGCCGGCGCCCGCTTCGATCGGGATGGATTCACCGGTCAGCATGGATTGATCCAGCTGCACCTGTCCGGCCTTGATGTGAACGTCGGCCGCGACCACGCCGCCCAGCGTGAGCTTCACCAGGTCGCCCGGCACCAAATTCACCGCCGGCACCGTCAGCCAATGACCGTCCCGCTCCACCGAGGCATTCAGCGCCAGTCGTGACTTCAGCGCCTTCAGCGTCGCGTCGGCGCGGCTCTCCTGCAGCAGGCCGAGCGCCGCGTTGAAAAGGAGCAGCACGGCGATGATGACCGACTCCACATACCTGCCCAGGATGACCTCGAGGATGATCGTCGCCTCGAGCATCCAGGGCACCGGCGCCCAGAATTTGCCAAGGACCCTGCGCCATGGACGTTCGGCCGTGTCCGGCATGGCATTCGGGCCGATCTTGGCCAACCGCCCCCTCGCCTCATCGCTCGACAAGCCGCCTTGCGCGGGCGGGGGCGTCGGCGACTTGGGCGGCGCTGACTCGACCAACGGTGGGGATATCGTTGCAGCCATGGGTGAAGTGGCGTCCGCCGCTCGTAATGAACGGCGCCGGACCAGATCTCGCCCCGCCAATCTGCGACCAAATGTCGCCGGGGTCGGTCTGCTGGCGTACATGCGCACCCCGGGGCGGGTTTCGCCGCCGCGGATTCAGTCGGCGGCGAGACGCTCCCAGACCTGCGTGCGGCCGAGCAGCGAGATTCCGTAATAGCCACGGACACGCAGTTTGCGGCCGCCATCCTCGATCTGCAGTTTGCAGCGATACACCACGCCGCTGTCGGGGTCGAGGATGTCGCCGCCGCGGTACTCCCCTCCCTCAGGACTGAGATTGCGGATCACCACCAGCCCGACGATGGGCTGTCCACGTCGCTCGTCCGTGCATTCGACGCAGCGCCGCGCATCCGCGCCCGGCTCAAAGCTATGTTCGATGCGTCCGAACAGCTTGCCGTCTTGGGCGTAGATACGCACGATACCGCGGGGTTGGCCGGTGTGATCGTCGAAGGTCTTCCACCGCCCGATCGGCGAGGACGTGCCGGTTTCCTCGGCCGTTGCGGGCACGGCCACGGCGAAGCCCACCGCCATGGCGAGAGTCGTGGCAATACCGACGATTGCGCAAAGCCCGGTCCACCAGCGCCTGATCATGCCGAGAACTCCCCCGCAATCCTGCTCCATCCTACACCGGCCGGCCGGCGGGCGCCGCGCGGACAGGATGCGGCGCCGCGCTCGGCAACCATGTTACGGTAGCCGGCATGAATTCGGGCACACGCGACGCCGGATTGGTCCGCTCCGTCGGCACCTGGGGACTCGCCGCCAGCATCATCAACATGGTGGTCGGCGCCTCGATATTCGTGATTCCGGCGCAACTCGCCGGCAACGTCGGGGTTTACGCGCCACTTGCCCTGACCGCCTGTGCGCTGGCGGTGGGCTCGGTGGCCATCTGTTTCGCCGAGGGCGGCAGCCGCATTCCCAGTAGCGGCGGCGCGTACGGTTACATCGAAGCGGCTTTCGGACCGACGACCGCCCACACCGCCGGCACCCTGTTGTGGTTCGCCGACGCCCTCGCCTGCGGCGGCATCGCCGCGGCCTTGGCCGACGTCGGCGTGCAAGTGCTGCCGCGGGCGCAGGCGGGGATCGCGCATGCGCTCATCATCGTTGCCAGCATCACCAGCATCGCGCTCGTCAACATGAGCGGGGTGGAGCGCGGCATGCGACTGGTGAAGATGACCACGCTGGCGAAACTGGTGCCGCTCGCGGCCTTCTTGATTGCCGGAGCGCTCGCGATTCGGGGCGCGAATTTCCGGCACGCAGCCGCGGTGAGCGGCGTGGGGGTCGGTCGCGCGATGATTCTCGCGGTCTTTGCCTTCATGGGAATGGAGACCTCGCTGTGCGCCAGCGGCGAAGTCACCTGTCCCGAACGCACCATACCGCGCGCCCTCGCGCTGGCGATGGGGTCGGTGACTCTTTTGTACGTGGCCATCCAGGTGGTCTCCCAGGGCGTTCTTGGGCCAGCCCTGGCGGCTTCCTCGGCGCCGCTCGCCGATGCGATGGCAAGGATCAGCCCCACCCTGCGCTGGATGATGCTCGCCGGCACCCTGCTGTCCATGCTTGGTTATCTGAGCAGCGACCTGCTCGGCAGCCCGCGAATGCTGTTCGCCTTCGCGCGCGACGGACTGCTGCCCCGCGCCTTGGGGCGGGTGCATCCGCGCAGCCACGCCCCGCACGTCGCCATCGGCTGTTACGCCGCCTTCGCCATCGTGCTCGCGCTCACCGGCACCTTTGTCGAACTCGCGGTGTTGTCCACTCTCGCCACCGCCGGGTACTACATCGCCGGCTGCGCGGCCGCCTGGCGGCTCGCCCGTCGCCAGGTCGCACAGGCCGGCAGTCCGCTGAATTTCCCCTGGCTCGGGGCCGCCACCCTGATCGGCATCGGCAGCATGATCGCGCTGATTGCATTCGCGTCCCGCGTGGAAATTCTGGGTCTGGCGGCGCTGATCCTCGCCAGCCTGCTCTTGCACGCCATTCAACACCGCTTCAGGCCGCTGCGCGCATAGCCATATTGTGCGGACTCGCCCGGCGTGGGAGCCTTTGCGCCGCGACGACGGGTTCGAGTGGGGAGGAGATCGAGGAATGCATGACAGGGTGGCCCTGGTCACTGGAGGTGGCCGCGGGATTGGGCGCGAGGCGGCGTTGTTGCTGTCCGCGGCCGGAATGCGCGTGATGGTCGTGTCGCGCAGCGCCACGGAACTGCAAACCGTCGGTCTGGAGTTCGTCGCGGCCGATCTTGGCACGCCGGAAGGCTGCGCCCGGGCGGTGGAGCAGACCGAACGGCGCCTCGGGCCGGTCGACGTGCTGGTGGTGAACCACGGCATCGGCTCGGCTCACGAAAGACTGGTATGGGAGCAGGATCCGGCGGTATGGCGGGAAACCATGCGCATCAACCTCGACGGGCCCTTCGAACTCGCCCGCCTGACCGTGGGCGGCATGTGCCGACGCGGCTACGGGCGGGTGGTATTCACCAGTTCAACGGCCGGCGAGAAGGCGGAGCGCTCCGGCAGTGCATACACCGCCTCCAAGCACGGGCTGATCGGACTGGCACGCGCGGTCGCCCAGGACGCCGGACCCTTTGGCGTCACCTCCAACGCCGTGCTCCCCGGCTGGGTGCGCACCGCAATGGCCGAGCGATCGGCGAAGACCGAGGCCGAGCGCCGGGGGATCGGCATCGACGAGGTATGGGCGGAACGGGCCGCCATTTACCCGCAGAAGCGGGTGCTGGAGCCGCTCGAGGTGGCGCAGGTGATCGCCTTCCTGTGCAGCGATGCCGCCGGAGGCGTGAATGGCGAGGCGATCACCGTGGCCCTCGGCGGCATGTGGTAGCCGTCGACCTCCGTCACGGATCCTTTCTGGCGGTCCGCAACCATTCACTCGAACGCTTGCCGCGCAGGCCGAGAAGGAACTTCCACAGAACGAACACCGGCGCCCACGCGAGATCGCGCAGACCACGCCACCCCACCCCGCTCACCCGCCAGCCGCGCAGGACATAGATGACCAGCGACGCCGCGCAGGCACCGGCGAACCAGTCGCCGACCAGCAGCCGCGGATACGCGAGCGCCGCCAGACTGGAGCACGCCGCCAGCGCCAGAATGCCGATGACCACATGCGACAGGGGGAAAATCAACAGATCGATGGCAAGATCCAGGCACACGCCGCTTGGCCGCGCGATGGCCGCGTGCAGCAACGGCCGCACCCACTGGCGGATCAGCCGGTAGCGGCCCTGTTCCCAGCGCTGCCTTTGCGTCGCGGCGCTGGCCGCGTCGGCCACCATCTCGCCATACACATGCGCTTCATCGCAATAGTGAACCCGCGCGCCCGCCAATCCGATGGCGATGCCATATTCGATGTCCTCGGTGAGGGAAAACGCCTGATAGGGCACGCGCTCGAGCAAAGCATGGGTGACGCTCCAGCCGTTGCCGCGAATGCCGCACGACAGGCCCAGCCTTTCCCTGGCCCGTGAGCGCACCCGGTGAAATGCTCCCAGTGCGATCGCCATCAGGCGGGTGCGCCAGGCATCATGCAGATTGAGCACCCCGTAGTGGACCTGGACGGCGTCGGCCCCGGCCTCGACCCGCGCGGCGATGGATTCGAGCAGATTGGGGGACACTTCGGTATCGGCGTCGACCACGATCACGGCGTCCGCCCAGCCGTCGTCACGACTGCGGGCGAACGCCATCGCGAGCGCGTAGCCCTTGCCGCGCAAAAGCGCGTCGCTTCTCTCGAGCACGACCGCCCCGCGACTGGCCGCTATGGCCGCGGTGGCGTCGGTGCAATTATCGGCCACCACCAGCAATCGGAACCCCTGGGGATACCAGTTCAGTCGGCGCAGACTGTCGAGCGTACGCGCGATGCCCCGCGCTTCGTTGTGGGCGGGGATGACGACGTCGAAGCACATGTCGCGAGGAATCCACTTCGGCGGGGAGGCGCGCGCGGATAGCAGGGAGGCGGCCAGCAAGTACAGGCAGGAAAGCGAGGCGGGAATGCCGATACCCACCACCATCAAGCCGGCGCCGAGTTCCTGGGGACTCACGATTTGGCCTCCACCACGTGCACGAGTCGCGATCGAGTGGTTGCCGTCATCGATCTCACTGCAAGACCTCGTTTGCCGCCACGATCTCGACAGAAATAGTTGCGCGGCACCAGGTTGAAGGCGTCGGCCGTAATGGCAGACAAATTGACGGGGCAGTTGGCGTGGCCTCGCCGATTGAGCTGCCACGGTGGGATTGTCGAGGCTCACGGCCGCCGCTGTCGGTGCGCGAACGTACACAGCGTGCGGCCGTCGGCGGCGCCGGTGCGCGGCCGACGACGGGTCAGGAGCCGAAGTTCCGGGTCACGCGCGCCGTGAATTTCAACGAACAACGATTGTCGTACAGGCACTCGGCATGGTTCATGGAGGTGTCGGTCAGCTGCAGAGCGAGGTCCCAGCGGCCCAACGAACGCGTCGCCGCCAGCAGCCAGTTGCGGTAATCGGGATAGGCGAATGCCGTCAGATTCTGCACATGGGTGTAACCGTAGCGCGCGCTCACCGCCCAGCCCTGCGCCGGGCTCACATCGACTCCGGCGTCGGCGTAGATGCTGCTCCCCGCGCCGAAGAAATAATTCGGTGAGTGGTACAGCTCCAGTACCGGCACGACCGCGGACGCGGTCCAGGAGAGCCGCAGACCGGCTTCCTTGGTGCGCACCTTGTCGCCGATCTGGCCTGGAAAGTAGTACTCATAGGCGCCGAGATCGTACTGCAGGGCGCCGAGCTTGCCGCGATAGCCGGCGTTGAAATCCGCCTCCAGATGATTGCCGAAGTAGTCAATGCTGACCGCGTCGGCGTTGACGTACCAGCCGCTGGCAAAGCGATATTCGCCACTCACCGACGGGGCCGGCGGTCCGTTGGTCAGATCGAGGCCGCGCGAGATGTAGCGGGTGGCCACTGCCGCGGCCGCGCTCCATGAGGGCAGGGGCGCCGGCGGCATCGGGGACTCATCGGCCCACGCGGGCGGCGCTTCAGCGGCGAACGTGGCGAAGATCAGAAAAAATGCGCGGATGCCGATGCGTCTTTTCAAGTGGTTGGTCTTAAGGCATCTGTCCCGGCCAAGGATAGCGCGAGCGCGGCGCGCCTTGCAGCGGTGTCGATCGCAGAGCGCTCCTCGGGGCGCCGGATTACGTCGAGTCGGCGACTCTCAAGATTCGCGCGACATTGCCGATACCCCATGGGAATCATACACATCCCGCAAGTTCCGATCGCACCTCGCCATGCCAGTCCGAAAGCCAGACGGATTCACTTTGATCGAACTCGTGGTCGCGATCACGGTGCTGGCGGTTCTGGCCGCCGTGGCGATTCCCCGGTTCGTGGGGCTGGACTCGCAGGCGCGAATCGCCGCCGTCAACGCGCTTGCCGGCGCCATGAACAGCGCGGCGGAAATGACCTATTCACTCTGCCTGACGAGCGCCGCCACCTCCGGGTGTAGCACCGCCAATTCCAGCTGGACGGGGTCCATCAACGGCCAGCCTTATTGGCTCAACTATGGCTGGCCGGACGCCGGGGACGTTCTCGGCGGGGGGCAGATCGACAGTCAGATCGACTACAGCGGCTTCCAGCCCTCGCTGGTCAGCGCGGCCGAAACCTTGTTCGTGCGCCCTGACGCCCCGATGCCGGCCGCTTGCTCGGTCGCCTATTATGATGGTTATTGGACGCCGCCCAAGTACCACATCGTGATCACGACCACGGGCTGCTGAGCGCGCATGGCCCCCCCCTGCCCAGCAGCGCCGCCCCGCAATTCAACGCTACTCAATGCCCGATAAAATCATGCCAAGAGCACCCGAGAAGTCCAGGTACCCCAGCACCAGAATCAGAACCAATGACAGCACCGCCGAAATGCGCAGCAAGATCACCGTCGTTGCCGACCGGCCCTGCGGCGCGCATTGATACAAAGCGACGCTTAAGTAGACCCCGTAAAGCAGCCCGAACAGCGAATAACCCCGTCGCTCCACCTCATTGCCCGAATCGACGAATGCCCCCAGCGCCGCAACCACCACCGACCCCAACAAGCCGTAACCCCAAATGATCCGCGACAGCGAAGACCTCCCCTGCAGCGGATCGAGAATCGCCTGACGCCAACGCATCGTACCCCCTGGGTCACCCGCTCATGCCTCGCCTTGACCACCGGCAGGGCGACTGGGGGATTGTAGGACGCGCCGACGGGTGCCCGCCTACCTGGTGACGGGCCCCGGTGGCGGGCCCCTCAAGTCACCGTCAGGGTATACGTCGTCGTCTGACTGCTGGACCCGCCGGTCGCGGTGACCGTGACCGTGTAGGTGCCGGCCGGCGTGCGACCGGAAGGCGTCGACATCCCGCCCGATGATCCCCCATGACAGCCGTACGTGAGCGCTCCTGCCATCAGCACCCAGCCGAGCCATGTCAGGCGGCGTGAATTGCCCGGTTTGCCGCGTCGCCGGCGGCATCGCGTCGTGAGCGGGGCGAGCAGGACGGCGAGCAGCGGAGCGAACGGCGGCCCCGGTGAGGTCGGATCGCTCCCCGGGACGGTGAGCAACTGCGCGGTGGGCATTGCGGTGGTGATGGACATGACCGCCGTCTGCGCCGCCCCGCTCAGGGTGACCGAGGGAGGTGAAAAAGTGCAGGCCGCGCCCGCCGGCAACCCGGAGCACGCCAGACTGACCATGCCGCTGTAGCCACCGCTGGCGGACAGCGTCACCGTCGCCGTGCTCGTGGCGCCGGCACTGACCGAACCCGAAGCGGGAGCGATGGCGATGCTGAAACCGGGGGACGCGGCGCTCACCGTCAAGGACACGGAGTTCGAGGTGCTGGCGGCAAAGATCGAATTGCCGCTGTATTGCGCCGACAGCGACTGGGCTCCCGCCGGCATCCCGGTCGTCGTCAACGTTGCGATTCCCTGTGCGGACAATGCGGCGCTGCCGATCTGGGTGCCGCCGCTCAGGAAGGTCACCGTTCCGGTGAGCGTGCCGCCGGCGCTGGTGGTGACGGTGGCGGACAGAGTGACGGCTTGTCCGGCGACGACAGAATTGGGGGCGACGGTCAATGCCGTGCTGGTAGCCGCGGTGCCGGCCGACAGACCCCACTGATTGATGAGGCTGACGATCACATTGGCATTTCCATCGGCAAACATCAGGTCCGGCCGCTTGTCTCCGTTCAGGTCCACCGCCCGCGGGGTCGCCGGACCCATGGGCGAGAATACCGGCATGCTGACCTGGGTCGGCAGCGTGCCGTCGCCCGCCCCGAACAGCACCCCGCTGAAGACCGAGCCTATAAAGAATGCCGCATCCGGATTGCCGTCGCCGTTGAAGTCGGCCACGGCGATGACCGGAGCCGGGCCGGGCGCGCCACCGGCGATGAGCGTCTGCATGGCGGGCGCAAAGCTTCCGTCCCCAAACCCAAGAAGCACAGCCACTTGCGCGGCCAGATTTTGGTCGCTGGCTCCGATGACGATATCGAGTTTCCCGTCCCGGTTGATATCGGTGAGCACGAGGTCCGAGACGGCAATGGCCGGCAGGGCGGGAGTGAATCCGCTGAAGGTCTTGTCGGACTTGCCGAGATACACGTGGATGACCGTGGACGGCGCGGCGCCGCTCGTGGACGCCGCCGCAGGGCTCGCCACCACGAGGTCGGTCAGGCCATCGCCATTGACATCGCCGGCGGCGATGATGGGTGTGGCCGCCGCCCCATCGACCAGCAACGGCGAACTGACGAGGGGCGCGGGTGCGGAAAATGTATGGCCCGCCTGTCCGTAGAGCACGAAGACGCCGGTGGCGTAATTGGCGCCGCAGGACTGGCAGGGTCCCCCGGCCACCGCAATGTCGGGCAGACCATCGCCGTTGAAGTCGCCGATGGCGATGCGCGTGCCACTGGTGGGCATGGGATAGTCCAATTCCCCCGCCAAGGTGCCATCGCCGTTCCCGAACAGGACGGCGAGTGTCAGACCGCCGTTGGCGTTGCTGCCGAGGGTCACGACGTCCATCTTGCCGTCGCCGTTCAAGTCCGCGGCCGCGACAACCGTCGGTACGACGTTGGTGACCGCAACCATTGGCGGGCCGAAAGAGCCGTCGCCCCGACCGAGCGCCACGTTCAGGCTCATCGGCCCGGGCCCGACATTGGTCCCGGGGGTCGGGGAAATCAAGTCCTCCTTGCCGTCGTTATTGAAATCGGCCGTGGTGTAGAACGAAGTCGTCGGATTGTCGCTAATCGTCGCGGCCAGAGTGACGGGAATGGCGCCCACTGTCACCGGCGCACCGGCGAAGGTTCCGTCGCCACGACCCAACAACACCTGGTAATACCATCCGTTGGCCGTCGTGGCATTGCCGAGACCGGCCGCACCGAATGCGCCGTGCGACTCCCGGGCAACCGCTAAATCGAGATTGCCGTCACCATCGATGTCCGTTGCAACCAAGGCCGCGCCCTCGGGGATGGCATCGTAGGCGGATATTTGCGTGAACGCTCCGGCGCCGTTACCCGCATAGATGATCAACGTTCCGCTTGGGTTGACGGAAGTCACGAGCTGCGCCACGTCGAGCTTGCCGTCCCCGTTGAAGTCGCCGACGGCAAAGGCGCCGGTAATGGCATAGAACGGATAGACGGGCAGCGCCTGAACCCCCGCGGCGAATGATCCATCGCCGTTGCCGAGGTACAACTTCCCGTCCACGGTCAGAACGTCCACCTTTCCGTCGCCGTTGAAATCTCCGGTGGCGATGGGCTGACTCAATCCGTACAGGGAAAAGACCGTCGACAGATTCATCGGTGTGGAGGGACCCATCGTGAACGTCCCGTCCCCCTTGCCCAGCAGCGCCGTCAGCACGGTGGCCCCGCTCGCGGACGTGTTGGGGACCAGGATGTCCGGAATGCCGTCGCCGTTCAGGTCATCGATGATGAAGGCCTGATTGGCCAGGGTGGTCAGGGGGTAAACCACCCCTGCCTTGAATGTCCCATCACCGTTGCCCAGGAAAACGCCGACGCCTTTGTTCTGGGTTTGCGGATCGGTCACACCCGTCGCCACGATGTCGGTGAAGCCATCGTGGTTCAAGTCCACGCCCAGCATCTGCGGAAAGACGTTCTTCGCCAGCGTCGTCGATGAGTAGCTCAAGGTGCCGGGATTCGCGCCATACACCACCAAGTCGGTGACGTGGTCGGTCGCCCCCTGAACCCCCAGGTACTGGCCGGCCGGGGTCTTGCCCAGGTACGCGCCGACGTTGGAGGCCACGCCGAGTATGGGGTCCTTGCAGCCCTTGGCGAACACATCCGCCTTGGTGGTCAAGCCGGCCAATTGATGCAAGGTGTCCTGGAAATTGGTGGCCGGCACCAGCATTTTCGTCGATGGGGAAAAGCCGAACTGCGTCAGGCTGCAATCGGCCTGCCGCAACATGCCCGACTTGTCCGCCTTCGACAGACCGAACACGCTCGCCATCCCGAAGAATTGCAATTGCGGCTGGGTCGACCCGAAGACGACGATGGCCGACACCGCGAGGGCGGTCAGCGCGGCGCCCGCGACGCGAACGAAGGGGCGTGGCCGCCTCGGCGGTGTAATCACGGGACGCTGAACCGGATATGCTGGTTTTGAAGCCATCGGTGACACCCGGATTTTGAACGCCGTCCTTGGGAGGCCAAACGCGTACTCGCGGCCCCGATGACCGCCGCCGCTCACTTGCCGAACCGCCATTCCAGCGAGGCGGCGTAAAGGGTGGCAATATTGCTCGGGAAGCCGTGGAAGTGATCGATGCTAATTCCCAATTCGAGTCCTCGCCAAACGCGATATGCGCCTGTCAACCCCGCCGTGACGCCGCCACCCTCGTGGGTGGCGTCCATCCGGTCTTGGAAACCCACCGCCGTAACCTTGGTCGCCCAAAAGAAGCCGCCGAAGCGTGGCTCGAGACTGAATCGCGGCAACACTTCGAAGCGGCCGCTGTAGTCCAGTGAAAAAATGTTGCCGTACCCGCGAACTAGTGCGCTGGTGTCCTGCAGCAGCGGCGTGAGCTTGCTCGACGATGGAATGCTGCCGCTGAGACTGGCGGCGGTCGAACTGCGATAGGTATAGCCGACTTCGAGTGCGGCATGCGCCGTGAACTCATAGCCCACGAACAACGTGCCGGCAGTCCCCGAATTGTCGGCACTGGCCTTGACGTCACCGAAGCCGAGGGCGCCAAGCCCCTGCTGAATCGATCCGGAATCCTCCCGCACTGGCATGGCGCCGACGCGCACGCCTGTATAGAAGGCATCCGCGACATCGGCGACTTGATCGGCGCGTGCCGCCCCCGCGCAGATCACGAACAGGCTCGCCGCCATCAACAGACCGAAAAATCGGCCGGTACGTCGCGGAATCGGCACGTTGACGTCTCCGCCGATGCGCAAGTTCTCGAAGCGCAGTGCCAGTAACAACCCCAGCGACAACAGCACAACCCAACTCAGGGAACCGCCGCCCGATTTGGCGTTAACCGTAACGGCGACCAGCGTGGCGGAAAGAACCGCTGTGGCGCTACCCCCCCCCCCAGGGACCCAGGCAAGGAGGCAGGTTTAATATCTGCCCGTGGCCCGTGGGGTCGACCACAAGCAACCCGG